>Ga0209589_1000749_pt1 | contig 48186 bp, 19 predicted proteins | sample CowpeawhiteBW_FD_187525 | JGI IMG/M metagenome (GOLD analysis project Ga0209589, IMG submission 187525) | Root nodule microbial communities of legume samples collected from California USA - Cow pea white BW (SPAdes) (version 2) | ecosystem: Host-associated > Plants > Roots > Nodule | place: USA...
ATGTGAATATGTAAAAAAGAATGTGATGAGTGATAAAATTCCAATGTGTCTTTGTTTGTGGTATAAGTGAGTTTCATTTTCTCACCTCCATGCATGTCTCCATGCACTTATGGCTTTCATTCATTCTTCTTCGTTCTTCTTGCTTGGTGTCTTTTTTTAAGTACACAATCCAATTACTATTTCTACTTTTGGTGCCTCTCTTGTTCATAATTTGGACCTCACCACTTCATTCTATATTTATTCATCTTTCTCAGTGGTTATTAAAATTGAAATTGATTTGTATCCGCACGATGTCATCATCCAAAAGGTTTAGAGTTTTAGTTTATTTGGATTTAATATAAACTAAAACGATCTGATTATCAAATTTAAGATTTAAAATACAATAAATACGAATAAAACCAAATTAATGATATATTTATTATTAGGCTTAATTATCATTTTGATATGTAAAAAATAATAATAATTTGAATAGTTAGATGGAGTAATTTAATCTATAAATATAATAAAAATTATTTTAATATGTATATATAAGTTGTAATTAAGCTTAATTACTAATTTGGTATCAAATTAGAGATGACAAAATTGAATCATTTTAAAAAATTGGGGACTAAATTGAATCAAACTTGTAAATAGAGGGACTAAATTGAAAACAACCAATGTTATCTTGACACATGGCACAATCGTGACCTGCCACGTGGCAGTACATTTTTTAAATAAAAAAATCTCAAATTGACATGTGTCACAACCATAAGATGACACGTGGCAGTTTAATTTTTTAAAAAAAAATTAAAAAAATTAAAAAAAAATTAAAAAAAATTAAAAATTCCACAAAATGACACGTGGCAGGTCAAGGAGACGGTGTTAAAGTTGACCTAACGGCAGTGACCAAATTGAACCTTTTAAAAAATTAGAGGACCAAATTGAACCAAAAGATAATAAGGGGACCAAAATGAACCAACTCAACAAATTAGAGAACCAAAATGATAATTAAGCCTTTATTATTATTACTATTATTTACTTTTGTTCTTTTTTAACTTTATTTTACTGAAAATATATTTTTAGACAAAATTTTGTATACTTTTTATTTTTTTCAAAACATAATTTTATATATTTTAATTGATCTCAAACCAATTGGGTTCGATTCAAATTTTATTTTCTTCCGGATATAATCCAAAACGATGTATTATCCATAAATTTAGATCTCAATATTTAATTGTAACTAAAGTGGGAACTACTAAATGTGTAGTTTGATTATATATTAAAATAAATAAATAATACACCTTTTGAAAGTACTAACTTTCTCTCAATGATTTTTGTTTTTTTATCAAAATTGAATTTGTTGAAAATTGACCGTAATGTCCCGATTGTTAAGGATCTGACCTGAATTCTAAATTCAGATTTAAAGATGGATAAATTATTCATGGACCAACTCAAATCCATGTGGTACCTACTTTTGGTTTATTGGAAAATTTTGAAGATAAAACAAATTTATTAGGTCAAGGCTCTTAGGAGGTTTTTATTTTATTAACAAATTCTTATAATTTAGTAAATATTGTATCTTATAATCATTAGATTTTTGGACAATTATTTATATCTTTGGACTTAGGGATATATGATGTATAACCTTTAAGACGGTAAATTAGAAGACAACTTTAAAGCTTAGGAACTTCAATTTTATGGCTAAAAGTAATGTTAACTTTGACTTAGATTATTCATTAGTTTTTGTTTTCTTTTTTAGAGCCCCAACTCTTGACTAGAACTCCAAGGTCTAGGGATTTGGATTTTCTAACACAAAGTAATGTTAATTTTGACTCAAATTATTCATTATTTTTTGTTTTCTCATTTAGAACCCTAACTCTTGACTAGAACAAAATTGACGTTCACTGTGGGATAAGTAAAACTTATCCTGCCTCCACCAAATAATCAAGTGAGATGTGTCCTGTTGTTAATTGGTGCACACATAATAGATTTTTTGATAGTTCTGACGAAATTCATGATTAGTATTGGTTCTAACATGATGGTAGTGAAAGATTGGTTTCACATGTATCAATTCTTTACAATACTTAAACTTAACCAAACCAAACACCACAACCACCTCTACATGAAACTCTCTCTATATCTAAGACTCCCATTTCACCAATCTTGTCATTGAGAAAACCGTAGAAGACCATTTTCTTTGAGCCACATCATATTGGTACAACCAACTCACTCATCCCTACCTTAAAAGAGCCAGATTTCAATATAAAATTTACCCTTATAATAAGTTTTTCATTTCTTAGTTGAGTTTTTTTGTGAAGCGAACAACCACATTACAAAAAGCAAACAAACAGTTTTTGATGATCCAAATATTTTGTAACCCAACTCAAGCCACCACAAGTTGGTGGATTAGTTTATCAATCACTTAAGGATGTTTTATTCTTCCAATTTATTTTATATATTTAATATAATACAATTAAAGTAGATTGATTTGAATCATTGTTTTATAGTAGTACAATCAAAATGTTTACCTAATTTACCAAACATTATTGTAAAGACAATATTTTAAAATTAAAGTATCAACTTACATAATTTGACCAACAAATAAATTAAACATCCAAACTAGTCAAACATTATTGAACAACATTCTAGTATTTAAAACAAATGAAGTTGTCAACCTACACAATTAGAAATAATAAATAGTTATAATAAAAAACATTTGAAAAATGGTAAAAAAAATCTTAAAGGATTGTTTTTGGTGGGTTGTTGGTTGAGTCGGTCGGGTCTAATTTGATCCATATTTAAAAAAGTTAAATTCTTCTCAACCCAACATACCTCAAATTCATGATCAACAATGTTGGTTCATGAGTTGAAATTCATTTCGACATCTATATTTATGAATATTGTTGGATTGCTTTGTTGGTGTAATTGACATATTGTCAATTTTGAAAAAAAAAATCTTGTTCCACCTCAAGAAATTTAACAAAAAGGAACAAATTGCATCAATTTTTAAAATTTGAGACTAAATTGAGACTAAAAAACATTAAAGAACCAACTTGATATTTTTTTTTTGTCGAAAAAATGGACCAAAAGAATAATTCAACTAAAATTTTGACACTCCAAAATATTGGTTGAAAATCCGCCACTATCTACCAAATAAAATAATCGATTACTCCTTATAATTTTTATAATTCCTATATTTTAAATTTTAATTTTAAACATTTAGTAGTTAAATTTAAACATTAAATAATTAATTCCAAAATCCAAAATTTAAATTTAAACATCTAAATAACTCGAATACAATGAATGAACAAAAATAATATAATGAAAACATTCGTACATTTACATTTTCGTTATTAAGATGTCAAAACACAATCACGATATTAATTTCAAAATTAAAATGGAAGTTTACACCATTAACCTCAATAGGGAACATTAAATCACAATATAATCGAATAGAAACCTCCTTTGTACAAAAAAAACTCTAAATAAAAGAACAATAGCCTATAAATTAAGGTTAAATCATTCCAGAGGTCCCCATTTTTGTAGTGAAATTTCAAGTAAGTCTCCCCATTTTTATTTGACTTAATTCAGTCCCTATTTTGGAAAATTTTTTACAATCAGTTCCTTTTCGTTAGTTGTACAGTAACAATGTTAATTATGTGTCACGTGTCAGCACGTGATTTTTTTATTATTTTTTTAACTTTTTTTATTTTTTTTAATTTTTAATTTTTTTTATAATTTAAAAAAATAAATTGCCCCGTGTCAATCTGACATTGTGCCACATGGCAGATACAATGTGATGTGGTAGTGACAATGTCACGTGTCACTATTGGATGTGAAAAGTCTCAATGTAGTCCCTGTATTTCTTATTTTGTCTCAATTTGGTCCCATTTTTTCTTAAAAACTAAATCAATTTCATCTTGTATCAAAAATATTTTTATACAAATTTTACAATGGTATTTTTATTATAATTGATATTTTTTGACAAAATTAAGTTTATTTAAATGTATATTTTGCATTGAACTTTATTTAAATATTGTTTCAAATATTTATATATCAATAATTTATAGGCAAATGTTAGAATTGTTATAAAAAAATTTAAAATTTAATATTTGAATTTATAAAGATTTTACCATAAATTAACTATGTGGGAAAACAAGTTTGTCGCATTTGTCACTATAAAAAAAATGAAAATATCAAAATTGCGAAATAAAATGATAACTAATTTTAATTATAAAAAATTATTAGTATTACAGTGATCAATTTAGATATTAGTTCATAAAATAAAAAATTATTGGTTATTAAAATAGTCAATATTGTGAATAAAAAATTATAATTTGTCTCTAATTTGGTCACTAATTAATTACATACTAATTCATAAATTAATTTCTTTGGTAGCAAAGTTCTTGGTAGTTAATATTTAATGACCAATTTCTTTTGGTAACAAAAATCTTGATAGCTAAATTTAGAAACCAATGTAGAGATCAATTATAATTTTATATTCAAAATAGTAATTATTTTAGTAACCAATAATTTTTCATTTTAATTTGTATGTGAATTAGATACTATGGTGACTAACAATTTTTTATCACTAAAATTATATATTATTATTGATTTTAATATCGTTAGTATTAATAAATATTTATTATTATTATTAGTTGTATTAGTATTTTGCATTATTATTATTTGTATTATTATTATTATGTTGGTATTTATATTATTAAAATTAATAATAGTAATATTTTTGTATAGTTTAATATTATAATTAATATTGATATAATTAGTTATATTTATTATAACATATTACTTAAATATAACAAAAAGAAAATGAAAATAATATTCTTTAATTTTAATCACTTTATTATAAAACAAATAATTATAATTAATTCCGTTCATATATTATATTTTTTAAAATATTATATTAATAATTATAACACTTAAATATAGTTAAATAAATAAATAATTTCTTTAAATAAAAATTTATTATATTAAATTTTTAATACAAATTACAAACAAGAAAAAAAAAACACCCGTGCACTCTAGCTATACATATAAAAAATTAAGTCTTGAAGTTGTATATGAAAACATTTGACACAAAAATTCAAATTTTACATCAGATAAAAAAAATCCCAACATAAATCTTAAAAAAAAAATTGAGACTATAAAATGTCTAACATAACCACAATTACTTCTAATTACAAAATTATCATTAATTATTTGTTAGCTTAAATATTTCGTTGTCAGATATTAAATTGGTGACATAATTAGCGTTTTTTTCACTAGCGTGATATTCTCAATATATTTCATCATAATAGTAGTAATTATATCAACACAAATAAAAATATTTTATTTTCAAGTAATATAGTTAATAAGAGCCATCAAACATCACCTTCTAAACTTACTCATGTTCGGTATTGTCATGATTCCTAATAAAACTTTATTTTTCTAACAAAGAAATAATAATAAATATAATTATATTATTAACATAAATTAAAATAGATATTAAAGTCATTACGTTTTGTTGTAATTGTTTTGATGTTATTTCAATACATTTGATCATAATAGCAGTAATTATATCGTCACAAATATTGAATTTTCAAGTAATGATTGAATTATCATAAAGATGGAACATAGTTAATAAGTGACATCAAACACCACCCTCATTTGGTATCGCCATGATTCCTAGTAAAACTATTTTTCTAATAAAGAAATAATTAAGAATAAATAATTATATTATCAACATAAAATAAAGTAAATTTTAAAGTCATCACTTTTTGTTGTTATTGTTTTCGAATAAATTAAATTAATTATGTATAGTGGATGACTACTCATTAGTCAATTTGTGGAACCCAAAGCCTTTTACTTCACCAAAAACAAGAGCATCGAATACACCTTCTTCTTTTTTTTCTTAAAAATGAAATCAATTATTAGAACATATTTATCACTAGGCAATGCAAAAGTAAGTGATTTCTCATTATATTTCAAAAGAAATTGGTCAAACAAATGATAGAGTTAGATGGGTTAAATCTTTTGGGTTAAATACTTCATTAAATTGAGAAATAATGAATATATTATTATTAAATATTTTTAGTTTTAGAAAAATTATGATATTTGTTTCAACATACTTCTCTTTAATCACTTCTAGCATACACCAACATAAAGATTAAAAATAAACGAGCTTAAGAAAAGAAAATTAAATTACTTTAAATTTAAATTTAAATTTAGTTCATACACAAAAAATTTAAGAAAGTTATTTGAAATAACTTCTACAAACATACATATATTGTTATTTTATAAAAATTTTGGAAATTTTGATTTTAATATCTTCTTAAGTTTCTATAAAAGAAAATCCCCTTTTCATTGCCAATAGTATCTACCTTGAACATGTTGATAATGAATTGGGAAGAAACGTTATTCTATTCAAAAAGTCAAGTCGTGGAAAGATGTTTTAGTATTGATCCTAAATTTTATTAAAATAATCTGTTACAATGTTCATTAGCTTTTCTTTGTTTGACAATTAGACTATGCATATTATTAGAAATAAAACACGAACATTGTCAAATCAATATTATCTTTTAAGAAAAAAAAAAGTGAATATTTTCCTTTTTTTTAAAATTCCGAACCATATACTTTCTTATAATTTTAAAATGTAAATTTTGCTCACTTAGAAAATTAAATTTGTCTAATCAATCTTACATCCATATAGTGAGATATAATAAGTTGAACGAATTAGAAATGAATTAAACAGATTAGTGAAACAAAGATATTCATTCACTAATCAATTTTTGTTTTCGGAAAAAAACCACCTAACTCTCTAAACTTTCAATAAAGTTGATAAAGTTCATCAAACTCGTAATAATGGCGAAGAAATACGTAAAATGTAAAATGCCACGTGACAATGAACTTGGATTTTTTATTTTTTTTTTAACAAAACAAGCCAATTAAAAGAAAAAAAGACACACATAAATGGTTGTAATTAAATCTTTAGGCTAAAGATCTTCCATCAATTAAATTTAAAATATATAAAATATTTTGGATTACGTTGAAAGTCTCAAAATACATAGATGTATTACCGTGAAAGAGACGTTAAAGATCAACATCTACTAATAATAAATAAGATAAATTTAAAAACATAAATAAATTCAAATTTTATTTTATAAAATTGAAATAGTTTAATACTTTACTATTTGAATTACTAATTATATATATTTTATTTAAGCAAACCATATTTCACAACCCAAAAATACATTTTCTTATTAATATAAACCAAAACCCTAATAAGAAAGTGTATTGTGTGGGTTTAGGGCACAATAATAGGATAAAGAAGAACCATTTTATTTTCTTTTCTATTCGTTGTTGTTTGTGAAATGTAAACTTGTTGAAAATGTTACGAGAATCACGAGAAGTGATCGATGATGCCCACATATTCTGTCACATTCACATTCAATGATATTTTAAGAAAAGTCTTTTAATAATGGCACCATTTTAATATTTCGCGTCTTCAACGCTGTCAAAAATTCAATTTTTTAAGTGTGATAATTGTTAATATTTTTAAAATCCATATGAACAAAGTGTTAATAAAATAAAATAAAATAATCATAACAATTAAATAATATTAAAAATATATTATCATGATTTTATGGATATATATATATATATATATTATTTTTATGATTATTATTATTATTGGTGTTGTTTTAATTAAATATTAAAAGATAATTTTGTGAACAAGATTATGAGTTGAATGTGGTCCTAGGTTTGCCTTTGTCATTTTCAGGGAAAATGGATGAAGCTTTCTCAAGTCCCCAACAACTGGAAGATTTGGCTAAACTAGATGTGGTGGGCCCCACAGATTCTATTGTTGAGTGGGCCCCATATGGGTGTTTCATTGACATGACATAATGGTTTGATTTATGGTTTTTTTTTTATTCAACAACTTCATTTCCACTTTTATCAAACACCTTGATTGGTACTATTAGTGTGAGGTTTCATCACAAATATCTCAAAGAAGAATCAATGAAAAGCACTTTGGGTTACAACCATAATCCATGGTCAAAAAACACACATGAGAAAAGAACAAAACTCTTTTTTTTTTTTTTTTCTTTTTTTACCTTTTCTTTTAATTAATCCCTTTTGGGATCAAAACTTACTCATTCTTAACCTTATGTGTGATACCATATTGGCAAACATTTATGATCTTAGGTTCATGTGTCACACATCATAACACCCACCCTATCTTACACACTTCATATATTATTATTATTAATAAATAATTTTTTTTTATTTTATATGTATTTCTTTTGTTATAAATAGTTATTTTAGTTATAAACAGTTAAAATTTCAAAAATTTCATTTAAAGAATAAAATCAAAAAAATAATTATTTTAATTTAAATTTTTTTTATTAAGAATAAAATTGAAAAATAGAATGTGTACATTAAAAGGTTGATTTTTTTTATTGTTTTGTAAGCGTTAAATGTTAAGAATAAAAATAAGATTTTTACTGGAATCCTGTCTATGCTCACTACGCACATGGTTAAGCACTGATGGACCACGCGTGTTTAGATATTATTTACTTTCTGGTCTTACCATAATAATTATCACATAAAAAATATCTTAGTTGGATTGTTAGGGCTATTTATTTAATCAAATTATTAAAATGAATTATGATGCGGTTTTCTGATTCTTCTGATTTAACCATAAAAGTTGTGGTCTATATTATTTAATGATTTTATTATACAGACAAAATTTTAATCAGTATTAGGTATCATATCATTCATCACTCATTTTCTAAATTTCCATGATCAAATATAATCACGATTATTGTAATTATTATTTTGTTCCTCTTTACTTTTTTTAATTTGATTTTGGTGTTTTTTCTGTCACACTTTCACTACTCATATTTTAAATTTTAACAATTTCATTTGGAAAATATTTGTATATTTGTAATTTAAAATTTCATGTACAAAATATTTATCTAATTTAATATAAATCAATGTATAATTAAAACTATCCTCTGACTTTAAAAAGTTTGTTTCCATAGACAAATTTAAGAAAACGGATACGAGAAAGAAAAACACAGAAATTGAAAAATAATAAAAATATTAAAAACAAAAAAAGGACAAAATTTGTATAACGTATTTTCTTTGTATAGATTTAAAAAGAAAATTTTACTGAATATAAGGACTTAAAAATATATAAAAAAATTAATTTTACAAGTAAAACTTGATTATTTTACTTTTAAAAGATCTAGCTATAAATAAATAAAAATTAATTAATTAATTTTCTTTCTATAAAAGGTACCACATATTTGAAAAATTTGAAATGAATGTTTTGCCAATAAGAAATGAGTTAAAATACCCAAATAGGCAAAAAGGATGTGAATGTGACATGATTATTTATCTTGAGTTTTATGCAGGATTGTATATGGTTAGAATTTATTTTTAGTGTTTGAGTATAAGATGAGAATTATAGTTTGAATAAATAAACAAAATTTGTTGCGTGCTATCAATTTTGTATTATTTGAGACAAATTAGTTCAAGTTGTGGCTATTTGAAACAAAATATTTAATGTTAGTTTTGAGCTTGGTGTGAATAGAAATAGCTATGATAAGATTGAATTGAAATGAGTGAAGAATGACATTTGAGAAAATTGTAGATTATATTGATCATTTTGAGTTGTTTGAAAACTATATTTGATAAAGTAAATTTGGATGAAAAGTTTGAAAATTGATTTGTTCTACTACATGAGTTTGATTTTTTGATATTTTTTTCTCAAATGAAGAATTTTTTTTATCAAGCGAAAATAGAATAAAGGATCCAAATCTTATTATTAGCTCTATTTTCACTCGAGTAAAAATAGAATTGAAAATCAACCTTACTTTCAATCTTGTTTTTGTTCAAATTAAGATTTTTTTTTTCTTAAACGAAAATTAACATTATAACTCAACCCCAATTTTTGCCAATATCTTAATAAAAAAAATTCACTCAAGTGAAAATATTTTCAATCAAGCTAAAAAAATAATTTCTTTTAGTCTCTTTAACTTATTGAATATTAAGGTTTTTATATATACAAAATTAAAATTAATTTTTGTATTTTATTGATTTGTAGTATTTTTTAAATGAGTTAAATTGTATGATAATGCTTATTAAGATCAATGGAATTTGTATGAATTTGGGGTTATAGATTTGGAATGATGTGTTAATCATTATTTGATTGTGTATTGACTGATATCTATATTTCATTGATGATCTATGTCACATAGATTAAGATATCAAGTGGTGAAAAACCAAGAAAGGAGTTTTTATACACAGTGACATGTGTAAATATATGAAATTGAGTTGTAATAAACTTACTTTAATTCATTATTTTTAGGTTCGTTTGTAAATTTATGTATTAGTTTAAATAAGAATTGGTCTCTGGTGGAACATATTTAATATAAATCTTTCAGAAGATGTCAATCAATATTTTATTTGTGGAATATCCTTTGATGTATAGATTTATGTGTAGTTTATGTGTGTGTGTTTTTCTTTTTTTAATTATAGTTGGATTGGTCATGATGCTAATAACTAAGTTCTCATTAAGTACATTTTTCTTTTGTTAAGAATATTTGTACAAGTGCAAGAACAACATCTATGTATAATGTACGTGTGTATGTGTATTTCGTTTATGTTTTAAGTTAACAAACTTTCTGTAAATTATGTTATATGTTTTATGATCTCCGAAAGTGTTACACCTCTAAAAATATTTTAAGCTTTTATCTTTTCAAAATATTCAATCTCCGTTATTCTGATAAGAGATGATGACTTTTTAACAATTTAAAAGACTAAATTTTTTATATATCTTTTATTTAAGGACAAAATTTAATAGGAATTTAAGCTTTAGAATTATATGATTAAAAATAATCAAAGAACAAACATAAATCATAATTAAATATGAGTTTTAATTAAGATTATACATCTTATAAACTTAGATATTTCTTATGTTTTTTATTAAAACATTTCGATTGTAATGTCCCAATTTAGTTGAATAATTTAAATAAATAAAACGTTGCATGTTTATAGTATAAAATAGGACACCAACATAAAATATATTTAGAATTAACCTTTTTTAGTTATCCCACATTATACTGGAATGGAAACCTAAAGACACAGCACAATGTTCAGAATATAATCTAAACACAAATTAGATTAAATTGGAAATTTTCTCAAAGAATAAGAAACTGCAAGATAACAGTACACAAGAAGAAAGACTCAACAATGAGCAATAAAGGATCTAGGAAGCCTAACTACATCGCAGCCTCCCCGCCAACATCACGATCACCAAGAGTCTCCACGTCTGCTCCCACCAAAGATTTGGTGATCATCGCAAAAGGAAAAAGCCAAAGAAGAGAACAAACACAAAGAGAAAAGATAAGCTATAGTAAAATATTTAACATGTTATTGAGCAAGCAGATTATAAAATAGGTTATAGATAAGCAAAGCAATAAGCACCCAAAACATGTGAAAGCAAACAATTAAAGGACTCTCTAACTCAATATTCAGATCATACTTTTGATATAGAATTCTAAAGGAATTATGCACCTGTGATGGTTTCTAAACTCTGCAGAGTCTAGACGCAAGGGGTTATCACCCAACCACACACAAGGTTAATCGTCTAATGTCTTGGGCCCAATATCTCCCAAGACTAGGACCTCCTGCCACTCTCACCATATAAATTATTCTACTCTATGTGAGCGTGAATAATTTTTAGAGTTCATGATACCTTCCTTTATCTAGACATCTCCTATATCAAGGTATACACTAACCACCATCACCAAGAGTTTCCCTTGAAACTCTTTTACGAACAAAATCCATATGTCACATCAAGCATTCAATTCTCATGCCAAACCACCATCAATCAAACAAGTCATGTTTTCCATTTCATACTCAACATAATAAGATTTCATTTAATCTCATACTTTATAAATGCATACCATGACATACATATATCACAAAATAGTATTCATCCCAAATAAAATGAGTGCCAACATTTAAGTACCTTCAATTCCATACAATCAAACACAACACACAACCATAATTCTTACACCAAAATTCCTTAGTAAATTTATTATCACAAAACCAAAATCACAGCAGTAATGTGTGACACATTTCTCAAGCTACAAACACCTAATCGACGATCCAACCGGTCAAACCACAAAATAGCATGTTATGAACCAAATGTCCAAATTTGAGCTCAATCCAACGGTTAATGAGTCGGGAAAGTCAATTTTATTAAAACTGCGCATATCAGAAAAATGACACAGTCGCCCAACGACCAACCACTCGTCCAGCGACTACCCGACGCTTCCAGAATACGAGAAATAACGTCAAATATCATAGTTCATGAATATTTGAACTCCTAACTTGGAAATACACCCGATCTTGACTTATATTCCACAAAATACTAATCAAACTTAGCCAAACGAAATAGGAACAAGCAAAACAACTTAAAAAAAAGTGAAACCCTAGCTTTCCTTACCTGAGAAAAAGAGGGCTAAAGGAAACGAGAGCCCTAACAACAACTCACACAACACCATGATAGATTAAGAAGCTGTAACGTATCTGGGGTACATGAAAAAAAACTATTAGAGCAACCCCAAATTGGACCAACACTACTAAGCAGAAAAGGAATGGGACAAATACAAAGCTCAAGTATTTTACTTACTTGGAGAGGACTTTAGACTAGCTCTGAGGAACACTCTAGTTGTGCCCTAGCAGAGTTGCGGCTTAAGAGTTGGAGGAGGGAGGGGGACTGTTTTCTGTAAAATGAGACAGAATGAAGAGTGAAGACGGTGAGGGGGTCCTGGGATCCAAAGTGGACTGGTCTTAGACTCTCGAAAAGGCCAGACCCAACCCCTTCTTAGGACAGAATGTAAAATAAAAAAAAAAAAGGATCTTACGGTTGATTTTTTTTCCAACTATCCAATTTTATTTTTTTAGACCATGTCATCTCATCTTCAACTTTGTCAATTAATTTACTTCTTTTCTTTTCAATCATCTCAAATTCGGTGGTCAATTTATTCATTTCTCTCTAAGAAAATTAAAGAAAAAAGTTATTAATTAACAAATTGAAGATAGAAACAAAAATAATCATGTAATCCATTAATAAAAACCAAACGACGAGATATTTAAATAAAAATGAAATAAACTAAATACTTAAACATAAAAAAACTATAAATAAATACTAAAAGTGTATAAAATATTTAAATTTTAATTAAGAATAAAAGGTGCAGTTTCCAATACACTTTTAATCATAACTTACATTTACAAAATTGAATTAAAAGATGAAAATATTTTGAAGTTAGTTTGGCACGACCTTTTCTTCAGCACGATGCATGATTTGACCATAAGGGAGTAAATGAGGGACATGGAATCAATTCTGAGCAGTGAGAGAGAGATTTGAACTTTGAAGAATTTTTTTATAGTAAAAGTGACATATACAGTTACCAACATCGATAACAGGAGCTAGATTTTCTGTTCATTGAAATTTAAAGGTTAAATGCTTCTTCTTTATTAAATTATTTTTGAGTATATTTAAAAGATAATAATATTATGACTTTATTTATTAATTTTAATATTTTATTTTTTAATGTAGTGTAGTGTGAATTATTGATTGATGTATTATTATTTTTATAAAAAAAAATTAAAGTATAATTTTTCATATTAAGTTTTTCAATCTTAAAAATAAAACTAGTTTTCAAGTTTGTGTAGATATTTTAGGAGGGTAAGGAAAATTGTTCAGTTTTACTTCTCCAAATTCCGGAAAAATGTGTTCAGGTCTCTTCTAATTTTTACATAATTTACCCATGTATTCATTATGTTAGAAATGAATAAAATAAAAAATTACACAATTATTTTCTGATTTATTAAAAATAATATTGATAAAAAAAAGGAACAAAGAAAGAATCCGATAATTTAGCTCAACCGGAAAAACGGTAAAAAAACTTTGATTTTTTTTTTATTAAAAATGCTATTTTTTTTTCTTTAAGAATTAAGTAAGAAATAGATTAAAAGTTAAAAGTAATCAAATTTTATCTTAAGGGAAGGAACATATTTTATTATGAAATTATCATGCAAAAATGAAACTAACAATTACAATGATGTTACTTTGTTTTAAAGATTGTCTTGACTTATAATAATTGCGACCATTCATTATTATATTTTTCTAATTCATCTAAAGATTGTTATTATAACTTGAATTTATGATAATTAGCAGAAACTCACGCTGGTTTTAATTACATGACTTTACACACAAAGATGACTTCATCACTTAGTTGTTAAGCATAAAACCAATTATATGCAAACCAGAGCACCAAGAAGCACATTGATTTTAAGTGGTGTTTAGAGTAAACACACAAAAGTGACATCATATTCCAATTCAGCATTTAATCTTGATTATATATTGTATTCATGTTATACCTTTCATCACATAATGACGCTTTCAACAAAACATTAATTATTATATTTTTACTTTATTTCTAAAGTAATTATTGTATCTGTTAGTAAAAGTAATAACATTTTATTGCATAGATTTTGTTATCTAAATAAAACAATGACTTAATTAATGTTTTGTAGGGAGTAAAAGTGATTTTAATGAAAAGATTGAAGACGATCTTTTTTACTAAATTCTTTTTTAAAATTTATCATGAATGAAAGTTAATCGATGAACGAAATTTAAGTATGAGTATAAGTCTCACATTAAATTAAAAGGAGAAAGTTGAACATCGTATCAAAATGAAGACTCATAAACATATTTCTTTAAAGTTTTAGATTAAAAGTAATGTCAATCCTTTATATATAGGTTAAATTTAAATCTTATTAGTGTTGTATTTCTCCGATGATCCTCTTTTAAAATACCCGATAAATAATATTATAATCATAATTATTAGAATCTATACATATGTAATTTATGGTAATGACATGAAGTTGTTGGACATTTCATTTTAGGAGACACAAAGTGGCATTACTGAAGCCATTTGTCTGGGAAAAAGAAGCCTCCCCAAGGATATGGAATCATTATGGTGGGCATTCAAAACCCTCATTTTGGACCAAATCATTTAGTCTACACAAAGTATCTTTCCACCATGTTCTTTTTAAAGTTAATTGATCTTTTGCAATTTCAAGAAAAAATATAGGAAAAGATAAACATAACATTATAAAGAAGATGTTGTGAAATGTATATATATAGAGAAACTCATATTTAAGTTAAAAAATAAGAGTAAATAAATAAGAACTAAATTTTAAAATTGTTTGATATGATATGTGAAAGGAATGCATATATTATAATGTAATGCTAATATTTTTGTTGATCAGTGGAATTAGGCCATTAAAAGTAATTTTTAAATCTCTCAAGAAGTTTATGGCTTTGAATCTATTTAAACCAATGTTTGGTTTAATATTTTGTCACATTTAAGCTTCTTAACCTTTATAAAACTGAATGTATGTTTTGGTAAATATTTTTATATCAAAAAAAATTCTTAAATAATAATCAATTTTAATGATAAAATATTATTAGTCATTATTGTAATCAATTTACATACTAATTTATAAAATAAAAACTTATTAGTTATTAAAATAGTCACAATTATGAATAAAAAATTATAATTGATCATCAAATTAATCATTAATTAGTTATAGACTAATTTAAAAACTAATTTATTTGTTCGTCAAAACTGACTAATTTATAAACTAATTTATTTAGTCGTCAAAACCGAGATAACTAAATTTTAGAGACCAATTATAACTTTTTATTCATAATAGTGACTATTTTAGTAACCAATAAATTTTATTTTGTAAATTAGTATATAAATTAGTCACTATAGTGACTAACAATTTTTAGTCATTAAAATTAATTGTTTAGTGCACATTTTTTTCAACAACTTTCACTAAGGTAAATGAATCATTAAAATCGATACCCTTAACTTCCTTATCAACTCATTGAAGAAACGTTTTAGTATACGGTTATTCAAAAATGGCCATTTTCTCTTGTAAAAAGCATAGATATTCATCCTTAGCAAGATCTTCGAAAGATACAACCAAATTCGAATCTCAAAAATTGAGTGACTATAAAAAAAAGTATCATTATTTGAATTCGTAAACATTTAGAAGCAAAGTTATCACACTTCAGAGTCTATATAGACTTATACGAGTGATGTAGACTTAACTTGTAGACCTCATTCATAGACTTATGAGTGTCAAGAAAATAATAAAAATAAATATTAATAATTGTATAAGAATAAGACAAAAATATAGATAATAAAATATTCATCAAGTCAAACAAATAATAAAAACAATATTATAGAATTATAATTGAAGAAAGAAATAGAAATAACATGGGTTGAGCCATGCAGAGTGTTGTCCTTAAAGAGAACAAACCTCCATTGTACAGGCAAAACAAAATTATATGTCTTTCTCTTCCAAAATATTTGTCAAGTTGATCAAGTACAGTAAAGGATCTCTGAACCTTATGAATACTAATATCTTAAAAAACAATATAGAGCAGAAGAATGAAAACACTTTCTATGCGTTGATATGTTTGTTATGTATTTTTCTCATGCAAATAAATGGTATTTATAGGTAGAAGAGAAAACTTAGGAATCAATTGTAATAAATCTAATTTTAAAATAAAGTCATTTATAATCAATAAAATAAATGTAAAAATCATTTATCCATAAATAACATGTATCTCTAAAACTTATATTGCATAGAAAACATTAGTAACAGTAGGATTTTATTTTAATTATTTATTTTTTAAATAATATTAAATATTTCCAATACATAATTTAAAAAATAAAATAAAACAAAATATATCATCTTTTAAAACAAAATAGTATTTCATCATAAGGAACCTTTTGGGTTTGAGCCTCACACGTAGTGCTTATAAATTTTTACCTGAGAAAATGCAGAAACTTAATCGTCTTGAGCTAATCCCATATAATTGGGTTTTAGTAAATAACACATACAATATCGATATTCATTTTAGGTTATAATCAGTGATTGCACATTAGGCCTTTTGCATGTATCTCGTTTCATGAATGTCATTTAGAGAATGAGACTTACTCATATCTCACAATGGCGGATCCACCATCATCACACTTATTAGGTAAACCCTTAAACGGTGGTTTGTGACTCACCCTTACAATAATTGTCATTGGGGTTTATTAAGAGGTATTAAAAAAGCAAAATAATGTACATACCACAATTTTATTATTACCACAATATATAGTACACCTCACTGTAGGAATGAGACATAACATTATTAAAATATGTTGTTGTACTTTAGTCAACAACAACTTCGTTATTACCATTGAACTCCACTCCATACAATCACCATTCATGTGGAGATGGGTGTCCATTGTTGCAACTAACTTATGGTCTTTTATCTCATTGCCCTTGACAAATCAAGTACTTATTGATGCATAAACTCTTTGGAAGCAAATTCGCAATATTTTTTTTCTTACCTAACAAAGTCAAGAGAAATAACACCATGAGTATTAAGTTTCTAATAGATTTATGCCTCTCTCTCTCATATGCCTTCTTTTTAATTAGCATTTCTGCTATAAACTTTACATATAACAACTTTGTTGTCACAATGCATTAAAATAGATGATATAGTTTATTTTAAAAATTTTTGCCTCGGTAGTGGTAGTATCCAAAGCAATAATCTTTGGTTACATGGTATATCATTAAACAAAAATTTGTTTAGCAGATTTTCATGATATTACAGCTCCACCCAAAGTAAAAACATTACTAATAGCCACTCCCATAATCTCATAGTAGCGGAAGGGTTGAAGAATAAATCTGAGTGTGATTTCAATATCACATCCATATAAAGAACACATAGAACATAGAAACCCCCTCTTTTTTCTACCTCTAAATCAATAGGTAAGATTTAGTTGGTGACATTACAACCAACCAAATATGTTTTTCCAGTCAAAACATTCCACATCAAATAAAAGTTAACTTTTTGATAGAGCATGCATAAAGCATCCAGAATCCAATTAGGTACATTCTTATCATCATTAACAATCAAGGAAGAAAAATCACGTAAATTGACAACAAAAGAAAGAAAGTTCCAATCAGCACCTGTCCAAGCAGATTTAACAACTGAAATTAATTTGATCCTATCAAAGTAAGGTATTATTTCCAATTTAGATATACAAATGTCAAAACATAAATGATCTTTCCAAAAATTAATATTGTCTCCCCTACAAAAGTCCAAAAATTATTTTGATAAACAATATCATATGCATCCTTAATACCATGCCAAATAGAGGACAAATTATAGTAAAAAAAATTGATACTTTGATTTAAGAAAACTAAGCCTCGTTAGCTTTGCCCAAGTCATCTTGCCTCAAGAAAACTCCCAAGCTAAACTCAACATATAGGTTTTAATTATTTTTCAACTAAATATTAGTAACATGTAAACCACCATTCACTTTAGACTCACACAAAACAGACCAATTAATTGCAAACAACCCTCATTTTTGTGTATAACCAATTTACATTAAATTTTGAATCCATTATTATTCTACTTCAAGAAGGAGCTTAATTGACCTTTTATAAACATGGAAGTTAAGAGGTAACAAACCAATAATTATTGAGTTTACCAACTTAATTCTCTCTGTCATGTTAAGCAACTTTCATTTCCAAGAAGTGAGCTTAGTAAGAATATTATCAACCAAAGGATGAAAAAAATTTAGCCTTAGGAGCTCAAAAAAATTAGCACACCCAAATATTTAATGAGGTAGGTATAGTTACTACAAGAAAAAAATTGCTTAAGCAATCTAACAAAAGAAGAAGAAGCACTAGTAGCACAAAAATGCTTTTAAAAGGACCATCTCACTGATAGGAAAAGTATCATACTAAAAAAAAAAATTCTCAAATTTTGGAGTGTTTTAGTATCTTCTCGATAAAATACAAAAATATCATCGGCATATGAAGTATGAAAAGAAATATGCACCCCGTCATAGAAAGCATAATATTCTTAGAAATGAGATTCAAAATTACTTCATGTAAGCCTTTGTTTTTCAGCTCTTAAGTGTGTGGGCCTGGCCTTTTCGTAGGCCCAAGGCCAGCCCACCAAGGAACCCCAATACTTTGCTCAGCCACTCACATTCTCCGTTGTCATCTTTTCAGAAAAAAAATCAGTTCCTCTCTTCCCTCTCTCTGGTGTTGAAGCAGGAGCTCTGTTAGGGTACAATTGGTTTCCCTCAAAGAGAATCAAACTCACTTCATGTAAGTTAGAATCGTAAACTTGAGCTCTTATTGATTCCTTTTCTTTTCTTAAGTGGTCTTGTGTAGGCTCCGTTCCTAACCTCGTCCTCCATCCTTGTCTGAAATATTTCCCAGCTTCTTAAAAAAAAATTGTCCTGGTTTGAAGTTCCCCCTCCTACGTGTTCTTTCCCCTAAGCTCAACTCTACTTAAGGTAAGGGAAGCTAAGATTTTGGTTTCTTTTTAGTATTTGTGCTTATTTCTGGACTGTATTGTGCCGGTAAGGCTTGAATGTTGTTGTTGGGTGTATGGAAATGATTTGTGCGTGTTTATGTTTGGTTGAGCGAGTTGTGCATGTGCCAACAGGTGAGAAACCTGCTAATCTCGCCCAAGCGAGTGACCCTCGCCTAAGCGAGAGTAGCGGGGTCTCGCCCTGGATTTCATCTTGAGTTGCCGCCTAGGCGACCTGTGTTACTTTTGAGCGAGATGTAGTCTCGCTTAGGCGAGATGCTGTCGCCTGAGCGAGAACTCGCATGAAAACTTGCAGTGGCCACTGTTGGGCTCTCGCTTAGGCGAGAAGGGGGTCGCCTGAGTGAAAGAAACCCTTTCGCTTGAGCGAGAACCTTTAGTTTGGGCGAGAATCCTCAATAGGGGCTGCTGTGTTGGCTGATGCTACTCCATGCTTGTGTCAATTAATTTCTTTGCTCATAGTATGTGACTATGCTTAGTATGTGTACTTGAATGGGACAGAAATGAAAGTGTTATTTTGTATGATCTATGATTTTGATGTTGGATGGTGTATTGGTATGCATGTGATGAGCATGAGTTGAGAAACATGATATCTTTGAGGATGGAAATACCATGGAATTTGGGTGATGAATAGGCATGTGAAATGTGTTGGGAAGTAGTTTCATGGGAAACTCCTAGTGATATTTATGTATATATATGTGCATGCCTAGTGTATACCTTGATATAGGAGATGTCTAGATAAAGGAAGGTATCCTGAACTCTAATAAGCATTCACGCTCACATAGAGCAGAATAGTTTATGTGGTGAGAGTGGCAGGAGGTCCTGTGTGTGGTTGGGTGATAACCCCTTGCGTCTAGACTCTGCAGAGTTTAGAAACCAACACCGGTGCATACTTCCTTTAGAATTCTATATCAAGAGTATGATCCGGATATCGAGTCGTAGTAACTTGCATTTGTCTGCTCTCACATGATTGGAATGTTTATGAGTTAATTGTTAATAACCTGCCTTGCCTGGTACATGTTTCATAATATGTTAAATATATTTTCACTAGCTTACCCTTTCGTTCTCTATGTTCTTGAATTGCTATCTCTTTTGCGATGATCACCTCTTGGTGGTAGCAGATGAGGCAAATCCTGGTGGTAGATCTGATAGGGGCAGCGGTGCTGTTTGGCTGGACCCGTTTCTCGTGGCTCTTAGGAGTGATGTCTTGGCCCTAGAGCCTTTATGAAACTTTCTTGTTCTAGGAGCAGTCTCTTTTGAAAAAATGTCAAATTCCTTCGGTTTTATGTTTGATTTAAGGCATTGTGGTTCTACCTAAGACTTTTTGCATGTTTATGGATGACTGTAACAGTGAGTTCCTTAAGTATGTTTTATTCTGGTTGCTCTGTTTATTTCTATAACTATGTGACGTTTTTATTCAGTAAAATTATTCTATTTAAAATGGGATGTCACATTTCACCCTCTTCAACAAAAAATAAAATAAAATAAAGGTGAAAGATGATTCCAATTTTAATAACTTATATTCACTTCTATAATAACATACAAAAATTACTTCATTATTGTTTTAATTTGTTCGTTCTAAATTAAATTATGTCTCCAATTTTTGTTTGATTATTTTTAATTCATTGTGATAATAGTTTTAAAATACTTTTAATGTAATATACAACTCCAAATTAAATAAATATTTAAATTAGAACATATATTAGTTGAATTTTATTTTATTAAAATGAAGTTGATAATTTAATTTGCTAAATACTTGAAAAAAGTAAAAATTCAGTTAATGATTTAACGGTAAATAACGTACTATGACAAAACAATTTGGTCATTACACGATAATCTTAATAGTCTTATCTTAAGATTTTAACTAAAGATAGTATATATTTCATAGACAAACAAATATAGATGACCTTGGTTTTGATCATAATAAATAGTATAAATAGACTAATTTCTTTATTTTAAGTTTTTTTATTATTAAAAGTAACTATAAGATCATAATGTAAAATATCTATGTCTAACATAATAAGATGATCTAAAATAAAATAACACTTGTCTCTAATGTTTACCATTCAGAAATTAGTTAGTCGTTTAAAAGATAATTGAAATACACCATTTCTATTAACATGATAATGGACAAGTTTTTTTTTTTTATATATTTAAATCAATTAATGAGTAAACTCAACTCAAATCCACTTATATTTAATTGCACGTCAATATTATACAAATCTAAATATTTTATCCAATAAAAAGTGAGACTCAATTTAACATCTCAAATCATCAACTATTAAAGTAGCCAAAATTAATTTAACATGACACTAAGAAAATTAAATTAGATAGACTTAAAAAAAAAAGAAAAAAGAAAAATAAATAATATAAATTTAGATGAAAAATGATTGAGAAAATAAAACCCTAGAAAAAAAAAATTGAGTAGACGCTCTTTTCATTATTGGATCAAATCCGATCCGTTTTATAGTGATGGTAGAGTTTGTTTAGTATAAGTTGGTATCCTCCTATGATTGTTGTGGGTGGTGTTATTAGAGACAACAAAAGAGTTTGGGTCATTGGTTTTGCTTATAACACGGGCATGGAAGATACTTTTAAAACTAGGTTGTTTTCTAGGTTCTCCTAGGTTGGTACCTGTCATTCATATACTTTGGAACCTACCCTATCACTATGTTATACCATTCATGTCATATGTATCACAAATTATGTTCTACAATTGGTCAACATTATATCTATATGTTACCTAGTTTTGTCTCTTTCTTTTTGTTTCTTAATTTCCAATGCATGCATATATTTACACTTAGTAATATTAACCTACAAACATCGCAATATGCTATTTTTATAAAGTTGGAGGATTCCTAATGTTTATATATCAATACCATGGAAAATAGTTTATAATATATATATATATATATATTTATGTATATTAAGCAATATATATAGGACAGATTGAGACTTCAAGAAGAATGATACATATGTGAAAGATTGCTATTTTTTATTTTTTATATTTTATAAAACAGGGTTTCTTGCTCAATTTTTCAAAAAAATTTCTTCCATGTTGGTATTTATCATATGAGATAAAATTTCTATAATACTTTCAAATTCAACATTGTAAAACTGTAAAACATATTTCAGGAAGGGCACACCAATATTGAATGAATATATAGAGTACTTATTCCTATATCTATAAATCTAAATCATTTCTACAAACGTAATTTAATATATTGAATTACTTCTTAATATTCTTAATTAATATAATATGTTAAATATAAGGCGCCCAAGATTTATAATATTACACGTTTTTTAAAGTTAAAAAAATAAATAAAAAGATAAATATGACAAAATATATTTTAAAAGCTTTTGCTGGAACAGAATGAACAATCAATAGAGAAAAAAAAGTATTAAAGCAAACAAGATCAAAGGAAAACATCACCTTTTACATAAACATTTAAATAAATTTTAATTTATATAAAATAAGAAAATACACTAAAGAATGTGGTGGAAGAAAAACATTGTAATGTGAAATTTACAATAATAAAAAAAGAAAAATATATTTTGACAAAGTTTAATATGACAAATTTTAAATATCTATAAATATTTGGTTTCGGCAAAAGGAATCTTAAAATTTGATTAATTTATTTTTGTAATTTTTATACAAAATAAAAAATTATTATATTTAGTAATTTTGTCAAATTTATCAAAAAAAAGAAATTGTCAAAAAATGTTTTTGTAAGAAAAAAAAGGTAGGTGGGATTTGGCATGTGTGTGGTGTGTAGATATATAGATGTTAGTATGATGATGAAGAAAAGTGGACATGTCAACTCAATTATAGGATGCCAATAGCTGTCACATTGCAACATCCCATGTTTTGCTGCTTCTCACATGTCTAAATACTACACATCTTTTTCCTCACAAACTAACCTATACTCTCTATAAATCTTTAATAATGTTTAGTTTATAATTTTATAATCAAAAAAATTGCATAATGGAGTAAAATAGTTTATATTATCATTTTATTATAAATTGTACTGCATTAATCGATTCACTCAGTTATATGAATAGACTTATTTAGTAAATATGAAAAGCGGTTCACTTTCTTTTCAATATATTAAAATTTCATTTTGGTCATCTAATTTCTAATAACTTTTATTTGATTCAATTTAGCTTTTTAATTTATAAAAATATTTAATTAAATTATTTTCGTTATATGATATTACATATGATTTTTTAAAAATTTATACATCAAATTATTACATTTAAAATATTCAAATATTCATATTAATTTTATTTTTTAAAATAAAATGAATAGATATATAAATTTTAATAAAAAATCTAATGAATCTAATGGAAAAGATTTAATTAAAAAAAACAAATTAAATCAAGTAAAAATTAGAGATCTAATTAAATCTTTAATAAAAAATTAGAAGAAGAAAATAAAATTTTGGCCTTTAATGTATAAACATCTAAATTTTACTATTTTATTAGAGTATTTTTTTTTTTCAGAAGAAATGGGAGAATAATATGAAAATAAAAGTGCTTAAAAAAGTTCTGTAAAACATGTAGGAGATGTTTGTACAGAATTTTACCTTTATTCTTCTTTCTTTCACTTCACTCTTCTCCGCCGTTAAACCTTTCACTATCAATTGGCCTTTTAAAAATTAAATGCTCTGTCCAAAGTCTGTTAAGTTTATAATAAAGTTGATAGTTATATATACGTGTGTTACGATGATGTTACGAGATATACGTATTCTAATCAAATAATATAACATTTTTTTAAAGTATAATTGTTATTTAAATAAAAGGTTGAATAAAAAGAAAAAGAATTGATTCGATGGAAGCCATATATAGGTCAAACATTTTAACCCATTTTTTTTAGCTAAATTTAACTTATTTTACAAGCTTTTTATATCTCACTCATTGATTATATACATTTTTATACTCCATTGTTAATGGTAAAATTGAATTTACACTTTATTTTCTCCTTTTTGAAACTCTTTCGAATCATCAAACTCAAGTTACGTGGAGCTAATTTAAACAAAAGAAGTTAAACATGTAAAAAATTTCTTTTTCTCGCAAAAATATGTATTTGTAATTTTCATAATCAATGAGATTGAATTAGTAGAAGAGACTAGCCTATAATAAATTGAAACTTGTTTTTATTAAAAAATATATTTAGTATTCAAACAGAATTATCCAAATAAAAATAACAGAACAAAAAAAAATCATATCATGATAAGGCCTACGTGGCTAGCTCAACACCTTGACAAAAAATAAATATTTGTATGCTTTCCATTTGTGAACTGTGGTCCCCGCAGCTGAGATAACAGAGTTTTTCTTTTTCTTTTTTAACTTAAATAGAACAAGACTAAAATAGACATTATTAGTAGTAGTGTTTATATTGATGTAAGAAAAACAAATATTTATATCAATAAATACTAAATTTATTTGATACTTAAAACTGATAGCAACTATCGAGATATAAGACTTGTTTCATTAGAAGGTATAATAAAAGTAAAACAACGAATATTTTAAATTATAACAATCAATATTCTAAACTATATTTTTTTTATTATATTACTTGATAAAAGTATTTCATGTTAGTGTTAAATTAACATCTAATTAATATATATATATATATATATATTGAAAATAAATAATACTAGTATAGACTTAACTAATGTTAGTCTTATTTAGTTTAAATTTTTATATGTATTTAAATTAACGATGATTTTATCGATCTTAATTTTATTTATCTTATTACATATTGAAATTGACATCGATTAAACCAACATTAATGTTATATATTTTTAATATTTATTTAAATTAGTATATGCTGGTCAATGTTAATTTATATACTATAAATTTTTATCTTTATAATAAATATGAATCATACATTATATTTAATGTTATTTAATGTTATCTGTGATAACTGATATCTCCTAATAATATTTTTTTCTTTATTAGATAAAGTTAGAACACATATTTTTTTTTATTCATAAAGCTAATATTTTTCATAAGTTTACACAATAATTATATAAGATAATCTTATGTCACATATGTCTTATTTATTTATAATAATTTTACAAGTTTAGTCTTATTCTTTTTTAAAGTAGACTAGTTTATCGATATTGTGTAAAAGGGATTTACATGAGTCGTGTTGGCCAAAATTGTGAACATAACACTTATGAATCCTCTGAGATTAATTGGGATAACCTTGGTTGACGTGTCAAGAAGGGATAACATTGATGTTCCTTAACCTTTAAAAGTTATTTTATTGTTCTGAGTGTAACATTCCATTTAATAGTGATAATACTACTAAACAAAACATACATATAATGATAATGCAAAGCAGATAGTGGAAAGAGGTTACTATAAAGTATTAATACAGTCATCCCAAAATAACCATACTAATGATTTGTATACATACAACACCGTCAGAAAATAAAGTTAAAATATGTCCAACTCTATACAAAACTTGCAAGCTCATACTTCCACCAACAGATCTTACTATGATGTTTCAACTGTTATCCAATCAATAGAGGAGTATCCTCACCTACATCTTTCTCTGCTCACACAATTTAGTGATCATTACAAAAGAAATAACCAAGCACAAGAACACAAAACAACAAAAAGAGGGTAAGCTAAATTGATTAAAAGAATCATACAATTCATCCATAAACATAATAGCAATTTCATGTTTCAGCAAAAAAATCACTAAATCACACCAACATTGAAAAGATAGTTAACACTAGACTCAATTATCTGTATGTATGTAAGTGGCATCAGACCTCTTGATGATTCACACCTATGTGGTTTTAAACTTTGCAGAATCTGGCTTCAACGGGTTATCACCCAACCACTCATAGTGTAAGCCTCATTCACGTCTAGGACATGATCTAGTCCAATGACTATGACCTCCTGATACTCCTCACGACATGATTCATTCTGCTCTATCTGAGCGTGAATGATTATTGGAGTTTCAAGATACCCCCAATAACGAGTCCTTATGCCTTACACACAATAAAATCATACCCCTTTAGAATTTCTCCTTGAAATTCTCTCATCAACAACATCACTCATGTTCACAATCACATATTTAATGCACATTCATTATCAAACACCGTCTCATACATGTTTATTCTCATAATTCATGCTTAAAATTGTAATTACTCATTCATTCACAACTCAACAAAAACTAAAGACTCTATTGTAGTAATTCTCGCTCAAGCTAAAAGGTCTCGCTCAGGCGACAAGTGCTCTCTCGCCTAAGCGGATCATTCTCGCCAGAGCGAGGCTCAAAACAGAGAGCAAATAAAAACTCTGCGAGTTCTTGTTTAGGCTAGACTTTCTCGCTCAGACGAGACTTCTCTCGCTCAAGCGACAAGTCCTCGCCTAGGCGACAATCAAACAGAAAGCAAAGGTGAGTTTCCTCAATCTGTTCTCACATGAAATTCTAGAAAATTCAAGCATAAACCACATTCACACCAAAATCATGCGATTCAAGCATCAACCCAGCATCAAATCATGAAATCAGAGTCATCAAAATATGGTTTCTATGCGAATTTAAAGAAGACAATTTAGTTTCCCTTACCTCTACTGAAGCTAATCTTGGTGAGGAACAATCTCAAACGATAAGGGCACAAAAACCTCAACTCAACCTACAAAATTGTAACACAAGATCACAAGGGAATAATTAATCTCTGGTCAATCTCATAATAGAGTCATAATATCCAAATTGAAAGCAGAAAGGAGACCAAAACGGGGGTATTAACTTACTCGGAGGAAGGAAGCGAAGAGTTGGACCAATAGAGGGCTATATAGGGACTTCACCTCCAGAATCTAATTGCAAGAAGAAGAAGGGTTACAAATGGAGAATAGGAAAAGTAACCATTGAAAGAGAGCAGATGGAAAACAATATGGCAATGGAAAGTGTTTTGAAGGAAACTCACATTAGTTTTTCTCACTAGGCATTCATGGTGGAAAGATAATCAAAACAAAAAGGGGGCTCACAATGTGCATTGATGGTCCATTATGAGAACGTAGAAAATTTTTGTTTTAAGAGTAACAATGTTTTAAAATAATGAGATCTTATTATAATTTGAATGAAAATTCTTAAATATAAATATAAATTTCATAAAAGGATCTCATTACTTAAAAACACTCAATTTCTCTAAAAACACTTTTCTATGAGATCTTTCCCTTCTCTCTACAGTTTCTCACTATTCTCATTTATTTGACGATCAGAGGCTGCAAGAGTGATCCCTATGGAGTGATCTCTAAGTTCATCCGGTCAATTTCTTGTTCTCTTTGCATGTGACCAATGATGGGTCATTTGTAGATTATGAGGTTACCTTGTGAATTTTCTCTGATAAGTGGTTGTAATGGTGTACCCTGATCTTGTTTGAGCTATTTCTATGTTGATTTACGCGTTTAGTAGCAGAAAAGGGGTTTGTGTCGATGTTGGAAGGTGAGATTGGTTGATAAGGTAAATGAAGCTAATAATTGTTAGATTGGATGAATGCATCTTGCATGATTGTGATGTAATTAGAATTGATAACTTGATTGTTCTGATTGGATGAATTATTGATGTTCATGCTTGAATTGAATTTTGACTGCATTGCTTGAATTCTTGAGGTAATTGAGAAGGATGAATTCCTGAGTCATGACCCTAATTGGTATTACCTACTACAATTTAGAACTATTTTGGACCAGTGTCTATAGTAGAAATACCACTTAGAGTCACGAAAATAGGTATTAGATTTCTCAAAAACCAAAACTGTGTTGATTTCTGGTATGGCGCTAAGCGGCAGAATGTGGCGTTGAGCACTGGAAAATAGGAAACGATTAGTGCTAAGCGTTGGTTGAGCAGTGCCTGAGCATTGGGACCTTTGTAGGGTTGGAAGTGATTTTAATCCTTGACGTTAAGCGGTGGAATCTGGCGCTAAGCGTTGACTTTTACAAGGCAAAGGGCGCTTAGCGCTGGGATCTAACATTAAGCGTTGGGATCTAACACTAAGTGCTAGGTTGTCCTATTTTACTGTTTGTTGTTTTGATCTATTTGAAGATATTGAGTATGATTAATTTGAATTCTATAGCCTTTATTTCCATGATATGGACTGAGTAGTTGAGTGTGAGTATGAATTATATTGTTATGGAAAGAATTTCAAGGAAAAATTTTGTGTGAAAGTTTAGTGTATGCATCAACATAAGGATTCATTATTGGATTGGTATCCTTTCTCAAATAATTACTCAAGCTCAAATAAAGTAGAGTAGATTATGTGGTGAAGAGATGAAGGAGATCCTAGCCACTGGACTAGATCCAGTCCTAGGCTTTTGAAAGGGATTTACCTTGTTGATGGTTAGGTGATAACTCCTTGAGGTCAAACTTTGTAGAGTTTGATAACCATTAGTAGGTGCAAGCCACTAGGGGATCTGATGTCAGATGCATGTATCCGGATAGTCGAGTCAGTGTTCTCTGTTTATATAGATAAATTGTTAAATATATTGTGTATTGGTATGATGTGTATGGTTTGAATTATAATATGATCCCTTGTCTACATTAGCTTACTCTGTGTTGTTTGTGTTGTTGTATCTTGTTACCTCTTTTGCAATGGTCACTTAATTGTGTGAGCAAAGGGAAGTGTAGGTGAGGATACTCCTCTTCTTGGGAGTCGTGGTAGTAAATAGAGTAGTTTTGTCTGTTTAAAGATAATGACCATTTTATCTCAACATAAAACACACACACACACACACACACACACACACACACACACACACACACACACACACACACACACACACACACACATATGTATTAATATTTGCTATAGTTATTTTGAGATAACTGTACTAATATTTTAATTGTCATAGTTTACTATTTGTTTTGCCATATCACTTTATAATATTAGTAGTTTATAACTATTAAATGAGATGTTATATCCATTGCATTATGAGAAAGGTGGCTTGGATAATTGCATTAAATTGACCAATAAAAGGATATGTTATCTATCCATTTGTTATATACATAGATTTTCATATATTTTTTTCATACACAAATAACAAGAGAGGAAGTGAGAACAAATACCATAAAAATAATATGAACTAAAGTTCAACATTTGTATACACGTATATAATTTTTCTTTTCCTTTTTTTTTTGTATTTCTTAATAGACTAGGTGTAAATTATTTTTATAGTGACTAGTCAAGATAAATAAGCTTCATCATGGTCAATAATAATAATTCAAGAACATTTTATCTTGAATAAAATTTATTAATTTAAATCCCCAAGGTAGAACCTCAAACTACAAATTAATTTAAACTTAACTGACTCCATTATTAATTATTAGTATTATCTGTAAAGACCTAAAAAATGACATTTTAGAATTGATAGTGATTTAAAAATAGTGAGACTTGATTAGTTTAATAATAGAAGGTTTTAGCATAAATAATGTTCTTATGAACGAGTTTAATTATTTTAAAACACACTATCTCTCTAGAAATCACTTTTTTAGAGTTTTCTAACTTCTCTCTAAGAGTTCTTCCTCTCTAATTGTCTAATTGATGAACTGAGACCACAACAAACTCTTCAATTTGGACCGATCAGTTTCTCCATCTGAGTAAATTGAATGTTTGTCCTTTTCTTGGTTCAATTCATTTTTTCCTTGTATGTGGTCTCTTTCTGCTTGCATGTGTCCAAGTAAAACTGTTTTGAACTATTGCACTAAAAAAAGAGTACCAATTTGATCAATTGAACAGGTTCAAGTTCTTTAAAAATCATGAAAATACAATTGTTGATATCTGATATAACATTGAGGGTTAGTTTCGTTGTGCAGGTCTAGAAATATTTTAACTCCAGACCGTTGAGCGTCCATCTATATCGCTAAGCACTTACTAAACACAAGACTCTAGATAAAGATTGTATAATATTCCTTGATGAACTTGGAAGTTAACCTTTATAAAACAACAAAGTATAAAATAACAGGGTTATTTTAATATATGAAGAAGAGAAAGAAAATTAAAAAGGAAGGATTGAATAAGAAATAAATCACAATGAAGAATTCATCCACTTTGTGAAAGAGAAAAAGACTTCTCTTACTTCTATTTTTACCACAACAAAATGTTTAGTTTATTTCTTACATCTCTTCACAACCCACAATTCAATCCCAGGTTAATTTTACTTTCTATGTTACACTGTTATCACCCATCAACTTAAAAACACCATTTTTTTTTATATAAATCTAAAACTAACCCCCAAAACTTAAACATACCTTAAATACATAATTATCTAAATTAAAAACTAAACATAAATTAAATATAATTATCACTTACGAATTTAGAAGAAGACCAAAAACAAACTATTTGAAATATATATGTATTATATTTATATATCAAATTGTTTTATTTTAAAATTAAAATGAATTTAATTAACGTAACTTCAATTTAAAAATAGATATTTATTTTTAATTTTTTTAATTTTTTTTTTAAAAATGGGATAAAACAACCTATTAATCCAACTTATGACTCAACTGAACGTAAATCTAAAAATATAGACACGATTGATTCGCAAAGCTGAAGCAAATACACAACAATTAACAATATATAATCAATGAATAAAAATAATGAACTTTTTTGTGTAAGATAAGAAACCAATATTTAATAAAGTTTTAAGTTAATACATCATATCATCTGGGTATTGAATTATTATGACTAAGATAAGGATAGTAACTATTTATGGAATGAAATGACATTTTAGTCTAAACTATGAATGGAAAGCATGATGACAAATAAAAGAAAGAATTGAAAAAGAAGAAGGTAGAGGAGGGGTATAAATGTAATTTAAAAAGTTAGAGTATTGGGATATTCCATGTTTGGCTGTACTTCCTCGGATGAAAGGAAACATCAACTGCAACGCAGATCTCTCTCTTTCAAATCCCTATGTGGATCCGTGATGTTCCAGAATCTACCATTCACTTCTTTTATCCAAACAAAAAATTAGAAAGAACAATTTCAAGTTCTTTTTGTTGAACTTCTTACCAAACACACCCTCACCCGGTCACTTATTTAATATATTGATTAAAATTAATATAAAATTATTTGGCAAATGTAATAATCTAATAATTTAAGTAGAGAACTCCTTTTTTACATAGTGATCTTATTAATGTAAGAGAAACACGTGTGCATTACAACGAGCGTGTGTTCATATTTTTTATAATAAAAATAACAAAATTATTTTTATTTTTATTATTATAAAATTAAATATAAATAATTTTTATAATGTTATATTCATCTCGTGCGTAAAATTAAAAATTAGTGGTCCAATAACAATCTAAAATGACGGGTAAAATAGAATGTTTAAAAATATTCGTTAGAATAGGCTTTAATTTTTTTTAAACAATAATTAGACTTCCAACGTTTATTATAAGTAGTTGTTGTCTATTTTGTAGATAAATTTTAATTAAAAAATAATTAAATTTAGAAAAGAATCAAATTGAGAAAAATAGTTCAATTTAAATAAATAATCATTAAATTTAAATAAATAATCACTTAAAATATAATGTTAATAAAATAATTAATTTAACTAAAAAATATAAAAAGTAAAATTGAAAAATAAAATAGGAACACACAAAAATGAATCATTTTATATATAAATAGATATTAAATATATTTTTAGTTTATAAAGAATTAAAAGAATTGTGTTTTAATAATTCTTTAAATAAAATATAAAAATGAATACTTTTCAATCACGTTTATCCTGGTTGAAGAAAAAAAGTAAAAACACCTCACTAAAAAATATGTAACTTGATCAGAACAAATATTTCATAAATATTATTATTCCGATTCATTTAATAATTTTATATTATTTAAAATTGAGATTATAATAATTTAAATATATGTTTTACTTTAAACCTTGTAATACATTTTTTTAAAATAAAATTATGATAAAAGATTTAGACTTTAAAATAAACAATATCTAAAATGAAAAGATTAACACTAATATAATAATATTATCTCAACGTATTTAAAGTTAGAACAAATATAATTATACAACTAATAATAAAAATTATTTGATGAATATAATGAGTTTATTAGTTTATAACTTGAAAAACTTATTTTTTTAGTGAGATAGTATTTTTTTTATCTATAACTATATATAAAGGGGATTCCCTCTTTTGTGTCCACATTTCATAATTTCAACTTTACCCTTTACAATGTAATTATTTATTAATTTTTTTTAAATTAATGGTTACTTTTACAAATTTTTATAAAACTATTTACTTATGTCCTTCTTTTTTCTCCTATTCATCAACATTTATCTTCTCATATTTTCTCCATAAATTTAACTTTACTTTTGATAAATATAATTTAATTTTTTTTATATTTTAACATTACAATATTATCAATTACTAATATAATATCATACATATTAAAAAAATGCGTACACACAGGCGCGATAGCGCTTGTGTATACGCTAGTAACTTTTAATATGTTTAGATGAACTTATTCAAAAAGTATGTAAAAGAAAAAAAAAGTTTACCCTATTTTTAAGTCCCCTTAGAGATGTTTCTCTTAAAAATAAAAATGAAACATGAATATATAAAATCAACAACGTAAAAAAAGAGAAAAAAAAAAGAGTTGAGTTTGTTTTGGTTATAATTGAATTTCATAAAATTAGGTTTTTGAGCTGAATGCTCTCTTTATTTAATACATTTTATTTTTGATCATAATTTGATTTTCTTGAAAATACACAACCTTATATATGGTGCTGTTGAGCTTGGCGTTTGGATACGTGACATTTACCTGACCTGAAATTAATTTTAAAATAAAGTTTAATAAAATGTGAATTTAAATTTAGTATCGTAAAATTGACTTGTGAGTTTAAGATTGCACTATTTTGACTTTATTTTGAATAAATGAAAATATATTTTATAGTAAGTAAATAGAATTAAAACAGTGATATAAATAACGAGAAAAAGTAGCTGGGAAGTAAGTATTTATGTGGGTCCAGTAATAAGTATTGATGTCAATCAACAGCTATAAGAGGACCAATCATAGGATACTGAGACTCGATTGAAATTAATAATTTATTGAAAATAAAAAACACTTTGTAGACAAGAAAGAGTGTAATTTTATTTTAACTTAATAAAAAATATAAAGGGTAACTTATAAAATGAAAAAATTAATTCAATCTAAGTTTATATATATGATTCACTTAAATTAAGCATGCATTTTAATGGATCATCAAAATATCACATGAAAAATATGCATTTCTGAAAATTACTAATTGAATTGATTTATATTTTTATCCAATATGATGATTTGTTAGAATAAAAATTATGTAAGATACATTTATTTATTTACTGAAATAAAAATAACATTAAATTTTTAAATATCACGTTTCTTAAAATGATGATATTTTTGTTTTATTTTATTTATGATTGTAGTTATATATAAACACTCTCATATTACAGTTAATTCAAAATCTTAAATGAATAGAATTATGAATTTGAATAAAAGTAGACTCCTCCTTAAATTCGTAACAATATTTTATTTTAATGCTGAACGACAGATAATAATAAAAAATTGAGTAAAAAATCTCATGAATATATATGATCTAAATATGCTCTCCACTGGCATCAATGACGTTATAATCAAACCAACGAAGTGATCGAATACACTTTCTACACACATTTTATTTTCTTGATTGAGAAACATTTTCTCTTAATTGAAAAACCCAAAGAACTGCCACAAATGGGGCTGTAATTGCTCTTCCCTAAGCATTCACTTCACTTCACTGTCTTGAGTCACACCATTGTTGGACCCACTTCTTACATGATGTTACAAATTATATTTAAATTTAATGAACGATGAATGAATAATAACCACAATATTGATGCAATAAGACGATGTACGCATCCCGTTGTTCATGGATACTGAGAGTAGTTGGGTATGCAAAAGCCTAGGGGGGGCTATGCTACGTATCAACTTATCATAATTTGAGTAACGAATATGGTACTTGCTCTCTCCTATCTCATGCTTCAAAATAAAACAAGAGTGGACTAATTGTGGATCCATGTTAAATTAGGTTAACTTTAGGGTTTCCACTTGCATCTACCGAGTACTCAATAATTGCATTCAAACCATGTTATCATCTTTTCATGCTCATTTTTAATGTATGTACACAATAGTACCAACTACTAAGTCATGAGTAGTTGTGGATGTTGAGGTTTCCCCAAGCAAACCTCGTTTTGGGACTTCTTCATCACTTCAAACATGGGTGTGTTGAAAAGATTTCTCAACTACTAACCTTTCTTCAAGACACAACTTTCAGATCCTTTTGTTTTTTTGTGTGGGATATGAATCAATTAATACTTTAAATGATTTGAGAAGATCGAAGGTTCTTTTCTTTTTTTCTTTTTTCTTTTTTTTTTTACGTTATTCTCTTATCATAATTGAAAATTTACTTTATACGGTCAATTCTTACAATAAATATTAAGAAGTAGACTTTAAACTAAATTTAACCTTATAAAATTGGTTTACAAGATTAGGTTTGCACTTACATATATACTCTAGATTAATTTTATCTCTAATCGATGTGAGACTTCCAATGTACTCTTCTCATGCCAAGATATATACATTTCGGAAACGAGACTTGACATTAATAGGTAGTCCGATAGCAGTACAATAGCGGGTGAAATAATATGTCCAACAAACAACAAATTTTGCTAGCATAAGTTCTAACCTAATTTTGATACCATGTTAAGAAATAAACTTTAAGCCAAATTCAATCCCACAAAATCGACTTTTATAAAATGAGGTTTGTCCTGACTTATATACTCTAAACTCTAAATTGACTTTATCTCTAGTCCATATGAGACTTCCAACCACAAATAATAAGTGTTGATATTAACCAAAATTTTCAATGTGAAACTCTAGTTTTAATGAAAAAAATAGTAAAAATAATACTTAAATTTTACAAGGTATATAGTTGGTCTAATAAATATTAATATATTTTGTTTCTTATATAATAAAAAGTAAAATCGTAATATTAGTAGAGAAACTTTAATTGTTTAAACTTTGTTAATAGTTAAGGTGATTAAACACGTGTTTAAATTTTAATAATTATCATAGTTTATTAAAATAAGAACTTAATATGTAATTAATATTAAAGAAAAAGTTACCCGTAACTAACTTACATTTACAACCGGAAAAAAAAAAATTATTGCAAGTTAGGTATGTCAAATAGGAACTAAATTATGTTTGACCGGCCATACTCTTATGTATGAAAAGATTTACGCTTTCATTATCAGTTATAATTTTCAATTTAGTTATCTAATAATTGGTGTCAATTCGAAAATCATGAATTTAATCTTTAAATTTTTTTATTGACAATTAATTTAATTCAAATAAATTAATAAAAATAATTTTTTATACTAAAATCATAATTTTTTTATAAAATTATATGAAAATAAAAATAAGTCTAATAAATCGGCTATTTAATATATATAAATATATATTCAAATTGCAAATAGCAATTAAATATACTTTGTTATATTACTCTTGGTACGTGACTTTTGTTATTAACTTTATGTTTTTAGGAATTTAACTTTACATATTAAAATCCGTTAAAGCCGTAAAGAGAGTTTTCAAATGTTCAACGCGGTGTTCCGACCACAGATCTTAGACCAAAATATGATATTAAATTAAATATACGGTTGTTACTCAATCACATTTTGAACATGTTTCATTTCATATAACAATTTTCTCATTTCATAAAAACATGAACCACACACATAATATGAGATTTTTATTATCACTTTCACATTAAATTTCGATAAAGATTAGTTTACAAAGTTCAATAAGCATTTCTCATTCAAAACTCTTTTTTCTTAATTAACATGGTGAGATCATCCCTTTTTAAATATATATTTGAGAGCAATTTATTCTAATTAGTGTTACATTTGGTGAGGTTATTCTTAAAAACTATTTGGGATTGTTGATGTCAAACATATTTTATTAGCCCAATGAGATTAAGTCAAACACAAAAGTGTGATGATACACTTTAATTATGTTGGAAGTTCCATATCGACTAGAAACTAGAAATAATGCAATTTTATAATATGTGAGGTGCAAACTTCACCTTACAAACCGATTTTGTAGAGTCGAGTTAGGCTATAAAACTCCACTTTTAATATGGTATCAGAGTCATTGTTTAAAAAAAAAAACTATCCTAGTGAGATTTCTTGAACATTTTGTTATCAGACCGTCCACACACGAGATGTATAAACCTTACTTTACAAGTCGGTTTTGTGAGATTAAGTTAGGCTTAAAATCTAATTCTAACAAATTATCTTCAATTTTTATAATTCAAAATATAAATATAGATTTGCATGTGAAACCTTCGTAATTTGAATGTATTCTACAATGAATGGTATCCCAATTTTAGTTAGGTACACCAAATTGGATACTACCAATGTATGTACAGTATAAATGCAGATATACGAATACATGCTTTTCCCAATTTGGCATTAAAAGCAAAAGTTTTTGTTTCACAAGTCACACCAAAGGCTATCAACAAAGGTGTACCCATTCACGACACCACATATTTTCACAAAAACAAATAAGAATAGATCCAGAATCTCTCTACAACATAATTTGAATATTTTTTATTTCGAGATTTTATTAGTAAATAGTTTTCTCTCTAAATCACTTTAAATTAATCCTCCGCCTTCTACACCCTCAAGCAAATAAATTAGTAATTATAAGACCTGTTTAATTTTGATGAATTTTCTAAGTTCAATATTTTATCTCAACTTTCGATGACAATAAAAAATTGTGGTTTGTTATAATTTTGATACTATCTTTTAGGAAATTTTCAGTTTTAATAAATATTATTTTTTCAATTTGAAAAAAAATAAATTTTATTGTTTTTAATTTTGATTTCTTAATATTTAATTATCCGTATTTTTAGTAAATTTTCAGAGCAATTATTCATAGCTTTTGGTTTCTCTTGTCATGACAAAGTGAAATGGGATAAAAACAAGTAATATTCAATGACCAAAATTACGAATTAAAAGTTAAGAGACTAAAACAAAAAAAATATATACATAAAAAATTAAATTAGGAATTTTGTAAAATATAAAAAAAATTACAATTAAGTGTAAAAGTATTTGTTCTGGCCAGCTAAAGAACAGAAATTGACAATAAACAGTATCATCTGCCAAAAACAAAGGATATTTGTTGGGCCAATCTTGTAGAAGGAATTAGGCTTTGTCGTTCTACACCCCCGCATTACTAACTTAACCTGCATACTAATGCAGAAAGATTAAAATACCATTCTCTACTATGGATGAAGAAGAAGAAGAAGAAGAAGAAGAAGAAGAGAGAGAACTTATTTTGGAAAAAAACTCATTTTTAGAAGTTCATTATTGAATTTATTTTCTAGGTTTGGAAAAGCTCATTTCAGAAAAATTATGAAGAAGATATATTATATATTTTGAAAAGCTTATTCTGGATTACATGTTTTGTGTTCTAAAAATTCTGTTATGAAAATTTTCTTTAAAAAATTTTGTTTTGAAAATTCTTTTATGGAAATCATGTTTGGAAAATTGTGAAAAACTTGTTCTAAAATTTTTCAGAATAAATAATCGGAAGGTTACTTCTATAATCAATTTAAATATTAAGGAGGCACGTGAAGAAAAACTCAATAATTATTCTAAGAAACAAAAAATGTCCATCGGAGCAGTCCATTTATTCTAGCCCTGTACCGAAACGGAAGATACAAGAGAAGTGCTACTTCCTGCACCCCATTAATTTCTTCCTGCACTCCGTAATTTACAAAATACCCGTTATACCTATGAGTCAATAGTAAAGTAAACTCTCATGTATTAGTGAGAATGATGGGAGGTTAGTGCTTACTTTTATAATGTTTTATAAAAGTAATTGTTTATTGTATGACAACAAACATGAATTGAGGTTGTCTTCCAAATGAAAATAGTTTTTTATTATCCAACATTCTATTACTAAAGTCAATACTTGATTAAAGGGGAGAGAATCTTATTACCTCACACTAGCACGTTTCACTCACTCCTTTCTTTGTGTACATAAAATCTCCTTCTCCGGTTGTCCCTTTTCTCTGGTCAAAGCTTTCGCATAAATTCTGATCTTGCCATCAGAAATCAGAAACCAAAGTTACAAATTATTTTCTGAAGCAGTTTACTCTATGAGCATTGATTATGAGAAAGAGGCTTGAACTCAACCAAAAATCAATGAAAAAGAGAATTTGGAGAACCTTAACCCTACCATGCGTGCTTCTGTTCTTGCTTCTTTTGGCGTTTCAGATCAAGTGTTCCTCCTTCGTCACCTTCAACTGGGCACCCAGAAAAACTACTCCAGGTACGCATGCAGATTTCGGAAAATTAGCTGAAACAAAGTCTTTGCAAAAAATACTGCACCAACTTTACACCATTTTATATATAATTCAACTAAATATTACTGTATCTTTGTAAAATTAATACTTTTAACTAATTTTTTGATTTTATTTCTAACCAGGGTCTTAACCTTCACTACAAAAAAAAACTTATATTTTCTCCCAATTTTGTTTTGATTTTTTTTTAAGAAATATTTACAAATTTTGTTGTGAAAAAAAAATTACAAGAAATTGCTACCAATATTTTTACAAAATATTTTGTATAAAATACTTTTTGCAATAAATTTTGTAAGAAATATTTGCAAATTTTATAATTTTATAAAAAATGATTACCCACAAAAAATTACTTGCCAATTAAAACTTTTAAAAAAATGACAGAAAAATTCTTTACTTGCAATTTTTTTTAACAAATTTACAAAAAATTCTCATATAATATTAAGAATTTCTAGTAATACTTCCTTTTTGTCTAATGTTTATCTTGTTTGAATCGATGAATAAGTGATATAGTTTAACAAGTAACCTATAAAAGAAGCATACACAAAATGGAAATTGATAACTAAGAAAATTATTTTTTTACAAACTTGACAAAGTTTCTACAAAAATAGAATTAAATAAATTATTTTTTTTATTTTTTAATCAAAGTGAAGTAATAAAGTAATATATTTTTTTATCTAAAGAGGTAGTTTATAAAATTTCATTAATTTCTTTTTGTCAAAATATCATTAGTCCTGAATTTATTAGAACAATGAACCTTAATTAGGTGCTCAATCATTATTTATAATAATAAATATAAAATATTCTATTTATGTATTTGCTGTATATCTTGCGGTGGTAAGGAACCTCGTAATCAAGTAGATTAAAGGAAATATTTGGTGATTTTTGCCATCTAAAAATTATCAACTTGTTAGAACTTTAGTTATTGGTTTTTTAATTATAAAAATATAACTGTAGTTTAAAATTTTGAAGCATATTCCAAATTATAATCCTAATTTTTTTTTTAATTGTATTTTGGATAGTAACAGAAACCGAACGAGATATGATTGAATTTGAATTGAACACAAGCACACAAGGCACAGCGCTGATGAAGGAAATGGCTCCTCCACCGAGGCAAATCACCTGCGACCGCTCCCATTATGCTTATGACATCTGCACCATCCATGTGGAAACAACCCTAAACCCCACCACTTCCACTTTTTTCATCCAACATCCCACCACCGTTGATCCAAATCAAACGGCCACAAAAATCCGTCCTTATCCTCGAAAATTCGACGGCCCTGTAATGTCAAGGATCAAGGAGTTGACCATAACCGCAGGCACACCAACCCCATCGTGCCACGTGAAGCACGAAGACCCTGCCTTGGTATTCAGTGCGGGAGGGTACACGGGAAACTTCTTCCACGACTTCAACGATGGGTTCATCCCGCTATTTATCACCCTCAATTCTTTCTTCCATGATAAAGACGCGGTGCTTGTGATTTCAAAGGCTCGTGATTGGTGGGTCAACAAGTACGCAACTTTACTTCGTGAATTTAGCAAGCACCCCATCGTTGACCTAGATAACGATAACAAAACCCATTGTTTTCCTGAAGCAACCCTGGGCCTCGTGTCACACGGATTCATGACCATAAAACCAGAACTGATGCGAAACCCTAAGTCGCTTCATGATTTTCATGCATTTTTAAGGAAAACATATGGCGCTAATGACAACAATGTCTCATCCAGTAGTTTTCCACGACCTCGTCTTGTGTTGCTGAATCGGTCGGGTGGGGATGGACGATTGTTGCTAAACATAGAAGAAGTGAAGTTGGAGATGCAAAGGGTTGGTTTTGATGTGATTGTGTTTGAGCCAACAGCTACAACCCCATTGAGCAAAGGTTTTGAAGTTATTGGTTCAAGTCATGCAATGGTAGGGATTCATGGTGCGGCACTGACACACTCATTGTTTCTGAAGCCTGGGTCTGTGTTGATTCAAGTGGTTCCATTAGGGTTGGAATCGGTGGCTGAAATGTGCTTCGGCAAGGTAGGCGAAATGGGGTTGAAGTACATGGAATATAGGGTTAGGGTTGAAGAGAGTAGCCTGGTTGAGAAATATGACAGGGAAGATGTGATTATCAAGAAGCCCAGTGATTTTGTGAATGGGAGAGCATGGTCCGAAAGCACCATGAATGTTTATTTGAAAGAGCAAAACCTGAGATTGGATTTGGTTAGGTTTAGGAAATACCTCAGGAAAGCTTACAACAACGCAAAACAACTTATAGGATCGTAGAGACAACATTTTTTTTTTCAGGAAAATTATGGTAACAACATGATATGGACTTGTTAGAAATCATTAAATTTATTTTATAGATTTAATTAAATTTTAAGTATTTTAAATAATATTTTGTAGAATTCTTACCATTTAAATAAATATTTTGTACATTAGTTATTCAAAAATTTGATATTTTTTATTTGATTTCTTACCATTTATTTTTTTTTTAAATTGTGTGATGAGATTTATCTTATTTCTCTTAATATTGTGATAAATGTAAAATAATAAATATATTATTTGATATTAATAACAAAATTTTACATTTTTAATATAGGATATAAAAAAGTAACATGCATGACACGGTAAGATAATTATATTTGTCTCCCGACCGATCAATAAAAAAATTACATAATAAAAGTTCGACTAGAAATAAAAATTTTAATTATTTAATAAGAACAAACTAATAAAGAATCAATTAAAAATAAACTTATATATTTTTCTATTATATCTTTTTTGAAAAATTAAATCTAATATTTCATTCATCATTAATGTTTTTCTTAGCATGAGTTACGTATATGTCAGAGTTTTTCTCTTGTTTACAGTTAAAGTAAGTTTTTTTTACAATTAAAGTTTAATTATATATTTCGGTTTATTATTAGAAGGGATCATTTGTAATTAATCTTTATTCCAAGTCAATGTGATTCTTCCTATTGTCACTTATTTATATCACACAGTAAAGCCATAATGTAAACAAATTTTCGTCAAGTAGATTGAGTTCATCGAGTAATATTGTAAAAAGCATCGAACAAACTTCTCACAAACTTCTCCAGAAACATAGAGATAGTACATTTTTTCCAGGTTATAATTTGATCTATAAATAGCTGAATTCTAAACTATATTTTTTTTTTCAAATAATTGTTTTATCCAAAAATCTCGTTATTAGTTTTTTTAATATGAAATAAAAATCTAGTCTAAAATTTGGTTTCCTGAAAACCAAATTCATACTTTTCAATCAGTTTCATAAAAAAAAAAAATCAGTTTCTTGAATACCAAATTCCGACCTTAAAAAAATTATGCTAAACGTAAAGGATTTGATACAATTCGGTAAGTTTTTGGGTAGGTAAAAAAAAATCCTAATCCGTATATATAAAGTGATAATTAATGTTTTTCATATATTAAAAAAAAATTACTGATAGATAGAAGAATTAAAAAGAAAGGAATTGAAAATATCTCTCAATTAATTATATAAACGGATTCCAGCAAAATAGCAGAACCAATATTTACCTGACACTGATAAGACCAAATTGTTTCTATTTAGATTTTTCGAAAGGAACTGGGTTATATAAAAAATTCAATGTGTTGTGGATGACATCAATTATCTTATAATGAAAGTTCGGTACATCTAATTACAATCAAATTATTATAGTATTTAAACTCGTACAATAGTTACCTACTGATTAGTAATTATAATTTTGGTATGCAAGCTAGTCTTCTAGGTTATTGTTGGTATGAGTTTAAGGTTGTTATTATAAAATTTGTTCATTAAAAAACATAAAGCATGCATATAATTATTCGAAGTGGTGCTTTCTTTTAAAGAAGTGAGCTGTTCCATTCATTCATAAAGGCATAGTAAACATAAAATAAAGCATGCATATCTGGTGCTGTGTCGATTTATCGGTTTAAATATTAGATGAACAATGTAAATTTTACTGTACACAAGGGCTATGTAGTGCTTATTTTGCTATCAAAACGCATTAGATACAATTTTAATATATATCATTGGATTACTTTTTATCTTCTATTATTTTAATATATTATATAACAAAAAGTGGGATCGAAATACTTTCTATTATATATTTTTCTAACACGTTTTCCTCTTATTTATGATTTATTGTAAAAGGGAATTTATTTTGTTATATTTTATAGACTTAATTATCTTTTAAGTTTCTTATAAATTTTAAAATTTTTGAATTGAGTTCCTTATAAACTTTTATAGTTTATTGACTATTCAATAAATTTATATTTTTCAATTGAGTATCTGTTGTTTATCTTTTTTATTAATTGGATTATGTGTCTAATAAGTGGTTGATGTATTAATTATTTTATCATGTCATCTTGTTAAGTTATCGTCAGGGTCAACTCAAGGGTAAAGTCAGTAAAGCACCCGCTTCACGCTTCAGTTTCCAGCAAAATAGGTCTAAAAAAAATTGTTTATTACTAATATTTCTGTATTAAATTAATTATAAAATTATGTTTAAGAAAAAATGTGTCAAATGTTTTTTGTAGTACTAATATACCTCTATTAAATTAATTATAAAATTATGTTTAAGAAAAAAAAAAGACTCCAAAAAAATATTTCATTATTAATATAGTTCTATTAAATTAATTATAAGTTTATATTTGAAAATAAAATATAATTAAATTATTATTGTTTGATAACTTTTATTGGTATTAAAAATGATAATTAATAAGTTAAAACTTTTTTTAGTAAATTATAATTTTTTTACGAAAAGAATGATGATTAGCGATATCTTTATTCTCTTATAATCAATTTGTATTCTATTTTCTTCTTTTATCTCTATGTGATCTCTCTTGTCTCTCCTTATTTTCTTCTCTTCTAAGAGTCATTTTTTTGAGGGTTTTAGTATATTACATTCCTTGAATCTCTTCATCTTGAATCTCATGTGTGTATGAATATTTTCATCCTCTCTAGTTAGTATTTTTTTTTTCTATTTGTGTTGCTATTATTTTTATTTTGTTTTGGATTTGTATTTGAATTAGAAATGTGGTACTTCTACATAGTTTTGTTTTTCGGTACTTTTCGATTTATAGGTTTCAAGAGTTTTTTTTTCATATATCTTGCCCACTTACTATCGAAGAACAATAATTTTTTTAATATTTTTATTAATGATTAATCTTAAAATAAACTCTACTGGTGTGCGAAAGAGTTGAGACTTGAGAAGGAGAAAGAGATTTGAGACTTCAAGATACTACAAGTCTACTATCAAGTTTACTTCCTAGACAACCAAAACCAAGTTTTATTGTTTTAATTCATTCGTTTTATATACTTATCTTTAGTAATATTTTATATATTATAAATTTTTATTTCATATAAAAAAATATATATATGTCAACTAGAAAATTTGAATTAGGCTATTCAGAAATTCAAAAAAAGAGAAGAATTCAGGCATTAATTGCATCACAAAAAGGAGTTATGAATAAATTTATAAAAATAGATAAGAAAAATGAATTAGAAAATAAGGGTGGATGCTCTTTGAATGAACAAGATAATAACAATATAGATATAAGTGAAAGCAACAATAGAGAAAGAGGAGTAGTTAAGACAATGTTAGCAATTTCGGTGTCAGTTGCTTCAGCCGAAGTTTCTCAAAGTTAAAGATAATAAAAACTTATTTAAGATCAACAATGTCCCAAGAAAGGTTAGACGAATTAGTTGTATTATCTATTGGAAAAGATAATAATTTGAAAGATTAATAATTAATTTTGCATAAAAAAAGATAGAAAAATAAATTTTAAATAAAAGGCCTCATTTTTTAAGTTTGTTTTAGGCCTCCCACACTCTTGATCTATCCCTAGTTGTCGTCACATGTTATTTTATTATGAGACCCAACATGTGCATATGTTCTATCACTCCTGCACCGCATGAGCTATAGCTATAACATCTACGGGTCGTCTCCCGACCCAGAGAGCATGGCAGGATAAATTCAGTATCTCTCTTGAGTTCTACTACTGTCGACACTCTAAATACGAACCTCCTTCAACTTTCACAACTAGTCATTGACATTTATATGACTCCAATCACTAGTAAAGTCAGATTGATCTCATCTCTACACATGTCATCAACACTCCACACGGAGCCAATTCATAGTAGAATTTCCTCCCTAGGAATAACTACTTTATCATTCCATTCATATACATCTTAATTTAAAATGAAAATTATCAAGATAGTAAGCAAAATCACAAGAAGAATATCAAAAATAAAATATATCACACATAACTTATTCATCACATTCTCATAAATCTTAAATTATCACACCATGTCATACATATATATGTATTTTACCTCAATCCAAACTCATCTTATAACATCAATCACCTACTATTTATATCAATTTACAAGTTAATAATTCGTCATTTATTTTTTATTACATTAGCAAACTATTCAAGTACAATATTTTCAATAATTACATCAAAGCAGAAAAAATCATTTCTTTAACCACAAACCTCTAATCAAAGAGTCTAATAGTCATTGAAAGAGAACTTCAGAATGCTAGGGAGGACTTCCACCTTCTTCTTCTCTCACTTTCTGTACAGCTATGGTGAGCTTGAAATGTGGAAAGTGTTCCAGCGATAGGGGAAAGCGACGGATATCTTCTTCTCGCGACGACTAGACAAATGGGGGCATAGGTTTGGTTTTGTTCGATTTTTGGAGGTGAAGAATGAACAAAGTTTCCAATGAGACCTAGACTCAATCAGAATCAGATCCACCAAACTACATGTCAACAAACCTAGATACGAAAGGGATGATAGACAGAAATCCAGATATGGAAGGGAAGATTGGTGGAAAGTAGCTAAGAAACCTAATACTCTGGAAGGAAACAGGCCACCCCATACTCGGAAGGTGTGGAGAGAAGTCAAGCGCCATTAAACTTTTGCTCAAATTGTAAAAGCTTCTACCACTTCATCCAATCAAGCATGGAAAGGCATATCCTTTGACACAGAAGAGGCGAACATCAACTAGATGGAAGGAAGCCATATTGCCAGAGTAAGTGATTATTCAAAAGTTAACAAGGTTTTGGAGGAAGTAATTCAAAATGGGTTGGGTCGTCTGAATGCAAAGTACCTGGGTGAGAATGCAATACTGATTCAAGGAATTGAAGGTGCAGAGATAGGTAATCTTATAGGAGAGAATAAAGAGTGGTGGGAAGCAAATTTTGATTTTGTTACACCCTGGAACTCCTCTAAGACAATTCAAAACAAGTTGGTGTGGGTCAGATGTAGAGGATTGCCTCTAAACCTATGGTCACAACAGTGTTTTGGTAAAATCGTGGCTCCAGTAGGGACATTAGTCTCCATAGATGAAAAAACTCTTACCTGGGAGTGCTTAGAATTTGCTAGACTAAACGTTAAAGTCCCAATTGGAACGAAAATCTGGGTACAGAAAAGCATGAGAATAAACGGGCGAATATATAATGTGGTCTTAGAGGAAGAAACCAACGGAGGAACATATCACACATGTTGTTGCGCTAACGAAAATAACTTGTCTTCTGATTGCAATACAAGCTGCAATGGCTCATTTGATTTCAGTTCTATATCAGAATGGTGTGACAACGAAAATTTGTTTGATTCTGAGAAGGAAAAGATGAAAGAGGAAAAGACGATCCAATCGCTGGCAGCCTTAATCAACCGGTGCTCCCAAGTCATACCAGAATTGTCAAGTGGGATTGGTAACGTCTCTATTCCCGACCATTGTGGATCCAAAGTTGGAAGTGGAATGTCTAAGCCTAAACTGGATGATGCTTTGACAGACACAGATCCTATAAATAAGTATGGTTTAAGTTTTACGCCTGCAACGAAATCAGCCATACAAGATCACGCTACTCCTATCTTTGGGCCTATAGCAAAGGTAGCCCAATCTGCTAGTGAGGGGTTTTCTGAGTCTTTTGTCAAGGAATCTGAGTTGGGCTTTAATGGAAACGCAGACCCAGAAGTCATAAACTCTGGTCCGTCTACTGAGGTTTTAATTAAATGTAATACAACACCTCTGCTAACAAACACTCACCCATGACGTGAATATTTGGGGCTCAATCATCATAGGGAAGGGTTTGAAGCTCATGATGAAGAACAACGTCAATACGTCGAACGTGAGTCCAGGGAGAGGAAATTCGAAGTGCAACATTCAAGAACTCAGCTTCTCCAATCTACGCACAACGACGCAAATAAAATTTTGACTATAAGCAATCCAACGATCCACTCTAAAGATTTAGTGGGACATCAAACATCTAAGCATATGACGCTAATCAAAGAATCAATTATGGATCCAAAAGACTTCCAGGAGAGACGACAATTCTGGAAAGGAGAATCAAGCATGAAACGACCAATATCCAAGAATCGCAACGTCTTGAACAAGGGCAAAGTTAGTAAGCGGAAACTTCTCAGGTCAATGGTCCAAACTATTTGTAACTCGTTGTCTGATGATAATATTTTAAATTGTAATAGACTGTTCTGGTCTACAAGATGCCAATCGAGTAACTCTAAATCTGCAACTATTTGGAGCCTAGCAAAAGAATTAGGAGTTACCTTTTCAGGTGAAGAGGAAGAAATTCTAAAGGAACTAGCATACATGGAAAATAGGGATAAGAATCAAAGGAAAAACAATGGAGGGAAGAACATAGTTGTTAATGAAGATCATTAGTATAAACATAAGGGGTCTAGGAGGGGGTCACAAATGGAAATATCTAAAGGGGATTTTAGCAAGTGAAGGAGTGGACATGATATGTATTCAGGAAACCAAGCTAAGTGATCTGCAACCATCTAGTTGTTACAACCTGTGGGGGGATAACAATATTGATTGGGTGAGCAAACCGGTAGTGGGAAACTCGGGAGGGATTTTAACAATCTGGCATAAAAACAAATTTAAGCTAGCAAAGCACATTGCAGGTGAATCGTATATAGGTGTCTTTGGTGAGTATTGTAATAGTGTTAATAATGTCTTAACTCCAGTCGCTGTTTTTAACGTTTATTCCTCGTGTAACTTTAATGAAAAAGTAAAAATGTGGGAGGAATTAATCAACATCAAGATGGGGGTAGGATGTAGTCATTGGTGTATTTTGGGTGATTTTAATGCAGTAAGAAAATGACGGAAAGAAGGGGCATTAATCCAATTGGTAATACAACGCTAAAAGAGGTGCAAGGCTTTAATAATTTCATAGAATCTATGGAGCTATTAGATGTACCACTGATTGGAGCTAAATATACTTGGTACAAAGAAAATGGATCAGCTAAGAGCAGA
>Ga0209589_1000752_pt1 | contig 48117 bp, 9 predicted proteins | sample CowpeawhiteBW_FD_187525 | JGI IMG/M metagenome (GOLD analysis project Ga0209589, IMG submission 187525) | Root nodule microbial communities of legume samples collected from California USA - Cow pea white BW (SPAdes) (version 2) | ecosystem: Host-associated > Plants > Roots > Nodule | place: USA...
TATATATATATATATATATATATATATATATATATATATATATATATATATATATATATATTTTTATAAATACAAAAGTTTTGCTTACCATTTTACTTTTTAATGGCAAATTAATAAATAATTTTTCTCCTAAAATTTATTTACTATTCGGTGACATGGACATAGCAGTCGGCATCGTTTCTCATGTGTGATACTGTTAAATTTTTTCTCTTCCTCGGATCCAGTTTTCTTTAAGTACCCACCTTTGACCAAGTGCATCTCTCTTTCCCTATTTCTCATTTTAACACTATGGTAAATTGCATATTTCTTTCTTTTTATGTGTGAACGTGATTATAATTATTTGGTTTAATTGTTTTTTATGTTAAATTGGTTTTCCAAATTTTTTTTATTTAGTTTCAATTTTTTGAAAAATTAATGCTATGATTTTTTCATTAAATCTCTTGAAATATATTAAAATTTTTTTATCAAAATTAAAACTGTTAAAAAGAATGATTTGTTTTATTGATATAATTAACACAATTATAATGCTAATTTTGATAAAAAAATTATTAATTTATTTCAAAAAATACAAATTAAGATCGATAAATTAGGACCAAATTAAAATTAAAAAAAAAATACTAAAGAGCTAAATTAATAATTTTGGACGAAACAATGAGTAATTAAATTTAACTATTTTTACTTTATAGTGCTAAAGATCCGTAACCTATCCAAGGTAGTATTTTTAATACGAATTTACTATTTGTTTAAATTTACCGGAAATGATGAAATACTCATTACATCTTTATTTTAGACCAATTTTAAAAAACTTATTTAAGCCAAATGATTAGATTGAGTTCGAACTGTGATTTTTAAAATTAAGTTAATTGGATTCCAATCTTATACAATTTAGACGAATTCAACGTGCTTTAGTACCTAAGTTATACGTATCTGACTGTTTGCTGTAAGAAATTAATGAAAAAAAAGAAAAGAGAGATGGCAATGTGTTCAGAAGCCAAAAGGAAAAAGAAAAAAGAAAAAAAAATAATATTACAGATGTCAAAATGGATTTCAACCCGTGAGTCAATCCAATTCACTTAAATCACACATTAAATAGGTTTGAACCGGATTGAAGGTGAGTTGACTCATTTAACCCATCAATTTTTTTTTATTTTTTTATTTTTTTTCTGTTATAATTATTTATCATTTCTAATTATATAAATTTACAATTTATATTTTTAAATAGTATAATGTTGTTTTATAATATTTGAATGTTTAATTAATTTATTTGTCAAGTACGTTAATACTTTAATATTTAGCTATTATCTTTATAATAATATTTTGAGGATTAGATAAACACTCTTATTTCACTATTATAAAAGATAAATTAAGACAATTTACTCTTATTGTAATGCAATAAATATATGAATATAAAAATAAATTACAAAAAAAAAACATTCGTAAGTGAGTTAACCCATTAACTCAACAATCCGTAGTGAGTCAGGTTTTGTTATAAAATTTTTGGCTCACCAACAAAATGAGCCCGGTTGAACTAGTCTTTTTTTAGTTTAACTCGTGGTGAGTCAATCTGTATGAGCCGGGTTGATTTACTTTCACCTCTAAATAATATAGATTATTTGGTTAAAAAAAATGCAAAGAATACTTTATTTTTTAAAATCGTCACATTAAAAAAATAGTTTTTAAAATTTAGAAAACACTGTGCGAACCTTAAAGAAATCGTAATGAAAAAATTAAACTAAACACTTGATACAGTATGTTTTGTTCCAAAAAAAAAAAAAAGTATCAATTTAACCAAGTGGTTAACTTAAATGAGTAAAATAATATTATTTGAATGACTTTCTATTTATTTATAGTCCCTCCCTAACATTTTCGTCTTCAGGCTGTGTCAGCATTATTATTATGGAACCAATTTTCAACTTTGGTGATTGTAAAACATCTATCAGCTACATTTTTTTTAAAATATAAGTATGAAATACTCCATTTATCCCATGATTATAAACCGTAATTTTAATCTGGATACAACGTAAAACGTAACTATACTTAATATTAAAAGTACTATCTAGTTATCAAAAGTATAGATTAATACATATCAGTAATTTTAAGTTTTCATTAAATAGAATTGACACCACTAAATTTAATCATATGGAACAAATATTGTAAAGCTAAAATTTCGATTATTCATATAATGGTCAAATTCCTCTAAAAGGTAATTTTCAAACGGTTACCTCTCATCATCATTGTTTATTTTCTCATAATTAGATATTATTCTTTAATGGTAATTATTAGATTAATTAAAATAAAAATTTAGATAAATGTGTCTACTTTAAATTATTTCTCTCTAGGTTTGAACTTAATAAAATTTTAACCGACAAAATAAAAATCTGAATTCAAAACAATTTAATGTTTTCCTGATGTGCAGGAAAATTTATTGTATTGATGAGGTCGTGCTGTTAACTATTGACATTACAAGTTGTGAAAAATAAAGTATTCATATTTCAACTTTTAAAATAGTTGACACGAGCAAAACGTTGTGATGGCGTTCATGACGTGGGTGGTGAGGTGATTGTCAAAAGACTTGAGATGTCGGCTATAACATTTGTCATGTGCGGACCCACTCCTATTCAAAGTATCTTAAACAATCCACTTTATATTAAAACTTTTTATCTTTTTCTTATTATAGCAAAAGAAAATGATATTTTCATTTATTATTTGACTTATTTTTAACTTAATATTTTAATTATTATTATTATTAGATCATTTATTTTAATTTTTTTTAATGATATAATATAATAATTTAATAGTGATTGAACTGGTGAATTAAAAGTAGATAAAAAAATTGATTAAAATATTATTGTCTTATAACAAATGTCTATCTTCTAAAAAAATATTACAACAGATTTATCACAAATAAATTTTCTGTATGATAGATCCAAATTAAATTGTATTAATTATTTAGAGAAATGATTTTAAAGTTTTATTATTTTATTCCTTCTCTCAAAATATACTTTTAACATTTGAGGTTATCTAAGAATATTATGTCGGTTTGCGGTGGTAAAGATGGATGAAAAAAAAATAATAAGTTGTAACCTCGAGTTTCCCTAACAAAAACATCATATTAATGACTAATATTTTTCAATTAAATTATTCATATAATATTAATAATAATTGAATAATATGCCAAACCTCGAATAACATGATTAAAAACAAAAAAAAAACCACAAACTAAACTACATATATATTTATTTATTTCGGATATTATTTTAATAACCTCTTTTTAATATATTTGATTTTATTAATAAAGAATATTTATCTTATTTTTTTTATTGATTTGTATCAAAACTTATAATAGGTATACTCATACGGATTCTAACCTTCTTATAATTCTTATTGTCTAAATGAATTAAACAAAATATTAACTTTTTATCACTTACATATATTCTTATATTCAATTAAGGTTATTTAGTAAAAATACAAATATTATATATATATATATATATATATATATATATATTACTAAATTCAATATTTATATCATTATACTTATAAAGTTATTATTATCTTTCACGTCAATCACTTTTGGATATATTTAAATCTTTTTAACTCAATAATTTTTCTGAGTAGTCCAAGTTCTAGCCTACATTTGGCTTCTATGTTTATCAATTTTTCTTCAATTTTATCATAATTAATTTATTTGAGGTGCAACACACTAAATTAAAATAAATTCTAAAATACCAATTTTATTCTAGATTTTTATTGGTGGTAGAAAAGAACCATGATATGAAGCGAGGTTCAATTTTGATTTTAAATATCATCAAATTAAACAAATGCAATCTTTCTTACTAATATAATGTATTCTTACAATAACAAATATGATAAACAAATTAGACATTTATGTAAAGTCATAATTGAGTTCTCCAATAAATAAATACATTGACAAATGAAAATACAAAAAAATAAACAAACAAACAAATCTCAATAACAAAACAAAAGTCAACGACGCTTATACATACTTCCCAAACCACCACCGTTTTGTTGTTGGAGAACAAAACCTAACTCACAATACCTTTTTTTAATATTTTCGTACAATGAAAAATGAGGAAGACAATCATAAATTTGATATATACAAAGAAATTTACTTCGGACGTATTATTATAATACGATATAAAACATAATTTACATCAAATTATCAATATTTGACGTAAATTATATATTTTACATCAAACAATAAAAAGTCTAACATAAATCATCTGCACTTATTCACAAGTATCAATACATTTTTTTTATGTGGACTTCTTCACTATTAGACATAAATTAGGTAGTGTAAATAACTATTTTGTATTAGTGAAGGTTCATAATCATCTTTAACTCACACACAAGTTGTATGCATGAAAAGGAAAAGACGTGAGTGAGTGAGAGGTAAAAGAAAACGAAGTTTGAAGGTGGAGGGAGAGGATTTTCTAATTTTGAATAAGCAAGGAATAATATTCCAATCTACTGCGGCACCCTTTTTCTTACTAAGTTCTCGCTCTCATATTTTCAAACGAGACAATGCATGTTCAATCTCTCAAGCACAGACTATTGTTCACTATATATAGTTATTTCTTTATTTCTATTCTCGTTCATCGTCCCTTACCAAAACATAATATCATTATTACATCTCTTAAAGGTGGGTATATTTGAAGGGTCAAACTCATGTTGGCTTAAATAGCAGTATATAACTATCGTATATCATGCACATGATTACCCATTCCAATTAGTGTGGAGGTGATTCCAAACCATAGTCAAAAGAAAGTTACTGAGGCAGAGTGTGAGAGGCAAAAGATTAGGGATGTCAACGGGACAGGTAAAGTATGGATAGTAATTTTTCTGTATCTTATTCGTTTGATAAATATTTGTCTCATATCCGTACTCATATCCGTGCAGGTATCCGTTATGTGGGTACCTTATATTTTTTTAATATTCAGGAATATCTATGGGTACCCGCGGGTATTCACAAAATGAAAAATTTAATATTTAACAACAAATTTTAACTATAAATTCAAATAAAAATACAATGCATAATATTTATAAATTTCAAACAAAGTGCAAATAACCTATTTAAATAGTGTTGAATGAAAGTTTACAAATAAATGAAGATTTTTTAAAATCAATTGATAAAAAATAACCTATTCAAAATCGATGTGTTAATATTTTAATCACTTTTGTTAATTTAAATTAGAGTATAGCGGGTATGGGTATCTACGGGTACGGATACTATGATACCTATACTCGTCCCGTTAATATGCGAGTATAAAAAAAATACTTGTACCCATTATCCGCGGATATCCATTTTTAATATTCATTTACCACCGTTACAGATTTTATCTATAGATACTGGGAAGTAGGAATATTTTTTACGTCACTACACAAGATACTACATGTTTACAGGTTTCTTCTTGTCATGTTTACAAATTATTCACAAAACATGTGTTGCCCTCGTGTTCCAGTACATTTATTGGGTCTATTCCAAAATAATAAATTCAACACTCAAAAAACAATTACGTTATATGTGTTTAGCTGCTTGGATTCAATTCAATTAATAAAATGATTAGAATAGCAATTTGGTTTGTTTGATTTTTGATGATTCAGTTTTTTGTGGAATCTAAAAACCCTATTTAAAGGTTATTTTTTTTAGTTTTTAAATTTAGAAATAGCCTACTCTAAAAATCTTAATTTGTGATATCTTTAAATAAAAGGGTTTAAAATAAATTTCAATATTGAAATACGAAATATATATAAGCTTAATAAGAAAGAAACCAAAACTATTTTTAAGTTTTAATAATGATTCAAATATTAACAAGATTAATAGCACAAATAAGAAAAAATATTTGTTAATGTGTTGTCCCATTTTGTCTTAATTAATGTCCGACCTAAAACTATTATTTAGATTGAAACTCTCACAATTTATTAATAATTACTTTAAAAAATTAAAGTTGACTTCATTAAAACTAATATTGTTTTAATCTTTACTTCATTAGAAATCAAAATATACAAAGTATTTACTAATTAATGAAAAAGTACCGAAGAAAAACAATTATACGTTTCTTAAAATGTTTACACTGACTATGTATTTTAAAAAAATATCAATACTAATTATTCAATGTTTTTATTAATAATAATAAGTTGACCGAGAATGTGAGGAAGACCGAAGACCCTTCTAGTGTAATCAAACTTGTGAGTGTGTACATGAATAGTCAAACTCTTTCGATTCTTATTAATGATCCATTCACCTATTCAAAACCTCGAGGGTGTGTAAAAAGTGGACAATGAAAGATCAAGACAAGTAAAATAACTAATATAACTAATTTATCAAGAACATACAAAATAGTTGGGTTGAATATGATTTTGGTCCCTTAACTTTTTTGAAATTAGTCTATTTAAAAATATTAGATCATTTTAGTCATTTATTTTTCGAAATACGTGAATTTAGTCATTTTAATCAAATTTTATTAAGTTTATTTGATATTTTAAGCGTGTTTCATAATAGTATTTGACTTAACATTAAAATATAAGCAACTAAATACAATCCTGAAATGCGTACGAAACATTAAATAAACCTAACAAAATTGGATTAAAATGACTAAATCCATGTATTTCGAAAAATGAAGGACTAAATTAGTCCAAAATTTTAAAATAGACTAATTCTAAAATCCACTTAAAGTTAAGGGACCAAAAACAAATTTAACCCAAAATAGTTAAACAACTTCATTCTGATTAATATAAATAATTTAAATTATTTTTATATTTAAAAATAATATTATTCATAAAATGTGTTTTTCAACCTGATAATGCAAATTGATTATTATTTTTATTCACATTACTAATTATACTTTTTCTATCACACTCAGTAATATAAATGATATAAAGAAAAACTAAAAACCAAACTATAACAATGATAAAATTGTTACTCTTTTTCCTGTTATGCTAGCTCAATGACAAGAAGGAAAGAAAGAGAAGAAAAGGTCGTGGATTCGTTTCTTCTTACTAAATATTATGGATTAGGTCTTAAAAAAAACCAAACACCATTTTTACGTTGTGTCGTGTAATAAAAGACTAGAAAGAGTGTTTACCTTTCAATTTACTCATTCAAAAAGGTAAACAAACATTTTCCTTCTTATTTATGTCTATTTAAACAATTTATTTTAGTATTTTAATTTTCAATTACGATGCAAGAGCATATGCATAATTTTCAAACAATGATTGTGTAGGTTTTAGAAAGAAGAGAATTCTTGGTGGAAGAGCATTTCAAAGGCATTTTAGAAGTGATGATGATATATGCATAACCAAATTAATATTATTGAGTATTATTAGTTAAAGCATTCAAACCAAAGTTGTTAGAGGTAAAACCCTAAACCAATGGTCTCTATCTTAAAAGGTCAAAATCTGCATGGCCAAAAACAACGGTCAGCCGCAACCTTAAAACCTTTCAATTTTTTATTTTCCTCTTTTAATAGAACGTAAGCCTCTCACAGGGAAGACCAGAGTCAACGCCAATATTCATAAGTCAGACATTTCTTATTAATATTTTTATTATTTGTTAAATTTCATTTCATTTCTTCTAATAAAAGTATTAGGTCATTAGTTTGTTGTAGTAGCATATATTAAACGTAGCCGATGAACCCAACCAATCTCAAAAGCTGAACCTCCCTTACAATTTCTAGATTTTCAACACTCTTATTCGCAACAACGTAACACCACCCAAACTTTGAAATTCTTAAATGAAACAAAAATCACGTTTGAAGAGATTCACAATCAACGGATGTTCGTTTACTTTGGTTATATGTTTCTGTTTTTTTACGGATTGAAAATATTGCTCCAGTTCAGCTTCTTATGTCAGGATATTTATCAAATAATAAAAAATATTTCTTTTGGATGCTCCACGACCAGTTGTTTAATCATTTAGTTATGAAATATCATTTAATTCTATATGTTATATATTGGTGTCTCGATGTGTGTTTGATAATTAATTAACCACACTTGAAAACAGATTAATTGTACTAATTTATATAATTCTATCATTTAATTCATTTGTCCACCTTATTTTTTTACAAAGAATGAAATTCAACAAATTTGTCGGAATTTAAAACTTTTTTTTATTAAAAATATAAGTAATATAGTATTATATAACTTATATTTCATATATAAAAGTTGTTTTTTTACTGTACTCATATGGTTACCAAACTTTCCTCCTCATCCACTGTACTATAACAAGAAAAAAGTTTATCATCAGGAAAAATTAAAAATTAATCGATAAAAGGCTTGTGATGAATTTAGTAATGGTCAAAATTTATCAATAATTATTCAATAATAATTACTGGTCAAAATTCAAACTATAAAAATATCTTACCTTATTTTCTAGGGAGGTGGAATATATTATTGACGGTTGTTGGAAGTTCCACATGCTTGATTAGAGTTTATCTTAACGAACTTTTTTGGATATTCTGTTCTACTTATAAGCCAGTTTTGTGAGGTTGAGTTAGGCTTTAAACCCACTTCTAACATGGTATCAAAACCACGTTAGAGTCTATCCTAGCGATGAAGTTTGCACCTCACTTATATATTGTAAATTAACCTTATCTCTAGTCAATGTGAGACTTCCAACAACGGTTGTAGCTAAAGAGCTCTTGTGGATGCAGAAATTTCTACAATAGTTGAACAATTGATATCATTACAAAAAAAATTATGTTTTGTATTGTGATAGTTAAAGTGTTATTCATCTCAACAAGAACTCAACTTTTGACTCAAAGGTCAAAACATATTGAAGTCTGATATCATTGTTTACGAGATGCATTAAAGATGGAATTATCATTAGAGAAAATTCATATCGACAGTGGCGGATAGGGATGGCAACGGGTCGGGTCGGGCACGGATAGTGCCTACCCGCAACCTGACCCACAAAAAAAAAATTCGTCCGTTTATCCGTTGGGTATCCGCTTAAAAAATATCCGCGAATATTTTTAAAACCCGCGAGTACCCGTGGATACCTAATACCCGCAAATATTTAAAAAAATATGTATTTTATAAAATTTTTAATATAAAATTATAAAAATAAAATATAAATTAAATTAAATTATAATTATAATTAAATTTGACATAATAAAATATACTGTTACTTCTAATTTTAATTAAATTTAACTTAATAAAATATAAATTAAATTTTAATTTTAATTTTTTTGCGGATAACGGGTACCCGCGGGTATGGATAGTATGATACTCGTACCTGACCCGTTTATAAGCGGGTATTAAAATACCCGCTACCCGCTACCCGTGGGTAATAAATATCCGCGGGTAGTAACTATCCGTCACGGATTTTATCCGCGGATATCTGCGGGCACGAATATTTTTGCCATCCCTAGTGGCGAACCTTAGAAGGTTCGCAGGGGGGCCATGGCCCCCCAAGATTTATTATTTTTTTAAAAAATAATTTTAAAATATTTTTTTAATTTTTAGATTGATTTTTATTTTTTATAAAATATAATATTTAATATTAATAAATAATAAAATAAAAATTGAACATAATAAAGAATAAAAAAACTTATTGAGACATTTTTTTTCTGTTTTCTCTCATTTCAAGTTTCTCACATTGTATTCATTTATTACTCTTGCGTTTCTTTTCTTGTTTTTTTGTTTTAAAAGAAAGTTAGACATAAATTTCATTCTCTCGCTCTCAATTCTCATCTGTTCTATTTTAAGATAAAAAAGATAATTCTCTCATTTCTCTTCATAAGAAAATATTAGTTTGATATTTAGTTTTTTTTTTCATCTTATGAGTTATATATATATATATATATATATATATATATATATATATATATATATATATAATTTTAAAATAAAAAGAAAAGTTATGTACTATATGTTTTTTCATAACCATTTCTTAAATGTGACTTGATTATCGTTTTTTTAGTAATTACGTCTATCAATTTTTTATTAAATTTTGATAAATTATGTTTTAGTCTTAATTGTTTTAGATAGATATATTGATGAAAATAAAATAATAGATTCATTTTTTTAAGTGATAGAAGGGAAAATACCTTGAAGATGAAAACAATACAAATTTACTTCTTCACCTATTTTCAAGCATTATACTAGGAATTCAATTGTTGAATTAGAAAACCATTTCTTATATTCAAAGAATTATAAGTGGGAAGTTTCATATTAATTCTTTTGAATTATAGGTGGCATGTTTCATATTAATTTTCGAGAACTTATTATAAGAAAACTCTCAAATCTAAAATATCTAGGGAAAGAGATGAAATTAGAAAAATTATTTAAAATGAGTTTCATATCGAATACAATTTCAAAACTATAATTAAAAAAAAAACATACAAGGATTTCAATACTAAATTATATATACTTTTGTTATATTAGTAATAATAATTAAATATATAAAATTTGAGTATATTATTTTGGCTTTTCAAATTTTTTGAACAAGATCCGCCATTGCATACAGATAAGAATGGGTAAGATATGATGACAAAGATCTTACTCGTAGGAAAATATGCCATCTGCAAGCAAGGAGAAAGTCAATTTGATTGACTATATGACCCAATTAATCAGTGAGAGGGAGATTTGTCATGTAGGTCACCATTTTATTGGACCCACACTGATTTAATTAAGAAAAATAAAATAAGTATTTTTCCTTATGGGCTCCCAACCCATTATGCAATTTAAAATATACAATCCTTGCATCAGATTTCTTATAAGTGAAAATAGTGTAGAAAGACAGAGAGACAAAAGTTGTGAGAGAAAATAGTGTGAAGAGACAGAAGTTGTGAGTACTAATGGTGCAAAAAAAGTTTTATTCTTCATCTTATATATTGAGATTTCTTCTAAGGGTTAGTAGGAAGAGTTGAACCCACAACTTTTTACATGTTCGTTTCCAATTTTACCACACGTGATTGAACCCATTTTAAATGACTTTTGGAGTTTAAAATCTATGATAAAATTTAAATAAATAGTTAGTGTTGTCCAACTAAACTATGTAGGATTCCCTTCCTATCTAAGTTTTGTCCTGGTTAATATGCACTATGTAGAGAGTGTTATTTGTTTTTTCAAATTAAATGAAAACAATATAACAAATTCTATCCTTTAGAGTTCAATAGGAAAAGATGACATAGTTAACCCCAAAAGAATGAATCCCGCGAGTGAGATATAATTTGCATGCTCTTTAAGATTAAGAGACCCGGTCGTTGTTAGTTATGTGATGAAGAGCGTTTTGTGACCGAAAATGGTGGCCTTTTTTGAATTCATCTTTTCATCAATCACATTAATTGTTCCACTCTTTCAAGTCTACCTTCTTCTTTTCATTTTCTAACCAACTTGGGACCAGACAGCTTCTACTCCAAATACTAGTACTACGTTATTTTTGCTTTTTTTAGCATGACCATTAAACAATGCTTTTAATATACTTCATTACAACTTTTAATCTCTTTAAAAAATATAAACTTATATCAATTGTAATTTAATTTTTAACATAATGTTACTCCTTATTAATATTTATATATAGAATTTTACACTATTTTTTTCATTGAACAAAATTTCCATAATTTATATCAATAATAAGCATGATTTTAATGAATTACTTCCTCAACTGTTTATAGAAACTGTAGAGAAAACTGAAATTTATCTCAAACAAATGTTTTATTTGATCTGTTTAAGTTTAAATACTTTTTACATGGTTATAATCAATATAACTGTTCATTTTTTAGTATTTTTTTTGTTATATTTTAATTTTTTTCAATTAAATTCGAAAAAGAACGTAGTCTTTCTTTCCCTGTTTTTCTGGGGATTGTAGCATTCTTATTCACTTTTGAATAGTCTCCCTTCACAAGCCAATCAACAACTTCATTGTCATGCACTTCCTATCCCACAGTTTTGTAGAATACTTCCATTTGTTGTAGCTATTAAAGAGGAAACAACAACTCTTATACACTCAACTCACAAGCTTCAAAAATAAAAGTATGAGAATAAAAAATTGTCTAATCTTGAAGCTAAGTATTGACCTTTACAAATACTGAGATCTATTCAAAGAGATGTTACTTTTCAACACATATTTATTTATATGTAAAGACTCTAAATTAAATATTTAATTACATTATCATACCATAAAATTTATTTCTCAATCTTACTAGTTTCATGTTAGGTGCACATCTAATTGAACTATTAATTGGGTATAACAACTACTAATTGATCTAATATCTACTAAAGTAGAAAAACTAACTAATTTTTGAATCATTGCTGACTAGGTCCTCTACCAGGAAAAATTATGAAGTGGTTTATGAGACTATCACTCGTCTATTATCTTAACCAGTTAAAATATTTTAATTTACATAAAAATAATACTCAATTACATATCATAAAATTAGTAAAGATAGTGTATAATCTAATATCACCAAATAATTTCTCTACTACTTTGAATTTTTTTACCTAAACCCATATATATCTCAATTATATCTTTATTATTTAACTTAAAAAAAAACTATTGGAAAATACATCCTTAACTACGGTTCATAACACATTCTCACAATGGTTTTAGAAACATTATTAATCACTACAGGATTTCCTAGTTTTAGTAAAATTTGTTTTGTTAAATTTACTACAAATGTTACTATACCCATCCTACAGTAATGTTTTCTTAAAACGTTACTATAAGTAATATTGATAATGTAGGTGTAATTGAAAATAAATATACATTTAAAGACCATTTGTAAAGATAATACAAAATAATGATTGTTGTTAAGTGGACATGACAATCATTTTGAAAGCAATCACTACAATATAATATAGTTTAAGAAAATTTTTAAAATTACCATTGATTACTCAGCATAACAGTTATAAAAAAAAAACTACCATCATTTAGAGTCATCAATTCAATGTTTTACACTCCTGAAATGCATCAAATTTTAGTAGTCAACAAATTTTATACAAGGGAGCCTCCACAAATCCATTTAGTAAAAGCAACAATTAAAACACGTTAAAATAATAATGATAACGATCAAAATAAAAGTAGGATTGGCACAATGTATGCTTTTACTGAGAAATAAGTTTTACAAGGAGAATTTTCAAAAAACTAAACATCTTCAATAATGTTATCAATATTTGTTTGAAGTTACTTTCTAAATTTTCAAAATGAAAAAAATACATAGGAAATTAGTAAATATCTGGTTTCTTACATAATATAAAAAAGTACTTAAATTGAGAGTGGTAAATTTGTCAATAATCATCAACAATAAAAAATACGCATGTGTTCTATTCAAATCAGTCCAAATTATTTATTTATTATACCTTTTCGGGAAAAAATTGTATTTTCTAAATATTTCAACACAGATGGGAAAGTGAATTAATAATTCTTTGTAGCCTTACTGCATCCTTTTATTTGGTAATATTTTGTTATCTTGTTTTTTTCATTTCTAGTTTTTTTAAATATTTTTTAAATTGAAGAATCAACCTATCTCAATTTTTTTTTCCTTTTTCGTATTTTAATTTTGTTGTTGTAATAGTCTACGCTGTATCTCACCTCCTCTTGAGTCTTGATCATGCTTGCTTCGATGATACCCTGACCTTTGTACAGGAATATTCACGTTACTCATTGTTATGTTGCTTTTCCAAATCATACATACTACTATCTAAAATTAAGATGAGTCAAACTTCAAACAAATGGACCCGAGTTGCCTTGCTAAGGGCTCAACCCATTTTTGTAACAATAACACTATAACCAATACAATATGCCTTTTTCTTCCTGCACCTCCATATTTTTTATCTCTACTACTATAACTTTTAAAATGATATTATACTTTTTGTAAAACTGAACTTAGTTATAAAGCTGGTAGGTTTTCCTGCACTCCCATTATTACTCACTGTACCTTCATATATTACCCAAAAAATACTAAAATGCTCTTCTTCATTTCATTACAATACCGTTATTGTGCTAGAGGAAGAAGAAGAAGAAAGAGAAAAAACGTGAAAAAATCTTGTTTTGGAACGTATTTAATATAGTTTAGAAAGCTTCTTCCGGAAACGTCGTTTTCAAAAACTTTCCGGAAGATATCACATATGTTCTGAAAAGTTTAATCTGAAAATTTTGTTCTAAAAAAAAACTTATTCTGAAGTGTATTTTATGTGTTTTGGAAATTCTATACCGAAAATTATGTTCCAAAAATTCTAAATAGTTTGTTCTGAGATATTTCTAAAATAAAAATACACAATAACCAATAAGGCCACATTTATGAAAATAATTTAAGAATAACGAAGCTATTTTTTATATAAAAAATACAATAATTAGTAAGGGCAATTTGATGACAGTAAAAAAAAAAAGTAATATAGCAACATGAAGAAGAACAAGGAATAAAACAAATCTGCGTTGGGCTATTGGGCTATTGGGCTTAGACAAAAGAATTAGAAAGTGTAATTTAGAATGGAAAAGGCAGGAAATTATAATGAAGTTGATTAGGCACATTGGTTGTTAAAAAATGAATAAAGTGTGCATAGATTTAATAGAATGATGTATATATATCCATGCAAGTTGAGCAAGTTGGCAAGTTGGGAAAGGAAAAACATAAAAAAAAAGAAAAAGGGAACGCAACGATGCGTTTAAAGTCGATAAGAAGCAGCAATGGGTAATAGGACAGGAGAGTGCGTGTTCTTCATTCCTCGTTCCTCAGATTGAAGCTTTTTAACTCTGAACTCACATGGAATACCTAATAGATCCGGTACATCTTTCACTCTCACTCATTTAATCACCATTTACGCTTCCCATTTTCACTGTTTTTCATTTCCCATCATTTCTTTGTTTCGCTTTGCCTCCATTTCAATTTCGTACTGTTACACACAATTCACTCAAGATCCCATGCTGCTTACTTACATCTCTCTTTTACACTTGTGTTTTTCACCTATTTTCCAACTTTAATTCTTGTTTTCTGATTGCAGGTGTAGAAATATCGCTTCTCACTGCTCTTAATCTCGATGGAACCTATTGTGAGTTTGTTTCTCCACCCTTTCCCCTTCTATTTTGTTCCACTGTCAGATTTCACCACTGTTAATTTCACTTTATTAATCTTTAAAATTCAAAAAAAAAAAAAAAGTAGGTTTCTATACAATCTTCTTTCTTGGATTGCTTTCCCATCTACATCAATGTACGTCAAACGTTTAATCACATGCAAGGGTAATTTGTGAATTGGAGTGCCTCAATCTTCAACATTAACAATGATCAAGGTTTTAAATTTTAGTTCTGGTTAAATTGCGTTCCTTGGTAGTTTGGGAAATAGCTGACAAATTCGTCCAATGCAGTTACATTGCAGTCGCATACACCTTAAAAACCTTAATAGTGATTGCGGATCCCTTTGCAAAACATTGACAATAGATCATCTGTTGCGGATTTTTCAGTTTGTTATTTCAGTGTACCACCTAAATGTACGGTGCCACAGTCTCTTGTTTCTGTTATTATTGATGATATTATCCTCTTTCGCCCAGGATAAAGAAGAAAAAATCGCTTGTGTGATTGGTGACCGATTAACTAGTGATGTTATTGTGAGGCTACGCACTCCGGAAGGTCGAGATGATTGGCTATACTGCCACTCGGAGAATCTTGTAAAAAACTGCAAGTACTTTGCGGATAGGTTGTCTGAGAACTGGCCAACATGTCAGATCCTTGATTCGCGCAATTGTGTCGATATCTATTGCCAAGAGTTGGATTTTGATTACCATGTCAATCTTATACGTCTTCTCTACACTGTCATAGATGGTTCAGTTGATGATTTGTGGCATGGTGTTAGAAATGCCCTTGGCATTCTCCAGGTCGCGGTTGAACTTGGATGCCCGCAGATAATAACTGCCTGTGTGAACTACTTAGAAGCTGTTACATGGGAGGAGGCTGAGGAGGAAGAGATTTTGAGAATTGTACCTCGAATGGGATTACAAGCTGAACCTATCCTAGCTAGACTTCAACCAGTTAAGCAGTCTGCTATCATAAATATCTTTGTCTCTGCTATCCGTTTTGCTACATCATCCCCATCACCAAATATGAATGATCTTAAATCTTCAGCACAAGAGCAACTTGAGTACATGCTAACTGAAGATGATGATGCCCCTTTATTGACAGCTGATGACAACATAAAAGTCGAAGTAAAAGAATGTGTAAACAGACTGTTTGCCCGGTTTATCGACTCAGTAACAGGTTTTTTCTCTGGTACTACAGAGTCACTCTCTGAGGAGGGAAATTTTCAGTTGTTTCAATCCTATTTGACTGATTTGTCGTGGGCATGTCAGATATTGAGTAAGTTGGAAATAATGAGAGAATTTGTTGAGTATTGGTCTGATGCATCAGAAAAAATTGTCAAGGTTCTTGAACAAGGAAGTTCTACAACTGAAGTCATTGAGATAAAGTTACGAGCTGTTGAGGTGACATCAAAGGTTTTAGAGGCAATTGGTTATGGCACTGTTATATTGCCAACAGCAAAACGCCTTCAAGTTTTGAAAGTGTGGCTTCCGTTTGTGAGGGTTACAAAACCATTGATTGATTCTGTTACAACGAATTGTGAGAATGCTATGCTGCTTAAATTAGATGGCGAAATGTGGCAATCCTTAGAATCCACCTTTGTATCTATCATTCTTGCATTGCCATCAGGGGATCAGGCAGAGATTTTAACTGAGTGGCTGGATAACGAGTATATGCAGTATCCAGACTTAACTGAGGCATTTGAAGTATGGTGTTATAGGTCCAAGGTTGCTAAAAGAAGACTATCATTGGTAGGGGATGAGCATGCCATGACAAACTCATTTTGAGGCTTTCACAAATTCTGTTAGTTTTTTATTAGACTACTAATCCAAGATCTTGTCAAGGCATTGCGAAGAAATCATCTCCTTTTACACATGAATGAAATTTTTTGTTGGAGGCATTTTGAATCTCCATATCTCAACAATTCAATGTAAATTATTTTGAGGAGTTTTGTAAAATGTTGTATGTAAAGATGTAGTTTTGAAATAATTTATTTCATAGCAAACAAAATCATGAGACACTGCTTTTTGACGTTGGATTTGCTTGGACATTTCTAATTAAAGGGAGATGCTGCGCAAGACAGGTTCCGCACCTTGGTCTGTTAACTCAATTTTGAGTGCTGCTTTTGATCGGAAAGAAGAAAAGAAGAAATTCTCCCCGGTTCCGAGCAGCATCAATGAAGATAAAACAGGAATTGAGTTTGAGAGAATAGAATTCGAATAACTGCTTGGAAAATTGAAATTGAAAATTCTCGTTATGTGCATAACAATTTAATTTCCCAAATCCTATTATGCTGTAGGTAATAACGATACGATGATGAATATCAAAGGCATTATAGGGAAGGTGGAGGTTAAAACCATAATGATATTTTAATTATTTTAACATCTTTTTTTTACAACTTAAGTTATACATTGTTAGACAAACAACATGCTCAATAAAACTATTACTTGAGGTTCTAAAAATAGTTGGTATGTAGAATAAAATAATAAAGAGAACACACTAGTAGCTGATGTATAGCTTAGAAATTTTAGTTCAAAAGAATCTGTTTTCGCTAGAGTATTGGTTGGAATTTTGGAGGTAGAAGAGTAATGCTTTTCCAAGTCTCTTTAATAGTCAAGCTTCATAACGTATTATACACACAATTTTGTTACAGTTACAGTAGTCGTCAACTCCTGTAGAGTGATCACCATTGTAGACTAACCAAAACCGTAGGGTAGTTGTATAATTCATATGATCGGGGACTACCCTATCACATTAGACATATTGGTTTAAAAACCTACCACCAATAAACGTTGATATTATACATTAAGAAGAAATTGACTAATTTATAGATGAACTCCAAAAATGTTAACACATTAACCAAGCTTGCAATTGATCCACCCATTACTCCCAACAATTGCTTTAGGATATTAAATTGTTTCATTCAATTGTAAGGTATGGGATTCTATTGTGAGGTTAATTAGGTGTTGAGCATTGTTTTTTGTGGTGTGGCTCTCCTTAGAATCTCATCATAAATACAATGTACTGGATGTAAGTTTACCGGAGAGAGAGTTAGTTGATGGAGATTGGATCAAACATTCATAAAGTTTGGTCAACACCAATTTATGTTGTATTCAATGTGTGTTCGAACCGTGTTACTATCTTGTACCAGTTTTGGACAATCATCATACCACTGTCTTCTGCATGTTTGTGTTAAATTGACATGCCAACTATCAGTTATGATGCTGAATGATCAAAATATTTAGCAACAACTTTAATCTGCAAAAACTCATGTCATAAGCCAAAACTGCAATATTATTGTTCAAAATAACATTGCTTTGTTTATTTGAAAAATATTTACAACAGTGAAAAATCTTTTTCTGTTTAACAATTTCTTTATCAACAGTCTGCAATGGAGTGAAGTTGTTTATTGGACAAGTTGGTACGATAATGTTGAAAAAGAATTATTCATGCTTCACTTGTGTCTCTTAATAAAATAGCGCATACCTATTTCTAATTTCTAAATAAACTCGCCTATCTTTAATAAATTCTCACTTTTCTTATTTTATTTAATAACTAAAACTTATACCAAATACATTTATAAAGATTACAAATTAAAGTTTTAAAATATAAAAAAGAAAATCATATCACCCTTCAAAATTAAATAGAGTGAATTTGTTACTATGTAATAAATTTATATCTTAATGGTCTATACAAATAAATGAACATAAATTTTAAGTAAGATAAATCAAAATTACAAGCAATTCATTCAATATACTTAGTGACACTTTATTGTAATTAAATAATTTAATGTACTATAACTAAAAAACAAGAAATGTGAGTATAATTAATTTCTCCATATGTTCATGAATTGAAAAATATCAATTATTAATTTTTTTACCGATGTACTTGAACTCTAAACCCAAAAACTTGAACCATAACCTCTCCCACCCCTTACATTTTCATTTTCAAACCAACTCCTTCTAGTATTGGTAATTTTTGTTCACAATTCTAGCATGCTGTTAGAGCCTTGTCCAATAATATTGCATCTATATCTTCATGTTCTACCATTTAATGCAAAAAAGAAATTATCGTAGGATGGTATCTGATGTATTTAGTTTTTGAATAATGCAGATTATGCATGAAGTCTTTTACATCTTAATTTTATGAATTTTACATTAAATATTTTGAAGATCATATTGACTAATGAAATATGTTTTTAAAAGTTAGTATGGAGGATTATTAGACATTTATTATTATTTTTAACACTATTTAAACTAATTCACCATGAGATCTAAAACCACACATATTGTATCAAGATATAAGATATTGATATTAATTTCACTCCAAGACCTTAAGAATGATTTATGGATCTTCTTCAAATTAGAGTCACACTTAAATTTAATAACATTTTCTTTGGTGAAATATGATTTTGTAATGTTATCAATTTAGTATTAATTTCTTATTACAAATGCAAGTTAATTATGTACTCCATTTTTCTATATTGAATAGAGGTTACTTTTTAAATTATGGAACTTTGGAAGGTAATTATTTATTCGTAGACTTATTGAGATGTTCAGAGTTATTAAGTTCAACTTATTGATTTAGTATCAATTTCTTAATACGAGTTTAAATACAAGTGCAAGTTACTTAAGTACTTGAAATAGATAGAGAGTGATCTTTTAAGTTATGGAAGATTGGAAGGTAATTATTTATTTGTGGACTGATTGAGACGTTGAGAGTTATTAAAGATCGACTAAATGATTAAGAAACACTAATCATAATTAATAGGTAGATAGGTAATATTTAGTGGAATCTTATCTCACAAAATTATAATTAACTTAGAAGTGAATTATTGAATTAGATAATGTGTTAATTCACGAGTTCACCACCCACATAATAAAAAGTCGTTATTAATTACTTTTGGCTAGGTCAGGTCTCAAAGGTAATTAACTACTAACATTTATTTATTTATTTATTTGAATGTATAGTTGTGATTTGATGAGTATGTGAAAAAGCACAAGACATATTTTCAATCGAAGATATATTGGTATGTTTTACCAAAATAAAGTTTATGACAACAATCCATCTATCCCACCTTGAGAGCTTACAAAAATAATATACAACCTCAACCATATACTTTCAAATCCTAAGCTATCTAAGAACTCAAATGGTTCTATGCAGGGTATAAACTTATACTAAAGTAAAATTCCTTCTTTCTTTACACTACAATTGTTCACCACTCCCCGCATAAGCAGGGAACTAAGAAGAAATTGTGAGGGACTCAGAAACTGTGGAATCACATTGCTCACCTTTTAATGTCTTATTCAGGTCACAAAGTCTGGCAACAATTGTGCAGCAAACCTCTTTGGGTTTTGCATGCTGATACTCTCATAAGCAGCTGAAGAGTGAGGAGACGAAGTGTTTATGCTACCAAACTCATTTGGTTCACCAATGTCCAAGCTTCTACCCAGTTGAATGTTTTGGTTTGGGAGGAATGTTTGATGAGTTCCGGGTAATGAATCAAGACCAAGAGTGAGGGAAACACCATTACCTGAAAACCTCGGAGCAAACTGCTCTGCATCAAATCTTCCAATATCCCCAATTGGGTACTGTCCAAAACCACCAATGAAGTTTGTTTGGTTTCCCATGAAAGAGGATTCGTTTCTACCTTGCCTTTCCTCCCCAAATTTCATTGAGAGTTGCTCATTGTTTGCCTCATTGGGCTTCACATCGATGTTCATTGAAGGGACACTATTTGGGGAATGCATCATCTCATGATTCCTTGCTTTCTTCGGACTTCCCTGTGTGATCCCTTCTAGCTCCGAAGACCCCATGAAGCTGAATCCTGATTGGTTTCTCACACTCCCACCAAGTGGTGACGTTGATGCTCTAGAAATTGAAACCATACCAGTGTTCTGGCTCTTTGAAACTTCTTGTTTGGAATTGAAACTTTTAGCCTCGGTTTCACCGGAAGGACCTTTCTCTGGTGGTGCTGCCATTTTCGTAGAAGAATCTTCATTGCTCTTGCTTGATTTATCCTCAGATCCATTCTGTTCATGATCCTTCATCTCTTCCAAGTACATTTCCTCCACCATTGGCTTCCAAAGCCGAACCCGAGCATTTATAAACCAATTTGAGACCTGTCATCCACCCAGCACTGTTAATGCGAAGAACCATTCATCAAATGGAAGAGTTAAATACCATTACTATGTCACTTACCTGGCTCCTTGTTAGCCCTGTTTGCTTTGCCAACATGTGTTTGTCCGAGTCCTTGGGGTAACTGGAACCAAACTCAGTTATTTCAGCACAACTTGCAAATCTTTCAAGTAATTAACAGTTTAAGATTTTTGAAGTTAGAAGAGAGAGTTTTTCTGAAAGTTAAGTGCTTACGGGTGGAGGAAGTGTTCGAAGAGCCAGGCACGAAGAACAGAAACAGATCTTTCAGGCAATCCCCTCTGGGGTCTCCAAGCATTGTGCTGGATCATTCCCAATTGTTGAAGAGCTCGTTGTTGCCTCAGATGATGGTCCACATATTTGAGCCTCGAACCTTCTATTTTCCCTCCAAAGCAATCTTCTTCTCCTAAGCTCTTGTTTGCAGCTCGAACCTGTCCTGCAATAGCATCCTTCAAACACCGAAATTGCTTAGAGATTGTTTGCAATGCAAGAGCCGTGTATGTCCTCGCAGACCCAATCCCCGCAGCTTGCTCAAATGATGACACCACAATCTCCATCTGCTGGTGGTACTGTCTGTACCTTTGCTCCACCTTCAACCACAAACATCACGTCAATAAACTATCCATTAATTCAACATCAACCCAATTCACTTTTTATTAGATAAGATGAAGCTATGATTTCAAGTCCAACACTAGTACTCATACCAACATGAAAAGCCAAAAACACCAAGACTGTATTTAAATCGTTGAAAAATGGGAAATCCATTTAAAATGTGAAAGTTATAACAATTGAGTTGTTCATAAACGGGAAAAACCCGTGAGAAGTTTAACCAATGATGTTGTAAGTAAAATGAACTACACATACCTCATCAAGCATGGCAATCAGTTTGGCTTTCTTCATCTGGATTTCTTGTCTTTCTGCAGTTGATAGCTCAGAGCTACGTTTTCCGTTTCCTTCACCACCAACCGAACCATCTCCACTACCTGCTGCGGATGATTCTCCAATCACCTTCGTCTGTCCCCCACTCTTTTTACCCAACTCAGTGCCAATCCCATTGTTAACATTCACAACCTCTTCTAGAAGCTCATGCGCTGCCTTCAAGTACTTTGAGCTCAGGAGAACGCTCTGAATGCCCGAAGCTCCATTGTTGGTAACCCCAGACGCCGACGACGGCGAACTCCCCGACACGCGCAAGTCTTCGCCGGACATGCCCGGCGCCTGACCCTCCCGGAACGACCCCAGCCCCAGAGACAAGCCCTGCTGCGCGCGTGGGGTCTCACGCGCCGCCGAGGCCGGGTCTAAAGCGTTCCAGTGATTGTACTGCATGCGTGGGAGGAAGCCATGCAGCGCCGAGACATCGTGGTGCCCGTGCATGGAGTGGTGGTTGAGGTCCTGGGAAGCCGGGAGGGGGATTCCAACGAATTGTTGGGTGTGTGAGGGCGGCGCGTGAGGGTTGAAGTTGTTGTTGCTGTTGGCGCCGGCAACCGCGGCGGGGTTGAGAAACACGAGATTTCCCGCAGCGTGTGAGGGCGGGGGCTGCGACGGCGCGTCGGGGTAGTGGATGTAACCTGGATTCATGAGGACAAGAGTTTGGAGTCCGTCGGCGGCACCGGATTGGATTTCGGAGTTACCATGATGAAAGTATGTCGCCATCGGTTTTTGGTATAACAGGTTGTTACTTCACTGAAAAGAGAGCACTACCACCACGTTAGTTATTACTCTATGCTTTCGAAGTTCACATCCAATCCCACACATAGCCTAAACATGCACCTCTCACTTACACATGTAGTTGAATTTGTGCCGTACCTGCGATGAATCTTGCAACGATTTGTGGATCAACCCATCAACACAACTCCCAATAATTGCAGCTCTTTCGGTAGTTTTTTCTCTCTCAAAGGAATCCTGAGCAAACAAACACAAACAGAAGTGGGAAAACCGATGAAAACTAAACCTGAATAACAATATCTGAGATCGTGTTGCGGTGGTTGTTGATTCCAAATTAAGTCGCTCGGTGCATGGTTTTGTGATGAAGTTTTAATGGAATGAATGATATGGTATGTATAGTGTACCTGGTGATAGGAGAATTGGGGTGCGCACGTGGTTCATGATCGTTTCTGAACTGCAAGGGAAAGAAGAAATTGATTTGCAGTGAGCTGAGAAGTACGAGAAAGAGAAAGAGAGAGAGAGAAGGAGAAGGACGCACAGACGCACACGCACAGTTAGTCTCACCCATGAAAGCAAAACAGTTATGGCTAACGAAAACGTACATGAAAGCAGAAAGAAATTGATGGATCAAACGGAGCTGTCAACGTGCATATGTTGTGATCTATGTATCTATCTATCTATGTTGGGATTTCATCAGTCGCTTCACTTGCAAAGAGGAAAGCTCTCTGTCAGACTCAAATCCGCTGCAATTCCACCCCAACTGAAAAGGGTAAAAAAAGAGTTCAAGAGAGAGATGGTTAAAAAAGACTCGGGAAAAAGATGCCCATCTTTCTTCACTTCATTATCCACACATTTATCATCTTTTTCTTTTTAAAAAATTCTTTTTTTATTATATCAAATTCTGGGTTGGGGGGAAATTGTGAGAACAATGAAGTGAGCATACATATACACACATACATGCCTGCCTCAGTGCCCCTTTTTTTTTTCTTTTGAAAAACAAGTACCTGTGAAATGAATAGATCAAAACAGGGGAACTTCTTTTGATTTGACCCTCTCTTTTCAAATCATTTGATGCACAAGCCAAGCACCCTTTGATGAGCAACAAAGAACTTTTGAAGAGAGAGAGAGAGAGAGTAGCTTTGTGCTGAGAAATCTATAAAAAATATATAATGAAAATGCAATCACGGTGTGTCAGATGATACAAACAGCTGAAAAACGAGGAAACGTCTCCTTCCGCAAAGCCCAATTAATTGTTTGTTTAATAAGAAAAAGAAAAAGAAAAAAAAAATAAAAAGGAGGATGATGATGGACAAGAAGCGGGTGGAGGGATCTCATTGCTCATTTCTCCATTAAATATCTCGTTGTCGTTTTCGCAATTTCCATTTTTTTTTCTCATCAACTTATTTGGGAATTTTTTGTGGTTGGATGCCTGAGTTTGAAGATAAAGCAATTAAATGGCTAAGGAACGCAGAACCAACTACCATAACACCAACTTTAATGCTTTAAAAGCTGAAAATATATTTCTCAAAATTATTTTCCAAATTATTTACAGTTGTATTTCCCCTGCAATGATTATCCCTCAGATTTATTTATCATCTCCTAAACTTTACCAATTACCCTACAGTGCGTAAATTTTAGCAGATTAAAAGTGTAACCGGAAAAAGAGAAAAGTTAAAGAGCGAGTTAAAAAAGCAAGGGGTCCCAATCAAGTGCATGTATGATGTGTCTATGAATCATGAGCCCCTAAATAAAGTGGTCCCTTCTTGGCTCTCATGCATCAGACCTATACTAGCAGACATCAGCATATCACAATGATCAACATAACAAAATAAAAGAATTGAATATTTCTGAGAAATGAATCTATTATCCCTTGTCTCGTTTTCTTATCCCAAAAAAATAAAAAAGGTAATTATCAGAAATTGTCTGCGAAGAGATATTGAATGCAGCGAAAGGATGAGTTGAGTGGGATGGATGCGTGAAAAGAAGCAGAGAGTAGAAAGAAATTGACAAAGAAGGAAATGCACGGCCCAATAAATAATTAGTAATAACCCTTTCCAGCTTGTTTGAGGTAACCCCATGATTCGCATGGAAAGACAGAGAATAACCATATTTATTAAAATTGTGAAGTGCAACGGCTATTTTCTACATCCCAGGCTTTTAGAAGTTTTCAATCACCATCAGTAACTATTATTGTGTAAGAATGAGCAGTGACAAATTTAAGGCCTGTGATGTTAATAGGACTACAAATTTCGAAGTTGGGGACATTCATTCATTTAGCTAGCTCGGGTATATCATATCATATCATATCCATTCATAAAGCAGAGCAAAAGATATATATATATATATATATATATATATATATATAATGGTAGGCGCGCTATTAATATAGTATATGTGTGTATAAAAGTGTCTATGAATGGCCTTTTAATAATGAACATGTCATTCTCGTAGAGATCAATGTCAATAGTATTTATTTCATAGGTGTCTTGGATTCTTTCGTGAAAACTCATGCCAACTTTTTGTTCTTGACCCAGTTGCATTAACAACAACCAGGTTTTCAGTTTTCACAGCTAGTAAAAGCACATTGGATCTCCCGCGGACACTTGTGAAAACCAGAGTAAAAGGTTGCCTTCTTCAGTTACTCCATACATAATAATAGATACTCAATGAATATTCATATGTCAGATCTTTCAATACTTTCACCCTGTACTTAAAAAGGTACATCCATCCACACCACTCACTCATCTTCTTTTCTGTCTTTTCTATTCTTTTAACCTAAATTCTTTCATTCTATTCTTTTATTTACTATTCATACTTAATTGCATTTTGCTCAAGATCATAATTTTATATATATTTCTTTCTAATAATCCCTTTGAATTTCCATTGAAAGAAACCCCACATTTATCCATGCATTCACCAAGGTTGTCTTTCTATTAAAAATTACTGAGATTTTTTTTAAATCTATTTTAAATTTAAATATATGGGTATTATTTAAATTTAAAATTTAAGAAAAATGAAAAAAATACGGTTGAGCTAATACAGCTATTATACTATATATGGGTGATTGTTTAGACGATATAATTAATTAAAGGGAAAAAAACCTTAGAGATTAAAATTCGTACTTGGGATTTAATTATAATTTATAGGATTGAGTGTTTATTACTACTAAACCAAAAGTTATAGTCGATAATTAGAGTGTAACTCTTTTTACTTAAGAACATAACATTCAGATGTCACGATTTAATTGTGATCTGACCCACTTAACTTTTGTCACGCAGAATAATTGATGTCATCTGTCATCCTGTATCAATATTTTATATATATAATAACTTATATATAATTGGATGCATGTTGTGTGCAAATGATTTGTAAAAGTAAAAGCATTATGGAAATTATGGAAGCCTAGAGTTAGCTAAGAAGGTGGAGGTTTTATTAGCATGATGATGGTGACACGGAATTGAATTAGTTTGGATAAGATGTTTGTGTGGAGAAAGAATGGAGATGCATGATGACATAATACTGCAATTAAAGAAGTAGAGATTAAGTTAATGGTGAGAAAATGTGGGAAATTAAGTAACAATAGATGATGAGGTAAGTAATTTTTTAATCCAAGTGTATTTATCAGAAGAATAGGAGGAAAAGATGTACAAGGCCGTACACGGTGTCCCCTTAAAGAATTTTGGATTGTGTTGATTTTGAGTTAACCAAATAGATAACTGGCACACATCACATCAAGGAAACCGCATTGTGCGATGATCCTGAACTCACCCTGTCCATGTTTATGGGTGTGACTATATATAATATAAAAGGGGATTTTGTAAGTGGCCGTGTATGGTCCCTTTTGTGTGTTTGCTCTATCAATTTCAATATTGTTATCATGGGACTCTCTGCTTTTCTTATTCCACAATTTCTTTTCTGAAGAAAATGACTTGAAAAGAAGGTCACAGATTTCCTATTTGAACAATTCTATATATTGATGAAAAAGCATGATTGTTTACTAAAGAAGGGGTGAAAAATTGAAGGGCAGGTTAAAAGAAGAAAGTAAAAGATTGAGGCGTGTCACGTGAGGTTTTTGACTTGGCAGTGGCATGAATTTGTGTAGTGTAGTGGACCCATGTTTTTATTAGGGAGGAAAAAACGAGAGAGTTAGTTTGTAAATGGTGTTATCTTTGATGGAAGGAATAGAATAGAATAGCCGTGTGAAGACGCAACTATTATGATTTGGTTGTGTTGTGTTGTGGTGGCCATAGAGAGTGAAGACCGAAATAAAAGAGGGTAATATTGAAAGAAAAGTGAAGGGGCCACGACACACCTACCAACGACCCCACTCACCCCACTTCCTGCTACCAAGTTCTTCATCCCCCGGCATCTCTGTAACCATACACTACCAGAATACAGATATATATCAAACTTCAAAAAAACTATATTCTAAAATAATTTCTTCGATAAGTCCACTCCTACACTTCTAGAAATATTTGAATTTTTCAGCTACAATCATTCACAACCGTCAAAATAATCAAACTTCGCTCACATTTACGCCTGTTAAAATTGTTTTCTCATCGTGTAAAACTGTTCATTTATATATTTAACTCTGTTGACATGTTGTTGACAAGGATTACAAAAACTTACATTCAATATTTTTAATAGTTTTAAATTCCAATTTTATGAATAAAATATAATTAATAATTTTATAAGAATGGATCGCTTTAAATAATGTACCCCTCCCTGTCTTCTTTAAACCCGCAATCACACATACACACACTAAAGAAACAGTAATGTTTTATTTTGAAGGAGATGTCCGATGAGTTAGAATCAGGGATGTAAAAAAATTATCTATCTGTATTCGTAAATAAAACAGATAGGTAGAAAATGGATATCTATAACGAGTATGGATATTTTTATACCCGTATGTTAACGGAACATGTACAGATATTATAATATTAGTACTCATGAATATCCATATTTGTTATACTTTAGTTTAGATTAAAAAAACATGATAAAAACATTAACATATTGAATTTGAATGTATTATTTTTTATCAATTGGTCTAATAAAATCTTTATTTCTTTGTAAACTGTCATCCAACACTATTTAAATGAGTTATTTGCATTTTGTTTGAAATTTATGAATGTTATGCATTGTATTTTTATTTGAATTTATGGTTAAAATATGTTATTAAATAATTTTTCCTTTATAAATACCTATGTACCCGTGGATATTCGTAAATATTAAAAACAATATGTGGATACTCGCATAATAAATACCCACACAGATATGAATACTGATACACCACGACTATTTATCCAACTGATAAGATACAGGAAAACTATTACCGATACCATATCTCATCCCGTTGACATCCCTAATTAAAATGGATAGAGGTTACAGTAATTTAAATTTACTATTTAAAAATATATTTGTCCTTGTCTGTTCGATATTTATTTAAAAGATGATTATAAATTATTTTATACTTGCAAACATGGATATTAATTTAATAATAATATTATTATTATTAAATTTATTACATTTTATTATCATAACAAAAAATAAACACACAAATACACATGTTTTCATAATAAAATTTAAATAGAATTATATTATAAAATGTTAACACGAATAACATTACGTTTTTCTAAAAAAGACAAGTTTAAATTAAATACACAGCAAAATATAAGTTTGATTAATTTCTTTAAAAGCAATTCTACTTTTATAACTAAATATAGACACAAATCTGTAAAATTATTTTTTAACAAATTTCATTTTTTTTACTACCAATGACTTAATTTAATTACTTGATTTAATTCTAAAGAACATTTAAATAAAAACTACTAACAATTACTGATAAATATTTGTAAATATGAATAATGCTACTCTATTGACACTTTGATACTTCAAGTATTTCTAGGAATGTCAGGAGCCTGTCATTTACATTTTAAGAGTTTATCTCAGACTAATACAACTCTACTGAAAAATTAAGTAAAGCTTAACTAAGTTATTATATATATATATATATATATATATATATATATATATTAAAAATCAAACTTCAAATACCACTCTAATACTACTGGTTAGATTTATAAGAAAGAGGTTTCATTTGGGAAGATACAACATCTACGAGATCTGAGTCCAATCACATCAGACATTGACATCACTCTCAACCCAAAACTTTAAGGCAATGGGTTTATGGGTCTTTATTATTATATATTACTCTACTTTCTCATTTTTATCAAATGTGAGACTTAGACTCACACTTGGATTTCTAACGGATATCCATTTGGATTCACGTATCTTTGCAGAAAAAGAAGTTATTATTTTGTTGTTTGTTATCGAAATACTATAAAAAGCAGTGAAGGAGCATGTTTTCTCCGGAAGGTGGCAACAGAGAAAAGATGAAGAGGATCCATAGACGTAACTGGTTTTGAAGAAAACATAATTTTGAAAGGGAATTGCATTATTGATGTTGCTATGTTTTTGTTTATCTGAATGGTCTTGTAATTCTAAAGCAGGCGGCTACCATGCCCCAACTTTTGCCTACTTGGCTACCTTTGGTCTTTCGTTGTGATGTATTTTAGTATTATATTATTATCATATCCGACCTCAACGTATGTTTTGGTTTCTTGGTCTTGCCTTCAACACTCAAAAGTCAATACCTCATAGAAATCCATTCCCATATCATGTTCATTGAATCTTCTTGACATGACTCCACCACCTTCGTCTTTTGTTTTCTTCCCATTCCCATGCATCTAAAAAATAATCAAACTTCTCTATTCTACAACTACCAAAATACCTTTAAACCATACACCAAGTGGGACCAACGTAAAACTCATGAAAAACAATATCATCTTTTTATGTTCAATCCATCCTCACTGCAAAGGATCACATTTTTTCATTATTAAAATCATAATTTCAAACTTAGTTCTAATTCTGTCAAACTTACTCACTATAATGCCAATTCTAATTACTGTCTGTTTTACACGTTGATGACTTATTCAGTTAGGTTAGTTATTGAATCAGTAGTTAGAATGAGTCTCAAATGACTTTTAACATAACTCATTATATCCAACAAGAATATTACTTAAATAATTACATTTCATTTATAAAACCAGCCAAAAATACCAAGAAAAAAATTGCAACTCTTTTATTTCATAAAGAAACCGAATCTATTGATTAAAAAGGTTAGCTAAAACAAACCAATCTTAACCAGGCTCGTTTACCAGTCTCTGCCACCTACCATATTACTTGGGTAAGTGGAGATTCTCATAGAAAATACCTAATCATCTTGCACATTAGGGTCATCTGTATTTCGAGAGATTGGAAGATATATATTGTTAAATATTTAAAAAAAAAGCTCGGATTTTTACTTTTTTATTAGAGAGTTATGGTTTTTAAATCTTTTAAAAGTACATCATATAAAAATAATAATATGTATTTTTTTTAATTATGACATTTTCAACCTCTCATTTTATCCGAGATTGGATATGTTGTAGACAACGTGTCAACAAGATGAAATAAAATAAAATAAAAAAAGAGAGAGAGAAAAAAATATTTTATTTGTATATGTAACGTAATTAATGTACATTTAGTTAAAAGTAGTAGTTTTACTTTCATTATTTGAAGGGAAAAAGTAATATTTTAATAATTTATAATTTAATTAGAAAACTGACCATTTATTTTGACAACATACGTTTGAGATGATTTTTTGTTAGTCAGTAACGTAAAAAGACAGTGTACTAAAACTATTTTTTTATCACTATTATTACTTAAAAGTGATAATGACATTTTTAATTATTATTTTTAAATATTCAATAATATTTTATTTTGTATATTTATGCCTAATATATTGTTCTTTTTTATCTTTACCATTTAATTTTGGTAAAATATTTAATTCAATATAAATAAACATTCGCTATTCTAGGGGTATAAAATTTCTATCTACTTCCTGGTCTATTTCTTTTTTCTTTTAAATGCCGATTTTTTCTATATGTTAATTTTAAAATTTTCGGATAACATTTTTATACTAAAATTAGTTACAATTACATAAATACAAAATACGTAATGATGTATATAAAAAATATAATAAATAACTCATTTAAAGCTATATTAAAAATATAAAAATTAAATAATATATATTTTTTCAAATAATTAAACTACTATTATAAAGAAAAAAAAAAGTTACTAGTAATATCTACGAGTTTCTTCGCTTTTCTTTTGTTTATTGAATGTGTGGCTACAGGTCCAGAGACCAGATTATTTCGATTTTTGGCACTTTTTTCTTTGGTTGAATTATTGCCATCGTTTTCATTTCATTGGCATGAATTTTGATTAATATAGTTTTGGATAGAGAAGGATGAAAAAGATTTGAAAATTAATTAGCATTTACTAAAAATTTGGCAGATAGAAACTTGGAAGATCTGGGAAGCCAAGCATGGGACATTTTCCGCATATCTCTCGTAGGGCATGTGATGTGCTTTCACTTCCACTTTAATTAAATCACGTTTTTTTCTTCCATTCAATATTCATGTTTTTTGCCTTCAACTTATCCATGGATGCACAAAAACACGAGGCCATGCTTAATTTCTACAATTACCAAAAATACTATTAATTTACTATAAAAAAAACTATTAGATTGCTTTTAAAGTACCTCATATTTTCTATAATAATCCCTTTACTACTTTGGTGTGATTATTATTGAATATGTTTTATATATTAATTTTATTTATTGCACTAGAACATTTTTCTTCTTTTTAACGTGCATTTCAATATAAATATGATGAGATTTATAGTTCGATGTTGTTGAACTGTGGCCAATAAAAATGTGTATCATTTATCTTTACACAGCAAAAAAAAAAAATGTATTTTTCTATATTATTGATTGGATCAATTCCTTTATATCAATTGAACTTACGGTTAAGATATTTTGTTAGTCGGATTAGTCTTCGTTATCCGAATCTGAATTGCAAAATTTCATAACTTCAATCTTACAAATGAAAAAAAAAAGTTAAAAAGAAGAAAGATTTTCACTAAAAATGATTAATTAAGTTTTTTTTTTTTTTATATGGGACTAAACATGCGAGTTCACTTTGTAATTTGATAAGTGACTTAAATTTGTTTATAATAGATAAATAATCGTTTATGACCATTTAATAGTCTTATACAATGGAAAAAAACTACATCATCTTTTACCTTTAAAAAATAAGATAAAAGCAATTAACAAGAGAATATAATGTGAATCTTAAAAAATGAAGAAAAAGTCTTTGTTTACTAATAATAAAAAAATAATAGTACGTAAAAAATTCTACAGCATATATTACTCTTCCATGTCAATACACTCGTATCCTCCAAAACAATAACTTAACTCAAATATCATAACATCTTACACATTAATATAAGTAAAATCAAATACAAACTTAAAGTATTTTTGACCAAAGGATGTGAAAACACCATGGACCATAAGTTTATTATATAACTACTATCAATGAGTCTATTACTTATTTTAGGTAATGTGATACTTTCCAATAGGTATTATTACCACCAATCCAATATTACATCACTTAAAAGTCAAGGTCACTAATAATTTAAATACAATACGTTTTTCTTCCTTTGTCTTATAAGGTGTTTTGAAAAAATTGTAATAGTACGAGTTAAAAAACAAACAATATTTCAAATATGGTGATCAATCCTAAAGGTATTACCTCGAACTAGGTTAGATTAACAATGTTTATAAAAATGAAAAAAATGGTTTAAAAATTAACCTTGTTTCTCTTCTACCTTACAGGGAATGTGTTTATTCCAATACTCTCAATAATTTTATATCACTTAAAAATTAATAATAATAACAATTTAAATACACTCTTCAAAATAAAATCGTAATTATTTGTTAAATTGCGAAATGAATAATACTTCAAATATTATTGTATTCGTCTAAATAACAATAATTATAATTTTAAAATAGTTAATACAATATCGTTTTTATTATAATATGTTGTTTTAGAATGTATATATTAAACTATTATAATAAATATTAAACAAATTTTATTTACGTATAAATTTTTTAAAGTATTTTTAAATGAATTTAATATAATTCGTTGGTCGGACTTGACCTTGAAAAATTACATAGTTATTAACGACCTAAAATAAGAAAAAGAAAAAGATATCTTCAACCATTAACCGTATATAGCAAAGCAAACTTTGTAGTCTGATGATAAGATGATAAGGATGTCGGTCAAACAAAATGAAACAGGATTATTGATGTTTTAATTTATTTTGATAGAATTTTTTTTAAATATAAATTCAAAAGCATTAAGATCATATAGTATTAATTGTGACTGCTGAAAAAAAAATGCATATATACTATTTGTTTATATATAGTTTATATGATATTTTGAAATTTTAGCTTTCAAATATATATATATATATATATATATATATATATATATATATATATATATATATATATATATATATCAAAGTCTTTCAAAATTTAGAAACGTAATTAAAAACATTTTTAGTTTTGTTTGGAATCACTACCTATAAATAAGATTTGGTTTTGTACTAAATAAAATCATATTACTAATAAACATAAAATATAATACTGAATTATTTCAAGCAATCGCTATTATTATGTTACATAGTACAAATCACATATTTGTATATAATTTACATCATTATACATTTTCAATTTAAAGAGCTATCACCTTAACATATATTTCCAATCCAAAAAGAAAAAATAACACAAATTTTTTTATTTAATTCACAATTTAAAACTACATAAATATTTAGTTTTATCTCTTATAACATTAAAATAATATTAAGTACATTTCAACAAAAAATTAAAATTTGATTTATTATAAACAATAATAATTCAACCTTATCAATTTTGTTCTCTCAGTTTCTTAAACCTATGTTTTCTTCTTCTTTTTTATTTAATCTATTTAATACTCCAGCTTAGAGTATAATGGTACATATTAATATTCTCTCAATTCAATAAACACCATCATATATATTCACTTATCATGATAGTCAGTTTATGTGACTTTATGCACCAAGCTACAAGTAGAACTTACCTTAAGTTTATGATTTTTCATCATTTAAGTGATTATTTGTAAGACATCTAAACTAATGTAATTGAATAAATTTGGGTTATTAGCTCCCTCAGTTTGCTATGTAAACTAAAAAGAAAAAAGAAAAACTCCAACCTCCATTAGCTTTCAATTCCAAATATCTTTTTTAATTTTGTTGTAAAGAAACACCATTAGAATTATTGTGTAAAATTAAAGAATAATTAAAAGATATTGTAGAATATATTTTAAGATAAAATAGTTAATATGATTAGAACGTATAAAATATGAGATTGAATTGAGAAAATATAAATACAGAACATAAATCTGTACTCACACCACACTGAGGCTAATTTATGAACTATAAATATATTAAACTAAAGTTTAGGGTGGAACAAATTAGTGTCACGTGACGGGTATGTTGTTCCATGGTATCTACGAAATGCTGGTTAAAGTTTGAATGAGAAATCTGATTTGCTCCAAAAGTTATTCCAATTAACGTAGGAAGTCAACCATAGAAGGGTTAGGAAAAAATAAAAAAGATATAATTAAGAAAAGAAATAATTTGCAATTAATCGGAATGATGGATTATTAATGAATGTATTAAAAGTGTATTTGAGAAATAAAAAGGTGGTCCCGTTGAGAGAGAGTGTACACGCGTCAGCCCCACAAGGCTTATCTGTATCTACCCTTTCCTAATCGCTTTAAGGAAGATTCGGTCCTAGTTATCTTTGTGGTTTAGGGAGGGTCCCACAGTGGAGGGAAGGTCAAGAAAGGAACCAATGGCGAAGAGGGTTGGGTGTGTCCGCAACTGCCTTTTATCTTTATCTTTAAATGCAATGGCAATGGCATGGCATGGCATGGCATGGATATGATAGTGTGTGATAGTATACAGAGATGTAGCAGCTATGACCTTTCTCCGTGTCGCTTTCTGGGTCTCTTTTCTTCTCTCCTCTCTCATCGACCTCAGCTGCATTATTGGATTGTTGGTGTCGGCGAATCGAACGGCTGCGAAGGGAAGGCGTAGGGGATTAGCCGTGTGTGGTGGCGTGTGAAGAGAGAAGATTTGAGATGGTGACTGGTGACATAACACGTACGCCACACCAAAAACCACAAAACTCCAAAATCCTGTGTGGGCTCCTCTTCCAGTTTTTTCAAGACCAAGCCAGGCAGAGACAACAAACAAAGGCTCTCTCATGACCTCACGTCAACGTCATGCCACCACTCTTTCCATCGTCTTTATTCATTTTCATTTTACCACAAATTAACAAAAGCCTCACAATAATATATTCGCAACCACACAAAAAATGTTTAATTATTATTAAATAATTCCAGATAGAAAAAAAAATTAAACACCAAATTTTAACATGCTCTGAGAAATATCACCCTCTAATCCTTACTTCTCAATCTTCTTAAACAGTGAATTCACCCAAAATAACACAGTATTAGTAATAGATATTGGACGTTGGATCACGTCCATCTACATACAACGATCGAAACAAAAATGGTGTATAATATTTGCATCTAAAAGGCATGAATTGATTTTTTCAGAAATTATTTTCAGTAAAAATTTTGTACATTTTAAGGAATTTGTAAAAATGCATTGACTTATAATTTTTTAATTGAATATGGTTTTATTTCTGATAAATGAACACTTTTTTCTTATAATTTGTTAACCTTTTCATGCTTGATATTTTTGTTTTGTTTCCATCTCAAAATTACTGTTAAACCATTCTATTTCCCTATTCAATCTGAACATATTATTTGAATAAAGAATAAATGTGATAAATAAAAATATTTGAATGAATAAAAGCAGGAAGAAAGTAAATTGTTTCCCTTATTTATATGGATAAAACATATTTTTAAACGTTTATAATAAGTTGTTTCTAAGAAAGATAATAAGAAAAAAAATATAATTAATCTCCCAATAATTTAAACTTAGTTTATAAATTAGTTAAATTATAAACCATTCAATATAATTTTTTAGTTTGTGTTTAAATTAATTTTAGTTTTATAAATTTGCTTTTTATCTTTATTTTCTATTCTAAAGGTTTTATAGAGAAGTTGGTATAAGGAAACATAAAATATGTATTTCAGTATATTATTTCTCTTACCATAACATTAATTATTATTTTTAAATCGTCAAAATTTTAAAAAACTAATAAAAATATAAAATAAGATAGGTTATTTTGTTCCGTTTACTTAGACATTGTTTACATTCATTTGGTTATAATATTTTTATATTATTCATATTTAAGAAAAAAGTATGTTGCAAATACTTATCATTTACAAAATTAAATTTATAGAAATACCATGTTGAAATTATATTTGTTTCGATTTTTTAAATTTCTGTTAAAGTTATAATTTTCTCCAAATACTATTATTTTAGATATGTTCAGAAATCTATTACTATTCAATCAAAATAGAATTTGAAGATTTTTAATTTAATGTAATATCCAGAATAAAATTTATTGTTTATTCATAAAATTTATGCGAATTTATTATTTTTGAACGGAAAAGATAGTTATGAGACTGATTCTCGACACACAGATGAACTCAGAATTTGTTCAAGATACATTTAATGTTAAATCAGTTTTTCCGTCTTTACCTTCTCAATTTTGTAATAAATATTGGATTGTAGAATACTTTTGAAGTATTTATTGTTCCGACCTTAAGTTTATTAGAATATTTACTGTAGTTTCATATTATTTAAAAGTTAAAGTAAATAAAACATTTTTTAAAAGTGAATTTTTGATAGAAATTTAAAGTCCAACACAGATTTGACTTGGAACCAGATTCCAACTAAATTATATTACAAGTTGTGTAATGTTATTTCCTGTTAAATGTAGAAGAAGAAATGAAATCTGAAGTACACACTCTTTTATTAGATATATTTATCTTTTTCTCATTTTAGAGAAAAATGAGTAACTCAAACTTATAAATGGTTTTGTGACACTTTCGCTTATTTCATTCACCCAATACCCTTCACATTATTCTGTAAAAATTAATCTAAAATGATAATAGGCTAAATTATTTAAATCATTTTTATGGTCTCCAATCCATCCATTATCATAGAAAAATCTTAAATTAATCTCATTTATCTTTATGCATTTGAATTTTGTTATTGTTAAAATCAAGTTATTTTTATAAGTACTAGTGCAACGTTCAAAGGTATCATGTATTAGTTCATATTTTATTTTTTTATAATTTTTAAAAATAAATTATTCTCACGTATCAAACTGACATCATATTACATGATAGTGACTGTGTGATATCACAATAACACAATATTATGTGTCATTGTCAAGTCACGTGTCACTTCAACATCAGGTGTCTATTATGTCATGTGTTGTTGTCTTAAATATAATTTGGTCTCTATATTTATTTTTTATTGAGTCCTTTTTTAAAAAAAAAGTTTGAACAATTTTATCCCTTTCCAAATTAAATCCAAACTTTTTTTTTTCAATAATATCATGCAAATATTTTTATTAATAATTAATATTTATATTGAATATTTTTAACAAAATTTAATTTTGTTATATTTATATTTAATATTGAACTTTATTTAAAATTGTTTAAAATTGTTTTCAAATTGTAAATTGATTTGTTTTAAATGGTTAAAAAATTGTTTAAAATCATTTATATACATTTCAATGACACACATTTTAAAAAGAAAATTGTTGAGTTTAGTAATTCCTCTCAAGTCAAATTTTTATTTTTATAATTAATAACTTTTTTATGCTCAGTTCTGTTTATTGTTGTATTATCAATATGAGATTTGGTTAACACGTATTAAAAATCTAAAATCATAAAACTACTCTTATTTTTTTTTAGAAGGGCTTCTCATTTTAATATGACCTAAGATATTATGACAAACTTTTTTTTTACAAAATATGACAAAATTTATTTTTTAATACATATCAAACATTTTTCCTTTTTTTTCAAGTCACGTCAAATATTTCTATTATTAATTAAGGCATCGTTATTGTCAAAAGTTTATGGACAAAACAATGTTAAAAAAGAATTTTCCTTTTAGTATAACCTAAACCTTTCGGTATATCGTAATAATTTTGTGTTTTTGGTCATTTAAGATATTAATTTAAGTTTGTGTTAGTTGTTACTATTTAATTTGTCTATTTTTGTTATAAGACAAATTCTATCTTTACACCACTTAACATTATTTTTCACGATAATACTTGTACAATTTTCTTAGTCGTCACCGTTCTCAAACAAATGGATTAGAGTAGTTATTTTAAAATGTTTATTTTTAATGTTGGTAATAACAATATTAACCCATTAAGTTTTTATCTCTGATTATACTCTTTCTTTATTATTTTATTTTTCAATAGCAGTTGAGATGTAGAAGTTGATTTGGTTTAGAGATATATAATATATTTTTTACTTATGATATAATTATAATTAATATTTTCGTAGTATTTTCAAGCAAATTATTTATTTGATTGACAAAAATTGAGAAAAGTATTATAGTTTTAATATTATGTGTGTAAGACCAGTTTCTTAGCTTCTTTATTATAAGAAGAAATAAAACTTTAAAACTATGGTTTGTTACTTATTTTTTGTTGGATCAAGTGTTTATTATTAGAAAAAAAATTTATAATTGATAGACAAAATATAATTCTTTATATTCAACACTAAAACAATTAAAGCTTTTATGATTATATTGTGAATTGATCTACTTAATTTTCACTACGGAATAATCAAGAACACATGCAAAATCTCTTTCTTCACAATTTTACTGCTAAGACTTAGTCTAGTGGCAAGCACTAATGAATGCAACTCTCTTTTTACTTAAAAACTTAGTAGTAGCTTAAGCACAACAATTCAATTGTAATTTAATTCGTTTAACTTTTTAGATAATTGATACCACTTACCTTTATTTAATATATAATATCTTTTGACTGAGTATTAAAGTGTGATTATGTAGAGCAATAAACATCTTGTTTGACTCACTAAAACTTATTAGAACTTTTTTTTTTTGTATACTTTACATCATTGAATTTAGTTTGCATATTAAGTATCTTGATTGATTAGATTTCAAAATGACTGCACTTTGATGACTTTTATCATTTAAAACATTAGAATGTCACCAACACAAAATGCCTCTTCTAGATGGGATGATAAGAAAACTTTTCTTAAGAATATGCCTTGAAGAGATAAATGCTAAGAGTAAACCAAAAACACATTTTAGTAAAGAAGGTTGAGAAAAAAAAATTCAAAAAATACATGACAAAATTCAATTGAAAATAAGGCAGGACAAACAAACTATCATAGCAAATAAAGAATGGTGAATTATAAAAATAAGGCATCAATGCTTCTTTTAGGTTGATACATTTTTTTTTAAATATCACCTTTAATTGCATTTTTTTTAAATACCATCTCCAATAATTTAAAATAAATTAAATTTTTTAACTGGGTTTATTTTTTTTCTCAATTAAAATTAAAATGAAATATGTTTACCTATTAAGAGCTTAAAAATAAAATCATCACCATTTTTTCTTTAAAGAAAATATCTTGTCTTTTTTCTACAACTATGGTTGTCCAGCTCGAGAAGGGTAAAAGATCTATCCAATCTGACTCCAAAACTAAAATAAATGACTATTTTATAAATCGTTTCTAGTTTTTTTTTTTTTTAACTAATTCATTGGCGTTAATAATCAGATCACAAGTACTAATCGGAAACTCTAGTAAAAGTTTTCGAAATGAAGGATTTTGTTTTTCTTTTAAAGAAACACAATCTTAATTAAAAAGTGTAATGCATGAAAGATTAACTTAAAAAAGATATATGTAAACAGGTGAATTTGATTGAATTACTTATTAAAAAGATAAATATCTCTTATGTTATCTTTTTCATTGATAATATGGTGGTTACAAATATTACTTACACAATCGTCGAAGGGTGTTTGATTATTTATCGAAATATGATCCAATAACATGTTTAAAAGTGTATTATTTTGAAAAAGTGAATTTGAAGGAGAGCGACTGAATCTGAGAGAATTCAAAGTGAATGAATTTTAGTTATTTTTTTTAAATTATTTTCTATATATATATATAAGTGTTGTAATTCTTAAATACTAACACATAAGTACTTAAAAAATATGTATAAAAGTAATATGATATGTGAATAGTGTCTTTCAGCGCATCACAATACTGAAATCTATGTTTAAGGGTTATGATTGACGCTAAAGGAGCAGCGGGAGAGTTATGTGGAGAAGTCGCAAATTGTGACTGAACACAACTATTTTATTGTTTTTCCTTTGCGCGTGTTTCAACTATAGCCAGCTAGAAGAACACACGCTGAAATCAAAGAAAGAAAAGAGATTATAGGTAGGTTTGGGTCATTCCTGATTCTTCCTTTTTGTTTTGTTGGACACTTGGAGGGCGCAGGGTCACCACCACCTACACCTCCCACCTTTTAAATCCTGTCCCTTTGCTCAACACTTTCTATATGACCTATGCTAAAAAGTGCATTCCACACATCTTATCTTACTTTTCTTTTCTCTTCTCTTCTCTTACCCTTAGGGTTGCTGCACTGTTTAACCCCCTTCACTTCACAAATTCACAATGCTTCTTCTCACTTAATAGATGTTGATTCCAAATTAATAAATAATAATGACGCGGAAGAAAACTTTTTCATTGATTAAAGCAACCGACACATACGTTAATGGAGAGAATTTAAACAACCGTATGTCTCCCTCAGATGTCAAACTTTCTTAGGAGGGAACGGCTCATTTTTTCACACATATACGGAATACACACTACTTTTGCTTTTTCAACAAAATAGAGGGAAGAAGAAAAAGGCAACTGTTTTCTCAAACCAATAATACTTGGAGATAATTATTAACACAGTATTAGTGCCATAATTGAGTTGTTGAAATTTCTAATTCCCTCAACAAACACAAGATAATATAGGTTGTAATTGAAGAATTGAGGCTGTAACAGTGGTTGAGAGATTCCATTAGTGTTCTTGCTGGTTAACAAACAGTGGGCCATGTGAGAATTAAAACCCCCCAAGCTTAGTTGCAACAGCTGATTAATACGTTGGAAATAGTTTGTTTGGAAACTTTTACTTTTATGGTAAGTAACGTGGCATGTTTGTATCCGTGGACTACCTAAAAAGTGGTCTATAGAGTTAGGCTCTCCCCAGAGGCCACTCTTTGTTTCGCACTTTTGACCCTTCACAACATCAGATAAGGACATCTTCCTCACTCTTCATTATCTTCTCTCTGTATCTGTCACTTGGAAAGTTGGTTTTCATTTGCAAAAGGGATCACCTACAGTTTTTTTTTTTTTTTTTTTTTAAAAAAAACAACAAAGCAAACAATGAATTGCCTAACTATTCTCGATCCATACCACTTTATGCTATGTTTTCGTTGATTTCCACATTATCCCAATATTTCAATGGTACAAAAGACAAAGACCAGAATCATAGTTACCAGTTTTAAATGGATTAGATGGCGACGTTGTAGAACATGTTATATCTATCCTTTCAAAACAGATTAAAATGTATTTCATAATGGCAAGATAGACAGCACTCACATACTTATTCTTTTAGTATACAACTATATTCATATATACTTCGAGATTAATCATACACTGCTCACCGGTCCATGAAAGATACTTGAGTAACAACAACATGCTTCAACATCACTGGATCATTAACAACGTAAATAAAATAAACAAAAACGCTTTTCAAAATATTTGTTTCATCCATTTGTTGCTGAGTTGTGCTGTGGAATTCCAACACACAATATTAAAATTGAGGTTGCTCTGTGTGTATCTTTCACATACAATAAAATAATGTTTTCAAAGTTGAATGCCTCCGAAAGTATGGACAATTCCATGTCCTGCGTAGTTTGATTACTTTTCCTAATCCCTTCCATGCACTACGTGATGCTCTTGCAGCTTTACATTATCAGCATCGTCTAAATTGCTGATTCGTTTCCATTTTTGAGGGGATGGGGTAATTTTCCTTCGGTTTATGCAGATTTCTCAAACGCCACTCATTCAATGAAATCGGAGGGTTGGATTTTTTAGGTGGAAAGTATATATTTTCTTTCTTCTCCTTTTGTGTGCGTGCTTTTATGATATGTTTGTTTATTTATTTATTTTGCCTTTGGATGAGTAAAGGTAGAGAAGGGTTTGGTATGGAAGCAATATAAAATTGGGGGCATGTGTGTGTGTGACTGGAAGAGTGACCCAAAAACTGGGGCTGTCCTCAGAAGGGGTGGCCCATGAGTCAACTTGCTGATTTCTGAAACAATAATAGAGAGTAAATATGGGTCCTCTCTTGTTCCTCCTCATAAACGTTTTCATTGTGTTCATCAATAATTATGAGATTCCCACACACATCATATAAGGGTAGTGGTATCCTACATGTCTTCGCACCTTACTTTCATCCAAACACAAAACATCATTTCCCAATCTCTTAATTCCCTTCTTAACTATGCATCAAAACATCATCAGGGAGTAAAAAAAAAAACTAAACTACCACTTTCGAAAGATGGGAGTTTTCGAGCTAAGGAGGCTTCAGATTGAGAGATATTTTTGTCAGGTATATTTGGAAGCGTCAAAATTACAAACACGTCGTTTGCGTAAGATTTGGACAACCCCCAAAGTGTTCGGGATTTGACATGTAATTGTAAACATTGAAAAGAACGGGGATTTTACTTTCACCTTTCACGCACACACACAGAATATTTTGTAAAAAAGTCTTCTCCTATTATTAGACGACACAAGTCTCAAGTTTTTTCCTTTTTCCTTTTTCCTTTTGAAAGGAGTATATATATATATATATATATATATATATATATATATATATATATATATATATATATATATATGAAGACATGATGAAAAATCATTACTTGCTCCATCTCTTTATATCAATCATTGCATCTTCCATGAAGATTAACGAAATCAATCTCGTCACCAGAGAGAGACGAGACGCAACCAACATGGTTCTTATCCAATCAAACTTTACAGTCATCTTAAATCTTTTGATTCTCTTTTGCTTAAATTCTTGCTTTTCTCTCAGTAATTAACTTTCCTGTTTCTGGCATTGGATGTGTAAGTAACACGAGAGACTCTACCATAGTTGAGGAGAGTTTGATTTATAATTTTTTTTTTATACAATTTACAGTCTGATTAATTTTTTTAAATATGAAAGAACAGATTCCTGTCCTTTTTATTTGAGTCTATATGGAGGAAAATCTGTTGGGCCCATAACTGAATCAGTCTCCCAAGTAAATTGAACTGCTATTACTTCCTGCATCCCATCATATTTCTTTCAGCACCCTATTATTTCCGGAAACTATTTCTCGGTACACAATAAACAATTTCGGATTTTTTTTTTCCGGAAAGCAATCTTCCCCTTCTATTATAATGTGAAAAAATTTTCCAAAAAACTTCTTCATAGGGTGTATGAGAAATTTGATGGGGTATAAAAAGCAATAGCCAAACTGAACCTGTAACTGATTTAAGTCACACTTAATTAAATTTTATCAAATACGATTCTGGAATCTATACATAAAATAACAAAGTTGGGAGCTTACTAGTTCTATTTTGGGCCTAATGAACCACAGGTTTGACCGATGACTACTGAGAGGGTCTTTCTTTCTGCACCCTATTTTGTTTTTTCTTGCACCACCGTAAAAGTTGTAATTCTAGAACTTTTTCTTATTAAAATTACAATAAAAATCCCTACACCTCCTTGTTTGTTATACTTTATGAATTGAATATTCTGAAAGATATTTTCAAATTTGGAAAATAATTTCGTAATACTCAATAAAAAAACAAAAAATTATATATTTTGAATTGGATATTTTGAAAGATATTTCTAGATTAAAAATACATTCTAGAACAATTATTTTAAAATATTACTTTTGTTTGGAACTCATGTTTCCAAAGTCATTATCAGATTCGAGAATATATTTCAAAATACTTGTTTCAGATTTTTTTCTTTTATATTTCAAAATGATTATTCTGAAAATATTTTGGGTTTCGAAAATGCATGTCAGAACAACCATTTTGGGATATAAAATAAGATTTCAAAATAGTGATTCATAATGTATTTTCAAACGTAGAAATGACTTCCAAAATACTTGATTTTTTTCTTTTACGTTCTAAAATTACTATTCCAAAATATATTTTTGGATTTAAAAATATCTTTCAATATAGGCATTCCAAAATATAAAAAAATGAATGATCTAGAAATATATTTTTGGAACATTTATTCTGGAATGCGTTAAACATAAATCTTCTTGAAACAATGAATCTGAAATACATGGGCCACCATTTTTAGATTCCTATTATTACAACATTTTTAAATGATTTTCAAAATAATGTCTGGCAGAATGGCACAAAGGTAGTAAAGACATGTCTAGAGAAATAGTTGTGGGATTAGTATAAGGATTAAATGGAAATTTTCAACTTTATGGGGGTGTAGGAAGAAAAAAATGGTATATATGAAGAAGTAACATACTGAGATTGAACTGACTACTGGAAATTATTTTTCTCTCAAAGACAAACCCCTTAAAATGTCTGGGCTTAATTCCTAGCCGAATCGTTAATTGGACCTCTTCTCCACTGTAAAGTAAGAAGAAGAGAGAGTTTGTTATAGAAAAAAAGAAACTTCTTCTGAGATGCATTATGTATTCTAAAACACTTGTTTTGTAATGTTTATTCTGGAAAATTCATTTTGAAATATTTATATATGATCCAAAATGTTTGTTCAGGAAATTTTATTGTAAAAAACTTATTTTGAAAATTTTGTTTTGAAAGTTCTATTCTGAAAATTATGTTTTAAAAATTATGGAAAAGTTATTTTGAAAATCTAAAAGTCACTTTAACAAAGAATGAAATAAATACTATAAAAATTATGAAGATGGAGTTTAGTCTTTAAAACTGATGTAAAAAGACGTTCTGTACAGTATAAGGCATCTTGATCCACAGAACCAATGATTATGATTTTATAATATGGGTTTCTGTTATTTTATTATTTATAGCAGGTGTCTAAAAGATTGAGAATTAGATAGAAACAGGAGATACTTGTAAAGTTACTAATTGTATTATCAAAGTTCAATTGTAAGTAGATAAATAAATGAAAAGAAAATGAAAGATTGAGAGATGAAGTTTGTTGGGGGTTGGGGAAGTTAATAACGTAACTCCATGATTGTTGTTGTGAGAAAATAATATGCTAACCACCTTTTTTTCTTACGTAAGCAAGAAGATTAAATATGTTAAATAAAATAAGCAAGGTACTTAAACTAATAAATAAATACAAAATAAGCAAAAAGTTATTGTTATGCCCTTCAAACTAAGATCATTTATTACATGTATCCCTTGAAGTTACAAATACTTAGATTTAATAGATTACAAAAGAATATTCAAAAATAAAATCTCATACTTTTGATGAGTTCAAGTTATGAACAAATTATTTCTTTCATAATCATACTTCTAATAAAAGATTTTAAATTGTATAAAAATGAAAAAAACAATAATGATTACTTTTCTATAATGCATATATATGTTATAGTTATTTCTAAAAGTATAAAATATATATTTTACTTTTACAATCACTTAAGATTATAACACCAATTAATATATATAAAAAATAAATATAAATTTATAAATAAAATATATGATATTAAAAAGTAAATTATCGAATGAAAAAATGAAATAATAATTTTTTTATATTATATGAAAAATATATTAATTAAATTACGAACCTTTGCCTTAATTTAAAATATTTATTATTACCTCTATAACATTTAATTAATATTTTTATTTTTTAATAAACTAACCACGATTTATGATAAGGATTAAAATTTTATTTAAATATATTTTTAATTATTTATTTAATGATTTATTTAAATATATATAAAGTTTTTCAAAAGATAGAAACAAAACATAGTTACTAAGATTCTATATTTATACATGTACATCAACATCTTTCCTTTGAAGTAACTTCACTTGTTTCTTCCTCTATTCACATCAGTAAATGTGATTATTGCAAAAGAATAATAATAACACCAATACAGGAGAGGGTAAACTAATTTACAAAAAGAACATACATATAACAAGCAAACAAATTTCAAAAAATCCATACAACCCAAATAAAAGTGAAATCAAACATATAATTAATCAATTATCTGCATACATACATTGATATAAGATTCACTAAAGACAAATACTTGTTATGACCTTTACTGCTTTATAGAACCATTGTCAATGAATGGATTTCACTCTACCGCACAAAGTTAATCTCCTTTGCGTCTTAACCAAAGGGAAAGCATGTAGTCTACCTCTTACTACTCGCTCACCACATAACTCATTTTATTCCACATGAGTGTAAATGTTTATTAGAGTTGCTTGAATATGTACATCAATGCATACACCGAAGAAACACAACAATAAGATTTTTCCATGGAATTCCTTAATTCATACCAACTCACATCTTTACTCTAAAACTTGCATTGTAACCCATGTCAGTAGTTAAAACCAACAAAAACCAGCCAAAATCAGAATTATACAACAAAACAAAAACATTGTTGATAATTGGCATTATCATGTTTTTATTATTTTATTTATGTTTATATTTAATTGTTATTTTATTGAATTTTATTTGATATTCTAGGTTTTATTCAATAAAAGTGGGAAAGATAAATGTTTTGGTTATATTTTTTAAATAAGTGGAAATCTTAGAGATTTGTGCAAATTACCAACAAAATGAGTGAAATATTGACTAATTGAAGGTTATCAATAGTATCAATTATTCACAAAGTTGGTTACTCAAGTACAAGTCAACAGAATTGAAATATAATTCGTGAATATGGAGTTCCAAAAGATTAAAAAGATAAATTAACATGAAATTTCAGTAAAGAATCAAGTACAAAGTTATAAGCCCAATTCAGTTTTGCGCCATTCGCCCAACGAATCATGCTTCATTCGCCCAACGAGCTGTGCTTTGGAAAAAATATATAAATTGAGGGCTTGACAGAGATTAAAAGCACACTTGGATCAAAAGAAACTTGATATCTATACACTTGATGGTAGAAGGACATTTTAAAGGTGGGAGGAATTCACGGGGTTGGGTGTAATGTATTCTGAATTCTGTGTGGATTCCACATTCAATATAATTATTTTCCATTATTTTTATGTTTTATTCTTGTATTAATTGTATAATCTATGAATTTTGTACATGAGGGAGTCCCTATTGATCTAAAAGATAGTTTAGGAACCAAAATTATGATTTTTAACTGCATGTTCTAAGTATGATGCAAATGTAGAAGTAACAACTTATCCAAAAGATAGTCTCTGAGGATAAAACAATTATTGAGTTCACATGCTAGACATAGATGTGGTCATTGGTCATTCTCAAACATCAACATATTGGTAATTAATGTGAATTCGTAAGTACTTGATTGAGTTTTTATTTTTGTATAAAAGATTCAAAGCGCTCTTTTATATTAAATTGACGTTAATATTGTTTGAAGTGTCGTATGTTAAAATCTAGGTATGTTATATTTCAAAATTTAGGTCATTTTCACTTTGAAACTCTTTCAATTTAAAATAGAAAGTGATATAAATTTTAACATGTGACACCTCTAAATGATGTTAAGAAATATGAAATTTAGATCTTTTGTAGTGAAATTTATTGATAGTTTTTTTTTTTAAATAACGGTTCTGATATTATATTATAAGTGAATTTTTAAGTTTAATTCAATTTTATAAAATTGATTTAAAAGATAAAGTTTGTACTTCATTTATATATTATAAAATTGTCTTATATCTAATTAACGTGGAACTTTAATGCTGTTATACATTAAGGTATCACTCAAAATCAAGATAAACCATTAAATAAATAAAAAAGACTCCACTGACTACGGTAGTTTCAAATAGTTGAATGGATATACAAGAAGTAGAGATGGCAAATAAATCCGTCCCTGTGGGTATTGCCCGAACCCGTCCCCGTTTTGACGAAGAATCTCCGCATTGACTGGGTATGGGTATGGGTATGGGGAATCCCCGATTTTTTCAATTGGGTATGGGGATGGGGATGGGGATGGGGATGGGGATGAATATATCCCCGCCATAATACTCGTCCCCGTCATATTTCCATCCTCGTTTAAATTATTAAAATATTCACAATTAATTAAGTAATCCTATATATTCTTTTTATTTTTT
>Ga0209589_1000756_pt1 | contig 48035 bp, 19 predicted proteins | sample CowpeawhiteBW_FD_187525 | JGI IMG/M metagenome (GOLD analysis project Ga0209589, IMG submission 187525) | Root nodule microbial communities of legume samples collected from California USA - Cow pea white BW (SPAdes) (version 2) | ecosystem: Host-associated > Plants > Roots > Nodule | place: USA...
ATATATATATTATTTTCTAATTGAAAGAAATTTCTATTTCCTTTCACCATTTTCTCTACTCAAATTAAATTTTACTTATTTAAAAAAATATAAAATTATAAAAATTAAATTTCAAAAGCAAAATTCAATATTTTAAAAAAATTAACAATTTTTAAATAATTAATTTTTCTTATTTTAAAGTAGATTTTTAATACTATTATTTCTTCGTAACATGAATTTCAATTTTTTTTTTCAAACGTCACCAAGTGAAAGGTGTCTGAATATAAAAATATTACTTTAATTTTAATAATAATAAAAATTATTATTATTATTATTATTGCCAAAGGATTTTCTTAAAGTGGGAAAGACAACATGAAAAACCAATTGACAAATATATTGGTCAATTTTGATAAAGTGGGGTATAATGCAAAAACCCAATGACATGGCGGGGGAAGGAGGCCATATTCACCTTTGATCTGTTCCTTCCAAATACAAACATGTTTTGTTAAGTTAACCGTGGTTAACAATGTTAACATGGTGAACAAAGAACAAAAATTCACGTCACTAGTGTGTAGGGAAGGGATTTGACCGCGATAATTTTGATTTTTAGGCTTTGATTTTACATCCAATATATATACTGACGAGGTAAAAAAGAATTTGTTTATGTCTCAGTTAAAAACCGAGACATAGGCGAGGGTTACTGCCTCGATTCTGGAGAAAACCGAGGCCTAATAGGTATTACGAATTTAAAAAATTAAAACTTTCTTACCTAATAACAGCATGACACGTGGTCATGATCCTTGTACAAACATATGCACCAACTACAATGTGCCATATCATAATCTTCAACCTTCTCCCAAATTAGAGTGCCCCACCCTCCCTCTCCGAAGTTAGGGTTTCCTCTCACTGACGTCGGCGCCGCAAACCACGTCGGCGATCTCAACACCATCCTTGTCGCTTCAATCCAAGATGCCAAGGATCGCATCGCGCAGATCAAGTAAGTCTTCTGCTCCCAACTCTATCCTCAATTTAAATCCGATGGGGCATCGAAACGGTGCTGCATCGACCAGCTGCAGCGCGAGGTCGACGAGAACGTGGCACTGCACAAGAACCTCGTGGAGTTGGTGTAGTCCAAGGTGTCCGCTCTGAAAGACGTCAAATAGAAGCGAAACACCGCGTTTTCGAAATTGGAGGACTGCGAGAGCAAGAATCGAGGAGTTGGACGAGAAACTGCAAAGGAAGACGCGAGAAGTTGAAGAGGAAGGGGCGCGAAACTTGCGTTCAAAAATGGAAGAGAGAAAAATTGTTACTGCTCACGTGAAGAAGATAAACAGTGGCACAATTTCTTTTTAACCCTAAAAAGACTTATTGTCTCGGTTAATTTTAAACTAAGACATAAACATTTATCTGCCTCGGTTATATGCAACCTGATACATATTCTACTCAAAAAACAATCAAATATGTCTCGATTATAAAAAATTGAGACATAAATATTTATCCGACACAAAGAAATAAACGTCTATTTGTCTCGCTAATATGTAAAACATAAAAGCCGGTCACTTATTTAAAAATATCAAGTAGCGGAAAAAAATAAAAATTTTGGGGGAAGAGTCAGATGCCTGAGTTTTATGTACAACTGAAAGATACAAATTAAAAAAATTACAAAAGCTCTGTGCACAACTGATTGAAAAAATTACAAAAGTGCGAGTGCTTAGGGCGCTCTAGAAAGTTTATTATCCACTAGTGCGTGAACAGACGTGTGGCAGTATCCAATCCATTAAATCAATTACAATCCATTAGATCGTACGATCAATATGAATTTTGTTAGCAAAAAATACTTGGTCAAATTATCATGTTCCTCCCAAATAGTGGTTTCTCAATGAGATTAAAATTTAAAATAAATTATCTGAACTTTTGAAGAAGTATGACCAGATGGTTTTGTAGAAGAGGGACTCACCTTCTATATATGTGATGTGGTGGTTTTGTTTCCAACTACATTTCTCAAATCTTGTGAATTTCTGTTCACCAACAATGGTTTCTTCAGCTTTTTAACAGCCTTTTTCAATGTCTTCTTCGTATTCCTATCAGGTGCATATTCAGCGACTTTCACCATCACCAACTGTCCAGCAATTTTATCCAGCGACGGAAGCTCGCCCCTCCCCAGCACCGGTTTTGCTCTCAGGTGACTCCAAAACTCTCCCTGTTCCTCGTGTCAGAACTATATTGGTCAATTTTGATTAAAGGTATAACCCAATGATATGGCACGGGATGAAGTGCAGCACTTTGATGTATCGATAAAAATATTTTTTAGACAAACAATCTGTTTTAAAAGACAGAATTACTAAATAGAATAATATGGACCTAGGTGTAACAAAATTAAAATAATAAAATTTTAGAATTTTTTTATCAAAAATATTAATTGTCAACAATTGTCAAACAAAATAATGTTAAATTATCATTTATATCTATACTAACCACGAAGCTTTTCTATATATGTGATGTGGTGTGGTGGCTCATTTCTCAAATCTTGTGGATTTCTGTTGATCAACAATGGTTTCTTCAGCTTTTTTATCAGCCTTTTTCGGTGTCTTCTTCCTTTTCCTATCAGGTGCATATTCAGCCACTTTCACCATCAGCAACTTGTGCCCCAACACCGTGTGGCCAGCAATCTTATCCAGCGACGGAAGCTCGCCCCTCCCCAGCACCGGTTTTTCTCTCGTACCAGGTGACTCCAAAACTCTCCCCGTGCCTCCCGCTTGGTCCGGGCGATTGTGGGGTCGGACCCTTTGCTCCATCGACATCACCGGCAAGTTCTCATGCGTTACCGGTGACTGCGGCACCTCAACTGTGGAATGTGGCGATGGAAACCCCACATCACCGGTTACTCTTGTGGAGTTTGATTTTAATGGCACCAGCCGACTCATCTTATACGACATCAGCCTCGTCGACGGTTTCAACCTTCCAGTGGATGTGGCTCCCAGGGGTAGAAACTGCTCGGCGACGGGTTGCTTGACGGACTTGAACATGGCGTGTCCAATGGATCTTAAGGTGATGAGGGATGGAGAGGTCGTGGCTTGCAAAAGCACGTGCCAAACTGAACCATGCTCTAGTTCACTCTTTTTCAAGATTGCATGTTCTGCCGCTCGCGTCTATGCTCACGATCATCATAGCTTCTTCAGTTGTTCATCTTCTCATTACACACTCACTTTCTGTCCTACCTCCAAAAGGTCAATTTTTTTAATAATTTCATTACTATAACTTTTAAATATTTTTTACTTTTATTATTATTTAAATAAGTTTTATTATAAAATTTTATGTGATTTTGCTCTTACCATTAAATTTTTTGTGATTTCTGCGAATATAAAAAATAATAAAAATATATCCGAACACGATTTTTAAGTAAATTTAAGAATCATCGCAAAATATGTTTTCTTTCACTTATTTTAATATTAAAATAAATATAAATAATTTTTAAATTTTTTTATTAATATTTTTTTTATTTATGTTATAGGTAATTTTTTTATCAAAGATACTCATCTAATTTAAAAAATTATTAATTTAAGAAAATAATATTTTATTAAAGGGTTAAATTGGGAATAAAAATATAGACACTAAAATGAAAATCTCATATATATATATATATATATATATATATATATATATATATATATATATATATATATAAGTATAGATATAATATAATGTTGTTCTTTTTAATAATTAGATTTCACTTAATTTAATTAAATATAGTTATTTATGTTAATAAAATGAACAATTAAAAAATTAATAGAATAAGACTAAAATGAATTCTTTAATTTTTAAATAATAACAAAAATTAAATAGAATGAGAAAATAAATATTATAAAAAATAATCATCGTATATATGGACAATTTAATCACGGGCTTCTGAATTTTTGTGTAGTGGGACGAAGCCAGAGAAAAAAAAAGACCATCCAGGCAAGAAGCCAGAGAAAAAAAAAAACCATTCAGGCAAAATGGTAGCATTATACACAGGAGGCGGCAGCATGGCAACTGTGGTATCTATTATTGGCCTTATTCGTTTGTTCATAAAATTCCGATCAGGGATACGCTTCTCAAAGAACGGAGATTGGGAAATCAGCTTGGGGGCAGAGACCAGATAGATTGCAATAGCCCGCGACGTCTTGTTGTATGTTTTCTGATTGATTGGTGTGTAAGTTATTTTTCGTTTTCTGATTGATTGGTGTGCGAGTTATTTTTCTTTGATGACTTTAAATTGTTGAATTTAGTAGTTGCTGAATACTCATTTTAATGTTTCATAAAGAGTTAGTCCCACGATTTAGAGAAGTTCTGTCTGGCTTTCTTGTTTTTTATTTGGATCAAGCAAATTCAAAGTAAGAATTTATATACAACTATTATCGTTTCCTTGGGCTATACAAAGTATATACAAGTAAATAACAGATTTTTAAATGGAACTAAAATCAAAATTTGTCACTTTTTATAAGGTTTTTTTTTTTTATCAACAAAGTTATATGTGCACAGGATGGCAGGGGTATCTTAACCCTTTTACATAAAATATTGTTCACAATAGATATATGCCAATAAATTTAGAAAAAAAACTCCTTTAACTCCCTATCCCAAAAGATCAGATATGATTCCCCTGTTTTACATGCTAAACGCTCCATAATTGCCCAACAGGCTAGTAGTAGAAATACTATATATCTTTTATGTCACGGTGCGATCCAGATTTTGAGTTACCAGTTTGTTACCGGTTTGTCCATATTAGACTTCATGTGCTTTCCTTCGTGCATGTGAATATATCTAATCCAGCTGCATACAAATATCATTACACATTAATGCACAATTTACCCATACCAAATAGCACTTTTTACATATTGACTTTTCACAGATAAAATGTTTGTTGCTCCAAATAGTTAGTATCCCCTGCACCTGAACTGTGTATTCATCTGTCGTCACTATCTCCCCAGATTGCATAACATTTTTCTGTGGAAATTGTTCCTAATTTAGTTTCCTGAATACACGTCTTTCCTATCCCCTCATTCCAATTTATTATATTCAATTACTACCACCTGCATTGCCCTCTTTCCTACCTGTTTATTCTTGTTATCCCTCTCTTCCATTTCATGTAACTGTTCCCCAACAAAAGTAATGTCTATTTGTTTCCCAATATCCCATATTCTATTTGCCTCACCGTGATTACTATACATCCAATGAAGTCTATTACAATTAAAACAATATCTTCATTCGAAATTGAATTGCTTAATTAGTTATAAATAGCTGACCGGATTTGGCGACGCTGTTGTGCCGTGATCGTTGCCTCTCCTGCTGACCTTGCTTTCCTACCTTTCGGAAAGGTTTCTGGATTCACCTGATAAGATTCATCTTTGATTTTGAGGAAGACCTAATGTTTTCGCTAGCCCGCGCTCCCTCGACGCCCTTGATCGAGATTGTTGCACAGAGTTTTGCTCTTCTCGTAGTTTGCCAACGGATCCTTTGTTGGGCAATGTTGTGATTCCATTCCTACCGCTTGCTCCTTCTTCTCCTTCTCGTTTGGGTCAATTTTCGCTTCGAGAATCATTTTCTTTTTATATTTTAACAGTTCTTTCCTATTGTTTTAGTTTCCTGAAAAGGCATATAATATAACAGTTTGCTCTAATATATTCTTGACTTTGAGGACTAAAGACAGAGTTGATGACGTGACGGCAAACTTTTTGCTATTCTTTGCTGCTTCAACCAGGAAAATGCAAGGGATTGGTATTTTTTAAAAATAAATTTAACTGAATAGTTAGAAAAATATAAGTCATATTTAGTTTATTTTTATTTTATAAGTCATTAAGTACTTTACACAAAAAATATTATAGTTTTAAAGTTTAACTTACTTCTCTAACCATTACAATTAATTTTATATTACTACATTAAATATTATTAATTTCTCTAATGTAAATTATAATTTTTCTTACAAAATATAACTTATATAAATAGTATCACATGGTTAGTTGTAGTATGCACAGCAAATATGGAAGAATCAAATGTTTTTTAATATCTATCTCTTTTTTAGTGTAAAGTTTTTTTTTTTAAATAGACAAAAAAAGTGTTGCAGAAAATTCCTCCATCAAAGGGTTGGAAGGTATACAAAGTTATTTGAATTAACTTTTCATTTTCTTAGAAACTTCTTTTAATCTATGTTAATTAATTTAGTAAACAAATATTAAAAAAAAATTGTATCTCATATTTAATTTTTCGTGAGGTAATATTTAGAATGATTTTTGTATACACACGAATGCAATCTGTTAAATTTTAGCACAGACATTGAAACAGAGTTGAGTTAAATAAATATAAGCGAATATTAATTTATAAGAAACAAAGAATGTGACTAAATACATGTGTTGAAACTTTAATCCTTGTTTTTCTTTTCGCATCCACCTTTGTTTGAAACTAAACTAATGGCATCTCTCTTATAGTAATATTTGGTTCAGAAAAAAGAAAAATATGGAAAGAAATGAAAATGGAAGAGAAAGATGAAAAAAAGATGAAGCAACTTAGAAATTTTATTGAGGTTTTATATGGAAAAATGTAAAAATTAAAAGCATCGTTATTTGATTATTTGACATGAAAAAGAAAAACCTAAACATCACTTTATTATTAAAAGGAAATTAAATATGAAGCATATTAAATAGCTCAACAGTTAGAAATGCAATTATAAATTAAAGTTTCACATGAAGTAAAACATAATAAAAAAAATATAAGTAAATTAAGTGATATAAAAAAATTATCATTCAAATATCGAATTAGAAGTAAGACAATAATCTTCCATATGATTAACTTATAATCTCCCATATCTCTTCTAAAAAATTTCAACGCTGAAAGTAATAGACATGGAAGTAAAATTATTTTAATAGCACCAAATTCTTTTTGTTTCATTTTCTTCTTCGATGAATTTTTTTTTTTTGAGTATGACTATTATATATAAAAAAAAATTGTTCCAATTTAAATTTGATGATAGCATCGGTGTGAATCATGATATTGTTGTATAATGATGTGATAAAACTATGTGATTCGCGTGAGAAATAGCATAAGATTTGGAAGGAATGTTTTGTAGGTACTTGTTAGCCTCACACATACATGTATAAAACAAACTTCCCAACTTCTGAAAGCACCCAAAACTAAGCCTCACCATTGAAAATTTTAACAATAATTTCAATAAAATTTAGTAAGATGGCAATATTCATGTTCAGCAAGATATGGATGGGTTTCAAAAATGAAATTCAAATAATTATTATTAAAAATAAATTGAAAGCCGGAATCCCCTAATGATATTTTACTGATCTAGCTTTCTTCCACAATTATCGCTCCTTTTATCTCTTTATTATTATGTGTAGTAGGACCATAGTAAGCAAAAGAAGACCTAATGACTTTGTAAAACATACATGTTATCTAGAAGCTCAAGACATTTTTAAATCACACAACACAGAAATCCACGTCACTCTTGCTTTGAGCTTGTAAAAAACTACAAATAAATGTTGGATTTAGAAACTAGCCAACTATGAATGAAATTTGAGTGAACACAGCCAAGCCAAACAAAAAGGAACGATAAATTATGTCTCCTTGTTTGTTGTAAAACGAATGCAGGGAAGCGCCTTGAAAATCAACAATAAAGAACATTAATTATTCCTTAAAATACATGTCATGATGTAATAGTTAAACAATACAGATACTTCATTGAGGACCACACTATATTACATATTATACTTATGATCTTTCCTTATTATTCAAAGATAGGATAGTGTCAGATACGTCACAACCGATGATAGTGTTAGATTTTTAATTTTTCTATCCGTAACGTGATAATATATTAGAAATTTTATACAGAAATCAAATGCGTTATAACTTATTCCGTTTCCCCTCCGGTGACAATGCGTGAGAGTACGAAGTTGTGCGGGAACCAAATAGTGTGCTTGCTTAATGAATAGTATTCTTTTGAAAAATAACTTTATGTAGCCCAGAAAACGAGGTAATCTTACATCACATGCTTACCTTATTTACTCCGATTTTGCGTTATCAAATACTCTCTCAATAGAAAATCAAAAAACCAGACACCACATCTGAGAATACAAGGGTACATACTAAAATTGGTGTTCAGGAACTACCCAATTTGACAACATAAAGTAATAGAAGAAAAAGAAACTTGCACACCAATAAGAAAAATACAACAAGAAGTCCCTCATTAACATTGCCCAGTGTCATTTGTAGTTCCTGCGCTCAAGCTGATTTCCCAATCTCTGTTTGATAAACGTAACCTTATTCGGAATATTATGAAGCCACAAATAACGCTAATAACAGCCAACACGCCTGTGTATTTTACTGCGTTTTTCCCTGGAGGGTCTTTTTCGTTCTCTGCCTTCCTCCAACTGCACAAAATTCAAAAACTATGTCTAAGATACAAACGCTTTCTATTTTATTAGCATACACACAGCCAAACGGATATTTTAATGAACAATAATATTTTGACTACTTTCACATGTAATCATACGTGATATTCTTTTAAGTGGTTCTTCATTTTTCCATTTTTTTTATTCTTAATATTTCAAAATCACTTAGAAGATGTCACATCATATTGTAAGAGAGGGTAGTTAAAATTTAGTAGTCAAAAAATTATTTTCCTTTTTTAAATATGCGTGATATCTATATTAATAGGTAATGATAATGTAATGTTATTAAATTAATATATAAAATAGAATTATATTTATTAAAAATAAAGTGAAATATATCATAAAAGATGAGAGAATAACCGTTGATAAATAGAGAAAAAGAGAAGAAACAGAAATAAACGGTTTTATAAAAAATTTGTAAAAGTAACGGTCAATTTTTAAAAAATTAATAAATAATTATATGTTAAAGGGTAAAATTGGTATTTTGAAATATAGACACAAAAGATGGAATCTTTTTATATGTTGTTATAGGATTATATTTATTTAAATTAAAGTAAAATATATCAGAAAAGATGAGAGAATAATTGTTGATAAAGAAAAATATAAGAAACAGATACAGACAATTTTATGATTTTATAAAAAGTATATAAAAATAACGGTCAATTTTAAAAAAATTAATAAATAATTATATTTTAAAATGTAAAATTAATATTTGAGACCTGACACGGAAGAGAGAATATCTGTGTATATAATTGTAAATTCTAAATTACGATCTAACTTTATATCACCAAACAATTTATTATTTAAAATTATGATGAATGTTTCGAGAAGCTTTACCGGAGGGATTTAACAAGAATAAAACTTAAATCCAATCCATATAAAACGATGATAAAATCTTCAATCCACAACTTACAATAAATTTATCACAAAACTAAACTTTCTTATTTTGGACGTATAAACTCTCAATTTCCAACAAATTAATATAACTTATTTTGTTAATATCTTGAAAACCATTTCGTCACTTCCACACACAATTCTATCACAATAGTATTTTACATTTTCCTAAAATTTGTAAAGAAGTATTTGTTTAAAGATTGAATCCGTCCGTGTGTTCCAGATGCCAAATCGCAGTGCGTATACTTACACGTCAAGCAGGAAAAATTAAGGCAGACCAATGAACCACTTTTTTTATGTTTCGACGTAAAGTATATTTGGTCTCCTAAACGTCTGTAAGAATGGTTTCAATTCCAAGTATGATAAAAAATATTCAAATATTTTCACAGCCACTCTTATAACAAATTTGTCGGCTTTATCGTGAACAAAAAAAAAAAGTTTATCTTTCATCACGAAAGTGTGGAAAAAAAAATTACCTCTTGGAAGTGGGACAGAAAGTGAGTGTATAATGAGGAGATGAACAAGAGAAGAAGCCATGATCGTGAGCATAGACACGAGCCCCAGAACATGCTGTCTTGAAAAGCAGTGAACTAGAGCATGGTTCAGTTTGGCACGTGCTCTTACAAGCCACGGCCTCTCCATCCCTAATCACAGTAAGCTCCATTGGACACATCGCGTTCAAGTCCACTGAGCAACCCGTCGCTGAACAGTTTCCATCCCTGGGAGTCACCCTCACCGGAAGGTTGAAACCTTCGACGAGGCTGATGTAGTATAAGTTTGTCAGGCCGGTCCCGTTAAAATCAAACTCCACCAGAGTAACTGGTGGGGCGGGATTCGCGCCGGCGCATTCTATCGTTGACGTGCCACAGTCACCGGTGACGCATGAGAACTTGCCGGTGATGTCGACGGAGCAAAGGGTACGACCCCACAATCGGCCGGACCAAGCGGGAGGAACAGAGAGAGTGTTGGAGTCACCTGGTAGGAGGGCGAAGCCGGTTGGGGGGAGCGGCGAGCTTCCGGCGGCGGATAAAACTGCCGGCCACACTGTGTAGGTGCACCTGTTGGTGATGGTCAAAGTCCTTGCATATAATCCTGTAGCACCATTAACCATTCTTAGAACAAAAATAACTGGATTATATATAAAATATACAAGTATGCATCAATATGTACCTGATGGGAAGAGGAAGAGAAAAACACTCAACAAAGCGATGGAAAATGTTTCAGTTGAAGAAACCATCTTCATCAACTTCAAACTAAAATGTACCAAGGATTAAGGATTGAGAGATGTAGTGTAATACGATTCAAGGGTAATATATAAATTGGAGAACCGGTTTGGTTGTCTTAAAATATATATATATATATATATATATATATATATATATATATATATATATATATATATATGTATGTATGTATGTACATGAATTGTTGCGTGTGCATGGTGGTGGTGGCCAAAACAAATTCTTACAAATTAATAAACCTTATTATAATTTTCACAATTTATTGGGTAAATATTTTCTGTTTTGGATACAAAATTTCATTTTGAGTTATAAACAAGACAAGAAAAAATATAGTTGGTATTTTTTATTTTTTTTCTTTCATATATATACCTAAATATAGTGTAATTTTTTTCTGCGAGAAGAATGAGGCCGTACAGAATTTAAGGCGATGCTATTTGAAAAACATTTTTTTATTAACATTGATAACTTTTCTGATAGATAGTTTTTAATTATACACAAACATTCAATACTCTTTCAACACCAATAATAATGGTTTTATTTTAAAATATAAAATAATTTAAGATGAATTAATTAAAAAAATATAAATATTACTTTTTTATTAAGTGTTGGAAGAATAGGAAAATGAAAAATTATACGTGTAAAAAAAATCTCTCTCTTGCTCTACCTAAAATCCCTCCTGATTGGTTAATACTGTTATTCTATATATTATTACCAGTTTGGTCAAACTTGTTTTAAAATTATTTAGTTTATCTTTTGGTAGAGAAATAAAACTTGCTGAAATTAAAAAAAAAAGCATGCTGACTCAAAGTGGAGAAAAAGTTATTTTGACATCACAATTTATAAATAATTCTTTCTTTTTGACACCAGTTTTTCTAATAATAAAATATTATTATTTAAATAAAATATTAACTTATTTGAATTCAAAGGATATCACCCTAAGTTAATGCTGCTAATGCCAAGGCGGCGAAAATGATGTCACTTTTGCATACAATCTTTGGATTGGCTTTTGCATAAAATCTTTAGATTGGCCATTCCTTTAATTCTTCATTTCTACGTGATGTCACTCTTGAATAAAGCAACAAGAATTGTTATACTTGACACCTCAACTTTTCATTTGCATGCCATTTACACCTTCATGTATTTATTCTATAAAGTATTTATGTATATAGAATAAAAATAAATTTAGGAAAATATTTTTTAACAATTAAACTTTAATAAAAAAATTATAATTTATAATATTTTTTTACTTTCCTGTACTTATCTTATCCCCTCTATTCTAAATATTTTAAAATATTATTATTTTAAATTAAAAAAATTGTAAAAATTCAATTATCAAAACATGACTTCAATTTTTTTAAGTACTTAGTTACATTTATTTTAGAAACACCTATCCCACTCAACGTGCGTTTCGTGGGTCTACGAAAGGCAGGCAGCAGCGTCAGCGTCATCAACTCGTAACTAACAACTCAAACAAGAGCAAACCTACAAAAAATAGAAAAAGAAAAAGAAAAACTGTTAAAACATAATAAGTAGATAAGTGTTCTCGAGGATTCAGAAGTCTCAGAAGACTCTTCAATTTCATCTCTCCTTATGTCGGCTACTTACTCCTAATTTGCTGATATAAAATATTTAGCAAATAATTTAAAACAAAAAAAATTACACGACACGGTGTCACAGACCTCACATTTTGGCCGCACAACATATATATGTTTGTCATTGCCGTTTCTCATGTGATGAAACAAAGAAAGAAAAAAAAAATCAATAATAAGAGGATAAACATTACACTAATTATTACGTGTGTGTAAAAAGAATACAATGTCAGTATTATATGATAGGGTTTGTTTTCATTTTAAATTCTTTATTTATAATTTTCATTCAATTTACTCATTTTTTTTAATAAAATAATATAGTTTCTATTCGATTTAAGATTAAATTAATAATTAAATTTATTTATATATATATATATATTAAAATACTTTCATATAATTTATATATAAAAAAACTCCACTTAAATATTCGTATTATTTATTTTTTAACATTATTACATAAAACAAATCCTTATTTGAACTTATAAATTTTTTTAAAATATTAAAAGTAAAAAAGTAAAATGACATTTATCACATTACAAATGTTTGTTATATTAAACATTTAAATATTATGGTATTCGAAAAAATCTCGTTAATATACGAGTATAAAAAATAGTCGTACATATTATTCATATATATTTATTTAAAAAGTATATTTTTTATCCGTATGGGTTTATCCAGTCAGATTTTTGAGTATGGATTTTTTGACCTTTTTATTCATGATTTATTAGTACAAAATATATATATATATATATAAATCTTTCAAGTGTAAGATCGAACATCAACTCAGACAATTTTTAAATCAATTAATATGAGGACTGGAATGGTTATTATGGTAGGTATGAGAACAGGATAAGACGGATATGTACATCCTCATCCCCTTCTCATATCCACACTGTAATGAGTCCCACATCGGGGAGGTCACCTCAAAGGGGAGGCCTTATAAGGACCTGGGCTCTCCCACTCTAATAGCTAGCTTTTGGGGTGTGATTTTCCCAAGGACTTATACTCATTACAAATGGTGCTTTCATTGAGAGCCGGCCAACCGGTGGTTGTAGACCCGCCGGGCTAGATGCTGTCGTGGTGGTGAGGCCCGTTGTGGTGGTGAGAGCCGTCGGGACGTCGGCTTTCGAAGGGGGTGGTAATGTAATGAGTCCTACATCGGGGAGGTCACCTCAAAGGGGAGGCCTTATAAGGACTTGGGCTCTCCCACTCTAATAGCTAGCTTTTGGGGTGTGGTTCTCCCAAGGGCTTATACTCATTACACACACTCGGTAATTATTCTTATTAAAATGTGAATGAATTCAAAAATATAAATCATAAGAAAACAAACAAAAATAAAAAATATTTAAATTGAAATTTAGTTTACTGACTAAGCTAATATAATAAAATTTAAAATAATATGAAAAATATTATGATGGTTAAGAATAATCAATTTCTTTGAGTTTATAAAACCCTAAAAAAGAATGGCCAATAAAAAGTTGATTTTTCGTGTGGATCCATAATATTTCATAATTATATAATTCAAAATATTTTATAAATTCTTATTTAAATTTTTAAGATCAAAATACGTATATATATTATTTTGTAAAAGTATTATGATTTACCTTACTGAAACTAATAATATTTAAAGTAGTGATATAGAATTAATTGTAAGAGTTAGAAAAGTGAATTAAAGTTAAATTAATTGTGTGCAATAATTTTTACATTTAAAATAAAAAATAAAATAAATATGAATTACTTTTTTCTAATTATTTAGTTAAATTTATTTTTAAAAGTACAGCATGTTGCACTGCACTTTAGAAGCTTATCTTCAAAGAATAACTACTCTGTAAAAAAGAATATTTCACAAATTTAAATTTATTTCTTTTATATTTTTAAAGTAAAATATTATTATATTATTAAAATAACTGTAAGTGGTTGTAATTTTTTTATAGTATCAAATTATAATTTTTCTTTAACAAAAATAGAAAAATAAAAACAATTGTGAAAACATAATAGGGAATAATTTTTACACTGCGTGGACAGGGGGCAACTCCTTTCCTTATGCCCCCTATTTGTTTTGAACCATGGAAAGGAAACAACACGGAAAGCTCCAAACCATTCTATACCATCATTTATTTCTTATTCTTTCATATGTTTTACAAAATATTTTGTAATAGAGAAATTGTGTCTCAGATAACTTTACAACTTTATGTCCTAATCAAGGTGGTTCTTAATTTGGGCTACGAAGTGTGGCGTGAGGTGGCGCCGCCACAAAGATACACTTCTCGGCTAATATGGGTATGCAATGATGAAACGAAATTAAGAGAAAATGATAATAATATATGCAAGAGCCAAATTTGTTTATTTATTTTTTATGAAATAAAATGTATTATTATTATTATTTTCTTACTTTTCTTTTATCTGCGTGTTTGTAATTAGGATGACAAAATATGTTGAGTTCGATGAGTTAATCCGTTAGTTTGTGAAGAAAAAGATGAATTAGATCAGGAGTTTTAACAAGTCGGTCCATATTAATTCGACGTGTTTGCATGTCAACTCGCCAGATTGAATTATACGATGCATTGGTACGTTAAAATCAAGTAAAATTGGTTAACTTGTCTTTTGCATCAATGTTTTTTTTTTTACTTTTTCAACTTTATTGTTAATTAATATGAATAGTGAAACTAAAGTTTTTAAGAGTTGATTTTTATCGATAAATGCGTGATTTTTATCATTATATATTATTATAATATACTTTTTTTTAATTTATTTTTCTTAGTAGGCGACTAAAGACAGTCAAATTAAAAAAAGAATAAATTTTTTTCTTAAAAAAATAAATATAAATTTAATTTTTCAAAATATATAATCCAAGATATGTTATAAAATTTATATTTTTAAAATCTGTAATCCAAATATTAATTTTATATTCGGAATTGTATAATCTAAGTTACAAAAATTTAACATTTTTCTTTTCGAATTGATGCATATAGCCCAGTTAGAAAGTTAAATTAAAAAAGGAAAAACATTATTTTTCTTTATTTCATTAGGGAATAATAGATATTTAAGAAATTATGAGGGTGCCACAAGAATACTGAATATCTTCTGGGCCTTATACACAACCGTATATTAGCCCAAGTTTGTAAATGAAATGGATTTTATTTGGGCTTTTACTATTTACACTCTCCCCATTTTGACCACTTTTTTTTTTTTTTTTTTATTCCCAAATAGTTTTATCCAACAATGGTATAAACTCTTAACCCCACGATATTCTCTCGATTATGATTGTTCTCTCAATCCGTACCAATTTTTTATCTTCTCGCTATTGAAGATGCACAGTTTTTACCTTAATTTTGTTTGAACGTGATTTTATTACATTGATTTTTCTATACATTTTTTTTAAAACTCTTCATATCGTATCAATACAAATAACTTGATTTTTTAATTTATTTTAGAAAAAAAAAATTGAAAGGTTCTTTTGACAACAATTCTAAATTAAATACTTTTTGAAATGTTTTGAAATTTTTTTGTGAAGTTATTACAAAAAGTAATTTGCATAGTATTTAATCTGTTTTCTTTTATTTCGTTTTTAATTTGCTTTTACTTGTAGGTGGACATCAAACACCATGTTCGCTCCCTCGACGCCCTTGATCGCGATTGTTGCACAGAGTTTTGATCAATTCCTAATAGTTGTTTTTCTCTCCTCGATTAAAATAAATTATTAGGGCTGCACAAAAATAACTTAACTGTACTGTACTTAAGTTAATTAAATTGTTTTAAACAAAAAATAACTGAATTGTTAATAGTAAAATTAAACTGTACTATCTTTTAGTTAAAGTTTGAAAAACTGTACTATAAACAGTTAACTGTTCACACTAGTGCAGTGAACTGTGTAATTTTTTCCTTTCTCTTAAATCCCGGTCTACAAGCAGTGAAGTTGGATTTCTATGTGCATAACGTCACGTGCCTCCAGTTACTTTATAATGAATCAAAACTTTAAAATTATATTTATACCTTTTTTCTATAACGCAAAGTTTTGTAGGTTACGAAACCAAACCCTGGACAATCCTACACTGAAACGCTTCTTAGCAGATTGCCAATCTGACTAGATTTTTTGTCATATAAACAAATTTAGTAAATATACTTTTTCTAAAATGGTTATTAATTATTACTTGAAAATTTTCACTTTAAAGTAAATGTTATTTTAATTACGTTAGTATAAAACTTGTTGAGTAAAAGTAAAATATTGAGTGTTATAAATTATTATAGTTGCAAATGAATCTCTTATTTCTTAATTAGATCAGCCTAGATTTCGTTTTTACTTCATTGTAGTTAATATTTTTTAAATTTATTTTAAGTTTTCAAAAATGATAGAAATACTATTTTTAGATATAATCTCTTAAGGCGAAATAGGACTTTCAAGTGTAATTAATTTAGATGATTAAATATGTATTAAAATGTATTCATATTTTGATATTGTTTATAGGAGAACTTACGGGAGAATCTATGTATTAATATTTTGATTTTAGTGTATTGAAGTATGATGCATATTTCAAGTATTATTTCCCAAGTGCTTTCAAATTATAAAACAGTGCAATTCGATTAAAAAATAGTACAATTTGATTAAAAAACAGCATAGTTGATTTAAAATCAGTGCAATTCGGTTCAAAAACAGTGCAATTCAATTCAAAATTAGTGCAATTAGTTTCAAAAACGGTTCAAAAACAGTGTAGTTAAATTCAAAAGTAGTACAGTTTAGTTCAAAAATAGTGCAGTTCAGTTCAAACTTAGTGCAATTCATAGAACAGTTCAGTTTATAACAGTTCAGTTTACTTCATATTATAGTGCAGTGCAATTCAGTTCAGTTCAATTTATTAGAAAAAAAAAATAGTGCAGTTCAGTTCGTCTGAACTGTTTTTCAGTTCAGTACAGTTAAAGCAAACTATTTTTAAGTTCAGTACAGTTATTGATAGTGCAGTGCAGTTCAGTATATTTTGCCCAGCCCTATAAATTATCTCAACTTTTAAAGAAATATGAGTAGTCTATCTCATGTGGTTTTATGTAGGTTTGTTGCCAATTACATTTTTTAAATCGAGTGGTTTTCTATTCAACAACAATGGTTTCTTCAACCTTTGTAAGTATTAAGTGAGCGACGTCTAGTTGTATGTTTTAAATTTTTTATTTTGATTAATTTAATTTTTGTTTAAAATAATTACATACAATCAAATTTATTAAAAATAAATATAGATAGCTTAAATACATTTTTTATAAAAACAATTACAACATTATTAATTTGTTTATTAAAATAAAACATTTATATTAAATTACAATTTTAAAATATATCATAATTTTTAAAATCCCCTATGTTGAAATAAAATTACTGGTCCGGATGCATGCGAAAAACAATCTAGAAAAAAGAAAACAAATCTGGTTGACTATTATTTAAATATTATTGACATTTTTTTTGAAAGCTATAGTGAGTTCCAACATTTCAATTTCATTTTACATGATGACTATTTAAATATTGCATGTCAGTATCTTTCCTAATAAACTTGAATAATACTATTCATTACTTTTGGATTTATATGTACACATGTAACGCAGTTGGTGCAATGTTCCAACCGCCACTAACCAACTCAGGATTTAGTTCTCAAATCTCTCAGATGAAATTGCTTGTCGACTTTGTCAATCTGAATTATAAATTTAAAAACAGAAAATTAAACTGAATAAATCGTATAAACAAATAACAACTTCAACGAGGAAAGCAGCTATATATATACCACCGGCTGGGGTTCTCACAGCAATACTAAATATTCTTGAAAATTATCGTTTTCCGTTGATCAATGAGTTCAACTAAAGCCTTTTCCATAGCTATGTTCAGTGTTTTCTTCCTCCTCTTCCCATTAGGTGCATCTTGTTATATATATACTTCTCTATGTTTCATACTTTTTTTTTTTTCTAAAAATGGTAACGTGCTACAGGATTATATTCAACGACTGTGACTATCACCAACAAGTGCAAGTACACAGTGTGGCCAGCAATTTTATCCGCCGCCGGAAGCTCGTCCCTCGCCACCACCGGCTTTGTCCTCGTATCAGGTAACTCCAAAACTCTCCCCGTGCCTCCCGCTTGGTCCGGCCAATTGTGGGGTCGGACCCTTTGCTTCCTCGACACCAACGGCAAGTTCTCATGTGTCACAGGGGACTGCGGCACCTCAACTGTAGAATGCGCCGGTGGAAACCCCAAATCACCCGTTACTCTGGTGGAGTTTGATTTTAACGGCACCGGCCATATGAACCTATACGACATCAGCCTCGTGGAAGGTTTCAACCTTCCGGTGAGGGTGGCTTCCAGGGGTGGAAACTGTTCAGCGACGGATTGCTCGGTGGACTTGAACGCGGTGTGTCCAACGGAGCATAAGGTGATTAGGAATGGAGAGGCCGTAGCTTGCAAGAGCACGTGCCAAACTGAACCATGCTCTAGTTCACTGTTTTTCAAGACTGCATGTTCTGGGGTTCGTGTCTACGCTCACGATCATGGCTTCTTCACTTGTTCTTCTCCTCATTATACACTCACTTTCTGTCCCACTTCCAAGAGGTATTTTTTTTTCTTCTCACTTTCATGAAAGATAAACCTTTTTTTTTCTTTGTTCACGATAAAACCGACATATTTGTCATAATATAGTAGCTTAGAATATTTGAATAATTCTTAGAATTGAAATAGTTCTTACAAGCGTTTACGAGACCAAATATACTTTACGTCGAAACATAAAAATATAGGTTCTTATATGTTTGGTCTTTCGTCGTTTTTCCTGGTGACGTGTAAGTATATACATTGCGATTTGTCATCCGGAACACACGGACGGATACGATCTTTAAACAAATATTTAAATTTGTTAGAAAAATGTAATAGAATTGTGTGTGGAAATGACGAAATGGTTGTCAAGATATTAACAAAATAAGTTATATTAATTTGTTGGGAATTGCGAGTTTATAGGTACAAATAAAAAAGTTTAGTTTGGTGATAAATTTATTGTAATAAGTTTTGGATTGACGATTTTATCACTGTTTTATATGATTGGATTTAAGTTTTATTCTTGTTAAATCTGTCCAGTTGAAAGATTCATCATAATTTAACATAATAAATTGTTATGGTGATATAAAATGATAATGTAAATTTAAAATAAAATAGAGACGTTTGTATCTTAGACATTGCGTTTGAATTTTGTGCAGTTGGAGGAAAGCAGAGAACAAAAAAGAGCCTTCGGGGAAAAACGCAGTAAAATACACAGGCGTGTTGGCTGTTATTATTAGCGTTATATGTGGCTTCATAATATTCCGAATAAGGTTACGTTTATCAAACAGAGATTGGGAAATCAGCTTGAGCGCAGGAACTACAAATGACACTGCACAATGTTAATGAGGGACTTGTTGTATTTTTCTTATTGGTGTGCAAGTTTCTTTTTCTACTATTACTTTATGTTGTCAAATTGGGTAGTTCCTGAACACCAATTTTAGTATGTACCCTTGTATTCTTAGATGTGGTGTCTGGTTTTTTGTTTTTTGATTGAGAAAATATTTGATAACGCGAATTCGGAGTAAATAAAGTAAGAATGTGATGTAAGATTACCTCGTTTTCTTGGATGTAAGATTACCTCGTTTTCTTGGCTACATAAAGTTATTCTTCGAAATAATACTATTCCTTATCTATTAAGCCAGCAGCACACTATTTGATTCCGCACAACTTCGTACTCTCACGCATTGTAACTGGAGGTGAAACGGAATAAGTTATAACACATTTAATTGCTGTATAAAACTTCTAATATACTATTACCGATCGATAGCAAAATTAATAATTAAGCACTATTGTAGGTTGTGACGTATCTGACACTATCCTATCTTTGAATAATAAAGGAAAGATTCTAAGTATAAGTATAATATGTAATATAGTTTGCTTTTATTATTTATTATTTGGTATTTACAATGAATTGTCTCTATTATTTAATCATAGATAATGGTATTTTAATTTATTTTTTAACTTACTTTTAATTTATTGTTTTAATCATCATTAAATTATTTATTTTAATTTTATTTTTTAAAATGTGATGATCTAATAATAATTAAAATAATGGGTTAAAAATAGATTCAAATATTATTATTCTTAATTATTTCAAGGTGTGATCAATGTTCTTTATGGTTGATTTTCATCGCGCTTCCATGCATGGGAAAAAAAGTCGTGAGCTTTGTGACACGATGTCGTTTAATTTGTTGGTGTTATTTTAAATAATCACTAAGTAGCGGACACGAGGAAAGGATCAACATTGAACATTTTCCTTAATCTTCCAAATCGCCTCGCCAACACTTATCTACTTCAAGATGAGGTGGAAATTAGATGATGGAGTTAGAATAATTTTCTTATTATGTTTTAACAGTTTTTCCTTTTTCAACTTTGTTTAGGTTGCTCTTATATATTGACTTTGGGACTACACACCTCATAACGTCACAGGACTAATATTTTACTGTCCGTTCATGCCGTGCCTGCTGCCTTTCTTAGAAACAGGAAATGACAACATCTGTTGAGTGGGATTGGTATTTTTAAAATAGATTTAACTATTAATTATTCCTTTAATTTGTTATTTTAATTTATTTTGGTATTTTATTATTTTTGAATTTAATTTAGTCTTCGCTTATATTAAAATAATTAATTTAATCCTTATTATTTTTTATTTAATTTAATTTCTTTTAAATAATTTAGTCCCAACTTTTGGATGAAACCAGAGAAAAAAAATAATTAAACATAAATATTTTTATTTTTTATTATATTTAGTTTTATGTGTTATTATTTATTAACATTGTTGTGCTTTATAAAAGAAATAAAAAACACACAATTTAATCTTAATCAATTTTTAAAATATATTATCAATAATTTAAAATTTTAAAAATATATATAATTCAAAAATATTGCATGACCATGGCTCCGCCCATTATATAATCCGTCACTGAATGTAAAATAATTTAAGATGAGTTAATTTAAAAAGTAGAAACATAAATTTTGTATTACGGAAATAATGGGAAAATGAGAAGTATATCTGTAAAACTTTTTTTTTTTTCTCTCTCGTAATTCTACAAACAATCACTCATGATTGGTTACTGTTATTCTATATATTATTCCCAGTTTTGTCAAACTTGTTTTAAAATTATTTAGACCTTCTTTTGGTAAAGACAAATAAAACTTACTAAAATCCAAAAAAAAATGCCTGCAAAAGATAACGCCAACAGGGACTGCCGGATGTATTGTGTTGGCAGCTAACAATATAGTGGCGGTAAGTTAGGGTTCAACGCGAGTTAACAATGACAACCAGCACTTAATATGCGAGTAGCAGTGGTGGTTAAAGTGTTGGTAAACCTCCTTCGACGACTGGTATTATATTTCTATATTTATTCTAATAGAGACGGAAAAAAATAATTATAAATAGATAGTGTTTTCGATACTATATTTTATTTCTCTTTTTTTAATGTTTATCAAATTTATATACATCTGAAAAAAAATAATTATAAATAGATAGTGTGCTTAACATATAATGAATAGCATTCTTTTGAAAATTAACTTTATGTAGGCAAGAGAACGAGGTAATCTTACATAACACTCTTACTTTATTTACCACCTCTAAGAATACAAGTACATAATACAATTGGTATTCAGCAACTACCCATTTTGACAACATAAAGTAATACTAGAAAAAGAAACTTGCACACCTTATTTATTAACTTCTATCATTTCTTTTCTGACATGATTTAATATAGTTCATCGATTATTTTTAAAAGATAAAATTAATACTACATTAATCATATTAAACTAAATAAAAAGTAAAAAAGAGAGTCATATCATTGTCCCATTAAAAAAAATTATAAGAAGTCTCTCGTTAACATCGAGGAGTTATGTGTTGGACGCTATTGTAGTGTGAGTTGTAGTTCCGGCGCTCAAGCTGATTTCCCAATCTCTGTTTGATAATCGTAACCTTATTTGGAATATTATGAAACCACAAATAACGCTAATAACAGCCAACACGCCTGTGTATTTTATTACGTTTTTGTCTGAAGGGTCTTTTTTGTTGTCTGCCTTCCTCCAACTGCACAAAATTCAAAAGCAATGTCTAAGATACAAACGCTTTCCATTTTATTCTAAATTACATTATAATTTTATATATATCACTATAACAATTTATTATTTTAAATTGTGATGAATCTTTCAAGTAGATTTACCGGAGAGATTTAACAAGAATAAATCGTAAATCCAATCCATATAAAACAGTGATAAAATCTGCAATCCAAAACTTACAATAAATTAAACTAAACTTTCTTATTTGTATAATAAATTACACAATTCTATCACAATAGTATTTTACATTTTTCTAAATTTTTTAAATAAGTATTTGTTTAAAGATTGAATCCGTGTATTCCAGACGCCAAATCGCAGTGCGTATACTATTATAACAAATTTGTGGGCTTTATTGTGAAAAAAAGTGTATCTTTCATCCTGAAACTGAGAAAAAAAATTACCTGTTGGAAGTGGGACAAAAGGTGAGTGTATAATGAGGAGAAGAACAAGTGAAGAAGCCATGATCGTGAGCGTAGACACGAGCCCCAGAACATGCAGTCTTGAAAAACAGTGTACTAGAGCATGGTTCAGTTCGGCACGTGCTCTTGCAAGCCACGGCCTCTCCATCCCTAATCACCGTAAGCTCCATTGGACACATCGCGTTCAAGTCCGAGGAGCAACCCGTCGCTGAACAGTTTCCACCCCTGGGAACCACCCTCACCGGAAGGTTGAAACCTTCCACCAGGTTGATGTAGTATAAGTTGATCTGGCCGGTCCCGTTAAAATCAAACTCCACAAGAGTAACTGGTGGCGCGGGATTCGCGCCGGCGCATTCTATCGTTGAGGTGCCACAGTCACCGGTGACGCATGAGAACTTGCCGGTGATATCGATGGAGCAAAGGGTCCGACCCCACAACCGGCCGGACCAAGCGGGAGGCACAGAGAGAGTGTTGGACTCACCTGGTAGGAGGGCGAAGCCGGTTGTGGATAGCGGCGAGCTTCCGGCGGCGGATAAAACTGCTGGCCACACTGTGTAGCTGCATTTGTTGGTGATGGTCAAAGTCCTTGCATATAATCCTGTAGCACCATTAACCATTTTTAGAACAAAAATAACTAGGATTATGTATAAAATATACAAGTATGTATGAATATGTACCTGATGGGAAGAGGAAGAGAAAAACACTCAACAAAGCTATGGAAAAGGTTTTAGTTGAAGAAACCATAGTTTATCAACGGCAAACTAAAATGTACCAAGGATTGAGAGATGTAGTGTGATACGATTCAATGGTATATATAGATTGGAGGACCTGTTTGGTTCTCTTTAAAATATTAGTTAATATAGAAAAACTCATTTTCAAGTTAACAATCTATGATCCAACAATTCAAACCCATTCTAAGCACATCATGAAGTTACAACTATAGAAAAACACAGTGGAAGCATTTTAGTAATTAAATACATTTAATCTTATTCTTTTAGATAAAAGAGAATTTTACGCTACATGAAAACTTGAAAGAAAAAAAGAACATTTTTATCTATGGGATAAACTGAAAAAATTGATATAGAGAAATGTTCACAACTGCATTTTGTCCCCTGTACTTTACGGCAGCATCCTCATAAGCTCGCGTAGCATCCTAATAAGCTCACGAAGCATGCTAATAAGCTCACGCAACCGACAAAAAAAGTAAGAAAAATATAAAAGAATGGAATTAAAAATCAAAGATTTGGGGTCCACACAACAGCATCATGATTATAATCATTCTTGACATTAAAAGAAAAATAATAAACCAGAAAAACAAATACAGCAGTCCAATTAAATTAACAATTCGGACCAAAAAAAAATTAAAAGAGTTGACTAGGATTTTGTGAGATCCAAGTGCACCAAAAAATGACAACCAAATAAACTAAACCAGGTCCAAAAGTGTGTGTGAAGGTTGCAATCAGAAAGATAAACAGGAACATGTCAGAAATAATAATAATAATAATAATAAATATAAATGTGATAAATTGGATCTTTTAATTTTCTCTCTTGTTACTGTACTTGAACCATTCAAGAGAAAAAATTACCTTATTTACCCTTTTTACTCTGAATTAGTACGAGACTCGTGTCTACGCTCGGTCGTTTTTTTGTTGTTTTTTTTATTTGGATTAAATTTTTTTAATAATTATTGTTATATTTAAATAATTATTTATTTATATAATTAATATATTTATTTTTATATTAATAATAATAGATTATCATAATAATAATGATAAGATTAAAAAATAATAATTAGATATGAATTTGTTTGTTTTAAATTATAATACTAACACTAATCGTTTAGTAATATGTAATAAAATAATATTGTTACACAGTTAAAATTTACAATTATAGTTTTGAGTTATATATTATATTAAAATAAAATAAAATATGCATGCAAGTCGTTTTTAAAATAAGATGTAAGTATATTGTGTAATATGGTATTGTACAAAATAAGTACAACATGATATTTGTTAAATTTTTTTAAAATAAAAACACAAGTAGAAATAAATACATGTATATTATATTAAAATTAAATATATATGCACTGGTTATTGTTAAAGTGAAATATAGGCATATTTTGTAATCTGGTACTATACAAAATAAATACATCATAAGATTGACGTTAAAAAAGTAGTTGCCACATACAAAGTTTAAGTTAAAAGTTGAACTCTAATCTCAATCTAAAGTGGCGACTTATAAAAATGTTTAAACTAATAATAATAATAATAATAAATTTAATATCAATGTTAATCCTAATAGTAATAATGTTAATGTCAATGTTAAGGTTAATAATAATAATAGTACTAACATTACTAATACCAAATATATATATATATATATATATATGAATGTAGATGCACAATCATTATTAAAGTAAAATGTAAGCATACTATATAATGTGATCCCATGCATTTGTTTTGATTTTTTATTTTTTAATTTGTACTAAAAAATTAATACAATTATTATTAATTTAAATAAGTTATTTATTTATATAATTTTATAATATAAATCTAATATTTAAATAAATAGTTGATTGATATGAAAAATAATCAAATAAATAATTATTATGTTTTTTTATAACAAATTTATTAAAATTAATAATATTATTTTAATATTGAATTTTTGTGATAAAGTAATATATTTAAAGAAAAATACAATTGTCAAGGAGCAGTAGTAATAATAATAATTATTATTATTATTATTTTAATACTAATAATAAAATTAAAAAATAATATTTAAATATAAATTTATTAGTTTGATGATAGCATGTAATATTTACATTATTATATTAATTATGATCCACCCTTCACGCATTAACCTCTTTTACGATCTACCTTTCAAAATATGTAGAACATTAAAACTTTACTCCATTGCATCAGCTGAATTTTCAGCAGCAGGAACATCACACTTTTCTTCTTTGTTCTTACTGTACAATGTTATCACAAATATTAAAGTGAAAACACATGTTTTATTAAAAACAATTTTAAGGTTAATTCTTAAAATATCCACAAAGTATATACAATACTGTTGTATACTTACATTAATTGATAAGTTTTGTTGTGTTTGAAAAATTCTCTCCTAAAAGCTAGCGGTTAAAAGATCAAGCCACTTGTGTAGTCAAGTGAGTATCTAATATTATTCAATATGAGGCTTATGTATCCAATAATACCCTAACATTTATCAAGCTCATATCTAATAATACTTCTATCTGAAAATGATGTTGGTTTTAATCTGTGATACGATTTCACTAATAAGTTAGGAATTGGACCATAAATTAAGAATCCATTTTTATGCAAAGACTTCCATAAATTAACTACTTTGACATCAAGCTTATACTTTTATACAACCTTATCAGAATTAGCATCATGCTTCGGAGGAGCTTTCCACATACTACTTAACCATGATTTTGCAACCATTGGTTTTATCGAAAAATAAAATTGCCCTCTTTGAGATAAATCTAGCTCCATAACTCCGCAATGCCTAACAAATAAAATATAAAATGAAATAGTTAAAAAAGCCTTAATAATCTTTTACTCATTTAAGAGAAAGTTTATAAAAAATGTTCAAAGCTCAAATAATTGTCTCTAAATAATACCAAGGAAACTATTAACACCATATGTATACATGTATGAAAGGAAACAAAATAATGTATATTGCATTGCTACTTGACAATAAAAAAATTCAATAAAAAACTCTTGACATGATAATGCACCAAACATTTCATACCACACGCTAAAATTAAATTTAAGGTTAGAAATCTACTGACTTTAAAGCATTTCATAGACATAATTGAACTTCACCATTAAGAACCATCTACATGCACACAACTGTTCTAGTTAGCATGCTCAATATTTTCTGTCTTAAAATTTGATTATTCCAACATCCCAAATTTCTAGAATGTTTGAAAACTCAAGGGATACTTTGGTAGTATTACAGGGATCCAAATTCATATCATTGTAGCATTACAAGATACATTGACCCAAACACATTTTCTACTCATCCTTACATCTTCATGAAACTATCAAAGGCAAAAAAAAAGTAGAAAAAGTAGTACAACCTATAAGACATATTGCAATTTCATTGTCAAATTCTGGAACATACTTGAATATATATAATGACAGAAGAAAATGAAGTAAGATTGAGAAGCAAACACAAACATATCCATAGATAAGATGATCAAATCCATAGAATCAATTTCAAAATCACAACCACTCTCTAAGAACATGGGAATAACACCTATAGTTGTTGAGCTAGCCTACAAATTTTTCATATCTTTTACAATGTTCAATGCTTATTGAGAGTAAAAAACTAAAGGAAATAAGACTTCAAAAATTTGAATCCTGCCATGGACCCTTATCGGACCTCATACAACCACCTTGATCTATTTAGTATAAGAAATTATAGTCATAGTTAAACTCCTGATTTAAATATCAACAAATAGCTACACTTAGTCATTTACCTAGTTTATATATTTAGTTAAATTTAGTTCTATGATTGAATGAAATCATATTTATTGGACATGAATAAAGTTTTTATTTTTAAATTCACTAAAAAAAACAATAGAACCCCTTCAGTAACAGCTATGCCAATCCATTCAATGAAGGGTGGGGTTAAATACTTACCTAACTTGGTTCCGATGAGAATTATTGAACACCAAGGGCGTAATGCCTTAGTTTAGGGATCCACTGACAGGAGAAATAAAAAGAACAACTTCATCATTTATATCATAATAAGTGCACAAGTTGATTTAAATGGAAACCATTTTGACTGAATTTTTCACATGAAAGAAAAGAAACAAACCTTCTTAGCAATATTTTCATGGCTAGCCTGATCCATTTCATTTCATTAGATGTCCATAAATAGCATAACCCACTCATCTGCATTCATATATTCTTGAAAGGGACCATCACTTTCATGTGCATCCACCATAGAAGATACCACATTCAACAACTCACTTGAAAAAGCTTTTGCATCATCTCATCACTAACATAGTAGATAACAAACTAAAATATCCATATAAATTACTTTAAGAGCACAAATTACACATTTTTTGTCAGTTGTTCTCACATTACTTCATACAACCATATTTTTAATTTGAATTCAAAAATAATATTGTTAGGTGGCTTCAGTAGTTAAGTTCAAACCATCAGAAAAAAATAAACCCAAGACAAAAATAAAGTCACATAATAGTTGTAGAGTCCAATAATGTATTAACTTATGAAAACCATGAAAATAAAAGCAATACACAAAACTATTCATAAATGAGCCTTAAAATCGTGAAAATAAGCGGATTGAACATTGGTCTTATACTCACCTCTAAAAAAATTGAAAGAGTTGACTAGGATTGATTGAGATCCAAGTGCACCAAAAAATGACAACCAAATAAACTAAACCAGGTCCGAAAGTCTGTGTGAAGGTTGCAATCAGAAAGATAAACAGGAACATGTCAGAAATAATAATAATAATAATAATAAATATAAATATAAATGTGATAAATTAGATCTTTTAATTTTCTCTCTTGTTACTGTACTTGAACCATTCAAGAGAAAAAATTACCTTGTTTACCCTTTTTACTCTGAATGTTGTTCCAAGAGCTCTTATCTACCTATGCTGATGGTAACAGAAAATTGAGATACATGCAAATGCAGATGAAGAATCAATAAGTAGAATTGGAAATTGGAATTTGAGAATTGAAAAGAGTGATTCATGAACCTTGTAACTCCTCTGTAGATGGAGCTTCTTCTGCAAATGGTTTGGCCTCTTTTCAAGAATACTAATAAAAGAATTAATGAAACTAGGCAATATAATTTTTCATCTTAGTCTAATTATCTCTAGTTGATAATAAGAAAAAGTTAGAAGATTAGTCTTCCCTGGTAATGATAAAATTATGTAATCTGAAACACCCCTCTTAAAATTTCTGTAAGCTGCATCATGTAATAATCTGAAACATTATATTCGTCATTGCCGTATCTCAAGTGATGGAACAAAGGAAAGAAAGAAAAACAACAATAATAAGGGTAAATAGTACATTAACTATATTTATTTTACTTTCAATCTTAATTCCTAATTTGTAGATCTAATTTATTGAATTTTTAACAAGATTATTAACTTTTTATTTTTTCAATTTAATCTTTCGATTTGTTGTTGAAAAAGTTTAATTTAATAAAATTAATTTTAATATCTATAAATTTTATAATTTTTTTTCTTTTAATAAAAAAATTTAGTATTTTTATAATTTGAAATCAAATTAATAATTAAACATAAATGTTAAAATAATTTTTTATAATTTATAATTAAAAGCACTTCACCTAAATATTTATATTAATTTTGTTTCTTTTACATTATTACTTAAAACAAATCCCTATTTAAACTTATAATTTTTCTAAAAATATTAAATATATAAATATTAAAAAGTTGAAAAGGAAAAACCTGTTAAAACATAATAAGAAAATCATTCTCTCACAGGCATCTCGTTAATCACCCTCAATCATTTGTTAGTCCTTGTAATTTTTTAGTACATATTTGAGTGTGGAATAAAAGACAATGTTTCTGCCATCAGCATTATTCTAACACCATCATCTAATTTACATCTAATTTTCCGCCTCATTTTGAAGTAGATAAGTTGGGGATTTGGAAGATTAAAAAAATATAAAAATATAACGTTCTTCCCTCATGTCGGCTACTTAGCTATAATTTAAAATAACAGCAATAAATTAGACAACATCGTGTCACAAAGCTCAGGCCTTTTGCCACATAATATATATATATATATATATATATATATATATATATATATATATATATATATATATATATATATATATATATATATATATATATATATAATTGCCGTATCTCACGTGATGGAAAATGATAATAATAAGAAGAAAAAGATAAATAGTACAACAAATGTAGACTATAAAAATAAAATTATAACTTTAGCATAAAAAAATAACATTAATTTTGATTAAATTATTTACCAATATATATTTTTGGTGAGAATGTTCATCACATTACATAGTATGATTGGGTGTTTCTTATTATTGTGTTCTTGATTAATTTCCTGTTATGTTCTTGATTAGTTTATATTTGGAATTTGTAAATATAAATTACAAAAATTTACCATTTTTCTTTCTCGAATTGTTACATATTGCGCAGTTAGAAACTTAAATTAAAAAAGAAAAAACATTATTTTTCTTTATTTCATTAGAGAATAATAGATATTTAAGAAATTATGAGGGTGCCAGAATAAAACATGGGAGTTCATGGAGCAATGGCCACTTTAGAAATACTGAATATTTTTTGGGCCATATACAATCCGTAGATTAGTCCGAGTTTAAAGATGAAATGGATTTTATTTGGACTTTTACTATTTACACTCTCCCCATTTTGTCTACTTTCCTTTATTTTTATTGCCAAATATACTGTTTTATCCAACAAAGGTATAAACTCTTAACCCTACGATATTCCCTCAATTATGATTGTTCTCTCAATCCGTGCCAATTTTTTATCATCTCGCTATTGAAGATACACAATTTTTACCTTAATTTTGTTTGAATGTGACTATATTGAATTGGGTTTTCTAACAAAATATTTTTTAAAACTCTCCATATCGTATCCATACAAGTAACTTGATTTTTTATTTATTTTAGAAACAAAATTGAAAGGTTCTTTCGACAACAATTCTAAATTAAATATTTTTTGAAATGTTATGAATTTTTTGTGTGAAGTTATTACAAAAATAATTTGCATAATTTATTTTTTTATCGGCAAAGTATAAGTGTTTATATATATAGGGAGTACTTGGGATACTCCAACCCATATACAAAAATATATATAAAGTGTTCCCAGTTATTCTATCTTTATATATCAAGATTAATGACATGTACATTTGATAACAAAGATCCTTACCAACCAAACAAATAAAAGTGTTTATATCACATTTAACTCATAAAGCAATATAGATTTATGTGTGCATTGCTAGGGAAGCATATTCAATAAAGCATACAAGAATCGTGTTGCTATACTCCCTACATGTTTCCACACCTATAATTTATGTGGTTGGTTTACCACTCATCACTTTCTCTTAGCTATGATTCCAGGACTTTATCAAATTATTCAATTGTCTTTGTTTCCATATAGAGGTTTCACATGGTGCTCTTGGAAACACATTGCATATTTCTTCCGTCACATCAATATCCCTCGTTCATTGCTTGTTATTTTCCTGATTATGCCTTCGACCTGTGTTCATCCCAATTGTGAATGTTTTAGCAATCACCATTTGACATTGTAATAGCATGCCTTCTCCTTGTTTTGGGTAGTCTTCGATTGCCCATTCTTCCAGTCTCTTCTGGCCTTTATATCCACACTTGTATCCAAACAAACTTGGAATATATTTGTTAAAATTCAACCTCTCCCCCTCCCTCCCACCTTCCATCTAACCACCCACCCCACAAATGTTCTTACCTTTATAGTCCAATATTTCTATGGTTTGCTATGTTATAGATCCAATGCAGTGTATAGGACACATGCACCAATCCGAAAAAGAGAAGCTTACCTTAGTGCTTTTATGTTTCATCCATGCCTACACTCTTAGTTGAGCCATACAAAATATTTCTTCTGCATCAGATATGGCGTTGTTAAACACAACATTGTTCCTATGTTTCCATATACTCCACATGACAGCCACCCATTCCCCTTCCAAATTTCATTCCCTTTATGGTTGAGTTCCAATGCATGGAAATGTAGAAAGCTTTCTTAAGGCTTACTATAGTGGACATTCAAGATCCTTACCCATTTGTTGCACATGTTCCAGACTTAAGAGGCAACTTTACAATCAAAGAACAAATGACTTACGCTTTCTTCTTGCTCTCCACAAAGGGAAAAACCATAATTATTCAATAAAACTCTTATACGTCTAAGGTTTATCTTTGTAGGTACTCCCTTTAACATAACACGCCATGCAAAAAAATTGTTGATGGAATAACTTTAACCCTCCATGGGCTTTGAAAGAATTGAAGTAATTCTCCATTGCAGATGCCTTGCATCTTTTCATATGCTGATTTAACTGTATATTCCTTATCTTTCCCATCCATCCACTGTAGACTATCAACTCATCTGCTATCAATATTTATCCTCTTTAGGTCTACCATAAAAGATTGAAATAAATTCTTTTCTCATTCAAACCATTCTCTCCTCCATCCAAGATTCCATTCTCACTTATCATTTTCCCACTTCCCACATTCGTTTATGGTTCTTTCTTTTTTATTTGAAATTAAATATAATCTAGGGTAAGAATCTCTAAGTGCTTTCTCCCCTGCCCATACATCTTCCCAAAACTTTATTATAGTCCCTGAACCAACTCTCCAAGTCACACTTTCCTTAAACCAAGTTTTTTCTTCACCTGATCCACAAACCTTTCATAGATCATTCCACCAATGAGATTCTCTTTGTCCACACTATCATCCAAGCTTCTCCATGAATCATATTTTGAATCTAAAACGTCTTTCCATAATTCCTTTTCTTCTGTGTGTAACCTCCACTTTTACTTAACCAAAAGTGTTGTATTGAATTTGTTTTCTTCTGTTTCGTTTTGAAAAAGACAATAAAGAGTTTGTTTATGTAAATAAACTCTCGAAGAAAGAAAGAAAAAGGGATTGTAGATGGAAAGAAACAACCTTATGTTTTCCTTTTTTGTAATATTGGCACTTACAAATGTTTAATACTGATCCAACATATACTAGCGAGAGAAATCCCCTTGTTGAACAATGCCCAATAGCTATGCTTTGGTCCAAATGTCGCGTGGTTTTGCTGACACTTTTTCAAGCAAGCATTTGACCATTGTCTTCAATGGGAATTACCTGCATGTGGCATATGTATGACTAAGACTAGATCTTTTGTTTGACTAGTTAAAACTGGTACTTGGAAACCAAAAATTGTGGTCGTGTTTTTAACCTCCACTAACACTAACCAATGGTGATAGTTCAAATTTTTAACTGCATCTAATTCTAGTTTCATCTTCATCGAATTCACGATTTCCTATGTCATAAGAAATTAAATCATAGATAATTTTCTAACGGGAGAAAAAAAGATTTGACGACATATATGCGTTTCATATAGCCTCTAATTAATTTCCATTATACCTGATTCTTGGTTCCACTTTTCAAAGTATAGTCCATGTATGAAGTTAACAATATTTTGGTCTTGTCAAAGCAATACAATGCAACGATGGAATCAAACACATTGAATAAACCTGACGTGGCTTGGATTGAACTGGTCCAACTTTAGCTTTCGAATCTTTGGTCCACGATCTATTTATTCCCTACTTTGTATTCACCCCGAAGCCCGACGAATCATTCAAACTAATAAATTATTCTATCTTCACTCTTTTTTCCATACAGAAACAAATTACCTCAAAAGATAAAAAGTGAAATACTCTGCTTGTGTATGGTCTCATTTCATGCTTAATCAAAAAAGGAAAAATACTTTAATCATTAGAAAATTAGGAGAGACGGTAACGATAATTATTCAAAAACGACTCGTTAATTTCTCGTACGTGACACCCTTACATTACAGTTATGTGCAGCTTAGAATTGAACCTGAGATTGACCTCTGTGGGGTCGGAGTAACAGTGGGAAAGGTGGAAGAGATGGATGAGGAAAAAACAAGTATGTAAGTGAGTATGTGTAGAGAATGAAGAGAATGGTGGAAGAAAAAAGAATGAGTGAAAGGGTGAAAAAACTTTACAAATTGCACTGAAAGCTAGTGATGTAAATGTAGTTGATGGGATCCTCTGGGGCCTCTGGACTGGTAAAGCTCCAACTTGCTCTTGGAATCGAGCAAAAGGGCCTCGAGTGTTTGGTTATGGGCCACGAAAGATTGCTTGGAGGCCCATTCGATGACTCCGAGGACTTCGGCCTGGGCAAGTTCGTCGCTGTCGGGAACGTGCATTGCAATGTAGGAGAGAAGAAGCAGCGCCGGAATCTTAACCATCTCTTCCCCAAAATAGACCAGCTGAATCAAGTGTTTAGCCCCGCCGGCGCTTATAATGGCCTTGGCGTGATCCACGTGGAGGTAATTCTCGGTGCAGGCGAATTTCGCCAGTGCAATCGACGCCTCTCTTGTCACCTCCGCTTCCCTTTCGTCCAGAAGCCTCACCAACGGCCCAATCATCCTTGTCTCGGTAGCCTTGAACGTTCTCGCCAAATTCCCAATCGTCTTGATGCACGGAATCAGAAGGATTGAATCCGAATCCGCTTTCTCGATTATCTTAACCACTTGATCAACCACCGCTTTGCAAGCCGGAGAGTTCGGCTTGAACGCCGATTTCCTCAATTCCGGATCTTTCTCTGCCACCGCCGTAATCTCCATCACCGCCATCGCCGAATTGTACTGCACGGCCTCTGTTCCTTTCTCAAGGAGAACAGCGAAACACAACAAGGCTCGTGATTCGGTGATGCTACGACAAATTGGGGAGTTCCCTTTGGCCAATTGCCAGAGAGCCCTCGCTGCCATTTCCTTCATGTAAGACTTAGTCCCAGGATCCTCCAGATCCCTTCCTTTCATGTTAATCCCCGAATGTGAATAGTTTCGCTGGTGATTCTGATTGTTGTTTCCCAGTTTACCGTCATTACCAACCCCATTACTCTTGCTCTGATTATTCTGATTGGTTTCGTTTCCTTGCTTGTTGGCAGCGTGCATTGCGATTGTGCTGGTGATTACTCTGTGCAGATTTCGCGGTCCTTCACCGAAGGGATGTGGGATGCGTGTGGGAATTTCGGCGTCGTGGTGGAGATTGTGCTTTCGGAGATTATTGTTGTTGGTGTTGCTACTGGCGACGACGAGGGCGTGGATGGAAGTGGGTTTCTTGCTGACAATAGCGTACTTACTGTGTTCCTCAACAGTTTCGAAAGCGAGGTGGCCAACCAGTAAAGTCACCATCTTGTGCTGAGCGAAAAGGTCCTGAGATTTGGGGTAATTCGCAGCGAGTTCCGACACGGCCCACGCCACCACACCTTGCACTTTCATAGGACCTTCCTTCAGGATCTTTGCCAGCACCGAGCACGCCCCAACGTGGATCATGTGCTCCACGCTCTCAGGGTCACGCCCCAACAGACCCACGGCACGTGCCGCGTTCTCTTGCCCTTCGCTTTTCCCCTCCTTCAGAAGCTTCAGCAGGGGACCCACCCCGCCCTCCTCGATTATCAGCTTCCCGTAGCGCTGGCTGCCGCTCGCCAGAGACACCAGCGACGCCGCTGCGTCCGACCGCTCCTCCGGGGACCCCGTGTGGAGGACGGCGATCTGCTCCCAGATGAGGCAGAGGATCGGCTCGTTCGCGGCTATCGGAGGGAGCCCACCGAGATACTCGCCGCCGGCTTCGCCGGCGGAGACGCGGAGTAGCCAGGAGACGTCCCCGACGGAGTTTTCAAGGTGCGAGGAGACCTTGCGGAAGGCGGCGCTAGGGTTGAGTGTAAACACGCGCTTCATGAGAGCGTTGCCGCGACACTTGAGGACCAGGGCCAGAGCCTTGTCGAGGACCTGTTCTGTCTCATCGATGATGCGGCGCGTGGGACGCTCGTAGAGTTCGGAACTGGCACGCGCCGCCTGACGGAGCAGCGCCGCCAGCTTCTCCGTCTTGGACTTGAGCTCGGCGCATTCCTGTTTGAAGGAAGTGGCCTCGTCGGCGGCTTTGGTGACTTGATCGGCGAGTTGGATGGGTTTGGCCAATATCTTCTTGACTATGTCCCCCATGGGAGCAAATCAACATGAAAAAGAAAACACTATGAAATGGATCGAATATTTTTGTTTTCAGGCAGAAAGAGTAATGAATGGTTTTTTATGGTTGAAGAAGCAGAGGTTGTTTTACGAGGTCAAACGCAAACGCCCTTTCCATCTCAGTTCTCTTTTTATAATAAACAAACGCGGTCTGCTTCTCGTTAAGCTGTGACAACCAGACACGTCCTTTTCTTTATTAATTTGTGTACTAAAAAAGTATTTTTTATTTTTCGTGCTTTTGAAGTTTGATCTTAACCTAGAAAGGAATCTACCTCAGCAATCAGAGAGATTCACAGCTGCCTTTTCCCACAAAATCTGTACTGCGTACTGAACAACCACCGCACGTACCAATCTGCACTTTCCCTTTTTTTAATTTGTGTTTGGTCTCATTTGAGTTTGTATTAGGATTCACCCTTCACTTATCTCTTGTTAATTTATGGCAACGGGTAAATGTGATTCATGTGGAGCTTCAATCCATGTCAAACAATACGTTTGGACCCTTCGATCCAACCAGTACTGCTTCGAATATGTTGTAGATTTTATATCATAATAATCTAACTAATTTTATGGACCCTACACACCAATTCCTTTTTATCCTATAGTACCTATATAATCCAATAAATACGTTAAGTAATATGGTGTAATAAATGTAAGGGTTAATTATGTTTTTTAACCATTAATTTTTAAATTAATTTTAAAATTAGTCTATTTTGAAACTTTAGATCAATTTAGTATTTCATTTTTTCAAAATATATAGATTTAATCTTTCTAATCAAATTTTGTTAGATTTTTTTAATGTTTTGTACGCATTTCAGGATTGTATTTGAGTTATTTATAATGTTTGACACATTATTAAGATATTTTTTCAAAAGCTAAATTGATTGACATCTATATAAGGTAAATGAGTATCATCTAACTAATTAAACCAAATATATAAATAAATTTTTTATAATAAATTTTGGTTTCGGGTTAATATAATCTCAGCCACATGAATACATATATAGTGATTTTGATTTGCGTTAAAATATTAAACATTTAAAAGGTAAAGAAAATTTAAATGTGTTTATTTATTTATATTTGACTCAAATATTTAATTAGTAATAATTACATTCAAACTATTTTACCAGGAATGTTTCATTTTAATACTTTGAAAATTTTAGTAATGATACATATAGACACAGTCAATATAGAATAACTTTGTTCCCGGTCAAGTATTATTTGGTCAGCAAATTTAGATCTAAAGTAGTTAGTGTAAAGGTTTTTCAAACTACTGGTAAAACAAAGGAAAACATATGCAAAGGCATTTTAGCAGTTCTTTATGAACTTATTTGACCTTTTCAACGTTATTAACAGAACATGTACATTGTTTTCGTTAGTTAGTTTGGTGTCCGACCAAATTAAAATTAAAAGACGAGTTGAGAATGAATAATAAATGTTATTATTATTATTATTATTAGTTTTCTTATTTTATCGATTTTGTTTAATTTGAACTCACTAGTCATAAAAAAAATCAATAATGTGACATTTAATTATAGTTATATTATGATTAAAATAAAATTATCAATACTTTTTTAATAATTTTAATACCAAATTATGAAGTAGATTTAGAAATGACAATGAGTCGGGTGGGATACAGATAGTGCATACCCGCAACTCGATTCGTAAAAAAAATTCATGTGTTACCTGCTTGTTTACCCGTCGGGTACCCGTTTAAAAAATATCCGTAGATTTTTGAAAACTCACCATAAATATTTAAAAAAGATATATATTTTATAATTTGTTAAATAAAATTATGGAAATAAAATAAAATATAAATTTATTTTTAATTTTAATTTTAATTTTAATTAAATTTAATGTAATAAAATATAATTTTAATTTTAATTTTAATTAAATTTAACTTAATAAAATATAATTTTAATTTCTTACGATTAACGAGTATCTACGGATACGAATATAATCCATGTATCCGATCCGTTTATAAGCAGATATTAAGATACACAAATAATAAACACTCACAAACACTAACTATTCGCCATGAATTTTTTCTGCGAATATATGCATGCACATATGTTTTTGTCATCCTTATATTAGATTATCTTTCGTATAATAAGTATGTCATAATAGAATAATAATAGTTGAGTGGTTCATTCTCAAATGTAAAAAAAATATTATTATTATTATTATTATATCATAACTATTAATTAACGATTATATGTAATTTTATAATAAGTGATTAACCCGATAATAAGTTGTGATTTCGTAACAAGTAATTAATCAAACAATTTAGTAAAAAGGTAAACATATTGTTATTTTTTTAAATTAAATTACTTCATGAAATCTTTTAATGGATAATGGGATGAAGTTGAATAAAGGAATAACTAACGAGTACGATATTTAAAAAAGACAATTAAGCCAAAATAAAAAAAGTTAGATTACTTTTCCATTTTTTAATTAAAATATTTAATTTAGTATTCTATTTTTAAAATATTTAAGCATGAAAAATATAAAAAAAGAAAAGAAAAAATTATTTATATTATGAAAGAAAATAATAAGTAGATAAAAAGTACAAATTTATCCAAATAGTATAAAATAATAAATTAGTCAAATAAAAAATAATGTATAGAGGTTCAAATTTTCTTTTGTTATTCAATTGACTACTTTATATGAAAATGTTTGTTATTGTCTTTCTTTTTAAAATAACACTAACATGTTCATGACATGGAATAAGAAGACAACTTGAAAGATTTAAAGAATTAGAAGATCAAAATAGACATTTTTAAAATAAGGAATCAGCCCAATTTTTTTAATAAATCAAGAACCAGATTATAATTTAGCCATTGGATTAAATTCATTTTTCCAAATATTGAAAGTGTTAGTTACAAAAGAGATAGGTATAATTAACTTAAAGGAGTGAAATTTAAATTAAAAAAAAAAAGGATTTAAAAAATAATACGTATCGGTTTCAATAGGAAAACTAAGAAACTAAGATGATTTCAATGTAGGTTATAATATTCATAATCTGATAAGTAAGTTAAGTATTTTTAATTTGTTCTTATGATTAAAAAAAATGTTTTAAGTTTTATAAATCTCAACTTATTCTTTAGAAAATGAGAAAACAAACATCTTGAAACCAAGATAAATAGTAATTTTGAATAAAAAATATAAACATTACAAAATGTAATTAAGGCTCTAAAAAAATAATTTATTATCAACGACTAAATAAAAAAAATATTAATTACTATTATAATAAAAAATTATAATTTTCCAATTTCTAATTAGAAATTAAGTTAGAAATAAATTCATTTGGTAGCAAGTAATTAATATTTTTTTTTGATAAATATTTAATAATTAATAATTTTTAATTTTATAAATTAGAATCTAAATTGGTTATTATAATAATTAACAATCATTTGATCATTAAAATTAGTAATTAATAAAACTTTTTATTGAATAAAATTATTTTAAAAATAATAAATAATAATTTTTAAAGAAACGACGCAGTAAAATATAAATAATTTTGAAAAATGAAAATATTGAATACATTAAAGTTTGAAAAACTGTAATACAAAATTACTCCACTAAAATATATTATCAAATTATATTGATATATTTTTAATGAGTTGAATTTAGAGTTTGGGTAGTCCTAATTTGGACACACATAAAATACTAATATTTATTAGATATTGGTTTTTCACAATCACAGAATATTATTTCACTAACACATAATGGCCCAGCCAAATGTTTGCACATGCAAATACCATATATCACCACGTATGTATTCTCCCCTGGCCCATTCAAACACTAAAGTTGAAAAGCAATGATTAATTTGGACCAATAATTGGGAAAACATTATAAGCACTCTATCATGCATGTTCATCACAAATTCAATCTTTCACATGGTATGTCAAAACCATTGCTGTTATTTGCATATAATTATTGTAGTAAGTGAAATAAAAAAAAATGCAGAGTTTTATAAATTTAGAGAACACAATATAAGGATACGTATCGATTTGTATTTTATTTTTAATATTTTTTGGTAAATTAAAATTGAGGTTAGGAATTAAAAACTATAAAAGTTGAAATCAACCAAGACAAATCAATGCACAAATTCAATCAACCAAACAATCAAAAAAATTTAGTTATCTCAAGATTCAATTCAAATTTAAACAATTAATTAATTTAATCAATGGACTAAATTAATTATACAAATCATTCAATTTAATTTATATTTAGTTAGCAAAATTAAGATTCAATTAATTTATAATTTGAATTCTAATTCCAGAAACAATTTGATATCCAGATAACAGAATTGAAATTAGAGAAAAGAAAAATAAATTAAAATTGACGACGGATCAGGCAAAAGTAAATAAAAAAGTTGAAATATAATAATGAAAAAATATGAAAAGACGACTAATAGAGAAAAAGTTGCAATACAATAATGGAAGAATTTGAAAAGATGACTAATAGAGAAAGGAAAATTAAAATCCTATAAACTGTTCTATTAATTTTTATGGATGTGTTATGTTAGAATTAACCTTTACAATAGATAGTAAACCTAAACTCTAATGTTACAAACTCCAAAAAATAATGGGTCTAATTAGGTTTAATAAATCAAAGTATAAAAACATGCAAATGTCGCAACGTATTTATATTTAATTTGTTTGAACTTTTAAAAATCATAAAAAATAGTCAAAGAGTCCGAATCTAGTTATCCGTTCATCAATTTTAAAGTTTTAAAAGTGTAGAATCCAATACAGTTAGAATCAACAAAAACTATATCCAAAATAGTAAACAAAGATAAATAAACTAAAAACATAAAATAAAATTAATATATAATAAAACTATAAATGTGTGTAAAACATGTACCATAAAATGCTAATCCTATTTCTATGCAACACTTAGAAAAAGAGATATATTCAAAGGCTTTGTAAAAGCAAAAGAAATCCTAGTAAACTCAAATGCCCCTCAAAAATCATGATGAGAAAAAGAAAGTTTGAAAAAAGTGAGAAGTTAAAGTTTTAGAGACAAAAGGTGGTGGCTTTTGGGATGACCAAAAGGTTGGAGATGTAACAGGACCTGAACTTTATAAGACCATTATTATTCAACATGAACAAGGATTACCCCAATCCCAAGCCCTTCTGTCCCAAACACACGACAGATACGAAACTTGACAACATATAATTACTGACATTGGGGTCCCATTGCCTTTCAGATTGTAAACAACGAGTTCCATATAAAGTAGATTCAACTCAATATGTCTCCAAATTCTATGTTGTTTTATATGTGGATAAGATAACGATGTTTTTCTTTTTATTATTTATCAAAAATATACCTCAAGAGGTCTGAGACTAATAAAATATTTTGTTTTTTGTAATCAAAGTTTTCTTCATTTACATAACTCACTCATCTTGAATTCTATTGGTAGTGGACCAAATATTGCACGGTGTTCCGTAACTCGTACAACGATATATGTGATCGCTAACCCCTTTTATAATACTTGGCTTTAAAGGGAAATCTGCATATCAGTGGTCAAACAGGACAAGGGTAATTGCCAGAAAATGTGGTGACAAATTAACATTAGTGTTCCGCGAAGTGATTGATAATGTTGCATGCAGGCACAGGATTGGTTCCTTAGTATTTAGCTGAGAAACATGCATTAGTTTCCTATTTGTAAGTATCAGTGAGACATAGACGTCTAAATCGTATTTATAATGGGTGTTCTTTCTCATTGGTTCAACTTTCCTGGAAGCAACATCGTCTGGATTATCTACCAAACAACACTGTTTCTACATATCACAGGTCTTTTTCCCAACCATGCCCAATCTCATCATTTCCGCACGTTCAATTTTCAACAGTGAGGTCATAATTCATTTCATGAGTAAGTTTTAAAAGGCTTAATTAGGGTTTTTAACATAGTTTTTGTTCCGGTACACTCAATTTGTGGAATAAGAGCAATAAACCTCTTTTTCTTCTAGAACAAATATCAATATATGTATATTTTATTTGAGTTGTTAAAAATTGGTTTATATATGACGTTTCGTCCGCTTGCTACGTGTAGTTCTGAGTGAGTCCGTTACATAATGATTTGTGAATATTATGGATTACCTGGAGCAACCAATAATGTTATTAGAGACCATATGGTGACAAGGGCTGTTAGCAAAAATATATGACAATATCGTTTTGTTTTTTGTTTTTAGTGATAAGAAAAAGGGAAATACCCTATTTAAGTTTCTCACTCAACTGCAAAGTAGGTCCTATCATATCTCTTTTCTTCTCCAAATGAGATATAAAGTATCACTATCTTCTGTGTAGTGTATTATTAAAAGAGAGGAAATAAAGCCCGTATTAAACTCTAAGTATCTTTGCCCCATAGTAAGATCTTTCATTTTATTGGATGATCATAGTGCCTCAAAAAGTTGTATATTTGGACTTTTTTTTTTTTAATTTCAGGGTTAGTTTAAAGTTGTTGTAATTATGGATCGTTTGAATTTTCTTTTAATATAGGGCGAAGTCGTCAAGAGGGGGACGAGTGTCATAATATAAATCGATTTTATTTCTTTCAAAAAAAAAAGTAAAGTTCGTAAGTCATGATGACTAGAAAAGTGAAATTATTATGAGTCATAACAATTTCAATATCAAAAAAGTAGAATCATCATGATTAATAATGACTTCAGTGTATAAAGAAGTGAAGTCGTTATGAGTTCTAACGAGTTTACTTTTTTTCCAAAAAAAAAAAAATGAAACTGGTTTGTATCATGACAATTTCAATTCTGATGTCATCCACACTCCCGACGACTTCACCATTTTTTATAAAAAAGTAAAAAATTAAACCAACCAATATTTATAATTTCCACTTAAAACCACCCAAATAAATAAAAAAATACTTGTCTGGGTGGCATTTTGTTACAAAGAATAAGCTAATACAATTCTACGTTTTGCAAGGCAAATTATTATGTAATTTTCCATCTACGTGAATTTTGTGAACCGGTAAGAGGCTCTTATATTTTCTAATAGGCACCTTCTTCCTGTACCTCCTTTTTTTTTTCTGCACTCAAATACTTGATCAAGTTACCGTTTTACCCTCTCCTTCTTCTCCTATGCAGCCCCTATTTCCAGCGGCGGTGCACCGCCAGATTCCCCTGTTCCTGCATTACCATCATCCAATTCAACTCCCACCGCCAGCCGTGCGTGCATTTTTTGAACAAAGAAAAAGATGAAATCGAGTATGAGTGTGTTTTTGTGTTTCGGATTAGCGAATTCAAAAGATATTTTTAAGATTTGGGACTATCTTCTGGATAGATCAATTCGAAATATATGTTTTAAAATACGTTACGAATTAACAAAATCTAAAAGATATTTTCAAATTCAGGAGTACCTTTAGAATTGATTAATCCAAAATATATTTATATGTTCTGCATTGGTCAATCTAAATCTAAAAAGTATTTAGAATACCAAAAATAAAATTACACCTATGGTAGAAATCATTCTCAATCTCAAAACCTAAAATACATTTACATATCTGAAAATTTATACAAGATGACATCCAAAGGTTTTTCAGGAGAGATCGAAGGTCACTGTAAATGAAAAAGGAAGTGTGAGGAAGGTGAGGGTTGAGGTGCCGAAGAAGAAAGGAGGGAGGTGCATGACTCACAGGGAGAAAAAAGGAAGTGTAGAAAGAAACAGTATATTTAAAACCCCTTAGAGGCCCACTATCCTACAGACCCAAAAAAATTAAACTGGGCCTACATCTAAGAACTTTGATCTCGCTTGGGCCATGCATTAATTAGTTATCGCGCAAGTACGCACACATCGACCTATAGGAAAAAGAACATGAAAAATACAAATGTAGATTAAGGTTCATTGATTCAACTCTAAATGAGAGTAAAAAAATTGTTTCATTTGTTATTTTATTGAAATAATACGAGTAAATTGAATGGAAACGTTTGATTATTGATTGATGTTTATAAAAATATATGAATAAAGTGAATGTAAATATAAGGTTATTGGACTTGTTTTTGTTGAAAATTTTATGATAATTAGATTGACGTTTATTGAAAAATTTATGATTACGGGATTAGTGTTTGTTGAAATGGATTGAATTTGAGTATATAATATGATAACATTGGTTTCAATAATTCAAATACCTTCAATGTTATTATGAATAAGTTTTGTGTATTAACTATGTGAACTTATTATTCAAACAAGATACATTAACTTTATTATTGATAATCTAAATCTTACATATTAAGACATGATGATAATGAAAAATTGAAAAAACCTTTACATCATTTTCAGTTATTTGTGTATAGAATGTATGTATTTGATATAATACATTTAATATGAGTATTTCAAGATATATTTAAATGCTATTTTGTTTTTACATAAATTGAGATTCGTAGACATAATGCTTTAAAATAAATAAAATTGAGATTTCAATTGTATATGTAATGTAAGTTCATTTCAATTTTCCATAACAATTTGTAATGTAATGTAAAAGTATTGTAGAATAATCGTGTATATGTAAATTAAATTCATTTCAGTTTTCCATAACAATTTGTTGGGTGTTATTAAAACAATTGAGTTTTTTTTTTTCTTACCTCAAAAGGGATTACATCATTTTCTTCAATTGAAACACATTAGATTAAATGTCTAGCATTCCACACATTTTTACATTATTTAAATGCACCCTCTTGAGATTCATACCTTCATCCTTAAAGCTTAGTCTGAACAATTAAATTGATTGAGAAACATTCAACCTTCGAGGCAATTGTCCAATATCACAAAGTTAAATTAAAGATTATAATAAATTTCAACCTTAAAAAATATAATATTATTAAAATCTTGGTCATATGTTATATATTAGTTTATGCAGGTTTGTAGTATGCACGAGGTTTGAAGGAAGAAAGAAATCGTAAATGAAAATGTAGAAGACTTATTGTCGTGTGAATGAGTCAATGTTTGGTATCATATGGAAGCTTGTAGAACTTTGATCTTCCAAATCAATCATCATTTTCGTTTTAAATTTCATAAGCTTCTAGAACTTAAATAGCCCATCATCAATACAAATATACAAATTTAATTCAATTGTTAAGTTTACAGAAAAAGTGAAAGGGCAGAAACAAATTAAAAAAAAAAGAGTGTTTTTAAGGTTGTTTAACGGAAACTAAAAATAATGCTTTTTTTTCTTTTATTTATTTCATTGTTTTAAAAAATATATTTATATAGTGACATGAACACTTAAAATAAATAGTTAAATTTGACGCAAGTAATGTCTTTTTTTTCATTCTCTTTTATTCTCTCCAAAATTAATGGGCTCGCTTACAATGGGCCCGTGGCTCGTTTTCTGTTATTACTCGAGTGTTGGACTCTTCCAAACAAGGGAAGAAACTATTTTTAAACGGATTTTGGTTGCTAATTAACAGTTTCAAATAATGGTTAGTTCTTCAAACTACAAAATTCAACACTTCAATGAAATAAAGTCACCATGAATTTATTCAACCCATGTGTCCATTTAAAAATAACTCAAATATTACTGCAATTGATTTTTTGAAAACTCCTCATACTAATAATAATTATAACACTACAATAAAATTAAATTTTGACATAATTAACTATTTGAAATCTTTGGTAAAAGATATTCAAATTAAATATTTGGAATAATGTAATAAAAAATTTTGTGGAAATCTACCGGTATAATTCTCAATACTTCTAAAACCAGATAAAGGCATATCAGTAAATATTTATAATTAGTAAATTAAGAATATGAATGAAATTTTGCGTTTGTTTTGCTTCTTTACTATCATCTACCTGATCAGGAAAAAAAAAATAGTTGATACATTTTAATTGAACAACTTTAATTTTTTTTTTCTTTCTCCTCCAATTGTTATAAATCATCTATGATTATCTTTTATTCAAAAAGATAAATATCAAATAAATTTAGAAATGAGAATAAGATACGAATTAAGTATTTTAGCTCACTAATTCATAAATTCATAAATGTTGCATAATTAAGGACAGTCTTTACCAGTGAAGAATTGTTTAATAATATTTGTGTCGAGTATTTATTGATGTAGACTTTGAAGTATGAAACCACTTGCTTTTATATTTATTGTCTATGACTTTGTTTTTTCTTGTTGTGTAATTCTCAATCATGACATCAAATTTGAAATTTTAATAAAGAGAGGAGACATTTGAAATGTCGAACAAAATCAATATTATGTGTTGTGTTTTTTGAAAAAAGAAATTAGAGTTGTCAAAATGAGTTGAAATCTGTGAGATAATTCGGTTCACCATGGGTTTGGATTGGGTTGGATTTAAATTTTTTTACAAATTTTAATGCAGGTTGACTTTTTACTCAACTCATTTGGAATTAAGCTCATCTGGATTGAACTCGTGGTAAGTTTGGTTGGTGAGCCAACTCTTAAATAAAGGGTCACATAATTATTTTTTGTTAGGTTGGACTTTGCATTTAGATCAGGTTAGGTTATTTTTTTAGTCAACACATAAATAAATTGTATTTTTATGATTTTGATTTGTATTTGGATTATATTGAAGTTTATTTAGATTTTAATTAGAACTGTAATTTAGATTTGACTAGAAAAAATAAAAAAATTGTATTTTTTTAAATTAAATAAGTATGTAAATCAACTTGTTTAACCCCGATTCATAGTGAACCAAATTTAAATTTTTTCTAATAAATAAATTACATCGAATTGACTTACTAAATAATTAATAAGTGATGTACAAAAGAAATATGTCGGGATAGATTATCCATTTTAACAATTCTATTAAAATCTAACCTGAAAACTAAACTGTGAAAAAAATTGTCACCGAAACATCCAAACAGATGTGGAAATTTAAGTTCCAAAAAAGTAAATAATGAAAAGTGAAGAATACTAGTTAGAGAAATAAAGTGCAGAGAGGTTCCTTTGGGTTAATCTACTTTTTGCAATATTTGTGATTTTGCGTAAAAAAATGATGTTGTACTACTTGCCCCTTTGTCTTGTTGGAGTAGTAGCAGCCGATGAGGTCCCAGACATGTATCTAGAAGGTTTATGCATCTAGAAGCATTTATTTTCTCTCTCATCTGTTATTGATTTTGCGTATTTGAATAGTGGTTTATGATTGTGCTGTGGAAGATAGTTTGTCCACTGTAGTGATGGAAAAGGATATGTTTGTTGTCCCATCACTCTGTATCTTCGTTCTAGAACCAATGCACATACGACATACCATCACAACACAATAATTATATTATTTTTCAAACAGCCTCAAAAGTCACACCATGAGGAGGAAAAAATGTTTATAATAATAATTCCTTTTTATTTCTTTCGCAATTTCTGAATTATTTTCTGCCACTATATTCAGAATAATTATGGAGACGTATTCAGTTTTTTTTTTTGTACTTTTAAGTTGGTGGCAAATAAAATATAAAAGGAAATAACAAATAATAATATAATACTAAAATAATAAAAAATAATAACTTTATTTTATTTATATTCAATTAAAGGAATATTACCGAGGGATATAAAAAATAAAATAAAACAATGGAAAAGAACCATATGATAAAAAAATTAATTCTAAATTCTGTTTATTACTATTTTAAACATATCAATAAATGAGATACAAATACACTATATGTGTAAGTTTTTTCTTTATAATATCATATTATTTGTTATTTAAATTTTTCTTATTTATTTAATTAATAAATTATTTCAAGATTTTAGTTAAAAAACTTTAGTTACGAAAACAATTGATCACCAGACATTCACCGACTATTAATTAATTAATAATCGATAATTTTTTATATATAATAATAACTATTTTAATAATCAATAATTTTTTATTTTATAAATTTATATCTAAATTAATTATTATAATAATTAATAACTTTTCATTAATAAAATTGATTATTAATTAAACATTTCTTATAATGTATTATATCAATTCAAACATCAGCAACAAGTTTAATATCTCATTTAAAACTCACTACAACTTCAAAACTCATATCTCATTAGTTTAGTAGTTCAAAATTTGTACTTCAAAATCAGTAATAACATAACAACATCATCGTAATCAAAAAATAATTTAACCATATAAAATTCAATTAATAACAATATAATTTCTATAAAAAAAATCATAAGTTATGATATTCTCGACTTATATTAACAACTAAACTAATTATACATTTAGACTATTTCTAATTCTTCACAGACATGTTAATTAAGAACTCAAAAATCTAAATTAACTGAAAATTAACTCTGTACAATATTAACTTATTCTAAAACACTTAATTTCAACTCAAGATTATACCTTATACCATATTTTTACTTAGTTAATTATTGTTTTCCAAGTCACAAGAATTTTATGTTAAAAAAAAGTCTGAAATTACTCGCAAAAAGAGCTCCAAATCATCTAAAAAATATCTAAAATATCAAAAGTCAAAAATTGGTATAATCTCTTCATTTCACAAAATCTATGAAATCCAATTTTTCAACTTAAACTCATAAAAGACTAGAAAGAAGATTATACAAA
>Ga0209589_1000758_pt1 | contig 48025 bp, 39 predicted proteins | sample CowpeawhiteBW_FD_187525 | JGI IMG/M metagenome (GOLD analysis project Ga0209589, IMG submission 187525) | Root nodule microbial communities of legume samples collected from California USA - Cow pea white BW (SPAdes) (version 2) | ecosystem: Host-associated > Plants > Roots > Nodule | place: USA...
TAGAGTGAACTTCTTGTAACAAATCAGAGATTTGAAAGTAGTCCCCTTGAGAGAATCTTTCCCTTAATTCTTCCCATAGTTCTTTAGCAGAATCTATGTACATTACACTCTCTGCAATGTCTGGTGCAAGAGTCCTCATAATCCATGAAAGAATCATCACGTTACATCTTTCCCAGGATTCATAGTTTGGATCAGTGTGCAGAGGTGTTTTAATGCTGCCATTAACAAACTTCAGCTTATTCTTGGAGAGCAAGGCACGTTGCATGTTCCTGCTCCAAGAAACGTAGTTATTATCATTTAAAACATTAGAAACTAGGACCAAACCTGGATTTTCTCCAGGGTGCAAGTAGTAGGGACTAGTGGGTATGAGGGATTGATCAAGATCAAAGTTGTTGGCCTTCTGGCTGGTGTATTCTGGCTTGGTTTCAGATTTCCCATCCATGATTCTTCAAAAGGATGCCAAGAATCACGTTCTTGGCAGAAAGAAAGTGAAAAGCGGAAGCACAGCAGGTTAGAAACCTGCTCTGATACCATATTGAAGTACCACAACCACTCCTTTTATTATATCCATGAGAGAGAAGATAGTGGCCATGGCTGAGAGCGCGAGAGGAGAAGGAATGGAAGAGAAGATGGTGGGTGACGAAAGAGAGAGTGGATCTGCAGCGAGAGGCAGATACAGTGCTCGTGAGAGGAGCAAGAGAAGGTAAGCAAAACTTTCTATTACTGTTTTTGTTTATCGTTACATTAAAGGGAAAAAACCCAAGCGGATTTTTATAAAAAGGAGAAAAGGGAGTTTTTTACAAAGGAAACCCTAGATTACTGATTAAATCAGTAATCAGCTATAGAAAGGGAAAACGAGAAACCCTAAGGGGTTTTAGGGTTTCAATAGGTCTAATAAAATGTTATAATAGCTTAAATCATAAAATAACTCTTATTAAGATCAATAAAAAAACGTTAACATTACTGGAAAAATAGTCATTCGTGTAATATTTTGACTTTAGTCAAATTGATAACGTCCAAAACTAAAATTAAGAAGAAAATATCAACAAAATTTGAAAATATGAAAAATTTTAAATTTTTACTTTTTAAGTAAGATTTGAAATTTATTAATTTTAATCAATCCAATTACTTTAATGGAATTCTAGATTTTTTTATTTTTTATCCAAACAACATATTTTTTTATAAAATATTTAAAATTCTTTGAAAAGATGATACTTATTAAAATTTTCTGTACAAATACTCCATTAATTCCTTTTTAAAATTTTAGAAATATGATATTAAATATTCCCAATTTGGGAAGAAGATCGAATAAACAACATTTAAGAAAATATTATTCAAGTTTAAAAGATGGTACCTAGTTCATTTTCAACAACATAATTATAAAAAAATATATTTCAACATTTACTTTAGAATGAGAATTTGACGTAAGATATTTAAACACATTGAATTTGAATTGATTTAATTTCAAATTGTTTTATTTTTTAAATGTTTGTTTAGATAATAAAATTCAAATTTAATAAATTCTATTTTTTACTTAATTAATATTTTAATTTCGATATTTGTTGGATTGATTCAAATGTCATAACTTAATTCAATTCTATTTTATTTAAAAACTCAATATACTCTTTGAAGATAATTACATATCAGTTTTCTTTTTTCCTTCTCCCTCCACCTTCATTCACCATCATTAAATCTCCTTCTCTTTCTCTTCTCCACCATCTTTTTCTCACTTCTCCCTCTTTTAGGGTTTCTTTACCCTTCACACTTTAACCATTCATATCTATTGCTATTTATATCCCTTCCTTCTACCTCAATCCTCCTTCTCTCTTTTTCTTTTCAAACTCTTTTATTTTTCTCCTCTCTCAATTTGATTCTTCTCACCTTTCCACGAAAACAATAAAACCTCATATTTTTAGCTCAATTCATTACAAGTGAGAGCTTAAATACCTATTTAAATACTTATTTTAATGTTCAATTTGATTCTCATTTCAGAATTTTCAGGTAAGTCCTGATTTTCATCAATTTTTGGATAATTTGGTCATTTTTTAACGATATTTAAATAGTTAATTTTAGTGAACATTTCTCCTAAATTTTTTTTATGTTTTTTATTCTTTTAATATTTAAAAAAAATTAAAAACTTGACACATCTCAAGTTACTATTATGTCATGTGTCAATGTTAGTATCATGTGTCATGTTGTGTTATTTTTTTTTTCAATTTAATCCATATATTCGCTATTTTTGTTCAATTCATCCTTGTATTTCTTATTTTTTTTAATTTAGTCTCAATTTTGGTTAAATTGAAGTAATTCTATCTCTTTCAAATTGAAACAAATTTCAATTTTTTTATAGATAACTAATATTTTTTTTTTCTAAATTGACATTTTTATTAATTATTTTAAATTTAATATAAATTATTAAATTTAATTATAAATTGAATATAATTTTTAGATTCAATTATTAAATAGAACACACATATTTAAAATATTATTATAATATAATTATTGTTTTCTTCTAATAATTATATTTTAATATTTTTAAAATTAACATTAAAATATAAAATATTTTAGATTTTAATATGTAAAACAAACAAAAAAAATTAATTTTTTATATTTAAATGTCAATTTTAGAAATGTTATTATATTTTTCTAAATCATTTAATAACTATATTCTAGTAATATTTTAAATAATTATATTCTATTTAATAACTGAATCTAAGAATTATATTCTATTTATAATTAAATATAATAATTTATAATTAAATTTTAAAAAATAATTAATAAAAATGTTAATTTTAATAAAAATATTAATATCATATTTATAAAACAAAATATAGTCTCAATTTAAAAGGAATAAAATTGTTCTACTTTAACCAAAGGTAAAACTAAACTGAACAAAAATGACGAATGTAGAGTCTAAATTGAAAAAAAAAAATAACACAACTACAAACTGACATGTGACACTGACACATGACACAATGATAATTCTAAGAACTGACATATGACACTCCTTAATCGATTTACTTCATACTAACGAATTAATTACATCAAATCAAATTTTTCAAAATAAGAACCAAATTGAAATAAAAAATAATAAAATGACCAAATCAATGTTTTGACACAAAAATAGATACCAAAGACATAATTTAACCTATCATTTAATGACCTTTGCAAAACTTTTCTTCAAACCAACTGTCTTTATTCAGAGAAAACACAAACTCAAACGCTCGAGCATATCTATATATTTTTCTAAAATAATAGAGAAACATTTATCATAATGTAAATATAGTTACCAAAAAATAGTAAGGACAAAATTGTAGAATAAAATATTTAATACCGAAAAGAATAATTAGAATTGATTATATTAATATTAAAATAAAAAATAGTTATCTAAAATGAGAATTAGAATAAAATTGTACAGCGAAACGTGTTCTTTTGAGAATTGGTATTGTAGTACGAAATTTCCAACTAATAATCAATTTAAAAAAAAAAACATCATTCACTTAAAAAATATTAAAATAAAATTCAATATGTTTTTTATGTGAAAATTAAAATTAAAATTTTAGACTGATTTAATTTATCATTATTGCATACATTTAATCATTTTACTAAATTTTATTAAATTCATTTAGCATTTTAAATGCTAAAACTAAAATAGACTCAAATTTTAAAGATACACTAATCTCAGTTTTCAATGTATAACTCATAAATATATAATTGTCAAAAGTTACATTAAGAGAGAAATTTTATCGAAAATTGTATCACCAACAATTTATATGAAAAAACAACTTAACTATAATTATTCATATTAAATTTCGTTAAAATCAAATAAAAATAAAATGTTTTAATAAAAAGTATTCTAGAAAAGATATATTGTACTAATTTCAATCTAAAAATATTAAGAAATGATTTAACACACACAAAGAACTTTCTTTTAAAATATATCATCAATGAGTGATATAACATTTAGTAAATATTACACCAATAACAGCAGTTTTTAATTGAATGTTACATTATCAATAATTTTATACAAAAAATAAAATTATAGATTCAAATGTTAAATTATAATTTCATATCAAACAGATTACTTACGCTAAATTTAAAAAAAAAAAAGTAAACAGCAAAAATAAGATAAAGCAATTTTTATTGTAATATAAATAAATATATATATATATATATATATATATATATATATGTGTGTGTGTGTGTTTTTTTTTTTTTCAAATCCTACCTACGTGAACAAAAATTTCTCTAATAAATACATAATTTCAATTGAAAGGTATGAAACAATGTATTATTTGATCAAAATTATCTATACATAGTGTCTAAATCAAACTAAGTTCAAATTAACGATCACAAAAAGTTCAATTAGGGAGAAAAACTTTAACCAAAAACACATTTCATAGCATTTTCAGAAGATATAAAGACTCAAATTTCTCACCTTATTAGCGTAAGCCGAGACTTGTCGATACCCTTTTCACAGATGCAACTGAGCTTGGCAATGGTACGTGAAACTATTTAGCATATATAATGCTTGACCTATTTTCTAAATCAAGCTGTTACATAATTGGAACACGAAAGGAGAGAAGGTATAACCCACAGGGCACCTCATCCAATATGATCCTCATAGTTAGTGCCATGAAAACGTAATAAATCCATAGCTTTTACTATCAGTGGTCCTGTACTCTAAACGATGACAAACTTGCACATGTTTGCCACTACGTGCATTTTAGAAAATAATGCAATCTCTTCATAAAAGGATTGCAAGTAATCTTCGTGGTTTTTTGTTTTTTAATCAAATGTGGTAGGAAAAACAATATTTGTCTCTAACCTGCACTTCTCCAATATATAGAGCAAAAACTTATTAATATATCATGAGTCAGACATGAAACGAGGATTCACGTCCTCGCAAAACACAGGACCACTGATCACCGGTAACCAATCATTTATCCAAAAATCAAAGATAAACCAACAAATGATTCCATGTACCAAATGCAAGACATAATTAAAATCAGTGTTGAAGTATCCTTCAACCAAAAGAAGGTGGTGCACCACAAACCAAAAGTGTCTAATCTAAAGAAACAAACTCAACCTGAAAACTGTATGAAAGCCAGTGCCGAAAATAACAATCCATCATTGCTAAGTAAACTCCAAAATAACCTTAAGAAACAAGGTTGTCATTAAGTGATAAAGAAGCCAGCTGATCAGCAGCACCGCCAGCCTGCTGCTGCTGGGCAACATTCCTTAGGACATCCATCGCCTCAGCCACCTTTGCTTTCAGCGCTTCTGGTGACTCCAGCAAATGCAGAACTTCAGTCTGGTCCATCTCAAGAAGCATGCCTGTGACTTTTGCAGCATTATCAGGCTCTAACTGCTCCACAAGGGGGTAAAGATTCTCACCCAGCATCTACAAATATATAATCAACAATATAGTTAGTTACAAGGCAATAGATGATGTTTGGGCACATTAAAATTATTACACTGATTCAAGTTTTAACTACATAAACATTAGAGGGAGTGAAAAGCTTACCGTCCTCTGCTGCTCTGGAGAAGCATTAGCCAGAGCCGATGCCAAAGCCCCAATAGGAATTTGCTGTGAGAGTGATGCATCACGAATTGGCATCCCACCCACATCATATGGAACAGAAAACATACCCCCAGCAACCCCAGGCATAGGAACATCAGGAATGCCCCTGCCAGGAGGATATCGATAGACACGTCCCCTAGGAAGCATCTGCCAATCTCAAAATTATCAGGTAAATGCTCTAAACAAGATAGATGATCCACAAAATTATGAACAAAGAATTGCCCCAACCTGCTGTGGCATCATTGGAACTGGCTGCTGGGACTGTTGGACTGCACGCCTTCCACCAGGGCGCTGACCCTGTTGTCCCTGCTGAACCATTGGTACAAAGAAATTTGGCACAGGAGCTGCACCTGGCCTCATACCAGGCACAAGTTGTTGTTGATAACCAAATCCGGGCTGAGAAAAATTTTCTTGGTCAGATAGGAAAAAATGATCATGAAATTACTCCATGGAGTAAAACAAGTGTAAAATAACAAGCATCATTCAACATTGCACCAATTTATGTCTATGTAGATAGACAGATTAGAAGAGATTACCTGAGAAGGAATGATAGCAGGAGGGCCTTGGCCGTAAAATATTTGTTGACCAATACCTGGAGCACCTGGAGGATACATTGGCACACGAGGACCAACAGATGGTGGCATTCCAACAGGTCGCATTTGAGCAAACTGAGCCTGCATAAAGAAATTATTCCAACATGGAAACATATTTACAGCCACATATTCAATAATTCAATAATGAAATACAGTGTAAAGCTAGTCATAATTGAATTTATAACCATTTGCAAAGCACAGCAACATAGTCTGTGTCATTGATCTCAGATAACCTGAATTCGGCATAGGAAATATAGTTGACACAAAAGAAAACAATTATTCAAACAACCCACAATAAGCTCCAAGAACAACTATCATTATTGTAAGATTAGTTGGAAGAAATGGCAAAAACATTGTGTGTTCGTGAATGAAATAGAGAAGACAGAGGACTGCAAAGATTTAATACAGCATCGTTAATACATAATTCCAGCAACAGAGACAAGTTGAGATAAGATCAGCAATTAAAAATAAGCCATACCTGCAGTCTAGCTCTTCTATCTTCTTTCCTTTGGGCTAGAGTCACATAGAGAGGTTTACTAACCACCATTTTGCCATTCATCTCAGCGAGCTACCAAAATATAAAGCAAACCAAAAATCATTTTCAAACTAATAAAACCAAGTATTGCTTTCACGATGAATATAACCTACGACTTACTGCTCTAGATGCCTCCTCAGGAGTTGAGAACGCAACAAATCCTGATCCACGACTAACGCCATTTGGGTCCCTCATAACCTTTCAAATGTAGAACACTTAATACACACTATATAATAAACAAAGATTTAGTGCCAAGCCAATTATACTATGTACCTTGCAAGAGGTGATGGTACCAAAAGGGGAGAACAGCTCCTTAAGTTTATCATCACTAATGCTATCATCCAAATTTTTGACATACAAGTTTGCCCCTTGATATTTATCAGCAGCTTCTTTCATGCTCTGCTCAAATCGTTGTTTCAACTCATTCTCCCTTTCAGATTTCTTCTGAGCTTTTCCAACGTACCATTCCTTATCCTCAAATTTTTTGCCATTGAGAGCCTCAACAGCCCTAGCAGCATCATCAGCATTCTCAAAATTCACAAACCCAAAGCACTTTGATTTCCCATCTCCATCCCTCATCACTACAGCACTAGTAATAGTTCCAAATTCACCAAAAATTGTCTTCAATTCATCATCACTAGTCGAATCTGCTAGATTCTTTACAAAAACATTATTGAATTTTGCCTTGTCAATAGCACTCTCTCTCTCTTGCTTGCGAAGGAAGGGTCCCACATACACTTGCTTATCATTCAACAGCATACCATTCAGCTTCTCTATGGCTTTTTGGGCAGATTCCTCATTATCAAACTGAACAAAGCCATATCCTTTTGATTGCCCAGATGAATCCGTTGCTACCTTGCATGAAAGGATATTCCCAAATGTAGAGAAGGTATCATGTAATGCCTTGTGGTCAATTGCCCTATCCAAATTCTGTAACAATCCACACATTGAAAAAAAAGAAGTGAAAAAGACAGTACCAACTAGGGCATGCAATATAGAAGCTTCGCAGAAATCCCTCCGTTACCAAACAATAAGGAAGAACCAAGACAGTTATACCTTGATAAAAATATTTCCTGCCCCACTTTTCCGGATACTGGGATCACGATGCGAATACATAATACGGATGGGCTTGTTGTTGAGAGGAGTGAAATTCAGAACATCTAATGCTCTGGCAGCTGACAGGCAGGAAAAATGTCAGAAATATCAGATCATATATATAACAAACATGGGGGGTGAACTTATGGTTATCACAACATGAATAGAACAAGAGAAAGTATAATTCAAGCATAGGAAATTACGGGAGCAGTTCAACAACACAAAGTTTATGGGACTAGAGAGCCAAAAAGACAACTGAAGAATCAAATCACGATTATTTATGATAATGATAAATCAAGAAAACAAATCTCCTGATGTAGAATGGTCCTGGCCATTCAGCCAATAACACAAGGGAGTATAGTAAGAACAGAACTACCCCAGAATATTTAAATCATGCATCCGGCGATTAAAATAATGATAAATATATCTTATTTTGAACGAGCAGTTATCAAAAGACCAACTTCTAAGAAATGTATGATATGGTGTGACTATATAACCCAATCAAGATGACCATGAATCCAAGATATGAATCAAAAGACAGAGATTAACTACGAATACGATAGAAAATAAAAATATAAATATCAGATGACGAACAGAAGAGAAATTCAAATCCATCTTTTCAAGTGTTAGGGTATTAAGGGTCTACACCTACCTTTTGGAGATCCATCAATTTACAACTATATTCAAGTTCTCTGCAATATCCTACCAAGGTGAGATACACAAATATTCCATCTCTCAAATTTCAAAACTTATCAGAAAGTATTTAGGAAACTGGCTTTGGATACTTTAAATTAGCAAAACAGTAGCTAACACAAGGACTTGGAGAGATTCCAAAAACATTAAGACAATTCATAGAGTTTTAGCAACCGCAGGATTCATACTGTAATTATTATATTAGCTCATGTTTTCCGAAAAGTATCCATTTATGAAAAGAAAATATGTCGGGGTATATTAAATTCATCCAAGCAGGGCAAATGCGTTTTGACTGATATTTTCATTTATATATAAAAGAATGCACCCTTTCCCCCAAACAATTTGATACACAAAGATTTGCTTGTGATATAGCATGCAAAGTTCCTTTTCCCCACGGAAGTTTGTCTTAATTTATAAAACAAGATTCCATAAGCAGAGGAACTATCGGCGTGCATACCATACCTGTTTGCAACATACATGATCAACTTTAATAGAGTGATAAATCTCACCACCAAAGTTACAAACATCAAAACAACAGACCTACTTCACAAGAAGCTCTTGCAAAAAAAGAAATTAAAGGCATGCCACGTTAATTAATTAAACAATAACAATTCTTCATAAAGTAAATAGGGTAATAAATTCTCCAGCTGCTTTCACGGTATTCAGTGTCGTCCCCACTTAATAAGTTACACCATAACAAAGCAGTATACATAACTATTAGCAGGGATCGACTTCCCCCAGATAACTAACACTAACACAGTTACAAGTCAAACCAAAATTCAAAAGAAATTATTAGGGTCTAAAACAAGGATAAAGAGCAGTTTACAAAAAAAATCTAATAGCTTTAATGAATCCTCCACGAGAGAACTAACACTGACACAATGACGAGTCAAGCCACAATTTAAATCCAAAATTAGGATCCAAAACAAGGTTTTCAATGCTCCTGTGATAGTGCCGGAAATTGTGAACGTATCCTGCTAATGTAACCACAATTGCGGCACTTTGAATTTGAAATCAGGCATAGGACTTCTATTTAAAACCAATCCATTCATTCAGAAATAAGATTAAGCAATCAAATTTCATCATCAAATCAATAGGAAATGATAAAAATAAAATAGGAAAGAAAAAACCACAATCCAATGCACACAGACCAGTAACAGGAACTATACACCCAAAAAAAAAAAAACTAACCATCTTGAGGGTTGCTATAGTTGACATAGCCGTAACCGAGCGATCTTCGGCTGGTCAAGTCCCTGCAAACCCTAACAGACACGACTTGGCCCAATTGATTGAACAGGTCATACAGCTGTGAGTCCGTGACGTTGGGGTCGAGATCTCCGACGTAAAGCGACGTCGTCACGAACTGGTTTCCTCCAGCAGCAGCAGCAGCAGCACCGTTGGGACCGGGCATCGCATTCTGAGGCTGAACCTGAACCTGAGCCATCCCAAGCAAAAACAACAACTACACAAACAAACAAAAACTGAATTTTTCTCTTCCCGAAAAGAAATCCCTAATTTCCTTTTTTTTCCTTTTTTCTTTTTTTTTCTCTTCCCCCTCCTCTTGTTATTGGGAACAATAAAACCCTAGGAAGAACAGAAAAGCTAGCTAGACTCGGGTAGATGCACGAACAATAACACAGACTTGAGAGAAACTCTTAATTTTTTTTGTTTTGGGTGCGAGAAAGGCGAGGAGAGGGAAGGGAAAAGAGAAACGGGGGTGGATGCGCGGCGGATAAGGAGTTGCCGCCGGCGGAAATCACGGCGGCGCGTGAGGGTAAGGGGAGAATTGAAATAGTGAGGTAAAGAGAGAGAAAGCGAGAGAGCAGCAGATACTGCGCTGGAAAAAGGAGTGAGAAAGGAAGAGCGAGAGAGAGGTTATAGGTAAAAGCGATGTGGGTAAACCCTAGCACAATCCAGCAGAGAGATCTGAACCGTTGGATGAGTGAGGATGTGGGCCCGAGGCAGGGATGCGAAGGTAGATAAGGATTGCGAGAGCAGAAAGGAGAGACGAAAGATGAAGAATCTTAGGTAACCGGTAGAAAGAGAGAGAGTGTGAAGAGTGATGATTTACCGCACAACTCAAAACAGTTACACAACAGTGACGGGCCAGCTCAAGCTGTTTAGTTCACACTACCTCTATTTAATTCCATTTTTCTCTTCAAATAAAATGCATCCTAATATTTTTTTAATTAATTAAATATTTTATTTACTTACACACTAAGAATGAATACTCAATTAATTCATACGCGGTTACTTTTAGCTTGTTAGGGGTCCTAAATTTATGTTACTTCCTTGACCGGAAAATTCTTTCATCCAAATTTAAAATAAGTTTGTTAAAAAAAATAGCCGATTTTAACTCTACTCAACTAAGCTTTCAAAAGAAGAAAAAATACTTTGTATTAAATAATTTTCGTTTAAAAAATATTTACTGAGAATTTTATTTTTGGGTAATGTTGGCTAGTTTATTTAAAATATAATTAATATGTTTTGATAATTTTTTTTCTTTGAATAAGTAATAACACTTTCAAAATACTCGTTGAAGGATATTTAATGTGTTTTATTGGCTTTAATTCTAAAAACATATTTAATATCTTTTATGTTATTAATGTAATAAATGTTTTAAAACATTTTTTTTTCATCTCTGGTTGTTTTACGAGAAGGCTCTTTAACAATACCAAAAAAACCAACATCCTTCGCCTGAAATTTTTTAATTATTTAAAAACTACATTAATTATTTTTTATTTTAATATAGCAATTAATATTTTTATTAAACTTGTTCTATGTGTTTAATAAATTTCCGTTTAATATGTGAATAATAGATGTCATTAGAGAGAACGTAATGTAATTAATGAGATGTTTTAGTAATATGAGAACAAAGAGTATTAAATAATTTTGGGTTTTTAATATAATAAATACTTCTTATTATAATTATTCCATTATTTTTTTATTTAAAACAAGAGGATAAAAAACCTAATACAAGTGGAATCTGCTACCAAACATTCACAATAAATGTTGGAAACAACATCACATATCAGTCACGTCAAATATATATGAACCCATGAAATGACTCCTTCATGGTTATAAATCTACTGAATATTTTACCACCAAATGGTTACACTGTCAAAACCTATTTTTAGTAATTGAATAGTATTCTTAGAATCAGAATAGTTCTAATTAATTATCTACAATCATCTCTCCCAAGCAATTTTAAGGTCATAATAGATTCTACATAACTCAGCAGCAAGGACAAAGCAAGTACTAATCCTTTTTGAGAATTCCCATAAAAATTTCGTTTGACCACTCCTCACACTTGTATTTGCTGCAAGATATAAGGTGCAACTTCCTAGCATCTTCCTTTTCACCCCAACACTTTTTATCAAAGTGGTTGTAAAATGGATTTTGCTCTAAGTTTAACTCTTCCCACAAAGAAACCTACTTTCCATGATCTTTTTGATTAACCTTATCCAAAATTAATTGATCGGTATATGTGGATGGCCATTTATCTTGAATCACAATAACAAGGTCATTTGTAGACGCAATGGCTATCTCCTCAACCATATTATTAAGAACTAGTTTTAAACTTAATTTAATTTTATAAAATCAATAAGTAAGATGAGGTTTTGATGAAAAACAAAACAACACAACCAAAATAGCAAAGAATGCAACGAATATAATTTTTCATAACTTGCAAGAATATATGAAAAACAACTACCAATAATAACAATAAATCACCAAAATCATAAATAGAGACACCAACATTTTTAATGTTCAAAACCTCTTAAGGTAAAGGTAAAATCCAGAGTCATCCACACTAAAGAAATAGTTCTGCTATGATCAACAAAAAATACAAAAGAGTTTTAATCAACTGCACAAAATAGTGCTAACATCCTGTCAAACAACAAAGCAACAAAGCTTGCAAATAGAGAACAAGGAAGATAAAGAAAACATAAATATACAACTACAGTGCAAATTTAATATCTCCCAATTCATACCTCGTATCAATGATCCAAATGGTTAGAATGAAGAATAGGATGTCTCAAATTTGCTATCAAATTTCCAACACGATCCAACAGTGGACAAGTCTATAGTATCAATTTTATAGTTGCAGCTCTTTGAAAAATGTGAATAGTTTTCCCTCTTCCTCTCCCTCAATGTGTTGGTGTTCTAAGTGAATTATGACTCTTCTGTTCTTCTTTTTTGTTTGTCTCTTTTACTTTTCAGCCCCTCTCCATTAGGTTAAATGAGACATCAAGTGACATTCTCAACTTTTGGGCATTTTCTCCATATACGAAAAAAGCCTAATACCCAACAAATCTTTCCCTCATAACTATGTGGAGAAAACTGTCAAACAGGCGATCTCACAACAAACTCCAAACTTCTTTCTTGGCAATGCTTTAGTCATCATATAAGCACTATTATCATCAATATGAATTTTAGTCAACTCCAACAGCTTTGCATCCAAACTATCATGTATACAGTATACCTTACATCAATAAATTTGGACCTAGAATGAAAAGTTGGATTCTTACCAAGATGGATAATACTCTGGCTATCAACAAACAATGGATAGTTATCCTGCACAAAGCCAACCTCCTACAAGAATTTCTTTAGCCATATCATCTTTTTGCATGCTTCAATAACGGTAATGAACTTCGCCTTTGTAGTAGACAATGCTACACACCTATGCAGTATTGATTGTTAAGTCATAACTCCCCCTACAAACTTAATCAAATAACCTGAGGTGGAATTCTTGGAATCAATGTCTTCAGCCATATCTAAATCTGAGTCAAATTAGGCTTATCACCTCCAAAATAAAGCTTTATATCAACAATACCATGAAGATGTGTCAAAATCCATTTCATAGCATTTTGATGCTTTTTACCGAGGTCTAACAAAAACTGACTGATAATACCAATAACATATGCAATATTTGGTCTAATGCACATCATTGCTTACATCAAACTGCTCATCACAAATGCATAAGGAATTATACTCATATATGTCTTTTGAATTTCATTTGAAGGACTCTGTTTAATTGAGTATTTAAAATGAGTAGCAAGAAGAGTGCTCATGACCTTAGTATTTTCTATATGGAATCTTTGTAGCACCCTTTTAATATAGTGTTCTTATGATAGCCAAAGCTTCTTTTCTTTTCTATCTCGAATGATTCTTATACCAAGAATTTGTTTAGCAACTCCCATGTCTTTCATGGCAAATGACTCATCCAATTACTTATTCAACCTATTAATTCTAGAAACTTCTTTCCCAATAATAGGAGAATAATAAAGTTAGTATCAAAAATTTCTTTAACAAAGATACAATAATCAGAAGTAGTCTTCTTGTAGCCTTACTCACATATAAAAGACTCAAAGTTCTTATACCGCTACCTCGGAGCCTACTTTAAAATGTATAAACTTTTTCTCAACCTACACACATAGTCTTCCTTTCCTTTAATTTGAAAGCCTCAAGGTGTTTCATATAAATCTCTTCCTCCAAATCACCATGAAGGAAAATTATCTTCATATCCACCTGCTCAACCTCCAAATCAAAAGTAGAAGCTAAATTTAGCACAATTATGATGAATGACAATTTCACCACAAGTGATAAATCTCATTAAAATCAACACTTACTTTTTCTGTTTGAAACCTTTTACCACTAATCTAGCCTTGTACTGTGTAAATGTAGAGCTAGCATCTTATCTCACCTTGAAAATTCACCTAATTTCCAAAACCTTTTTACCTAAGGTTGTTAAACTCGACAGTTTCCATAAACTTGGGTGAGTCTGGTAACTCGGATAGTAAACTTGTTAGAGTTTACTTTAGATATAAAAAGTATTAAAATATTTATAAATAATATAAAATAATCTTGTTATATGATATTATAAAAAAAATATTTTTTATCGTAATATTATTATTAGTTGATCATATTATATTATTAAATATTTTTTATATTTTGTTAACTAGTTTTTATAATAAATTTAATTAATTATACATATCGTATTTAATATTTAATATTTAATATAATACAAAAAATGCCTGAACTTTGATATGTGAAGACTTTAAGCCTAAAAGCCAATAGAAACCCCACCATACAAATTTAATCTTCCATGATTCCCTAAGTTACTTGCGTAACAATCTTATGAGCACGATAACCTTATGAGCAACAACCTTGCGAATGTAGCAAGAAGACAGCATAGGAAGGTCGCAGATCACGAGCACCATCGCAAATGTGAGCACCCATGAACGCAAGCACCCACAATGAAGAGTGCTTCAGAAGAAAGAATGAATAAGGGGGTGAATTAGAAAACACTCAAACCCTAATCCCAAATAGTTTTCTCCACAAATGCGCTCCAATTGACCGTTTTCGTTTAAAAGTGTTTTTCTCATTGAACTCGCTAAATCATTCCAAACTCGCGAGTTTGGCCGAATGAACCAAGTTTACATCTGATTCTACTTAGTTCATTTGAAAAATGAGTTTACTTTCAAGTTGACTCAGAAACCATGAGTAGAAACGTAAACTCATCCTAGTTAATGAGTTAACTCTCAAGTTTGATAATCATGTTTTTACCCTTAGGCAAATTCACAATGTCATAAGTGTGATTATCATGTAGAAATTTCATCTCATTTATTGTTGTTTTTCTTCACTCTTTAAAGCCTCTTTAAAACATCTAGGTTCTCCATCATCATTCAAGGTTATATACTCATCAGAAGAATACCTTATAGAAGGTTATCTCTGTTAGACCTCCTAAGTTGGACTTGAGGTAGTTTAGGTACATCATCAATATTTTCATCATGTGACATAGAATGCTCCTACTGGTCATCATCAATAGGAACATATAATCCACCTCCAAGTTGTTGATCATCAACATCATCATGTTGTTCACCAGGTTGAACATTACTTTCATAATTATCCAAATTGTGAATAAGCAACAACATAGGATCAACATCAATCAGATTTCAATGTTTTTTTAGTGTGACCTTCTCCACCTTATCAATGTTCTCAATGGTTTGTTCTTCCATGAATTGTACATCAAGGCTTCTGACAAGCTTATTCTCAATAAGATCATAAAATTGTAGCAAAATTCATCCTCACTGATAAGGATGCACTACTACCTTGTCTTCACATCCAACTTGGATCTTTCATCCTTTGTAATATGAACAAATGCATTGCAATTGAAGACATGTAAATGATCATAGCTTACATTCTTACCAAGCCAAATTTTATCTAACACTTCATTGTCCAAAATAGTAGTAGGAGTGATATTGATAACGTGCACCGTCGTGTATAGTGTCTCACCCTAAAATTGCTTGGGTAATGTAACATTTGATAGCATACATCTCACCTTCTCAAGTAATGTCTTGTTCATCCTTTCAAATAAACCATTCAACTTAGGAGTTTTAGGAGAAGTCTTCTAACGTGCAATATCATGTTGTTTGCAATAAGCATCGAAAGGTCTACAATATTGACCACCAATGTCAATACGGATACATTTCAGCTTCTTGCCTGATTGCCTCTCAACCAAGGCATGAAATTGCTTGAACTTTTCAAGTACTTCATCCTTTCGTTGAAGTGCATATACCCATAGCTTCTTGGAATAGTCATCAACAAAAGTAACAAAGTAAAGTGCACCATTGAATGACTTTACCTTCAACGGGCCACAACTATCAAAATGCACAAATTGTAACAACTCTGACTTCCTTAAGGTTAGATGCTTCTTGAAAGATACTATAGTTTGCTTGCCAACCATGCAATGAGAATATCTCTCAAATTCTGCACTTTTTAACACTTAAGAACATAGTTTTTAACTAAAAATTTCAACCTTTTTTCACTAATATGTATGAGCCTTCGGTGCCACAAATATGCTTCCATATTCATGGCATTCATAGTGTCTTTTTCAACCAAAGCTTTTGTCTAATACAATTTGTAAGACCTGGGAAAGTATTAGAATAAAGAGAAACCCACGAGGAAAAGTGATGGCTTGGTAAAGATTATTGATTTATTTAAATTAATTATTTTAGTGAATTATAGAATGTGGAATAATTATTAGAGTGATTTAATAGAGTTTTTTATTTATTTAGATTACTTATTTAAATTATTGAATGGGAAATACATATGTTTATATATTTGTGGTGCGCTTTTCATTCTCAAAATGCATTTGGTGTAGTGGTGGATTTTTGCTTGGCATTAAAAGGGTGTAGGTTTTGATTCCTCTTGACTTAGGAATGGGATTTTTTTAAATATCTTTGCTATATTTATCTATCTCCTCCTTTTGTTAGATTCTTCCTTTATTTTTCAATTTCTTTTTCGTGGTTGCAATATGCAATATACATATATTGTTTTAACACAACATTTAGTTTTAGCTTTTGTTCAGAAACACTTGGTACCACCCACACACAAAACAAGAGCCATTTTTATCTTGTTTATTTTGAAATCGTTGTTGCCACTTTTTCCTTTAAAGAATGGAAACGTCTTTTGCTATCATATATTATTTTCCTTTTTGAATAATAAAAGCGGCCAATATCTTAGATTTAATTTTAGAATATTAACAGAAAAAGATTAGGAATGAAAGGATTATAGGTCAAAAGTTAGGGTTTTAGGAGAGGAGAGAAAATACTCTAGTGTTCTAAGTGTGAGAAAGGAGAGAAAATGACGAGGCAACAAGGAACCGAGAGAAAATGCAGAGAATGGAGGTATAGGTTGGGAGACGCTTTAGAGAACTTGCGAAATCAGGTAGGGGAAGTTGAACTTTGATCTCTCTTTGCTTGTGATGGTTGTTTTACGTATGTGCTTGAAGGTGGGCATGAGCTTATGGAGTGGTAATGAGTGTGATTCATGTTGTGTTTTATTTCTGAATAAGTGTAGAATATCCTGGGGGACGTTAAACCTTATTTTTCTTATTGCTTTTGATTTTTGTTGGTTTGGAGATATGTGTATGTTTATACTAGCATGCTACACGTGGGGTTATGTCGTTTTTGTTTCTGATTCACATTCTCACCTTTAAGCTTGCCTACTATGTGGTTCATTTTGTGTGTACATGCATGGTTCTCGTTAGTTGTTGCCAAAGCATTTAGGTTAATGTTGGGTTCCATTGTTTTGTGTGTCGTCATGTGTTTCTCTTGTAGTCATACTTTATTGGGTTTCTTTGGGTTCACGTTCGACCTCACTTTAATTGGTGCTTTTGCTATTATTATCAACGTGTGATAGTGGTATGTGGAGGGTGCTACCAAGGGGTATCTATTGGAACCGTGAGTAAGGGGTAGATGTGGTGCGGTTTTGGTTCTTTGGTGTGGTGCATTTCCGCAGATGTTGGTTGGTCTCTTTAGAGACCCTAGCATGCATAAAGAAAGATGTCACGTTTAGGGTAAGTTGCATATGGGGTCGTGGTTGGGTGTCATTTAAGTGACTTGCAATGTTGAGTGGTGCAAGCGTTGGTTTTGTTTTAAGCAAAACTGAATCACTCTCAGTTAGTGGGGTTGTTACAAGTAGTAGGGTCTTGGGTTGGGTTTCACCTTAAAGGAGTTGTTGGAAGAGTGGATGCTTTAAACTTCACTATAATCACTAGTATAGTCACATACATGGGTTTTTCTATAGCTATATTTCTTAACTTGCGTGAATTGTAGGTGCAATACCTTTCTTTTCTTAGTATATTATTTTTAATCCAATGTTGGGAAGCATTTATGTTCTAGATTGACTTTTCTTTTAGAGTGAGGGCCACTTATAACATTAATTTTCTTCTTTATGATTTGGGTGTTATGCTTTCTTCCATTGGTTCGCAAGTGGTGAAGAAATATTAGCATTGTTGACATGATTGGTTATAATAATGTTTATAGTTATGAAATTATATATATATATATATACACGTTAATTGGGTGGTAGGGATAACTTGGTTTTATTATATATATATATTGGTTTTGGTATTATAAATCATTAAAGTATATTTATTTTATATATATAAATTATAAAAGGTCATGAAATCCAATCCATCTTGTAGGGACTGTAGTGGGGTATTCACAATTTTGAATGTTGTTGTCACTTTTGAGTGTAACATAAAACTTGTTCTTGTGATGAGTGATTTTGTATAGTGCATACTTACCATTTTATTTGGTTTTTTTGTCTTTGACGAGCAGGTTGGCTCGAAGGGTGTTTAGATGTGGCAGTAGTTTTGTCAACAATCTTTAGCTCACATGTGTTGCATGTTGGAAGTGTTTTCCTTATTTGAAGACTCTTTGTGGAGTTAAGTTTTAGTAAGGTTTCCATCATACCTAAAGACCCAATGTTTAAGCATGTTTACTATGTTTAAGTATTTTAGTGGATGTGATGTTGAGTATTATGTGAAATGTCTTATTTCGCTAAATATCGGTTATATATCAATGTTTATGATTAGCTTACCCCTATTTGTTTATGTTGTGTGTTTGTTGTGTGTGGGATAATCATATGACGCGTGTGTTATATGGGAGCAGATAAAATTGCAGATGATTCTGACATGGAGTAGATTGACGAGAGAAAGGGATGGACTCGGGATTTATGTTCATTTTTTTTATTAAGTTGTTAAATTACGTATTAAAGACGATATAATTTATTTTCAAGGTCGTTGTTATTTAAAAATTTTAGACAATGGATATTTGAACTACATTTTTTTTAATAGATTCAATTATGAATTTTTACTTAAGTTCATTTTATCGATAATCATTTCTGCTAAAAGTGTTCCTTTTATAACTTTCCATGACATCCAAAAATTGGGGTGTTACACAATTTATCTTATTTTTCTCCTCTAGCCACAACCAAGTTACCTGTGGTGAATTTTCACTTTCCAGAACCAAAGTTATTATCATACCACCACCATTAAGCATATGCACAAAGATTAAGTTAAAACGGGCATTAAGAGCATGTTTGACTCCTCTAATCAATAACTGCATTCTCATGTTGGTTTGCAGGAAAACATCACCAACACCAATCACCTTAGACAACACCAATCACCAGAAGTGTAAGAAGTGAAGAACTCTCTCCTCGGTGTAGCATGCAGTGTAGCACAACTATCAATACTCCACATGCTTTCATAACATACAAGATTAATTACCTCATAGTCACGAAGAAGAGCAAGATCACCACTTGTAGTTGTAGTAGTGACATGATCATTATCATGACCATTCTATTTCTTCTTGTCCTTCTTGCCTTTGTTGTCTGTTTTCCACTTAAAATAATATTTTTGAATATGTCTAGTGTAAGACCCGAGAAATTTAAGTGATTAAGTAAATAATTATTTAATAAATACGGATAGTGGGAACCTTTATGTCATTTAATGTTGGGGTTTATGACGTGGAAAAGTACTAGCTCAAATGGTTAAAAGTACTTAGTTATTATGAATGAACGAACTTGGGTTTGAGTCTAGTATATGCCTTTGTATGTTATTTTAATAGTTTATTAATTTTAATGATATACTTAATCATGATGAGTGATTATAAATTCTTAGATGTATAGGAATTATCATGAATTGGTTGAATGGTTATGCATTGACTTGATAATGGTGTGGTTATGTGTTTAAAGCTTGGCTTATGTGAAATAAGGTTCCTTTTTGCTAAAAATTAGAGTGGGAGGTGAGAATAATAGGAAGTTAAGAGTGAGGTAGAGTCCTTTTGATACTTCTAATCAATCTACACTAAAAAGAGAGAGCTAAGAGGGTATTTGGAAGCCACTGAATGTGGAAAAATTAGAAGGTGTCAAGGAGTGAGATTTTGCTATCATCAAGGATCATAAGTTTTGCAAATTGGAAGCGAGGAAACCAGGTTAGGGGAGCTGAACCAATACTTGATTGTATTTATCGTAATTTCATGAATAGTATGATGTATGATTGCTCTTCTATTCATTCATTCTGGATTTCTTCACGTTTCTAAATTTTTTCAGAAACCACCTAACGGCATTGAAGACTTGTCAAGCAACGCATGAAATGTGAACCCAATTTTTGGGTTAGGGGTATGAACCACCTGGCGGAACTATTGTTGCCCTTTTTGAGTCCTGTGATGTGTGGGATACTTTGGGTGCTTGATAATCTCTTGATTTGGTATGCGGGTTAATAGAAATTGAATTATCATGCTCTTACTTTGAAGATATATTAATTTAGTGATGTTTTTCATTGTATAATGCGTGAACATAATGCCTTTATGATCAAATTCTCCTTGTGTTCGCATTTCTGGAAAATTTCCAGAAATCGTCTAGCGGGCCTCCAAAGTCGCCAAGCGACTCATATTAAAACATTCCAACTTCTGGGTTTCTGGTAAGAATCGCCTGGCGGTGAAGAGTTGCTGCCAGGCAATGCGTGTTGGTGTTCTTTTGATGAAAAAGTGTTGTTTTTCGTACTTTTTGCGCAACAAGAACTGTCGGACGCTGGTTTTATACTGCTAGGCGTCAGGTTCCTGACTTTTAGGCGCTAGGCGCCATCGTTTTTCTGGTCTGCACAGTTTTTGTAAAATTGCATTTCTCGATTCGTTAACTGTCGATTTAAGTAAAATTTTGACAGGTGGTCCATAACATGTAGTTCTTCACTTTGAACGGTGGAGATTTTATTTGAAGATTAATAGCTAGAGATATATGTTACTCATGATTGCTGGTTTGAAAGTCTTTAAAATGCATGAATAAATTCTTGATAATTTCAAGTAACTACTAATGTGGCATGAGTTGGAAGCATGATTGGGTTATGTTGTAAATCTATATGAATTTGAATGTTCCTTTGGGTTAATCATATGTTGAGAATTGGTTTATTGGTGAATGCATGTGTATCAATATAAATTAAATTATTGCATAAAAGGTGTGAAGTGCTATATTAATTTACATTTTCTTCTTCTTCAATTGAAAAAGTTTTGAAACTTTTCCCAACTGGTTGAGCTCCAAATACCCTATTTCGAAGCTAAAGTGGTTGGAGTGTTCAGCCTTGAAGATGTAGTGGGTTCGTGGCTTCAATGTTAGAGTTGATGGTTCTAGCGGACACTACAAGGGCGAAAGAGTTGGTCCTTGTATTCTGGTGTTCATATGTGAAATAAACTAGTAAGTTTACGAAATCCTCGTATTTGCCTGTTTATTTTGTTATGGTCTTCACATATGCTAAATGTGGAAAGATTTGGCGATACACTCTTGTATTCCAATTAGTGGTAATATGAAATACTTGTATGTAAGTTATTCATAATTACTATGAAATGAACCATTTTGTTACTTGTTATATCGTAACTCCAAGGCTACTTTATTATATTTTGTGTGATATCAATTTTGTTTAAGTAAAGGATTTTGCTAAGGATCAAACTAGGTTCTTTAGGTTTTTCGCCTAGACAACATAAAAGTTGAGTCAACTAAATGTGCAAATGGGGAGAAAGGAAGAGATTCAACATAAGTATGATTAGATTAATTGATTCTTTATTGTGTTTGGAATCAGTTTATGATTTAATAAAATCTTATGATTCACAATAATGAGAATGAAATTGAAACCTCTATTGTGCATGAATTCAATGTTTTCCGAATTGATTATACATACATAGATTTGGGTTGTGTGAGGTGGAGAAATGGGGAATGGATTAATTGTTATTGATCTTGCGTAGATGAATTTGAATTATGATTTTTAAATGTAATATTATAACATTTAATTAATAAAGTTTCTCATTTTAATCTATTTTCTTAGAGTTCATATTGTTTTGAGATTGAATACAATTTGGTGTGGAATGATTGAATATGAATTCTAGGTTAAGTAATCATCATCTCAAGGGTTAATTTTTCTTTGATTTAGATAAACATGAAATAGGATATGACAATGATTATTAGAATTTCTATTTCTGATCTCAAGGGAAAAGCGATTTCCTGTCGACAAACGAGAGAGAGTGAAAGTGAAACTTAGTTTTCTCTTTCAAATGCTCATCACCCCGCGTCCTTTCATTTCCCTCGTCCGGTGTGCATTCTACTTTCCACCATAAGCCATTCCAAATAATTGCAAATGAAAAAAAAAAAGTACACCTCAACTACCACATAAGGTGGGTCAAAAAACTTATTTCTTTTCTTTAACTATTACAATATAATTTAACAAGCCAAAGCCAAAGCCTCTGTATTGAATCTTGGAACATCACCTATATTTCAAGAAATTACTTCTAACGTTGTTACCATCTGGCGTCACCAGCTTAAGTAAATAATACGGTTTTGGATAGTGCTGTACTGATATAATTGATACTCAGTCACCCGATAAGCACCCCTACATCAAATAGAATTCAACATGGGTAGACTCCACAATTTGAAATATCATCTATATATTTAATATGTCTAGAATTCAGAGTAGGATTTAAATTTTGAAGTGGTTATTACATTTTAATTTCGACTGAGCTTTCGCCTTTCTGCTGAAAGGATGTATCAATTTGCGTTGCGATATACAGGGAAATCTTTCATGCAAGGGTACATAGATTTCAGCAACGTTTAACCAGTTAGAAGTATCAATCAAACTACCATAACATTTAACTACAATAACTATGTTATTAAGTATATATCTCATAGCATGCCTTCAGCTTCCCTATTTCACAAAGAATTATTTAGAAAAAAAAAATGCGCTATCAACAATTTTATTTTCCCCCTTTTAGCTAAATTTAAACAAGAAAGCACGCACAGAAATTAAGTGTTAACTACAGCACAGGTGTGTCATGACGAGGTGTTATAAGTACCCAAAACAGGTGGAGTATACATGAGATTCACGAACCTCGTCTGCCCGAGAGGCTTCACCAACCTACAGTGGCCTTCCTACCTGAAAATACATTTCAGCCTACCTGTTGATGATTTACACGCCTCAACCGTAGTCCAACATCTGCATCATGATCTTGTTGATTTAAGCCCGTACCAAGTAAAATAGTGTCCTGCAATTCTGTAGAAGTTCCTGCTTCATTTGCTTTCTCAACATGTTCTCCGTAGTTATGCAACCTTCGGCCAATGAGATACCGGTCATCACGTATTGAGTTATGGAGATTTGTGAACCAGACATGGAATCTCTTAGCACAGAAGCACAAGAAACTGAAACAGAGGCATCCCAACCATGCAAACCGATACACAGCAGAATTGATAACCAACGGATACCCAAGCACTGGAAATACACCTTTGGCCAAAACATAAGGTACACATAATGCCGTCAGCAACTTCATTATGATCGGAAGTACAATCTCCCGAAGAACCCAAAGACCTTGCAACCTGGAGAACCCATCCTCTCTCACCCTCTCAAATTTGACTCGCCAACTTTCATCCACCAAAGGCATCATGTGGTCCAACATAACCTAATGAAAGAACCAAGTCAACAACGTAAAAATAGCAAATAGACACATTCAACTCAATCATGTCACAAACGTTTGGGAGATACACAATCATTTACAAACGGGACGTCACAAATAAATTTAACACATAAGGGAACAGCAAAAGGTGACAACTCAAATTGTTAGTTTGTTAAGAAAAGATTTCCCATATTCGTCAGCTGAATGGAAATTGATCATCTGAAATTCGCTCATGGTAAACAAACTAAGTTGTAGTTCATCAACTAAATATCCAAGTAAAACGCTTTCCTCTGATTACAATTCCAAGAAACCAAGAAAACTCACTCAGACTTTCCCTCTAAATTCATTCTTACCAACCTACTATAAATCATTCAAAATTCAGTATTTATCAACCCTTGCGAATTTGACCCCACCCCCTTAAGTTCACAATACCCTATTATGCTTTAATTTTTTTTTTGTCTACCAGAAAATGAAGAAACATACCATGCACCCAAAAAAAATTATACCAGAAATATGAAGAAATGACCAACCTTTACCCCCACAATGGTGTTAGCAACATCAATAAAACATGTCATTGGCATTATATACTACCTTCTTTGTGATTTGAAGCCAACACTTACAAACCAGTCCCAAATTCCCCAGCCCAGATTACAATGAGATTTAAGTTAGGTTGTCAGCAACTAGCATAAAACTTGGTTAGTCTTTCATGGCAATAATGGATGAGGAAACAAACAAGAAAAAACGTAACAAGAAGTCTTGCACTAAGAGTGGTTGGGGCTACATGAATCACATAATGCCATTGGGGTGAAAATAAACATATACGAGAAAAATATTCCAGAGAATTGATAGCATAAATACTGATGCAGCAGGATAAATTTACCCAAAATAGTGTACAGCAGCAGAAAGATTTTTCTCTTTTTTTATACGCAAAAAGGAGGTTATATAGATCATATCACTCAATATATTTTGTACATACCATTCAGTATTTAATAAACTTATAAAAGTTTTGTACCAGAAAAATTAAAGCCAGGAAAAAAGATGATAATAAAAGGAAACAAACTCACCAATCTAGTCCATATCTTCAGGAATATAAGGCCTAATGCCCAGTCTTGATAAAGGAGGAATACTGGACTTTCATCCACAGGAACTCTCATTGGCACAATCACCAAAAGCTCAAAGAGAAGACCAATTAGCACTGGGATAATGAATATCTGACAAAAAATAGGAATTAGTATACTTACAAGCAAATACAGATATATGCAAAATCAAATGACCAGCTTCAGTAACACAGTGATTAGCAACAGGATCATCCTTACCCATATAGACAGAAGTGCAGAACTCTTCACCAGAATACCACACCATTTCCATACTTGGCCAAACAAAACAGAAGCTCTCCTTTTTCTTATCTGTTCAATTGAGTATCTAACTCCAGCAACAGCAGTCCAGATTACATAGCTTCCAATGATAAATGCATACAGATCTGTGAAAACAAATAAGGTCATAAACACATGAAAAGTTATAAAGCCCAGTGACTGAAAAGCTAGTTCAATCATTTACATACCATTGCATTTAATCCCATGAGTTATGGGAAGGCGAGGAATAAAATTGAAAAGTGCCCGGCCAAGTGAAATTGGTACAACTATCAGAGCAGAGTTGAAGACCAGGAGTGTCATCCACGCAATCACCAGCAAAAGAACAATGCGAAGCACAAAGGCATAACTGCAATAGCAAAATATTTAATTAGATGGTGACAGGGTAACTAACAACAGCTAAAACAAGCATATGCAAAGAAACTGATGACTCTGCTAGATTTCAATTAGAAGGGAACTCACTCAGAGTCCGATTGCTCATCATTCTCATAGTCCTCTCCAGAATTCAGTTCTCCCACTGTACTAATGGCCCTGTTTTCGCCTGCAAATGGCATCAAGCCCATATCATGCACTCCAGCATGTACTACTTGTAGCCTTTCTTGCCTACCTGGCTCTCCATTTCCATTATCTTGATTTACACTGTCATCAGGCCTAGGCAGTAAGAAATCAGTCAAACCAAGAGCCCAACCAACAGCAGTAAACCAATAGCGCAGTAGGGATTTTATAGTTGTCCTCAACTTAAAATGCTCAATAGCAAATGGGATACAAATCTGAAAGAGAAGCATGTCAGCTGGAATTTCAGTGAATGGATCAGATACCCTGCAAAAACATTCATATTCACAATTTAAAAATGTGATACAAAATCCATGGAAACTACCAAAATTGATTAAGGGGCTAGCTTACGATATGTCAAGTGGGAAAATCGAAGGTGCCATCCGCATGGCAAGTTTGACAGGCAAGAATACCAGCATCACAATCAGACTCCCATAAACTGCAACAGATAATAGAACCCTGCGAGCATGTTTGTGCACAGGATCATCTATAAGATCACGAAATGGATTATAGTTTGGATCCGCAGGGTCCCGGAGGAAGTACAAAACTCCATTACGTAAAACCTGCCATTGTAAACAAACAAATCATGTGAAACGGTGAATAACAATATAAGCAGGGCTTTAAAAACCATATCATGTGACAAGAAGTTACCCCTCTAAGAAGACTGACAAATATGCTAATCTGTAGCATGTACACAATCCCAACAACCCAATGGACCAGTGAGCTTGCTAAAGGGGATGCAGAGAAGAACTGAACTCTGTGAACCATTGTCTTCCCAAACATCTGAATGGTACAAACATCAAGCCACCAACCACACATCAAGGGAAATACTCCGAGCTCAATGATTAAGAGGAAAGCAACCTTAACCATGGTCATCAAATGCTTCATTGCTGCCAAAAACTGCCTGAAGAGGGATGGTATGGTCTCTGCAATAGAAGCAATGCCATAAAACCTTCCCATGGTCAAAGGTTCACCCTTTGTGTAACGAATTAAAGCAACAATCCCAAAGTAGCAGAAAATTAGAGTAAGTATAAAAACATATCCAATAGCTAGAGTAGTAACATCAGAAAGCCTCGAAGCTCCAATCGACCCTCCTTTCAAGATAACAGCTGAGGCAGATGTTATGTTGTTTGACATTTCACTCAATTCACTAGCATTCGCTTTCACCATTTCTGCAACCTGACCAATTGGCCCACTTTCTTGAGTTTCAGATGACAAGTTCTTAACAGCTGTTAATGCATTCTTTAATGTAATATTTGCCAGAGAAAGAGACGTGTCTGCAAGTGGGGCCACAGCTGACAACACAGGACCACTAGCAGTTGAGAAGAACCAGGATAGGTAATGGAGTATGATACGACCCAAAGAGAATGGCACAAAGATTACAACACCAAGGAAAATCATATTGCTCGCCAGCACCTGCTTAGAGGAAATAAATTCAGTTTGAAGTAAGAAATGTGAGTTGCAAATTCATTTTTCCAGAGAACAAAACAAGACGATTTCATACAAAATTAATCAGAAAATGCAACAATTTAAAAAGCATAAGAATTTCTTTGGTCAGTAATAAACAATGAACCCTAAGCATAGGTAAATGATTAGAGAAATATTTATTTTCAGTTAAATATAGTACAATTTAGACTACACATAATAGCATCAACAGAATGATCAATCAACATAAGGAAAATAAAGTGAACTACAAATGCTTTCTTTAATGATAAAAACTTCATGCCACAATTGATTTTGAGTGAACAAACTTATCAAAAAGTAGAATTCAAATCCAACTCAATCTTATAAAGCCGAACCAACTTATAAGGTTAGATTTGACCCGTATATATGCTATAACTTGGTTATATTTCTAGTTAATGTAAGATTTCCAACACACCTCTCCAACATAAGATTTCCAACTTGTCATCTTAAGAATGTAAAATCTAAACCTAACTCCACCCCACAAAACTAGCTTATAAGATGAGGTTTGCACCCACTTATATATTGAGGTTTTGTCATATCTCGAGTTAATGTAAGATCTCCAACAAAACCATTGAAAATCATGCAATTACAAGTTCCAAAGTACTTAATACTTATAATTAATATTAAAGAGACAACAAATTTTAACGAGCTTATATCATATGAAATCCTTTCATCCACATGGAATTACAAAAGTTAATTATCAAGGGTGCATCTCATCCATTACCCCAGAGAAGCAGACCAAGAAGATCATGTCTGCATACATAATATAAATAATGGCTGGGTAGACAGTAGAGCTTGTCTACCTCAATAATCTTATACATTTTGATAAAGACTAAGTAATAGAATTTAGTAATTTATTAAAATTCATTAAATCAGAAGTTATTTAAAAATGAGTTGAACCTATGCAGTTTTATCTTTTCAAAAGGCTTCCCTCATCAAGGTCAGTTTCAATAAAATCATGTTGATAGACTTACAGTAAATGCATTTTCAACCAAATGAAAAACTGGACCCTGCATGCCAACAAGTTCATCAAAGGGAACATCTTCTGCTCCATCAGCATCATCCAGACCATCAAACATCTGTTCAACATGTGCCTCAAGTCGTGCAGCTTGCATCTCCCACCGTGCAGCAACATTTTCAGCATTTCTTCTAATGACTTGGCCTGCACCTGCAATTCCTTGCGCTCCACCAGCTTCTTCACCATTCCCGTCACCATTTGCATTTCGATTAGCTTGTACAGGAGGTCTTCTAGCCATTCGAGCACCATTTCTGTCCACTTCATCTTCTCTATCAGCATCCTGACCCCCAATTTCTCGCAAATGCCTAAAGTAATCTCTCAAAGAAGTGGCCCCAAGAAAAATGAAGACAATGCTTGCAGAAAGTAGAAAACCATGGAGGCAATCGGTCAAGATAACCGCTGTCGATAAATGGCTTAAGAATAACCTCTGGGCTTCACCTAAACTCCTCACAAAAGCTAACCGCCATATCCAGAATGTTATGAAAGGTATAATTAAGAGCCACACAGATAGCACAAAACTCAGGCGCAAAAAGAACTGAAGAACATGGCATGCTTTCATTGCCATTCCAACCACAAACTCTTGAAAAGGTAACCTAGCTGGGGCATTCTCAGCATAAACAGGAGAGAATGAAAATGCATGCTTGCAGACCTGCAGCACATATGAAGCACATTTAGAAGAAAAAAATTTCCAATAAGGAAGAAACAGGTACATAAAAATGGTGCAAGGAGGGATTAATTTACTTTTGACAGATTTTGGAATAGAAAACCTACCATTTAACATAGCATTTGCATAATTTACAAAAACAAATCTATAGCGTGCTTAATTAACTCCTGTAAGACCAAGAGTGATTTTTTTTTATTCTCTTTTTGTTTATGCTATTAAGTTCAAAATTGCAAACTGAGGTGCCTCAGAAACCGACTTTAGCTTTCAACTATAAACATTAGGCATAAACGGGTAGAAAACCTACTATTTAGCATAGCATTTGCATAATTTACAAAAACAAATCTATAGCATGCTTAATTAACTCTTATAAGAAGATGATTACTTTTTAATCGCTTTTTGTTTATGCTATCAAGTTCAAAATTTAAAATTGTTGTGCCTCAGAAACCGACTTTAGCTTTCAACTATAAACATTAGGCATAAACGGGTATAATACATTTCCAGCATTAGCCGTTCAATATTTTAACATGAAGAGTAATCTAACATATGACAGCCCTTTTGGTTTCCACTTTCAATCATCCTTAGCAACAAAATGACAAATTAAGAAATTTCTGAATCTTTAACTTCATTACTGGACAACTTATTCCAGCACAAGTTCCCATAAGACCTAGCTTCATTCATAAAACAGAAGCAGTACAAAATACACGCTACTCTACGATAAAAATAACTATTACCACGTCGTTTACACAAGAACAAGTCCCAAACACAAAAATATTCGGATCAGAAATCCAACAAAAACATGTTAATTCACGTTGAAGATCGGATAGGGTAAAACCTCGCATTGACGCGCGTTGCTGTGATTAAGCCACTGAAGGAGACAATCCTGATGCACAAATTTGATGCTCCCGCTGCAAGCGCACGGATACCGAAGTGGATTCTCGGCGTCGCCAGGGTTCCGGCAAATCCGGCACACGTCCTCTTCCTCCTCCTCCTCATCATCGTACTTGGCTGGCACAGCTGCCGTTCCCGTCACCGAAGAGGTAGACTCGATCTCCTTTCCCTTGGAACCGCGCGGCGACGAAGCGGAGGAGGAGGAAGAGGAGGATGAAGGGGAAGACGACGACGGGGAATTGGCGAGTGTCTCGACGGGGATGGGGCCTCCGTCGAGGGAAGGAGGTGGTTCGTGAGCGATCTCCATGACGGTTTGGACCGAAACGGCCGGGGACCGAGTCGGCGGTGAGTCAGGGCGGGTCAGGGAGAAAGTCGGTGAGGGCGAGAAAATGAAGGAGAGAAAAAAGGGGGAAAGAGATGAGAGAAAATGGAGAGTGATCGAAGATTTTGCCGTGGAGATTTAGGGTTTTCCCGAGATTGCCCTCGTTCGGTGGTTATAGTATATTACGCCAATGTGTAGGTGTTGGGTGACGTATATGGTCATGTGGGTTTTGGATCACGTGGCACCGTCTGATTTGTTCTACCTATTTTATGGTAATGCTCGACGCCAAAATCTATGTATCAAAATATTAATTACTAATTCTTCAATATCATTAAAATTATGTTTTGACTTTAGGTTGATTTTCTTCGGATAACGATTAATATTGAATGAATCTTATATTGTTTTAAAATATGCTTTTAATTATTGTATTTTCTGTTCAAGTATTGGTTCGAAATATTAATTTTGACAACTAATTTTATCTATAACTTTATTGATTAGGACCACCTTCATTGAATTTTTGTTGTTATATTGAATTTTTCTTAACTAATTTTGATAATGATAAAATTACATATTAAAAGAATGTCATATTTTCGAAAGGTTAAAGAATTGATTTCACAATTAAAAATTACTGAGGTATCAAACTAAATTTGATTTAAAATATAAAAAATCTCTAAGTTACGTACATAGAAAATTGAAAGTGAGAGAATGAAAACAGAACAAATTAAATAAAAAATGAAATTGTACGAATTGAAATATATAAATATAAAACATAAAGATAAAATATTTATTTATTATTCATATTTTATTTTTTATTTTTTTATTATATTAGGGTATATAAATATTAATAAAAGCTAATAGAACAATTAATTACGAGTTTAAATACAATATAAATGTTATAAATATTAATAAATACATAATATATGTAAACTTTACTATCAATTATATTATAAACAATTAATTACAAGTTTAAATACAATATAAATATAAATGGCAATGAATTAATGATCGTTGATATGGAGTTATTCTGATTCATATGATTGACTATTCTAAAATTAAATATTTGTATTAATTATGTGTAATTCTTAATTTATATACTTTAGGTTGCATTTGTGTATGTATAATTATGATTGATTAGTTTTCATTCTCTTTTGTTCTCCGTTCTCTCTTCTACCTCTCTTTATTATAAGTTTTATATTTTCTGACATGTTATCAACACGAGGATTCTAACCAATTGAGTTAGATAACAATTTTTTTTATAGAGTAATACATGTTTATATATATAATATTAATTATTTTTCCTTTCATATTTGTTGCACTCATTTCTCATTATTCATTTAATATAAGTTTGTTAATATAAATTTATTTTATACATTATAAACTATATTCTAACTATATCAACAAGTTATAATTTTCTTGTAAAATAATTAAGGGTCTTTAGAATTCAAGATTCTCACACGATAAAACATAATAGAGCACTAACCTTGATCCATAAGAGATCCTGTGAATATGCGTTCTTCAATTTGTATTCTTTACACCGTTTTTCAGTCTATCTCTTTGCCTCTCTTTTCTCTTCTTACACGTTCTTGATTGGTTACTGTGAAAAGAACCTTATGGTCAGAGACAGAACTCCAATCCCTTTTATAAACCAACATTCATCATAATAACCAATAAGTCTTTAAATTTTATTAAATCACAATTGGGCCATCATAATATTTCAAATGAGTCACTAATAAAATTAATTCGTCAATTAATTCTAACATTTCTATCTTTTGTATTCTTCATAAGTCAACAAATGTTATGCATTATGTTAAAATCTTTATATATTTATAGAATTATAGATTTTTTTTTGTTCACTTTTTATGGTTACATTGTTTATGACAAATTTATTTTTTTTATCGTTTTTGTCCCAACCACACCACGAATATACGATCCTCAACAACCTTCAAGGCCGACCACTCCAGACTAAGGGTTACCCTTTATGGCACACGACCCTCAACACCCCTCAGAGCTGCCTACTCCAGAACGAGATTACCATAAACAGCAGACAGTCATCAGCATTCCCCAGAGCCGCCCACTCCAAGATGGGAGCCATCGATACGACTTGTGACTAGTAACAACCCTCCGAACCACGTGCTGGCACTATACCCCCTTGAAGAGTGTGGCCTCTAGCGCCTCTCTTAAGTCGCTTACTCCTTAGAGCCCTAGTGAAGTAGGCCGCACCCAGTGACGATCACTCGATAGTTAGGCAGACAAGAAGGACCCGACCACTTAGATCCACATGGCCGCATACCGAATACCGAACACACACCACGACCTATTGGCGATTACCAGTAACTTCCAAAGGACCTCTTGGTAATTTACTCCTTAGCACTGGACCCAGAGGTAACTGAAAAGGGAATTTAGGCCTAGAAGACCATGTCAGGTAGGACCCACAAGTAAAAAAGGGTATAAATAACACATTATTCTATGCATTGATTACGCATTAAATATTCTCTGAATCCTTGACAGAACTAGTGCTGACTTAGGCATCGGAGTATCTTTTGGAAGCACCCCTGCGCTGGTTCGAGATGACCACTAGAGCAAGGAAGGATCCATCAGAAGCCGAGTACCAGGACAACTAGGTAAACTTGAGGAGTACACTTTGGTCCTATAAGAACAATTTTTATAGTTTCATACATGAAAAATGATTATAATAATTATTATTATTAATATTTTTTTATGAGCTAATTCTAAACATGTCAAACTTGCAAAATTTGAATTTGTGACCAATGATATTATGGGGAATAATTACTTATCTTGCATATTAGATGTTGAAATACACTTATATGCAATGAATTATGGTGATGTCATTAAAGAAAAAAAAAACACACACACACACAATATTTTCTATGAGCTAATTCTAAACATGTCAAACTTCCAAAATTTGAATTTGTCGCCAATGATATTATGGACAATAATTACTTATCTTGGATATTAAATGCTGAAAAAAAAAAGACACACCCACCCACCACACACACACACACACACCCACACACACACACCCACACCCACACACACACACACCCCCATACATACCCCACACACAAACACACACACACACACACACACACACCCACCCACACCCACATCCACCCCCACACACCCACACCCGCCCACACACACACACACAAATGTCTATGTGTTCGCATTTGTGTCATATTCATATATGTGTGTGTCCAAGATAATATATGAATAACTGAAAGTAATTAATGTAGTCTTAAACATAAATAATAAATAAAAATAATAATCTTTTACATAAATTATTTTTGTTTATATATTTCTTGAGGTAGCATAGGTCCTTTAATATGCAATTAATGAATTAATGATTTAACTACTTGTAACTCTTGATTTATATACTTTGGGTTGCCTTTTTGTATGTATAGATATGAATTTTCCTCTTAGTAATAAGATACCAAAAATTAGTCTTTATTCTCTTTTGTTCTTTCTCTTTCCTCTTCTACTTTCTTTGATCAACTTTATATTTTACTAACGAAAACACGAGCATTGTCGCGCTTGTGTCTTCACATTTTTTTAATTTTCATAGAAATTTAAGTTAAGATCAATAAGAAATATATAATTAATTTTTAAAATAGTTTTTAAATGTAAAATTATAAAAATAAAATATATACACAAAAGAAGTTTTTAAAATAACTGTTAAAATATGTTTTTAGAATAACGGTTAAAAGTAAACTATTTATAAAATAATTAAGTTTTAAAATAATAATTAAGGGTAAAACTAGAATAACGAAATGTGGACGCAAAAAAAAGTATCTTCTTTATATATTGTTATAGATAACATGTTATCAACACGAGGATTCTAACCAACTGAGTTAGGTGATAATTTATTTTAGAGTAGTACGTGCTTATCTATAAACTATTAATTATTTTTTCTTTCGTATTTGCTACACTCAGTTTTCATTATTCATTTATTATAAGTTTGTTAATATAAATATATTATATACACTATAAACCATATTCTTACTTTATCAACAAATTATAATTTTCTATCTTTTCTATTCTTCATAAGCCAACGAACGTTACGTGTTATGTTAAAATCTTTATATATTCATAGAATTATAGAATTTTTTGTTCACTTTTTATGATTACATTGTTTACTGTAAATTTATATTGTTTTATTATTTTTATAGTTTTTTCTATGAAAAATGATTATTATTAATATTTTTTTATGAGTGTCAAACCTTACAAAATTTGAATTTATAGTCGATGATATTATAGGGAAGAATTACTTATATTGGATATTAGATGCTGAAATACATTTAGATGCAATGAGTCTTAGTGATGCCATTAAAGAAAGAAATAAAGCATATGAGCAACTAATTTTCTCCTACAACAACAATATCGTGAAAAAGATTTCACAAATATTCTGAATTAATTTTATGTCTTCTCGTGGCTAAACAAAATAATGAGAGTTTGATAACAAATTATGAGGTTTGCCCCATTGGTTCTGCTCCATTCCAACAAGTGAATGCAGCAATATTTGATCTTAGTTTCCTGGTTGTGGTCATGGTCATGGTCGTGCTGTAAGACCCGAGAAATTTAAATAATTAAATAAATCATTATATAATAAATGCGGGTCGTGGGAGCCTTTATGGAATTTAATGTGGTTTGTTATGATGTGGAAAAGTACTAGCTTAAGTGGTTAAGAGTACTTCCTTATATTAAAAGGAATTGGGTTCGAGTCCTATGTATGCTATTTTAATAAGTGTATTATTTTAATGTTATATTTGATAATGTAACCTTAAAATTATAAAAGTTATCATGAAACATGAATTGGTTGAATTAGTTGGGCATTGACTTTGTATTACTAAGAATGAATTTAACTTTCTTTTTACCAAAATTTCCTTTGGCATGGAGATGAAAAGGCATAAAACCCTAGCCTGGGAGACAACTTAGTGGGCTGGGAGATAATCAATAATGGTCTTTGAATGGTCATTAACACCTAATTCAAAGCCATTTTCGTTTCCCCTATCATTAACAAGCATTAAGGGTCTAATTAGAGAGTTTTTGGTGAAAAAATAGAGGAAAACGTGAAGGGGTAGAGAAAAACGAATTTGACAGTGGAAAAGAGAGTCTAAAGGTGAGTTTTTTGTGGAAATTGATAAGAGCATCAAGTGTATTGGGAGAAGGCCAAGGTTGGACTAGTGGTGGCACAAGAGAAGTCTTAATTCCTCCATATTGAGCAAGGATTAACAGGTTAGGGGAGTTCCTTTATGTGTATGAATTATCTGTTATTATTATCTTGTTGTAATGTTTGAATAACATGCTCTGCATGATCAAAAGCATGTTATTTTCGCGTTTCTGGAAATCGCCTGGCGGCTTCGAATATACCGCTAGGCGACGCATGAGAGTTAACCCAATTCTGGGTTTTTTGTGATGAACCGCCTAGCAGCAAAGGTGACCCTGCCAGGCGACGCGAATATTGTGCAAAAATGCTATTTTTCATACTTTTCACGCAGCAGGAACTGCTGGGCGCAAGTTTTATACCGCTAGGCGCCAAGCTCTTGATTTCTAGGCGCTAGGCGCCACATATTTTTCTGGTTTGCGTAGTTTTCATAAAACTGCGTTTCTCGATTCGTTAACCGTCCGATTTAGGTGAAATTTTAGACAACATGTTGTTCTTCACTTTGAACGACGGAGATTTGAATTGGATGCCTACAGAGGGAGATATACGTCACTCATGATTGGTTGTTTGAATTCCCTAATAGTATGATTACTAATGGATGATTAAGTGTGCTAGAGTGCTGGTATGACCTTGATTGGTGAATGTGTATATATATATATATATATATATATGTGTGTGTGTGTGTGTGTGTGTGTGTGTGTGTGATTGATGAGTATGTTTTTGATAGTGCTTGCTGAGACATGTTGAATATATGAACCTATATATGTTAGCTCGAATGTATGATGTTATAAGTTTGTGAATAAGGCCACTATTGATGATATCACTATGACCGAGTGTTGCATGATCATTACGGGTTTCAGGAAAGTATGGGAACATGATAATCATACTTTAAATGTAATGGAATTGCGAAGGCATGCGAAATAAGTATATAGCTTTGATTGTGTCTTATGTGGGGTATGTGAATTATAAGCATGCAAAGGGTTGGGAAAATGAGAAGGAGAAAAATAAAGTGTGTGTTGGAATTGATTTAAGAGGTTAGTATATATGGATTATAAAAGAGAGGAATGTATGCTTATACTTGAAAGATGCATATGTGTTATGATGTTGTAATTTGGAATATATGAATGTGTATGTTGATTTCTGGATGTTTGAGAATTGAATGGTTGAATTCTAGGAAATGAATTAGAGTACCTAAAACCAGTAGTGTCACATTACTGGTGTAGCGCCTGACGATGTAGAGTGAACCGCCAGGCTATAGTAAGAAACAAGGATGTCTTGTGAGTTGTGGCGCCCAACGATGATGTGGAATTGCCAGGCGGTCTGTATTGCCATTTCGCCTAGCGATGCTTAGGCTGCGCTAGACGATGGTGTAGTGGCAGGGTGCGTTGTGATATATTTTGTATGACTTGTTGTGTTGGTCTTGGTTTGGGATATGCTTGATGTTGTCATGAGCAGGTAGGTTCTTGATTGGTGATAAACACGTGATGATATGAGCGGGGAGGTTCATATCCTGATACTCTCGTGTGGGGATACGAGCGGGGAGGTTCGTATGTTCCATGGTCACTTGAGAGATGCTGCGAGTGGGGAGGTTCGTAGAGTTGGACCACGAGTGGGCAGATTCGTGGAAGCATTGGAATCCCTAAAACCAGCTTGAGTATGTACTTTGTGTAATGTAGTGTGTTTTTCTTATTTTTGTTATCATGTTGTGATGTGAGACTTGGATCAAGGAATGTTGTGCCATGAGCGGGTAGGTTCATGGATGGTGGTGAACACGTGATGATATGAGCGGAGAGGTTCATATCCTATTACTCTCGTATGGGGATACGAGCGAGGTAGGTTCATATGTTCTGTGCTCACACTTGAGAGATGCTGCGTGCGGGGAGGTACGTAACTGGTGGATCACGTGTGTTAGACTACGAGCGGGTAGGTCTGTAGAGCAGGACTACGAACGGGGAGGTTCGTAGAGCAGGACTACAAGCAAGGAGGTTCGTAGAGGCAGGACCACGAGCGGGCAGGTTTCTGTGAGCATCATAAACCCTGAATCTGAGGCTAACTATCTGTGAGTTGTGAAGGTTGAAAAGCCTTGGGGATAAGGTCTTGGCCAAGAACTAACTAGTATTAATGAGATAGGGGTATTGCTTTTATTCTGCTACTTTATGTGTTGTTTTTCTTTTTATAAGCTCACCCTTTCTGTTTGTGCTTGGCGATGATCATGTAATTATTTACACGGGAGCAAATGATGATACAGGTGATGTTGTGGATGCACAGGCGACGGAGTGAGGGCTAGCTTGGGACTAGAGCTAGGGATTTTACCATGTTTTCTTTTATTATTGTATTGGATTTTGGAAATTGTAATGCTTTTATTGCTACTATTTTATAAATTCTGATGCGTTGTTTAACATTTTAAATTTTCCCGCGTTTGGGAATAATAAAATTGCGACGTTTGAATTTCATTTTCTATATTTATTTACTTAATTAAGTAATATTTCTTAGGGATGTTACACGTGCTAGTGATCATGGTCGTGGACATGGTCATAAAGGAAATTTTAATGAAACATTTTATCATGAGGAGTGGAACAATAATGTGAAAAAAGAAAAAAAAAGTAGAAATAATGGCAAATAAGAGAAAAATATATGCTATCGTATTGGAGTCATGCTTGTCGTATACCAAAATATCTTAAAATAAGGAGAAGAACATAGAAACACACTTTGCTTATAAAGATGATGATTTTGATTATGGCTATATGTATGTCACACATCTTGATATTGTTGTTTTCTTTGCTAACCCAAATGGAAGTATGTTGATCACCTTGGTGATGAGAGTGTTAAGAAATAATTTTCTTTTTTATGTATAAAAATGACAAAAGAAGTCTCTACATGATGAAATTTTTATTTATTTTTATTATAATTTAATTTAAGGTGAACTTTCTATGGTATTTTTATTATATATATTGGTTTAAAATATGCATGTCTAATGTTTGTATTATATATAGGTATAAGCATCAACTTTCTTTTGTATTATTCAATGTATATGTGAACTGAGTGTCTGATGAACATTTATTATTATATACATCTTATATAGTAATTGATGTAAAAGTGTGAATGGAGATATTTGAATACCAATATTAACTATTATACGTTATACATATATTACAAATGAATATCTTTTAAGTTAATGATATATACATATTTTGTGTAAGAATGTGAAATAAGGGTTTTGATATGAATTTATGGTTCCGATTTTGTTATATTATACATATATAAAGGTTCAAAGATTTTTGGAGATGATGTTTTATACTTAGTTTTATTTGAGATTATATGATCATATATGATTTATGGAGTTGATTAATTTTGGGTGGCACTTTGCAACGACTTGAGGTTATTAAGTTCATGAAAATTTAATTACATATATGATTATTTGGTATGCAGTAATATTGTATAGAGTAATAAATATATTGTGTTTTGCTAATAGTGCAACAACAAATACAATTCTTAAGAGTAATTAAATTTTCTCTTGTTTGTTTATGCGAGAAGTCAATATTCACATTTTTCTAGTACTACAAATATAAGTGAAGGCTTTGGAAGAGCTACTATACTTCTACTGAGAAGTTTAATAGAAAGTTGTTAAGTTCCAAGGATATTTGCCTAAATAGATATCATATTGAGATGAACAATGAAGGAGATATGAAATATCTTTATATCACTAGACTTGGGTTGAATAAAAAAGATGTGTATTGGAGAAAATTTCAGCCTTTTCTTATGGCTTGTACTATACATATATTAGTATAATTGAAACGCGTGTCATTATAAAGCAGAAGTTTGCGGATCAAAATGAATTTCTTGTTTGGCAGGATCGGTTGGTCATCCTTGATTTATCATGATACGAAAAGTAGTTGACACCTCATGTGGACATCCACTTAAGAGTCAAAAACTTCTTTAGTCCAATGATTTCTCATGTATTGCATGTTCACAAGGAAAGTTGATAATAAGACTATCACTAGAAAAAAAATGGAAATGAGTCAATCCCTTTTTTAGAACAAATACAGGATAGCATTTGTGGTCCAATATTTGTTTATTATCAACTCACAATCGAGCATGTGCAAAGTTATTAGCACAATTAATCAAGTTAAGAACTCACTTCCCATATTATCTGATTAAGAAAATCCATCTTGATAATGCTGGTAAATTTACATCTCATGATTTTAATGAGTGTTGTATGTTAATTGGAATTGAAGTTGAACATCCAATAACACATGTTCATACTAAAAATGGACTTGCAAAAACATTAATCAAATGTCTAAAATTGATAGCAAGATCATTACTTATGAAAGCTAATCTTTCAATGGCTACTTAGGGGTAGGGGTGACAAAACGGGTTAGGCCAATTAGCAAGTCCATTAATCTAGCCCGTCCCGTTCAGCCCATCAACTTAACGGGCCAAAGTACGGGCCAACCCGTCCTGGCCTGTTGGTCCGTTTTAAAAATTAAAATAAAATAAAAGTAATTAAAAATATTAATTATTTATATTATATATTTTAAATGTAATATAATAGTATTGTAATTTAAATCATTAACCCCTACAAATTAAGTTTGAATTATTAGTTATAATTGAATAATTTAATATGTAAATTTAATAATTATTTTAACTTATCTAATTAAAAACATTAACTAATCAATTAAAATTTTTAAAAATATTTTATTTGATTAAATATGACTTTAATAATATTTTATATGTATATATAAACAAATTTAAAAAATTTAAAAATTTAAAAAATTTGAAAACAAATTAAAAACTTTTAAAAAATAAAAAAAAAAGAAAAAAAAGTTGGACAAGCCAGCCCGACCCGTTAGCCCATCCTATACGAGACGAGTTATGATTATTGGCTTATTTCTGTTTGACGGGCCAAAATGGGTCAGACTGGCCCGTTTTTCCGCCCCTACTTAGGGATATGCAATTTTGCATGTTGTAGTACTGATTCACATCAGGTCAAGAAGTCATCACAATTGGATTTTTTGTCAACAACCCTAATATTTCTCCTTTAAGAATTTTTTGGTGTTTTGTATATGTTCCAATTTCTCCACCAAAAAGGATTGTGGTACAAGGTTGTTAAACTCAAAGGTTTACATAAACTCGTGGGAGCTTGGTAAATTTAGATCCTAAACTCATAAGACTTTACTTTAGAAAAAAATATTAAAATATTTATAAACAATATAATAATTTATTTTATATTATATTATAAATAGATTTATATTTTTTTATTGAAATATTATTATTAGTTCATCATATTATATATTTTTAAATATTTTTTGATTTTCATAACTATTATTTTTTATAAAAATTTTAATTAATTATATATAACATATTTAATATAACACAAAAAGTTGTCCAAAAACCCAAAATTTTTGACTTTGAGCGCTAGAAACTTTGAATCCCAAATGGCCAATAGAAACCCTAAACTCAACCATCATCTTCCATGACTTTCTACCTTTACCGGCATAAATTTATAACTATTCAGATTGCCATCCTATCCTCTCTATAATGAGCCATCAAAATAATTCATTAATTGTATCATGGTTGAAAATAACATATACACGCTTTACATCATTATTGTTGTTGTAGAAAAAAAGGCATGTATTATACCTTTACATATTATAATCACTAATAAAAGTTCCTTCTATTGAGGCTAGGAATTAATTTGTGTTCACATATCTTGAGTGGAAGAAGGAAAAGTGACATTTATGAAAAAATATTGTAATTGTAATTAACGTTTGACATAATATTATAATTTTTCTTGTGGTAGCTATGAGATAGTGGTTATTTATTTAGTTTTTACTTTCGATGATGTGTGATTAGTGTGCACCATGGAATCTTGATGCACATACACGAGGACTTGCCTCTATTTTATCTTATCTTTCATTGATATGTCAAGCAGGTATGCATGGTTGAATTTTAGCATTCTTTTTCTCTAAACTAGGTTCATTTTGTTATTGTATACCAAACATTGGTAGTATATATTATTTCTGATCTAAGTTGTTATTTTGGACCTACTTCTAGAGTATACAATGTTTCTTAATATTGTTTTTAAAAAATTACTTGATTTGCTCATATTGACTCGCAATTCTGAAATATCCTATTGCTTAACATAAAGCTAATGGTTTTACCAACAATGTGATGTTCAAATTAGCTAAGTATTTAGGTCATGATTGGGGAGTTTTAGATTTTCCATCTTATCGAATTCTCTAAACTTGTAGGTGTTTTTTCTTCAATATGACCTCACAAATTTCCCTCTAACAAACAATTTGAATTGAAATTCCCAATCAAAATAAATATTTCCTTTAAAACGAAGAAGATAAAAATTTGATTGATCACAAAATGTGATGCCACATAGGAATCAATGATAAAAGTAAGGATAAAACACAATAACAACATTGAATCCTAGGAGGATACAAGTACTTTAGAAAAATAAGTAGCTTCATTCAATTCATCAAACTTATCTTCTATACTAGGTACGAGGAAATAAATTATTTTATAATTAAACTATATTGAACAAGACCATGTGACTTATCTACTTCTATAAAGGGATAGATAAGGAAGTTGTAGATTTCTTTGATACATATTCACCTATTTCAAAAGTCACTACCATTAGAGTTTTGATTGCTCTTGCTTGCATTTTTAATTTACAAATTCATCAAATGGATGTTAAAATTATTTTTATAAATGGTGATTTAAAAGATGAAATGTGTATGAAACAACCTAAGGGCTTTGTTCGACCAATGAAATAAAATAAAGTATGTAAACTTGTTAAGTATTTATATAGTTTAAAACAAGCACCAAAGAATTGGCATGAAAATTTTGATCAAATTATACTTTTATATGGTTTTCATATTAATATGATAAATGTGTGTATGTAAAACAATATGATGATGATGTTTATGCTATTTTATGCTTATATGTAAATGACATATTAATATTTGGTAGCAATATAAATATTGTAAAGGATGTGAAACATTTGTTGACTAGTAATTTTGATACGAAAGATCTTGATCTTGTAGATGTTATTCTGGGTATTAAGCTTATGAAGAAATACAATGACATTATTTTAACGCAATCTCATTAAATTGTTGAAGAAATTCAATTATTTTAATTTGAATTCAGTTTTAACACCTTATGACCCATCTATTAAATTAAAGAAAAATTTAGATGAAGACATTTATTCTCATAAATATTTTCAAATTATTGGTTCCTCATAATATTTGACAAATTTCTCTAGACTTAATATTGCATATGCAGTTGGTATATTAGTAAAATAAACACATAATTCTAATCATTCTCATTGAACTGCATCAGGAGGGTGTTTAAATATTTGAAAGGAAACATTAATTACGAAATTCATTATACTAAATTTCCTATTGTTATTAAAGGTTATATTGATGCAAATTAGATTTCTGACTCTGATGATACAAAATCAACTATTGGTTATGTTTTTACTTTGGGTGGAGGTGCATTATCATGGAAATATGCTAAATAATCTATTATTTTACGATATACCATGGAAGCAAAGATTATTGCTTTAGATACTGCTATTGTTGAGGCAAAATTTGTTAAAAACTTTTCATATGATTTACCATTATTAAATAAGCTTATACTGCTTTATTTCAATGCATTATGATAGTCAAATTGCTATATCTAAAGTTTCTAGCAAAAAATTTAATGAAAACATAAGGCATATGAGAGTGAGACACAAATCTATTAGAAACTTAATTACTCATGGTATTATTTCTCTTGACTTGGTCAAGACATAAAGAAATGTTGTGGATCCACTTACTAAAGGGTTGACGCATCAACAAGTAATTGAGTCGTCGAGGGGAATAAGACTAAAACCCATAAATTATGTTGCAACAATGAACACCCATCTCCACATGAATGGCGATCCCATGGAATGGAGTTCAATGAGTAATAACGAATTTGTTGTTGACTAACGTACACCAATTGATTTGATTAAATGTTATGTATGATTCCTATGGCGAGGTTATTATAAATTGTTGCAATAATAAGATTGATGTATATACTATGGGTTTTTTTAATGCCTCTTAATAAACTCAATGTTAATTATTGTAGAGGTGTGAGTTACAAACAACCCTTTGAGAGTTTACTTAGTGAATGTGATGGTGGGGCCCCCATTGTGAGACATGGGCAAGTCTCTAAGTGACATTCATGAAACAAAATACATGCACAAGGTAACAATGTGTAACCCTTTATTAGAACCTAAAATCAACACCAATATTGTATGTGTTATTTACTAAAACCTGGTTACAGGAAATGTAGCTCAAGACAATTAAGTCTCTACACTTTCTCGGGTGAAAGTGTATAAGCATCACACACACACACACACACACACACACACACATATATATATATATATATATATATATACATTTATATATATATTGATACATATATAATTGTATTAATGTGTGAAATTATGAATCATCATAAACAACGCACCAGAACCAATGCATGCATTGATTTTTTGGTATATATGTATAACATCATACATTCAAAATCAAAACAAATCTTGCAAGTTCTCATTTGTCTAAAATATTGATGCACGTGATTTGTTTAGAATTTGAAAGCATCATATTGTAAAATCAAATCAACTGTTCATGCATTAAAAGCTTACACATCCTAAACATACTCCACTTTCCCTAATTAATCCAAAAACTATGACAAACATGAATATTAAAAATCATAATATACAAAACCATGAAACTCAACATTTTAATTTCCGAATTCACAATTTGAAAAACTTTAACATTTTACAATAACAAGAAGAGATTAATTGGAAAGTTATTAATTTATGTTTGCTTATTGCTTGGAAGTAAAAACTATATAATGATATCAAAAAATCGAAGATTGAAAGTGTACACAACATTCTCGCATTGAATAAAAACAAAAAAGGAAGAGGGGGTGTAGCGTAGGATGATGAGACTGGATCCTGTCAACATCTTCAAAGTAATCCTTGGAATCATCATTGTAATCAATGTAGTAGTCCAAGGGCACATGTTAGGCGGTGATTTTTCTTCAGCAAGTATATTGAGTCGACATAATAAACTTAACACATCTCGTATCCATGTGTCGCAACCGGAATCGCGACGGGAAGACAAACCGAAAAAGAAAACGAGTTTAAAAAGAAATTTGGAGTCGCCACCATAGTTATTCTAGAAAACTATGGAAAACTATAAAAATAAAACAAGTCTGCGAAAAACCAGATTTTGGATCCGGGAGTCGGTTACGCGTAGGGAAGGTGTTAACACCCTACCGCGCCCGCCCGCCCGAAGGTGGTACCTTTAATTAAAAATGTAAAGTTGATGTAATTTTCAAAATATTAATTTTCTCCAAAAATAATAAGACAAAAATGCTAAAAAGAAACAAAAAAATATTTTTAAATTTTTTGGACCCGACAAGGATTGACCTTGGTCCTACGTATTCTCATTAAAGATGAGAAATCAGAGTTACATAGTTCTTGAAAAGATATTTGGAAAAAACAATTGAGAAAATGATTTGATTTTTTGGGAGATGAACCTGACAAGGACTGGCCTTGCTTCTACGTATCTCACAGTGGAGAATCAAGGATCACGTAGTTCTTAAAGAGACTTTTTGCTTGAAAATGTTGATATTTTTGTATTTTAAAAATTTTGTATATTTTTTTTTGGTATTTTTTGAATTACTTGAAAATATGTGTCACACGACGCGAGCAGTCAGACAGACATTAAAAGGGAAAGAAAATTATTTTTGATATTTTTAGAAAATAAGTGTCACACGGTGCGGGCGACCGGACAAACACTAAAAGAGAAAGAAAACTATTTTTGATTTTTTTGAAAATGAGTGTCACATGGTGCGGGCGACCGAACAGACACAATAAAGCAAAAGAGAACATTTTCATTTTTTAAATATTTTTCTATTTTTTTTGTAATTTTTATAATTTAAAACATGTTTTATTTCTCTTTTTTTTAGAAGAAAAAAATAGATAAATAAAAAAAGGATAAAAGAAAATTTAATAACAAAAAGGACAAAAGTGAAAGAAAATAATAATAATAATAATAATAATAATAGGGTGCATGAGTAATGTGTGAGGTGCATGAAGTAAACATAAAACATAGGCCCAAAACAAGATAAACATGAACAGGGGTGCAAGGTTATCAATTATGGTGGTGCACGAAGTAAAACATGAAACAAGGGTGGCAGAGGTGCGAGGTTAGTAAAATGGGGAGTGTATGAAGAAGAGTGAAACAGACCCAACTGAAATACCAAGCAGGGGTATGGGATTAAGAGAGGGGGTGCGCAGAGTAAAGTATGAAACAAGTGTGGCAGGGGTGCAAGGTTAGTAAAATGGGGAGTGTATGAAGAAGAGTGAAACATGCCCAACTGAAATACCAAGCAGGGGTATGGGATTAAGAGAGGGGGTGCACGAAGAAAAGAAAGAAGAAAACCCATATGGAGGTGGATGAGGTAAAAATAGGGGTGCATGTGGTAATGGAGGGTTGAAGGCCTGAAGCTCTTTTCTTTATTTTTGAAAACCCTAATTAACTAAAGTTTATTCAGCCTTATCTTCTTCGTTGACGCAAGCCATCACGACACCAGTGGCAGCGACGCGAGTTTGCTCAACCTGAATCACTGGTGACGACGCCGACCACCGTCACAAGGCCCGCTGGCTAGGACATTGTCGTTCCATTCACCTCGCGTGAGTCATCCCTGCACCAACGTTCACAACGTCTTCTCTTCATGCAAAACCTGGATCGAGACACGGCAGCCGCACTACCGTCACCGCTTGCTCTTACCGGCGACGCCATCACCCTTCGCTTCACTCCGCGCAAAACGCTGCTGCACATGCGTCTCCTCCTTCGCTTCTCCAGCGCGTTCAAGATAGGGGCTGCACCGATCCACTTCGCGACCGTGAGGTCTCGCTCGCCGGATACCGTCGTTAGCGGTTTTAGCCGCCTCAAGGTCGTTGTCGGTCCTGCCGTCACCGTCGAGGGAAACGTCGACGCTGCTGGTGCGCGAGGACTCCGCGGTTCGTCATCACGCGACCATCACTCCTCCGTTCACGTGACCACACGCGACCACACTCCCATTCAGAGCTTCAAATCGCCGGCGGCCTCGCCGGCGGCGAGGTTTCTCTCCTCTTGGTTTTCTGCTTCTGATTTGTATTGGGTTGCTATGGTGATTTCGAGTGTGTGACAGTGATGATGATGAATGAATGTGATTCTGGTTTATTGCTTATGTGTTTTGTTTGCAGGTCGAAATGGTGATGTGATGTTGAGACGGTGGCTCTACGAATGGGTATGTTGCGGGGTTGGATTGGGAAGCCGCGGGATTGGGATGGAGAACGGGTTTTTCGGTGTGTTGAAGATGCCAATCGCGTTAGAATGAACGAGCAAAGAAGGGTGAGGATTGGTGGTTGATTATGGGTGGCTATGTGGTGATGAATGGTGGTGAAGGGTAGGGTTTAGGCGAGGGTGATAATGGAGGATTCAAAGAATGATAATGTATTAATGCATATAGATTCAATGAGCCGAATAAATGACACACGCAAAATTCAATATACATGACTACATTTTATTCATTCTCAATCACAACAGGAGCATCAGTTTCATCTCAAACGTTCAAGTATTCAGATGGAAAACTTACCTCTTGCAGTCCCTATTGTCAAACAAAAGTTCCCTGATCAAATGGCTCTCTTATGTTGTTTTTACGCTCTGAAATGCCATCTATTCCACCCCATCAGGACATGAATCTCCCCTTTTTATTATGTAACTATCTCCTTTGTTCTGTTCACTTTTCTCTGCATCTTCCAATCTCGAAATTTGGGATAAGGTTGAGAGCAGATGTTGCTTTCTGCTCCTTCAGCCATCATGACCATGTTACATTTTTTATATACATATTTTTCTTTTTGTTGTTTTTTTGTTTCATTTTTTTTTACATTTTTTATATACATATTTTTTGAAAAAGGCATAAAACAAAATAAAAAAAATAAAAAGTAAACAAAATATGATTAAAATCAAAATTAAAAAAAATTAAAAAATAAAATAAAAATAAAATAAGAAGCAAAATGTTTTATAGTGTTAGGTGATTATTTTCCTTTAGAAAGTGTATTTAGTTTATGTAATAAACTCAACCAGTGTCAATTCCACAAGGACTTATGCCAAATTTTAAGATAGTTATAATCTGCTATTAAATTTTACATAAAAAGAAAAAAAAATTATGACTTTTCATATTTCTTTTTCTTTATATATTTATGTATCTCCTTTTCAATTTTTTTCCCATTTCATTTTTGGGACATCATTAGTTTCAATAGATAACATTATTATTTTTCATTTCATGTAATAGTGTGGATAGGGATGGCAACGGGGCGGGGACGGGTTTCGCTATCCCATACCTATCCCCGCAGAAAAAATTCATCCTCATCCCCATACCCAAACCCAACGGGTATCAAACTTTTGTCCCATCCCCATCTCCACCGGGTAACAGGTATAATCTCGTACCCATACCCGTACCCGTGTTCTAACTACTTCAATATTAATTTTTATAAAAGAAAAAAATTACGGCAAAGAAAACATAATATTATCAAATATTCAATATTAGGAGGATGATTGTTTCTTTCATATCAAATACTTTGAAATAAATTATAATTGTCTACATTTTAGATTAGAATACCAAATAAAATTTCATGAGAACCAAAACATTTATTAAATTTGCAAACTACAACATTGATGAAACTTAGTTGATA
>Ga0209589_1000759_pt1 | contig 47963 bp, 30 predicted proteins | sample CowpeawhiteBW_FD_187525 | JGI IMG/M metagenome (GOLD analysis project Ga0209589, IMG submission 187525) | Root nodule microbial communities of legume samples collected from California USA - Cow pea white BW (SPAdes) (version 2) | ecosystem: Host-associated > Plants > Roots > Nodule | place: USA...
AGCCATAATCTTTTGAAGTAACCAATATTATACGTGTTACAGAAACCCACAATTCCCTTTTTAATTATAGAAAACTAAGATCGAGTATAAAAGAAAAAACTAAAACCTTTTACACGTTTATTTATATATATATATATATATATATATATATATATATATATATATATATATATATATATATTTAAAATAACACCGATACGAAAATATGGTAGAAGACATCAAAATCTCAACCATGGAAGAATCATCATATACATGAACAACCACACAAAAAAATTCAGAAATAAACATGTTAGCTCCCCTTACACAAATAATTTAACTCCAAAAAGTAAATTTCACAAATTTACTATCCCATAATCACTTTGAAATCTTGATTTGAACACAGTCAAACAATAACAAAAAGAAGGTTTAGCCCCCCTTACCCGGTTTTTCTTGCTCCTAGTGCACTTCCAATGATCTTTTCTCGTCCCTGAAGCTTCAACTCTTGCCCCCACTCAAACACTCCTTTCCAGCACCCCTTTTTTTTCTCCCTAAATTGAAATTTTTGTGTCTCTCTGCCTTCCCTTACTGCCACACCCTCAGACTCTTTGATTTCTCACTTCACTATTTTCTCCCTCTCAATTTCCAGTCCCAAAATGCATAAAAATACCAAAAATGAATTTTTTTAATTAATAGCAAAAGGTTTATGGCTATTAACTAGCATTTTTACTTTCCTAACAGCTGCCTCTACGTTTTCCTCAAAGGAGCTCTAGAGTTTTTTAGCTTTTCTTTCTTTAGCAAAACATTAATCATAAAAAAAAAAATATAACTTATACCAACCAAGGTTCAAACTCACATCCTTCTACCCACTAAGTATATGCACATCCAGCAAGCTATCACATGTTTCATGTCCATTCTTACGTACATACTACCTTAAGCCATGCTTTCTCATTCGCAATATAATTGTTATCATGGTGCCATCTTAGCTGATTTGGTAAACATTTTTTTTTTTATTTTGGGTAATCTTTTGTTTATTGTTTCGTTGGACGCTTTATTACAATTTGAAGGTCATGTTTTACTAAATACTTTACTAATTAGTTATATGTATATTTATAGTTAGAATACCATCCACTTACTATGCAAAACATGTTTTACTATTTTCTTTCTCCAGTGTTTCTACTTTGTGCTTAAAAGTCTATGATATATATTTTTCTTAAATCTTTTTGAAAAATTTTACATTTTGTTGGCAAACCTGCATAAAACTAATAAGAGCATAAAATAAAAAGATTTCCTGAGGCGTGTAAAAACACCGTCCTTAAGGATTTATCCGCAGGATATGCAAAAATCCCCCAGGGTACAACAGGAACATCTCAGACATATCTCGAGGATAACAAAAACTAGCAAGATAATTACTCTTTAAAGAGTAAGTAACCCAGGATAATATAAGAAAGATATAAAGGGAGTATAGAGGAAAGGAAACCTAAGAGAGAAGAGATGTGAGTTCAATTGTGTGTTCTTTTGGAGACCACTAGAACACCTTTTTATAGGTGTGAATGAGGGATGGTGATGGGTTAAAATCCCATAGCTCATGATGAATATCTTATAATAGCTCAACAATGGTCATATTGTGGTAAATACCAAATCGAAATTGCTCTAGCTATAATGGCCAAATTGCAACTACATATTTAGCGATAAACAAATTTTACAACACATTTTTGGGTTTTTGGTCTCATTAGTTTTTCCCATTCTCATTTTTTGGCACTTATCATTTTGATATTAATACGATCAATCATATTTTTGAAATTGGTTTCCATACTTTTTTTTTAAATATACTAGGTTTTGAAGTTTTATATATTTTTAACATTTGTGGTTTTCCACTCAAATAACCTATTTAACATTTGTAGTTCTCAATCCAAACTCTTTTGTACCCTAAATCTTCATTACGAATTATAGCTATCATAGTTAATGTTTTGAAATAAATATTTTTCCTTTTTCTAACTATTTCATTTCTATAAATTAGTTATAGGTGTATTTATAGTTTAGAAAACCATCCACTTAGAAAACTAGGTATGCAAAACAAGTTTTACTACTTTCTTTCTCTTGTGTTCGTACTTTGTGCTCAAGCATCTATAATATATGTTTTTCTCAAATCCTTTTGAAAAATGTAACATTTTTTATTTTTCGGTCTCATTAGTTTTTTCTCATTCTCATTTTTTTTTGGGCTTTTATAAATTTGGTATTAATATGATCAATCATATTTTTGAAATTGGTTTCCATACTCTCTTTTCTAAATATACTAGGTTTTGAAGTTTTAATATTTTTTTAGCATTTTTGGTTTTCCATTTAAATAACCTATTTAACATTTGTAGTTCCCAGTCTAAGCTCTTATGTACCCCAAATCTCCATTACAAATTATGGCTATCATAGTTAATTTTCTAAAATAAATATTTTTATTGTTTCTAACTCTTGTAGTGTTATAAATATGGTGTTTGTAGTCAAGAAGGATGCTTAGAGACCAAGGAGGTCAGTTGTAATGCATAATTCGAAAGGCCACTGTTGCATAAGATTTTGGGTTATAGTTTGAGAGAAAGGCAATACAAGCTTCTGACCTTGATTTAAACCATGGTCATGGCATTGATAATGAAATATTTACGTGTCTTCATGTTTCGACTTATTTTGTTGATATCTTCAAATTTTGCTTTCGGGAATCCAGAGAATAAGACCTATTGATGGCTTTGTAGTTTGAAGTTTTTTAATGTTCTGATTTACCCCATTTTAACCCCATACTTCTTTATTAAATTATTCAATGCTTTCTTTTTTCTTCAATTCTGAATCCAAGTTCTTATGTACCCCAAATCTTCATTGCAAATTACAACAATCATAATTAATCCTTTAAAATAAATATTTGTCCTTTCTCCCACCCTTGAAGTGCTATAAATAGTGTGTTTGCAGTTAGGAAGAACGCTTATAGACCATGGAGGCAAGTTCTAATGCATAATTCCAAATTTCACTACTGCATAAAATTTTGGGTTATAGCTTGTAGGAAATGTAGTATAAGCTCCCGACTTTGAATTAAACACACGAGCCTAGACATTGATAATGAAATATAGAAATTTAGTCGAAATAGGATTGATAAATCTCTTCTCACATCACAAAATAAAGTTATACCGCTTGAGAGATCCTTATTTAAAGTTTTAGTATTTACATTTATTTGTCTTGATGTTTTAACTAATTCTATTGTTATTTTCAAATTTTGCTATCATATTGTTTCTCAAAGATTTGGATTTGATGGTCACACAATATTCGTTAGTGAATATAATCTACTCCACGCAGATTCATTTATAATGAACTAACAAAGTTGATTTTTTTTTTTAAATTTGATTAAAAGTGTTTGAGTGTTCTAAGTAAAAAGAAAAACAAGTGTAATATTTGTTTTCTTTTTGTTACTATTAAAAAATAAATGTTTCTCTTAGATACTATTTTAATTTATTAAAATTGGATACTTATAAAAATTGTTAGATATTTTATAATACTTTTAATTTAATTTTTTATAACCTTTTTACGATATAATGCACAAATATAAATTGTTTCCTTTAATCTACACATATTGAAAAATACATCTAACTCAATCTATAAATATGATATTTTTTATTCCAATTTATTGAATAATTAATTATTTCTCTTTCGTATAATTATATATAAAATATAATACGTGGGTGAATAATATGTATATATAAGATTTTTATTTAATTAATAGAATGACTAATTGATTTAAAGTGAAATTGATATTTGTCTTTTATTATTCGGTACAACAAAAATTGGATTTAGTTGGGATTATATTTGACGTTTCAGGGGTTTTAGCCCCTACTAAGTACGATATCCGTGTGATGTGTGATGAAGGCGTGACCAACCACGACACCTCCATAGAAGCTTCCTCAAGAAGGATCACTAGAAGCATGTCTAGAGGGAAGTCTTTTATTCCATCACCTTTATCTTTGTTTTGCATTACTTTAGTTTGAATTCTCCAAGTTGGTTTTTAGTTGACTTGTTGACTTTGACCCAAAGTTGACTTTTGACCAAGATTAGCTTAACTTAAACCAACATGATAATCTTTGTTTGTCTTGTTTTGTAGGTAATTAAGAAAAAGTAGAGCATGCTAGGTGGCACATGGTGATTGGAGCATATGGATGATGTGGAAGAGAGAGGAAACCAAAAAGCATAAAGTAAAAGCAAAAGTAGACATGTACCTTGTCTCCTTTTGTCTTTTTGGTTTATTCCTTGGAAGGCTACTTGGTCTCCTTCCTCCTTTGGCCTAGAATCCTCGTGGAAATGTGTAACATCCCGTCAGGATATTACTGATTTAAATAAATAAAACTATTAAAAACATAAAGTTGCCGCATTTATGAATAAACCTCATTTCCCAAAAACGCGGGAAATTTAAATTTTATTAAACTCCAAGGATAAAAGCAAAATCCATAGTTAATAAAACTGAAACAACAAAATAAAACCTCTCATAAGAGTTTACAAAATAGTCCAACTCAAAATAATCCAAAAAAAATGTATAAAACTCCCAAGCATTTCCCACGCTCCGTGATTAAGCCTCACCGGCTCCACCTGCATCAACATTCTCTGCTCACGTGTACCGCATACACGATCATCGCCAAACACAAGCAAATAGGGTGAGCTTATGAAAACAACATACATCATAACAATAATCAAGTAACTAATTATACAGTTGCAAATTCTATAAAGAATCAAGATACCATCTCTTACTCCATTCTCTAACGTCTGGCCACAACCAAACCATTTGTGTTCTACCTCTCCTAGTGATTACCCCAAGATAATTTGCTGCCAAACCTATCGGCCACAACCGACAGAGCATGTGCGGGAACCAATGCCACAGATCATACACCGTAACGCCATGTGGAGTTCCCAATTACGAACATAATCCGTAATGTCCCAAGACTACCAAACTTGTTAGCCAACAACTAAGGAGGGCAATCTATCTAGACCCATCCGTACTGGTCACAACCAGCACACTCACACCAGCAACACTCGCCAACCCGAGCTCAACTCAAGGGTTCCTCGTGTTCATCCGCCATCCCGAGCTCAACTCGAGGGACGCCATTCCGAGCTCAACTCGAGGAATGTACGTGCTTAACCCCTATCCCGAGCTCAACTCAAGGGATACGTTCCGAGCTCAACTCAAGGAACCCAGCAATCTTACCTTTAAGGCATCACCAAAAGCCTTGTAGATCACCCTACAAAGTCCGATACTTCGAACTTACAGCAGCCAAATCGCATAGCGGGGGACACGTACCACTAGGCGCTATAGCTTCCAGACCGCCTGGCGGGGGACACGTACCGCCAGGCGCCAAGCGCCTGTGAACCACCATCAAGATTTCCTAGACCCATTATTAACAATGTGTCTAGAATCCAGCACCACAAATCGGATACTGCATTACCAGTTTTACCTAACACATAACCCTGCACTTGTCTTTGGTTAGACTAAGAAGCCTTAGTTCAACATCCCAGCCATCTCACTTAACTATACTCTCTAGCCTAAGAGACTCTTAGTACAACCGTAACAGTAACAACAACCACAAGTAGTCTCGCCTGAGCGAACCTTTCTCGCTTGGGCAAAAACACCCTTCGCTCATAGTTGAGACACCTTGCCTAGGCGGCGAACCTCCACAATGTCTCCCATCAGTCCTCGATCTCTCGCTTAGGCGAGAGACCCTCGCCTGGGTGAGACTCACTTTCGCTCAGAACAGTTAATCCCACTTGCGCGAGACGTACAACCAAACCACTTATCACACTCACGGGTTCTCGCTTAGGCGAGACCCACTCGCCTAAGCGAGACAGTATGTTGCCTAAAACCAAGTTACCCCACCTGAGCGAGATGCTCGAACTGTAACACAATTTGAGTATATGATACTCTCGCCTAGGCGAGCCTGGCTCGCCTGAGCAAGAGTTGCAGACCCAAGCACTAAAATGCAACAGACAACAACCAAAAACAAGCACCAAATCGCATACCCATTGCATAAATCAATTGAAAGCACTGTAACAAATATTAGAGCATGAATTTGACAAAGTATGCATCCCATAACCCAAGTTTACACAGCAGTGACATAATCAGCATAGAATCCCATTCATATATAGGTAAATAGGTAAGAGTATCAATTAACAGCACCAAACCACCCATACCCTCAATTTCATCTCACATTTAACACGAAATCCATCGCATAAAAATTAGTACACTCAACAAATATGACCAAAGGCACACAAAATTCGGTACAGCTCCCCTAACCTGGAATTTCTTCGCTAAAACTGAATTGCTTGAAGGCTCCCAACGATCACCAATGACCTTCCCTTTGGCTTCCACTCAACCAGTCCCGAACCTCACTTCCTAATTCTTGTTTCTCTCTGAATTCATGCAGTCCCCAATTCTCCCAAAAGTTCATACTTCAAAACCCTCTTCTCTCTCCCAATTACCCTTTTATTACTGCCCTTAATGCTTGTTTAATTGCCAAAACGAAAAATAGGCTGAATGGTAAGGTTTATGGTCATTCAATGTTCTTTTATGGTCTATTTTTCAGCCTCTTCCAAACCCTTAGCTGCCTATTCATCTAGGTTTTTCATTAACCCTTCACATTCATGCCAAACTAAAACTTAGTAAAAATTAAAGTTTAATTTGAGTGCTCCAAGGTTTGAACCCACACCCAAGCAATGCCAACCCAATGTCCAACCATGCAACCAATACATTTTTCATGCTAACCAAGACGAATCACGCATCATATCATAGAAAACATGGTTAAACATATTATCAAAACAATAATAATTTAATAACACACAATTGGCATCCATAAGACTCAAACCCAAGTCCTCTCACACAATCAAAGTACTCTCAACCACTTGAGCTAGTACTTTTCCATGTCATCCCAATCATAATTTAATGTCATATATGATTTTCCCACCCGCATTCATTAATTATTTATTTATTTAATTAATTAAATTTCACGGGTCTTACATTACCCCCACCTTTAAAATTTTTCATCCTCGAAAAAGAGAACTTACTAGAGAAAATATGAGGATAAGACCGCCTCATGACATCTTCCATCTCCCATGTCATTTCCTGAGTTGCCTCATCCCATAGCACCTTCATCGTTCTGATCTCCTTCCCTCTGAGCTGTTTTACTTGAGAATCCAAAATTCTCACTGGTCTGGCGCCAACAGTCAAGTCCTCTCGTACCTGCACATCATCCTCCTCCAGAATATGTGTAGGATTTGCTATGTATTTTCTCAGCTGCGACACATGGAAAACATTATGTAAGTTTGCCAAGTGTGGTGGCAAAACGATCTCATATGCAGGAGGCCCAATTCTCCTCGTGATCTGGTATGGGCCGATGAATCGAGGAGTCAATTTCCTCGATCTAAGAGCTCTCCCAATGCTTATTGTGGGGGTCACTCGGAGAAATACATGATCACCAGCCTCAAACTCAAGCGGCCTCCTCCTCTTATCTGCATAGGATTTCTGTCGACTCTGAGTTGCACGCATTCGCTCCTGTATCATCTTCACCTTCTCGGTGGTCTGCTGCAAGAACCCTGGACCAAGCACTATCGACTCCCCGTCCTGCTGTCAGCACATGGGTGTTCGACATCTCCTACCATACAATGCCTCATAAGGTACCATCCCGATGCTGGAGTGATAACTATTATTATACGTGAACTCCACCAATGGCAGCATATCACTCCAGGTGCCCAGATGATCTAACACACAAGTTCTCAGCAGATCCTTCAATGACTGGATAGTCCTCTCAGACTGCCCATCGGTTTGAGGGTGATACGGTAAACTCATTCTCAGCTGAGTACCCAACGCCTTCTGTAAAGACTGCCAAAACCTCGATATGAACCTTGGGTCTCTATCAGATACAATACTGGCAGGCACCCCATGTAGTCGGACCACTTCTCTGACATATAATTCTGCCAGCTTATCCAAGGACATCTTCTGATTTATGGGCAAGAAGTGTGCACACTTCGTCAACCGGTCTACAATTACCCAGATGGATTCATGCCCTCTCACTGACCTTTGTAAATGTGTGACGAAGTCCATGGAAATACTGTCCCATTTCCACTGAGGAATATCTAGAGGCTCCAACATACCACCCGGCCTCTGATGCTCAATCTTCGCTTTTTGACACACCAAGTAGGAAGTGACGTAATCAGCAACATCTGTCTTCATGCCCGTCCACCAGAAAGTAGCTTTTAAATCTTTATACATCTTACAAAATGCATCCACCAACCACATGCTCTCCTTTTGGTCGTGTGGTGCTCTAGCTTAAGATTTTAAGGTTTGCTAGCTAATCCTTTTCATGTTTAAGTATTTGCTAAAGGACCCCTATGAACTTCTATTTAAAGGGGGCTCCTTGTCTTGTAAAAGGATTGATTATTTTGAAATTATAAGCATTGTGTTTCAACCATCCAAAACCGTGAGCTCTCCTTCCATGAAGTGAACTCACATTTGCCTTATCTTGCTTGCAAGTGGCGGCACCATCACTCAACTCTAGGGTTTGGTTGGCTTAGATCCCCCCTATGAGTGGCGTGCTTCATCCATTGCACCATCTTCTATGGTTTCCATTTTACTTGTTTCTTCTTTCATTTTGTTCTTTAAATGTTTCTAAATTCGTGTGTTATTGAACTTGAATCCAACTCTCTTCTTCCTTTCATGAGCTTGAGAAATGAACCTTCAGATCTACATAGCTTGTTATCTTAATGTCCTGTGGGGATTTTCAAAAAGCTTTCTTAAACAACTTCACCATATTCATGAATCTAAAAGGAAACAAGATAATCCTTCATCACCGTGGTTTGACTTTTTTCTAGTAAAAGTAGCATCATTAACGGATTACCAACGATTTTGAGTAACCCTAGAAAAAGTAGAATTTACCTACGGTTTCATAAACCCCATAAATTACAGGTGGTTTCAAACCCACGTTACTTCCCAAGGGTTTCAAACCTCATTACTTCCCAAGGGGTTCAAACTCTGATTACTTCCTAGGGGGTTTCAAACCCCATTACTTCCCAAACCCTTATTACTTTCCAGGGGTTTCAAACCTTTGTTACATAAGTCATTATTGTTTAGTGCTTTTTCTTGGAGTTTGAAGTTAATTGGTCATTTACTTTTTTTTTCAATGGACATAAATCGTGAGATAATAAAAAATGATAAAAGGCAATATCAGAATAAAAGAGTTTACAACTTTGAGGTAAAATAATCTAAACAATAAAGTTTAAAAATTGAAACTATAGAAACATTATAATACAATCATAAAATTAGACATAATGAAAAACAAATATCAGTTTACAAATATAGATCACTTTACAAAGATAGACATAATCGAAACATTTAACAATATGGATGTTTTCAATCCAACAATGTTACCTGACTTGATGTCTTTGTGAATAATGTGAGGGATTCAATAAAGATGAAGATATGATATTCCTCTAGTCGGACCTACAACTATTCTATATTTGGTTGGCTCAAAACTATTCTTTTAGAACCTGAAAGCACAAAGCTTCTCGTACTCAAGTTGTGTTGTGCGTAGAATGCATCGTGCTTTAATATAACAGAGATAACAAGAGTTAGTTTTAACACAAACAAAGAGATTGGATTATGATTCATTCTATTTACCTGAATATTCAACCATATTCCTTTTGGTTTTTGTCTAAATGTAAGCAAATCGATTAGTTCAAGAGTATACTTCTTGAGTTACTGTACAGAAACAAAAAGAGTCGGCAACTATATAAAATAAGAATTTTCAACAACACATTTATTGTATAAAAGAATCACTTAGTCCGTCAAATATCGAAAATATGTAATTATTAACAATAAAACTACGTGTTTTAAATAAATTAAACTCACAAACGATAATGCTTATCTGCTTCATGGTGTAATCCAAAGAAAAATAACCAGTGGTGGGTATTTCATTAATCAAGTAACTTGTGGTTTTATTTAGGTGAGCAAGAGCAATGTAAGTAGAATTTGCACGGTTTATATCTGGTTGGCAAATCTCAACCCTATCTTTTGTTAATTACGACAAAACATGCAAATGTTAGTCCACTCTCCACAATATCCTTATACATGCTTCTAGCTTGATTGACCTTCAAGAATAAAAATAATAAGCAATAATAGAGACAAACATTTGTTGAAAGTAATTAATGAAGTAACAAAATGGTAAAGAAGGAAAGCAACCAAGAATTTCACAAAGAGTATAGGAAAGTATAGCTCTCTAACTTAGTTATACTTAATTTTAAAATCCATATTAGTCGAATATAGAAAAGGGAAAATTAACTTGAATGTCAAATTTTACAAAAATAGGTGTCATTCGAAGTTAAATCTAAAATAGACACACATGGAATGTTTTCCAATCAACAATATTTACCAACTTCAATAAATAAAATATAAATTGAGATGCAAAAAGAATTGAATTACATAGTAGGATGAACACTCAAACATGGAAAAACCTAAGTCATTCTCCTTGGCCAATCAAGAAAAAAACCACCACCTACCATTGCAACTTTACAAATTCAAAATGCAGCATAGCTCCTACCACCAATTACTGCACTAAATTAACATATCATCATTACCCATAAAACATTTAAAAATTATTATATCACAGAAAAGGAGTTCTATACAAAATTCAATAAGTAATTAGATGGCTTGATGGAGCACAAAGTATGGCAAAGCACGTGAACTTGATAAGGAAATTTTATTTCTACATAGTTATCTATGTCTCCAAATATCCAAGAGAAACATATGTCAATTACAGAAACTTAGATATAGGGATGAACTAGAAGAATAACACTAGTTTTCTTAAGGCTTGGTCCATTTCAAGGCTTATAGGTATTTCAATGGTAACTTCAACAAGTTAGTGAGGGTATAAACTAAATTTGATCCATCTAATTTCTTCAGGCATGCGTAGAGTGTGCATGTTTTGCAATCTACTAAGAGATGGTAAAAGCCATTAGCATAATAAGCTAGATAAAAAGGGTATGCCATTGTATAATGGCTAGAATGCTAGATCAGTACAAAAATTATGGTTAAATATGTATGTGTTCTTCGTCCATACATATATTTGTGTTCTTCATTTGAATACGCTCAAATAACATGAGCATTCACAATTAAGTTGGTTTGTCATTAGGTTCTTTTGCTGTGCGTTGGGAATAACTTTGGAGATTCTTGATAGTGAATTTTCTATATGTTACTTGTTGAAATTTGTTTTATACATTTGAGCATTAGTTCTTTTCTTTTGTTCCAAATGTGTCAACATAAATGGCTACTTAATGAGACTTGAACTAATACTTGTTTGACTTAATCATAAGAAAAAAAAGTACTTATTTAACTTAAAATCAAGAACTATTGTACAACTTTTCATATACTTGATTTTTTTTAAAACATTTTATATGTTAGCTTAATTAAGAATAAAAGGAGTAACTTTTACTTACTACTAGCTATCTTTATTTCTTTCTGTGAAGATTAATCAATAACTTATACATAAAAAATTTAAAACAATTGTACGAATTAATCAATTTTTTAGTTTGTAAATAGTATACTGATATCTAGAACTAACACTAACAGGGTTGGTGGTGTAAGGCTATAATATGATCTAGACTAGTATCTTTAAGTTTTCTTATTGTTTTTTATCTAAAGCAATGATTTCTACAGAATCTTATTGAGTTTGGGGAGGACAACAATCTAGTTCCATGAGAGTTGTTTCTAATTTATTTTTAGAAGAAAATATAGGTACAACAATATCCAAGCAAAAAATCTCAGATGAAGCTATAAAGAGGAGAACCTGAATAGAAGTAGGAATCACACGATTACGATGGTTGTAATGGTTGTGGCATCCCATTCTGGTTGTGGTGGTTGTAGCACGACCAGTGTTGCTACTTAATAGTGGCAAAATAAATTGTGAGTTAGGGCATGGGTAAGAGAGATTAAATTGAAAGAGTCAAACGAAATTGAAAGAGGAAACTGAAATTGAAAAAGGCAAACGAAATCAAAAGCAATGATGCAGGAAAACAAAATTGAATGCATTGGTGTAGGGAAACAAAAACAAAACCAAAATCCAAATTGAAAGTAGGGAGATGAAATCGAAAGAGAAAGAGTAATAAAAAGTAGGGAGACAAAATTGGAAGAAGGGAGAACAATCTTTATTACCTGGAATGGTGGAGGCACGTGAAAGCTTGTTCTTCTTCTTCCTATGGTAAACCTTGCCACTTCGAAAGCTTGTTCTTCTTCCTCCTTAGGTAAACACTACATTGCCATTGTGAAAGAAATAAGAGGGTAAAGACTACCACTACAAAAAAGAGAAAGTCTATATAACCTAATTAAAAATTTAGAAATTATAAAAGAAAAGGAGAAATGACAAAAATAAGATTGGATTTAAAAAATATATATAATACTTAGCGGGGGTTTCTAAAACCACTGATATGTCTATTCTGAATAAAGTTTATTATAACCCCAACTAAAATTCCATATTTTTGTAATGATTATTGTAGATTGATATATGATATCATTATTATTTCTTATAAAAATTACAAAAATATATATATGGATATTTTACTTTTAATCACATCAATATTAAATTTCTATAACAAAATTAAGTGAATGAAATGCACATAACTTAATTGAATGTAATGTACATTTATGAACTTTATAAATCTTTACAAATTGTTCATAATAGTTCAAACACTTGTATTCTTACTAAATTTGAAGAAGTATAAGATTTGATGAAAGAAACAGATGTTATGATCAATGGATTGATGATAGCTAACAAATCAATGAATATTGTTGGCATGCCTCTAAATGGCATTTGAAGCAGCTAGACATAAATAATGTTTTTCTTCATAAAGACTTGAATAAAGAAATATTCCCACCAGGTATGAAATCTGCTTAACCAAACTAAGTATGTAGATTGCACAAATCTCTCTATGGACTCAAGCAGACAAGTCATCAATGGTATAAAAAACTCTCTTCTTTTATACTATCTCATGATTTTAAACAAGTAAAAGGTGATCATTCCTCTTTATAAATATCATTGAATCTAGCATTATTGCCTTTATGATATATATTGATGACATAGTTTTAATAGGAAACTACATTGATGAGATCAATCCTATAACTTCAATGGCAAATCAATCTTTTAAAATAAAAAATTTAGGAGATCTAACTTAGTTTTTGGGTCTCGAGGTGGCATGGAGCACTAAAGGAATACATCTTTGTTAGCATTAATATACTATAGACTTGTTGCGTGAAATTGGAATGTTGGCTTATGCATCCATATCAACTTCATTTAACTTCTCAAAACGTGTTTCTTTAAATGATGAAGGTATTCTTCCTTATCCTACATCCTATAAGAGACTCATTGGGAAACTTATATATTTGACTAACAAACGGCCATATATCACTTATGTTATCCATAGCCTAAACCAACATGTCTTTGCTTCTACCACTGTTCATCATCAAGCAACTTTTCATACTTTGAGATATCTTAAACAAAATCTTGGCGAAGGCATCTTTCTCGCTGTCGATGGTGTCATCCAACTCAATGGTTTCTACGATTCAAATTGGGCTAGTAGCCCTAAAACTAGAATGTCTCTATCAGGACACATTATATACATTGGTCATTCTAGTATCACACAGAAATCCAAAAAGTAAAATACTATGTCTCAAAGATAGATTAGCATAAACAACATGTGAACTATAGTGTATTCTTTACCTTCTTGAAGACCTTCAAATCAAACATTATCGATCAACAAATTTATTTTGTAACAATTGACATTGAAGATCACTTCAAATCTTGTGTTTCAAGAGCACATGAAACACATATAAAGAAATAGTCACCTTGTTAGAGAAAAGCTTCAACTAGGGATCATCAAGCTTACCTATCAACAACAAAGAGTAACACGTCGATATCATCACCAAAGCTTTACCATCGTCTACATTCCATCTTCTTCGTTCCAACTTGGGGATGCTTAACATAACCGCCAAACTTGAGGGGAGTTATTAGAATAAGAGAAACCATTTACCTAATCACCCAATGTGCTCAACGCTAATGTAATCGCCTAACGCTTTTGTTCTTCTACCTAATGTCAATCAACCCAACAGCTATATATATATATATATATATATATATATATATATATATATATATATATATATATGCTTTCTTCTCCTTTTGTAACTAAGAAATAAATCAATAAGATTCACGTTCGTTTTCTCTCTTCTTTTGTTATTCCTCTTTTTCCTCATGTATGTGTCTCCCTCTACATATTTCGTAAGCAATTTTCATCTGGTGTCAAATGAATTCAAGAATCTCTAAGATTGTTGAATCAAGTCTAGTAGAAACAAGGGTTATAACTGATAAGTTGGATGATATCATTACACAAGTCCAATTAATTGATGATGAAAAAAAATTCATGTCTTTGGCAAGTGATTTAGAGTGCTTAAAATCTCAATGTCTAAATTCCTCCAATTTGATACAACCATGGCTTGAAATGATATGGTCTGAGACAGTTTTAAAATATTGTGATATATCTATGTCACACGGGTATTCTATTGGAAACAATAACAAGTTTTGATGGATGAGGAAGTTGAAGTTTACCTTTTAGAAAAAGAAATTCGGCAAACAAAAGTGGAAGCAATGACCTATTAGTGGAACTAAACCATAATGTCTTAAGGATTTCATAGATATGGGTTAAGTAAACAAGGTCCTTGAACAAAATATTGGGTCCCTAAAGGATGTTACATGTTCTAATAATGCATTGAAGGCTGAACTTCTTGATGCTAAGTAGGCAGGAAAAGACTGCTCGATAAGATTCTTGATCTAGAAGTTGATTATGAGAAAGTAATCCATGATGTCATAGAGAAGGATGTCACTTCTAAATTTTCTTTCCAACAACTTTCTTTACTTAAACATCAAAACATAGAGTTAAAGAAAGTGAATTCTATGTTGGAAAACTCATCTTGGATGCTTGAGAATGATCTACACTAAAGGATTCATAACTAATAAGAATGCAAAGCTTATTGCAAATTGAGTTATCTAGAAAGGATGATGTAATAAAAGAATTGTTGTGTGATTCGAGCTTACTAAAGGAATCTACGTGTAACAATCACCACAAGATTTTTTTCGTATTTCATGGGATGTTTCTTGTAAATTTGTTATAAAGTTTTGCAAGAAAATAATTTTTTGCCACTTTTTCTAAGAGGTTTAGTAGATAGGTAATTCATTCGTAAATAATTATTTCCAACAAAATTATAAAATTTACAAGCATTTCCTACAAAATTTATTGTGAAAAATATTTTGTACAAAATATTTTTGCAAAAGAATTGGTAAAACTATCTTGCAAACTATTTTTATAACAAAATTTGTAAGTATTTCCTACGATAAAATTTTCAAAACAAAATTGGTGAGAAATATGTGTTGCTTTAGTAGTGAATAAAGACAAAAAAGACGAAATTGAAAAAATTCTGGTTACAATGGAGTTGGAAGAAAAACTTGTTAAATCTGGTGAAGTTGTGGAGGCTATCGCAAGTTGTCAATTGCTTGAAGCTCAGTTGCAGGATACATAAAATATGATTACAACTCTTGAGTTGGATTTTTCAAGAAAATGTGAGTCTCTTCATTTGCAAGTTAGTGACAACTAAGAACTTAGAAATAATATTGAAGAGGCCTTAACAATAAGAAAACTATTTCACAATAAGTTGAGAGAAAGAATGAATATAACAATGAGCTAAGAGGATGAAATTCAAGAATTCAATAGTTATAAGTCAAATGAATGATTCAATTAAAAGCCTCAACAGTGATTTGGATCAACTCATTATTGGTAAGGATCAACTTCAAGATCTAGTAATTTGCTTAAAAATTAGGCTTGAAAAGGCGAAGCTAATGCAACAATTGCTCAAGAAACTCTAAAGGTAATGGTTTATCCATAATCTATTAATAATGTAGCATCTTTTGTTTTACTAAATCATTTTTGTGTAAAAGTTAAAATAATTTTTTTGTAATTAATATATTTTAATTACTTTTAAAATATTTAATTCATTTTTTTAAAATTAGTGTTTAACAATAATTTTAGACAAATAATTATATTTCTCATTATTGGTTACAAATTATCCAATATTTTATTTTGCACAATTAAATTTTAATCAAGATCATATTTTATAAACATATTAAATTTTATATAAATAAATATAGTTTAATCAAATGTTAAAAATAAAATTATATAATAAATATACTATAATCTACTATCTATTATCGATTATATATTATCTAGGAAATTTATTTTACACTACAACAAAATTTAATTTTAACTAGGGTTTATTGGTTGAGGTTACAAGAACCTCCGATAAACAATATTTGTCATAGAGGTTTTCAAAACCCATGAAAAGTATTAGCGGTTTCTTTAACGAACCCCAAGAAATTTCACTTACATTTTATTCCAGCTCGTTTTTTTCCTTTCTTATCTTCTAATCTTTTTAACTTCCCTCTTTTCATATTTCTTTTACTTTTCAACCCAACCCGGCCCGAACCCGTGGTGAGTCGGGTTGGCTCGCGGGTTCCAACCCATTTTGACAGCTCTATTGTGCTGGATCATGATGAGTGATAACATAATTATAGAATTATGTGAATTATTATGAAACATGAATTGGTTGAATGGTTGTGTGTTGATTTGACATTGGCATGGTTATGGGATCGAATCTTGGTAGACCCGTATTAAACTTTATTTTTGCTAGAATTATGTTGGCATGAATATGAAAAGCCATAAAACCCTAGCCTCCAAGGGAGGGCTGGAAAACCATCATAAGATAAACATTGAATGACCATTAAGATAATGACAAATCAGAGGAAGCCAAGGGTTTTTGTGCTTGTGTTATAATTAGAGGAATACGAAATTAATAATCTCCATTTTTAGCAAAGGAATTCAGGTTAGGGGAGCTTTACGCGTTAATTTTATTTTAAGTATGATTGGCATGCTAAAAAGAGTAACTTTACACGTTAATTTTATTTTAAGACCGATTGGCATGCTAAATAGAGTAACTTTACGCATAATTTTATTTTAAGACTGATTGGCATGCTAAATATAGTAGCTTAACGCATAATTTTATTTTAAGTCTGATTGACATGCTAAATATGGTATGATTATGCATGAATTATTTTATTCCGTTTAAAGCTTGTGGTTCTGAAATTTTCCAAAAATTGTCTGGGGCGGTGATGAACTGTCGCCAGACGACTCTTTCCTTTTAAGGCCATTTAGGGTTCCTGTAAAGGAACCACCTGCCAAATATAGTGTAAAGTAGTTAATTTGACCAATGTTGATCGCCCTTGCCCAAAGTTGATTGATTGACCAGTCTTGAATCTTTGACAGTCCATTGAGAGGTTGCCACATGTCAGAGTAGTCTCTCTCTCCATTAGGGTTTGACTGTCGTGAATGGTTACGCAAAGGTTACGGTGGTTGACGCGGTGGCGACGGAAACACCAGAGGGTCTGGGTCTGCGGCTGTTGCGGAAAGATGCACTTTTCGGTGTGAGTGCGACGAGCATGGATGTTTGGCATCGAGCATTGGTTTTTGGCATCGAGCATGGTTGTGTGCGGTGCGGAGACTGTTGTGGATGAGTGCAGGCGCAATCTGTTCCGGCGAGCTCGGGTGGTGCAACCATGGTGGTTTTCTGGCAACGTGACGATTTGAAGGAGACAGTGGCGTGAAGAGGAAGCCATGGAGGACTATTTTGGGGTGCTGCAAAGGACGAACATAATGGCGCGATAGAGCAAGGCGTGTTGCAGCGGTGTTGCGTGGCTGCCGCAAGTTCTGCGAGTGGTGCGACAATGGCGGACTTTCGGCAGCATTGGTGTCGAATATGTCGAGCGAGAAGATGGTGGATGGCGTGGAGGAGACAGATTGACAGAGGTGCGGTGACGGTCGACATTAGGTGCGGCGGTTGTGACATGGTGTGGAAGAGAGAGAAGGAAAATTAGGGTTAGGGTTTTGGTTGTGTGAAGGAGAGAGAGTAATGAGGTGTCATTCCATGATTGGGTATTTTTAGTGAGTGGAGGATTGATGACATGGCAAGTTTTAAGTGGTTATTTTAGTGAGTGGAGGATTGAGGACGTGACAAACTTTAATTGGTTATTTTAGTAAGTAGAGGATTGCCACGTGGCGTAATGTGGTTAGTGGAGGTTAAGTGATATTAGGGGTGCAAATTAGTAAAAAGAAGAGATGCAAAACAGAGTCAGAAGACCCAATTCCAGAAGGAGTGTGGAAAATAAAAACTGGAGGCCCATTCAGCTCCAGAAATATTCCTTTTCAGAATTAAATGGCTAATTGCAGAAGAAGGGCTGTGAAAACGAAAACTGGAGGTGCATTTAGGTCAAAAAATATCCCTTTTTAGAAATTATGACCCAATTGCAGAAGGGGGTGTAAAAAATGAAAACTGGAGGTGCATTTAGCTCCAGAAATATTCCTTTTTAGAAATAGATAGCCCAATTGCAAAAGGGGGTATGAAAATGAAAATTGGGGGTGCATTTAGCACCTGAACTATTACTCTCCAAAATTTTGATTTTGGGACTTATTTTATGACTTGAAATATTCCTAATTCACACTCTTAAGGACCTAAATTAAATTATAGTTGCATTATTAAACTCAAGAATATCCAATAATATAGTATGCAACTTAATACAATTCTTAAGAGCAAAAATTATATTAAATCCCAAAAATTTAAACACTTAATAAGAGCAAAGGTTCGACCCATCATACCCTCTAGGCGGTTTGGAAGCGGGCAACGACTGGCGGTATGTGTCCCCCGCCAGGCGATTTTACTGCAACAATATTGGTGTTTTTACTCTTGACGTGCGTGATCTACAAAGCTTTAGTGATGCCTTAAAGGTCAGCTTGCTGATGTTCCTTGAGTTGTAGCTCAGAAAGTATCCCTTGAGTTGAGCTTGGGATAGGGGTTAAGCACGTGGCATTCCTCGAGTGTGGCTCGGAATGGCATCCCTCGAGTTGAGCTCGGGATAGCGGATAAACACGAGGAACCCTTGAGTTAAGCTCGGGTTGGCGAGTGTTGTCGGTGTGAGTGTGCTGGTTGTGGCCCGCACAGATGGGTCCAGATAGATTGCCCTCCTTAGTAATTAGTTGACGATTTTGGTAGTCTTGGAACTTACGAGCTATTTTTGTATTGGGAACTCCACCTGGCGTTACGGTGTGTGATCCGTAGCATGGTTTCCCGCACGTGCTCTATCGATTGTGGTCGATAAGTGTGGCAACAAGACACCTTAAGATACTCACTAGAAGACGTAGAACACGGTTGACATGGAGTGGCCATGTGTTATGGAATCAAAGGATAGAAATTCCTTTGGTGTACTTGTGTGATTATCTGATGAAAATATATGGTTTATTTATATGTTTATTTTGTTAGCTCACCCTATCTGCTTGTGTTTGGTGATGATCGTGTACGTAGTACACGGGAGCATATGATATTGCAGGTGGATCTGGTGAGGCCTAGAGACAAAACGGGGCTAGTATTGGGAGAAGATTCTTATCATAGTTTTTATTATGTTTTGGAACATTTGTAATATTTTATATTAGTAAACTTAGTTTTTATTATGGATTTTATGTTTGAGTTATAGTAGAGGTTTTGAGATTATTTATTACTACTATAAGGTTTTAATTTTCCCACGTTTTGGGAACATAAGTTATAATAAATGAAGTTTTATTATTTATTTTTTTTATTTTTTTATTTAAATCCGTAATATTCGGTCGGAATGTTACATGTGCCATAAAGTATCGGTTCGTCTCTCAACAAATCTTCATCTCTGAATCATAGGAAAAAAAATTATGTTTCTAATCTTCGTCTCACAATCGCAATTTCAATTGGTAACGATTTTCCGTTTTCCCTCTTTGGTTTTCGAAAATTGTTTTTCATTTTCTCAATTTCTCACATCCTAGATTGCGTAATCGTTTTAACACTTAATGGGATGCTTATTTTTTGTGAAGAGATTTGTTCTCAGAAGGTGCCTTTTCCTTCTAGACCTACCGTGTGTCTGGTCTTTGTGTCACGGGTTTGTAGGTTTCTTGGTGGAACATGGTTGCTTTATTAATTCAAAATTGCGTCGTGTGTTCATAGCTATTTCGTAGGTTCGCAACTGTTTTGAAGGTTGGAATTTGCTTTAGTTTCAAAAGTGAGCATATTTTTTTCAAAGTTGCAGTTTGTCTCTGTCTTCTTGTTTTTTTTTAGTTCATACATTTTTTAAGATTTTAGGATTTTATATTTTTGAGTCTATGAATTTTTGCGAGGCTACCTTGTTGCCATAAAAACTAGGATGACCTTTTAAGTTATGATAAATGCTACCTTCTAGTTTTGGGTAAACACAATTTTTTTACTAGTTTGTAGCGTTATTTTAAAACTCTAGTTTCTAGTTTTTTAATAGTAGCAAAAAGTTTAATCTTTGAAAAAGAGTTGAAAAAGAGTTTTTACATTTTTTTATTAGTGGTCTATCATTTCATAAATGTTGTTTTCCCAAGGTTTGCTTACCAAATTCCATTCACCTATGGTTGTGAATACACTGAATTTTTTTCTCAATTTCTTTTAGTTTCTGAATAAGCTTTAATGCCTATTGTATCTTGTGATCTAAAGAGTAAATTAGTGACATGTTTCCAAAGTTCTTAATATGGCTTGAGTTTGCAATTTTAATGAGAATTTATGTTTGTTTCCTACCTATTTATAGATATGGCATTTATTGTGCTTCTACATCAATGAAATTTTTCATAGCTAATCTATTTTCTCAGGGTCTTGAAAATAAAGCTTGGAGGAAAAAACAAAGTAGTGTACAACTTCTTGGTGCTATGTTACTGTGCTCCTCAACATGTGCTCCTCGACAGTTGTCTCAATGTCTCCCTAAGATTGTTCCAAAATTGACTGAGGTATGACATAGGAAACATTACATTTATTAATTGGATGGATGCCCCTTCAATTGCATTATTAGTGCCAATAGTACATCGAGTGTTGAGGGAACGTAGTGTAGAAGTGACTACATGAACAATTGGAGGTGTATTTTCCTATTTTAGCTGAAATGGTGACTTCACAGTATTAATTGATTGTAATTTATGATTTATTTCACGTTATCATGTGAGAGGTCTTGATGGTATTGATTTCTCTATAGATTTATGCTAGTTACACAAATTAGTTATAGGGTTAAATATGTTTTTGGTCCCTTAACTTTCAGTGAATTTTGGAATTAGTCCATTTTGAAACTTTGGACAAATTTAGTCCTTCATCTTTCGGAATACGTGGATTTAGTCCTTTTAATCAAATTTTGTTAGGTTTATTTGATATTTCGTACGCATTTTAGGATTGTATTTGAGTTGTTTATACTGTTTGACACATTTTTACTTTAATGTTAAGTCAAATACTATTATGAAACGCGCTTAAAATGTCAAATAAACTTTACAAAATTTGATTAAAAGGACTAAATCCACGTATTTCAAAAGATGAAGGAATAAATTGGTTCAAAGTTTCAAAATGGACTAATTCCAAAATTCACTGAAAGTTAAGGGACCAAAAACATATTTAACCCTTAGTTATATGATAACTTAGTTTTCGGTTGTACCATTCAAATTGTATGTATGTACAATTCGTTCGTTCTTAATTTTATCCTTTTATAATTACTAATTACTTAATCATTTAATAAATTATTAAAAAATAACTTATAATTAAAGTATTAATTTTTTATATTATTCTTTTATGTTTAATTTTATCCTTTTATGATTTTTAATTACTTGGTTATTTAATAAAATTAAATTTTAAAAATATATTTTACTTTTATTTTTTAAAATAATATATATTTATTAATAATTTAAATTGTTTACACTATCATGTAAAATTATCTTTTAGAGACTTATTTCACTATTTTATCCATTTCATTTATTTTCTAAACTAATTTACCATAAAAGTGGAAATATATTACAACTCTATCCTTCAAAATCTAATAAATTATTATTTTAGTTCTTAATTAAAAAAATTATCATATAATAATTTGATTTTACAATAGTCAACAAAAGAACTTATATTTATCATTTTTTATTGAATTATTATACTAATATTCTTATTGATGAATATTCTTCGTATTTTAATTAGATTAAAATTAAAATTATATTATTTAATATAAAAAAATAGCATGAATCACATATAGGTAAAACTTCATATAAAGTTTTAAATACCTATATTTGTAATAATCTAAATTAAAAGATTGTATTTATAAGATGAGTATAGCAAAAAATAGTAGTTGACTCATTTCATATATTAATTAGATGTTTAAGAATGCACATATATTAGATGAGTCTTGCAATACATATTAGACGACTTTGTCCATACACTAATTAGACGAGTCTACCAATATACATTATACGAGTTTGTTCATACATATATTAGTTGAGATTATTAATACACATTAGACAACTCTATTCATTATCTGATTAAACGAGTCTTGCAATATACATGAAACAACTTTGTCCATATACTAATTAGACGAGTCTAAAAATACATATTTGACGAGTGTGTCCATATACTGATGATACGAATCTAACAAAACATATTAGACGAGTTTGTTAATGTATTGATTAGACAAGTCTAGCAAGATAGATTATCACTCTAATAGTGCACTAATTTGTATTTTTAATGCGTTTACTCTACATACATATGCATATCATTTATATTTTTAGACAGAGATGTCAATGTGGGTTCCAACCTGTGTGCCAACCCGGCTCACCACGGGTTTGAGCCGGGTTAGGTTGAGAAAAATTCAATTTTTTAAAAGTGCATTGAAGTGAACCCGACTCACTTAATTTATTCACTATCTGATTAAACAAGTATTGGAATATACATGAAACAACTTTTTCCATATACTAATTAGGCGAGTCTAAAAATACATATTCGACGAGTGTGTCCATATACTGATGATACAAATCTAACAGAACATAATAGAAGAGTTTGTCAATGTATTGATTAGATGAGTCTAGTAAGACAGACTATCACTCTAATCGTGCACTAATTTGTATTTTTAATGTGTTTACTCTACATACATATGCATATCATTTATATTTTTAGATAAAGATGTCAGTGTAGGTTCCAACCTGTGTGCCAACTCGGCTCACCACGGGTTTGAGCCGGGTTGGGTTGAGAAAAATTCAATTTTTTAAAAGTGGATTGAAATGAACCTGACTCACTTAACTTATTCATTATCTGATTAAACAAGTCTTGCAATATGCATGAAACAACTTTTTCCATATACTAATTAGACGAGTCTAAAAATACACATTCGACGAGTGTGTCCATATACTGATGATACGAATCTAACAAAACATAATAGACGAGTTTGTCAATGTATTGATTAGACGAGTTTGTCAATGTATTGATTAGACGAGTCTAGCAAGACAGATTATCACTCTAATCATGCACTAATTTGTATTTTTAATGTGTTTACGCTACATACATATGCATATCATTTATATTTTTAGATAGAGATGTTAGTGTGGGTTCCAACTTATGTGCCAACCCGACTCACCATGGGTTTGAGCCAGGTTGGGTTGAGAAAAAATAATTTTTGTAAAAGTTGATTGAAGTGAACCCGACTCACTTAACTTATTCATTATCTGAGTAAACGAGTCTTGCAATATACATGAAACAACTTTGTCCATATACTAATTAGACGAGTCTAAAAATACATATTTGACTAGTGTGTCCATATACTGATGATACGAATCTAACAAAACATATTAGACGAGTTTGTTAATGTATTGATTAGACGAGTCTAGCAAAACAGATTATCACTCAAATCGTGCATATCATTTGTATTTTGAAATAGTATTCTACATAATGAAAATAAATAACAAATAAAAATATAAAAAAATTAACAAATGTTTTTAAACAATTTGAAAAACTATTGAAAGAAATCGCACATAGGAAAACAAATGTATAATTAAGGGTATGATAAGATGAAAAATACCTTAGAGATCTAAGAAAAATTTTCAAATATCAACATATATACTCAATGGTTGAGAAATAACAAAAATTATTTTAGTGAAACAAAAGAATTCTTCAAATGAAACAAAAACTAATAATAATAAATAAAGGATTTTTTTATATTACCTAGTAAACGAAATGTTTATATTATTAAATACTTAAATTAAGAGTATTAAACATTCTCATATGAAAGAAAAATATACAATAAATAAAAATATTAAAAAATAATAGAAATATTCAAATGTGAGCCATAAATTTTTTTTAATTGAATATATTTTTTTAACATAATTACATATAAGATGAAAAATATAATTGAGATGCGAATGAGTTTCATAACAAACCAAATAATTAGAAGAAATAAAAAATAGTACATCCCCATACCCAATTAAAAAAGTTGAAAATTCTCCATACCTATATCCATACCCAGTCAATGTAGAGATTTCCCGTCAAAACGGGGATGGATTCGGACAATATCCACGAGTTATTTGCTATCTCTAGTAAACACACAAATAAACACTAACCTCGTGCATAAAAACGAGTTTAAAACAAGTATAAACAAGAAAAGAATACTAGAAAATATACTTTATTATACCTATATTTAAATTGTTGACAAGTGTCTCAAAAGTTGATTTGTTTAGTCATTTGAAATTGTCAATTTTTTATTTATATTTATCTTGGTACCATATGTTCATAGAAGTTCTTTTACAATTTTATCCATTTATTTTATTTTAAAATTCACCTGAAAATGAAAATATATTTCTATACTATTTTCTTTGATTTTGTTCCTTTAAAATTTATAATTACTTAACCATTTAACAAATTATTAAAAAATAACTTATATTTAAAGTATTAATTATTTTGTTTTAGGTTAAAATACTTCCTTGATCCATATTTTTGTACCAAAATCTCAAATAGGTCTCCAAATTTTTTTAGTCTCAATTAGGTCCATATTTTTGAAAATGCATAACAACTAGGTCATTTTCGTTAGTATAGTCTTGATCGCTTTAAGTATGTACCATGTGTCAGCTCCTCATTTTTTTTATTTTCTTAAATTTTTTTAATATTTTTAAATTTTTTTAAAAATTATTTATGCCACGTCACGTTAGTGTCATGTCACGTGTTAACTCAGTATGGTAATGTGTCAAATCATTGTTTGAATCTCGATTTGATCCATATATTTGTTATTTAGATTTTATTTCAGTCCCAAATTTTTTTAACATTTTCAATTTCAACTTCTCCAAATTCAGATCAAATTTAATTTTTATGTAAATGTTATAATGATATTTTTATTAAAAGTGATATTTATATTACATATTTTTAACAATATTAGGTTTATTTAAATTTATATTTTACATTAAACTTTATTTAAATTTTATTTTAAAATTCTAAATATATTTATTTTAACTTGTTATAAAATTATTTTAAAATTTTATATTTGACTTTCTAAAATTGTTATCTTTAAACCAACTATAACATTTGTATATAAGTTATTTAAAACAATTTTGTAACAAATTAAAATAAATATATTTAAAATTTTAAAATAAAATATAAATAAAGTTTAATGTAAAATATAAATTTAAATAACTTAATATTGTTAAAATATTTATTAAAAATATCATTATAAAATTTATATAAAAGTTAAATTTGGTCTCAATTTGGAAGAGATAAAATTGAAAAATTAAAAAAAAAGGACTAAAATGAAATCAAAATAACAAATATATAGACCAAATTGAGATTCAGACAATGACTTGATATGTGTAACGATACACGTAGCATAAATAATATTAAAAAAATAAAAGAAATAAAAAAAGTCAAAAAAATTAGTTGACACGTGACATATACTTAATGCTATCAACACTATATTAACGGGAGATGACCTAATTGTTACGAATTTTCAAAAATATGGACCTAATTGAGATAAAAAAAAAATTTGATGATCTATTTGAGATTTTGGTAAAAAACGAAGACCAAAAGAGTATTTTAATCTTTTTATGCTATTTTTTCATTTTTAATTTATCTTTTTTATGATTTCTAAATGTTCATTTAATAAAATTAAAATTAGAAAAATATACTTCAATTTTATGTCTTAATATTATATATATATATATATGTATATATATATTAATAATATAAATTATTTACGATATTATATAAAAAATTGTCTATGTAATAATTTATTTTACAAAAATTTGTCAATAAAAAATTATATTTATGATTTTTGTATTAAAATATTTTACAAATACTCTTATTGTTGAATATTCACATTTCTTTAATATGTTAAAATTAAACCGGTATTATTTAATAAAAGATTAACATTAATCATATATACACTGTAATTCATATAAGGTGTTAAATAATTATATCTGTAAAAAAATAAATTAAGATATTATTATTAATACTTTATTTTAAATGTTTAAAATATATATTTATAATAAAAAATAACACTTCCTAATATTATAAATTTTATTTTATATTCATTGAATTCATTTTTTAATATTTCAAATTTTAAACTGTCAAATTTTGTGACTTTAATAAAATCAAAATAAAAAGTAAAAACTAAAAAGTAATGGTTTTAAGATATATTACTAATGTAATATATGTTATGTATACATTGATTAGATAAGTATAATAATAAATAATGAGTATAACTAAAATATTCGATAAAAATAATTTATATTTAAGTTATTAATTTTTTTCTATACTACTTTTTTCATTTTTAATTCTATGTTTTCTGATTTCTAATTACTTAATCATTTAATAAAATAAAATTTAGTTATACTTTTATTTTTTAAAATAATATTATTTAAAAATTAATATATATGTATTGATGATACAAACTTTTTTAGTGTCGCATAAAAAAATTGTCAGTACTAATTTTGTCTTACAAAAAATTGCTAGCAAAAAAATTACTTATATATATTTTTATATTAAATTATAACATATTTATTTTTATTGTTTAATATTTTTTGTATTTTTAATATGTAAGAATTAAACTGATATTATTTAATAAAAAGCTAACATTATCTGTGTGTATAAATTGGTATATGATTTTAAATAATTATATTTATAAAAAAATAATTTAAAGATTTAATTATTAAAACATGGTATTTAATAATTTATTTTAAGAGTTTAACTTTTATATATAATAAAAAAATGACCTTTCTTAGTATGAATGTGTCCGTACTTGATTAAATAAGTCTAACGATAATATTTGTCAATATCTTAGTTAAACAAGTTTAAAACTAATTTTCTTATAAAAAAAAATACATAGATGAATACTTTACTTACAATCACAGTAGTTTCAAATTTATGTAACAGAATTAATGAATGAAACGCAAATAACTAAATGTAATGTACATTTATAAATCCTTACATATGGTTTGTAATTGTAATTGTTTAGAGTCTCAATTATATAATTTATAAATCTTTACAAATAGTTCCTAATTGTTTAGAGTCTCAATTATATAATAACAATCCATTACTAATGGCCCAATACACATGTCATTCCAGGAAGAACCATGTAGCCGTTAAATTTTTGAATCTCCTTGTAATTAAGGACCCACTTAAAATGACTAAAAAGCCCTCGCATTTCAAATCCCCAAACCGCGAATGCATTAACTTTTACACATTTTTGAATTCTGGATCAAATCTCAGCCGTTCACTCCAAAGACCTTTCTCCTTACATCGATTTCAAGTGGGATTTTCAAATCAATCGAAACCTCACAGCAACAACAGCTAGAGTTAGTGAGTGTGAGAGAGAGAGAGAGTGCGTGCGTGCAAATGATTGACTTGGATCTATGTTGAACCTCGCAGTTCAATCTCAAATCCTGAGCAACACCTCGCTGAACTAAGATTGAAGCAACCTAACAAGAACCGAAGCAATTTCAGCACTCCCCAAATTTTTCGCTTCGGAATCTTGTTCTGCAACTCTTCCTTCAGGTCCTGCAAATTTCCAATTCCTTTCACGATTTAAGCTCGCTTTCTTTTATTTAAATAAATGAGTTTTGGCGTCATGCTTGATTTTTCATTTTTTGTTATGCCATAGAATGCTGAGGGATTTCAAACTCCCACGCCGAAACCCTGGAAAAAACGAAGAACCCGAGAATGTGGATCCTTCGGATTCATCCACCACGGTTCAGAGGCACGCGGAAGGTTCTAGACCTCCGTTGAACACAATTCAGGAACCCGATGTGCATTGCGTGAGCAAGATTGAAAGAACTCCTTCGAAGACCAACAACAAAGGTCGCGGAGGAGCTGAGCTTCGCACGCCAGATAAGCACGGAGGAGGGAGCATGGTATGGAAACACCGGTTCGGCTGGAATCACAAGAACGACTCCGTTTCCTCGTTTGGTGATGATAGGAGAGGATCTGTTGCTGGGAATGTGACTCCTCGCGTGCCTCGCACTGTGGGGAGAGCTTCTTCGAGTGTCACGGCTTGCTCCGAGAGCAACTCCACGCAGAGCACTCCGACTAAGAGTGTGACCAAGCCGCCCCCCAGCTCTAGTGTTCGGAGCAAGGCTGATGGAGGTGGCTTCAGTGCTCGTTTGGGGAACTATGCTGCATTGTACAAAGGGGTTCCCAGTTCGGCTTGCATGGCTCCCACGGTTGTTAACACGGTCGAAGTGCCTCACTTTGATCTAAAGGAAGATTCTTCGTTTTGGATTAACCACAATGTACAGGTGAGTGATCCAGATATCTCTCCGATTGAGTTGATTTATTTGGATGAGCGGGTTTGTTTAATTCTGGTGCTTTATTATTATTATTATTTTTGTGATTTGTGGTTTGAATTTTGGTTATGTACAGGTTATTATTCGTGTTCGTCCTCTCAATAGCATGGAGCGATGTACACAAGGGTATAACAGATGCCTGAAACAAGAAAGCTCTCAGAGCATTAGTTGGATTGGGCATCAGGAAAACCGGTTCACCTTTGACCATGTTGCGTGTGAAACCATAGACCAGGTGTGGTTTCATTGAAATGACCTTTTTGAGGTGCTAATTTCTTGTTGGGAAGGAGTTGTTAATTTCTGTCTCTGGTTTTTCTGGTTGTGTAGGAAATGATTTTCAGATTGGCTGGTCTTCCAATGGTAGAGAACTGCCTCTCGGGGTATAATAGTTGTATGTTTGCTTACGGACAGGTAATATCCTGAACTTAGCCACTGTTATAGAAACTTGTAGTGTATGAACTGAAATAGACGAGCTTAGAAAAAGAAACGAGCAAAAACAGAAAATAGCAATGTTGCAAAGAAGATAACTCATCTTCTACCATTCTCAATGCCTAACCAATTCCTCATCATTTTCCCGTTCCGGTTCCTTCTACTCTATCCAATACAGACACGTCCTTCACTATCTTTCCCACTCCGATGGCCTATTGCCATGTACATATGTTATGCTTATCACCCAATCTGTTTTTGCATTTCCATGCTTTGCCCATTGTTCTCAGCCCCTCTTCCTTCTTTTTACCCCTCCTCTTATAAACATGGGTTTAAGGCCCAACATTTCTCATTATCTTTTCTGTTCATTGTTTGTCCTAATAAAGCAAAGAAAAAATGAGGGATTTTTTCCCAGCATAACAGATTTCTATGCACATGGTCCAATCTATTGCTAAGCAAGCGGATAATCTTATGATTTTAAATTAGAAAAATTTGGTTGGCTGGCTCCTTAGTTTTCCCATTATCAAACAGAGATAGTTAACTCCCAAATTTTCATACATCATAATTAGGAGCTTCAGTTCGTCATTGCCATTGGTTGTCAATAAGAATATGTACATTTCTATGAATTAGGAATCATAAAAAGCCTAGCTCAACTAACATTTTAAAGCGTTTTTATGAAGAAATTTAGTTCTCTTTGCAGTATGGGGACCATTTATCAAAAACTTAGTTGTAAATTCTATGCCATCCGTTGGGAGATTGTATTGCTATGTTCTAGTACAAGACAGTTAGAAATGGACAGTAAAGTGACATTTTTTAACTGTAAGGTGATGTACGACTCTTTTAATTTTGCAGACAGGAAGTGGGAAAACATATACAATGCTCGGTGAAATTGAGGATCTAGATGTGAAGCCTAGTCCGGATCGTGGAATGACACCACGCATATTTGAGTTTTTGTTTGCCAGGATCCAAGCTGTAAATTCATTAATCTTTCGTAGTTAATTCAGCTTTTTTTTATATAAGAGTCCAATTTGTGTAGTCAATATCGATCAATTAATCCATATCTCTGTTTTTTGTTTTACATTTGTTCTCTGAATCGAATTTCCAGGAAGAGGAAAGCCGAAGAGATGAGAACTTAAAATACAATTGCAAGTGTTCTTTCTTGGAGATTTACAACGAACAAATTACCGATCTACTTGATCCCTCCTCTACTAATTTGCTGGTAGGTGTAGTTTTTCACTCATGAGATGACTGTCAAAGCATTTTTTATTATTTCTCAATGCTGCTCTTTTTTCTTAATAGCTGCGTGAGGATGTCAAGAAGGGTGTTTATGTTGAAAATTTATCTGAGTTTGAGGTTCAAAGTGTGAGTGACATTATAAGGCTTCTAATTCAGGTACATCTATGGGACCATCTTGTTCATTTTAAGGAATCCCCTAACAACTCCCTCCCTATCTTTGTTATTTAAATCAAATACATATTTACTCTGAACGTCCATTAAGTTGTAATTTCTGACATGTAGGGTTCTGCAAATAGAAAAGTTGCAGCAACGAATATGAATAGAGAGAGCAGTAGGTCCCATAGTGTTTTTACGTGTGTAATTGAGAGCACATGGGAAAAGGATTCTACAACTAATTATCGTTTTGCAAGGTTAAACCTTGTTGATCTAGCTGGCTCAGAAAGGTATGCATTAACTTATGGAGTTGGTTGGACCAAGTCTATCTTGGGAATTGGGTGATATAAGTGCATTTATACTAACAGAGTTATCATTGTTATATATAACAGACAGAAGACTTCTGGTGCTGAGGGGGAACGTTTAAAAGAAGCTGCTAATATCAATAAATCATTATCTACCTTGGGGTATTATATCTTGCTGCATAAATATTTAAATTGTCATATTTCTGCTTTCTTAATAAGTAACCAGTATTTTCTAATCATTCTTGCAGTCATGTTATTATGATATTAGTGGATGTGGCAAATGGGAAGCAGAGGCATATCCCTTATAGAGACTCCAGACTAACGTTTCTTCTTCAGGTTGATTTATGGGCCGGTTTTCCGTTGTTAAATCATTAGTCTCAGGGTTCTTCTTTATTCATCAGTATTTGGCATAAAATGCAGGACTCTCTTGGTGGAAACTCGAAAACAATGATCATTGCCAATGTCAGCCCTTCTATCTGGTCTGTTCATTTTCTCTGGAACTATATTTCCTTTATCTAAATTTACAACTTGCCGTAGAAGCTTGATTGGGCTTTACCGATTTCACTTTTGCAGCTGTGCCACAGAAACATTGAATACACTTAAATTTGCTCAGAGAGCAAAACTTATACAAAATAATGTGAGTGCATGTCTAACATTCGTCTGAATCGAAGGAATGAATCTCATCAACCTATCACCCCTATTCATTCTGTATCTTTTTATTGTAGGCTGTGGTGAATGAAGATTCTACTGGGGACGTAATAGCTTTACAGCATCAAATTCGGCTTTTGAAGGTGGTATCAGTTATTTCTGGTAGTATTAGCTTTGTGTGACTTGATTCTTTACTTAAAAGGTAAAATTTTGGGGCAGGAGGAGCTTTCTACCCTCAAACGGCATCAGAATGTCTCCAGGTCTTTGTCATTTTCTTTGGCTTCTTTCAGAGATATAAAACAATCACTAGAACTAGAAGACTGTTGTCTAGAAAATGAAACTGACTTGGTTGACCAATGTGAAGAAAATATGTCTGATTATGAATCCAAGGGCATCAGAATGTCCCACAAACAGGTATACTGACTTTCCTATGTTAATGATAGCCAGTGGAATGACAATTTATCTTTAAAGATTGAGCCAATATTTCTATTATTTTCATGGCTTGTTCCTTCAAGATTTAATGAATGAAGGACTTCTTTACAGTTAACCATTTCTTTTCTCAGAGATAACTGTCCCAAGTAAAATGAAAAGTTATGACTATGCTGTTAGATTTTGTGGGAGAGTGAGCCTTCGTGAAATGGTAAGGCTATGCCTTAGGATTTGTCCCAAGTTTTAGCTGTGGAAACATCCCCTATATCAGGCCCTCCATCTATCCCATGATGATGGAATGCTTGTGCACTAGCCTGCCTATGGCTAAGATACATCCAAAGCTAGTCTTCCAAAGCTATACAGTTGTTAGCTTAGCATCTCCATGAAGTACAACATAGTTTTTTCCTCACACCTTCATATATTTATATGTTCAAAATCATTTGTGTCTCAGTTAAAATCATTGGAGACAACTCTTGCTGGTGCTTTGAGAAGAGAACAGATGGCAGAAATTTCTATCAAGCAACTTGAAGCTGAAATTGAACAATTAAACCATTTGGTAGCTCTCTTATGAGGTCTTTTTTCTATTGGAGTTAATATTTCAACTGTCTTCAGTCTTTATCTATGAATCTGCTGTCACTCAGGTTCGTCAAAGAGAAGAGGACACTAGGAGTTGCAAAATGATGCTTAGGTTTCGTGAAGACAAAATTCGTAGATTAGAATCCCGACTAGCTGGTTCCATTCCTACAGACACGTTTTTGCAGGAAGAGAATAAAAGACTTTCTGAGGAAAATCAAATACTTCAGGGAAAACTTGATCGAAATCCTGAAGTTACTCGGTTTGCTGTAGAGAATATCAGGCTTCTAGACCAACTTAGAAGGTAATGTAAACGAAGAATGTGACTATGAAATATTCTCTCTTTTTAGCAGTTCCTTACAACTACTTGTACAGATATCAAGAGTTTTATGAAGAAGGGGAGAGAGATATTCTTTTGGCCGAAGTGTCTTCTTTGAGGGAACAAGTATATCTTCTTCTAGAATTTAATACATAAATAATTTTCATTCTAGATTCCTTGTTTTTAAGATTTTATGATTGAAAAACCTTTGCTCTGTAGCTGCTTCAATATCATGGAAGAAACTCCATACAACGTAGTTCAATTCACGACACTCAACTTCAGGTCAGTCTACAATTACTTGAAGTAGTTCATGATTTTCATCTATTGAACATTTCATTCCTTTTTGCATGTTAGAGAAATGTTTGCTGAAATTGTGTTTCTAAACCAGACTAATGTCATTATTTGTGCTAGTACGGTATGAAATACAGTCATTATTACAATAGTGATCACTAATCAACTCCTAAAATAGCCCCTTAATATAATTAGCAATTAACTGTTAATCCTTACTGTAAAATGCAATGTATATCTAACAATTTATTTTTACCACTGGTGCAGGAAGTTCAGTGCTGCAAGAAAGAGAATAGTTCTTTTGATCAAGAGGTTTTATTCCTTCATAGCATAATTTAAACTTTTTCTTCCCAATAGAATAATTATGTGAGACCACTTCTTTTAATGGCTTGCAGCTAAGAAACACCCTTGATGAGTTACATGAATGCAGGCGTAATTTAAATTATTGTTTAGAGGAGAATGCAAAACTCAGTAGGTATAATTTTTGTACTGTTGCTGAAGTTCATTTGGTTGTATGCAAGCAGATTGGAGCTCCAAATCTTGTTGGTGTAAAAATGCTAATATTTTTGCATTGCATATTTATACAGGGAAATAGACTCTCTTCACTCAATGTTAAGCAACGCAACTGCTACAAAGGTATTCTTGTTATTCTTATTTAACATATATTCATTTTGTCTTTACTATATACTGTATAAATCCGTAGGAAAATGTGAATGCTGTTTTTGTATGGTCTTTCCTTCTACAAAAATTATTGTCCTTTCTATGTATGAAATTTGCGTCACGTGAAATAAAGTATCATTTTATCATTATTGTTTACAGGCTTCTACAAAAGGACCATTTGTTGATGCTCAGGCAGTTCCACAGATGGGGGTGAAGCATGAAACTCAAATGTTAAATCACACAGAAGATGTTTTAAATTTGCAGCTGGAGTTAGATATAATGAAGGTCATTCTGAAGGAAGAGAGGACTTTCCGTGGCATATTGGAGGAGCAAACAACATGCTTAAATCAGGACCTTTTTATGACAAAAGACAGTCTTAAGCTGACAAGCAAACAATTAGAGGATGCAAATGATGAGCTGAAAGAGGCAAAATCTGTTATTGAAGCTCTAGAATCACAGCAAATATTATCTATCAAAGAGATAGAAGAGATAAGGAACAAGAACAGCCATTATCTGGAGCTTATGGGGAAACAAGAGAATGAAATCACGACCCTGAAGAATCAACTTGTGTCTAAAGAGTTTAGAGATAGTTTTCCTTCAGATCATCTGGAGTTTGAAAATAAGTCTCCCTTGCAGGTAAGACTTAGAAGGATGCATGATTCTCTTGAAAAAGCCAAGCAGCTGAACATGTCATACCAAAATGATCGTGCATTCCAGATATCCAATGAAGAGGAGATGGATGAAATCCGTCGGCAAGCTGAGGCTGAAACCGCTGAGGTGATTGTCTGTATGCAAGAAGAACTTGCCCTGCTCCAGCATCAAGTAAATGACAGTCATATGAAGGAAAAAGAAATGGAAGAGAGTATGCTGAATCTGGAAACTGAATTGAAGGAGGTGTACAAAAAATTGCATACAACTATTGATGATAATCAAATTTTAAAGGAAGAGATTGGCCAGAAAGATATAGATCTCATTGCACTGGCTGAAGAATGGGAACTACTAACCTCCGAGATTGAAGAAATTCTTTTTGATGGATGTGAGGCACTTGTTGATGCCTCTGACCAACTTGGTGACATAAGAAATTCATTTCCACAGAAACGGATCTGGATTTCTGAACAAGTTGGCTTGGTGGTTAGAAAAATCTCTGAAAAGGAATTATTAATTGATGAACTTAGAAGATGTTTGGAAGATGCAAGCAATAAAAGAAGTGATATGGAGAGTATGTTGAAGTCCTTAAGAAGTGCAACGTTAGTGATTACAGAATCTCATCAGAAGGAGTGTGCTGAAAAAGAAAAAGAAATTCTCCTATTGACCTCACAACTGAGTGACAAAACATCTATTGTGGCAAATCTGAAGGAGAAGTTGATAATGGCTCAAGATCATAGCAGAAAAACATCAAACTGTGCAACCGCAGCTTTTGTGGTTGTGAATAGATTGTCAGAAGTGAATCTTGGTTACCTCGATGATCTAAAGCATAAGGGTATTCAACTTAGTCAATTAGCAGAAGCTAATCAAACGAAGGACGCCCTTCTGAATGACCAGTCCGCTTCGCTTGCTCAAGCAGAAAGACAAGTAGCAAAGTTACAGGAAAGGTGTAATGAATTAGGGCAGAAGCTGTCGGAGGAGCAAGAGCACTTTTGTGCTTTGGCTCGAGAACATATCAGCAGAGTGTCAAACTGTGCAACTGCAGCTTTTGTGGTTGTGAATAGATTGTCAGAAGTGAATCTTGGTTACCTCAATGATCTAAAGCATAAGGATATTCAGCTTAGTGAATTAGCAGAGACTAATCAGAGGATGGATGCCCTTGTAATTGAACAATCCACTTCACTTGTTGAAGCAGAAAGGCAGATAACAGAGTTACAGGAAAGATGTAATGAATTATGGCAGAAGCTGTCTGAGGAGCAAGAGCATTCTTGTGCTTTGGAACAAAAGCTTGGAGATATTGAAAAGAATGACATTTCAAAGACAAAGGAGCAGCTATTGATATTACAAGATGGTGTATCTTCACTCAGGTCATGCATGACCTCTTTTGCAGACCTTTCAGGCAGTCTTGATAACCGAAAATCATTGGATGCTTGCACATCAAACTGTGATGATATTGGTGAACCAAGGGTAAGCTAATGCTGCTTTCTGATAGATTTATTATTGGCAATGTCACTTATATTTCATTTTTGTCAGTGATATGTGAATGATTTTTACTCAGTATTTGCTATTATGGCATTTTTGCAGAACTGTTCCGAAACATACACAAACAATGATTCAGATCCCCATTCTGTTGAAGAACCTATAGTTGACCAGGCTGACTTGGACAAATGTGGATATTATATGAATGACTCAAAATCAAGAAGAGTTTCCAAGGATGTGCATGAAAGAGATGTAACCATTTCACTTTTGAGAAAAGAAATAGAATGTGCTCTTGAAAGCTTAAAAGAAGTGCAATATGAGATGGCCAGATTGCATGAAGAGAAAAAGGAGATGTCACTGTGTGAAATGAAGAGTCAGCAAAGCATAGAGTGCCTCACAAAGCAGATACTTTTCCTGCAAGAAGCTATGAACCACTTTGAAGAGAAATCCAAACTCAAGATTGAAGTACTCAGTCAAAAACTTAGGAACCTGGAGAAACCCCTGAAAGAAGCAAGCTCCCATTGGTATCAAAAGAAAGAGGTAATCCTTTAGTGAATGAACAGTGTTGAACTATTATTGCTGTTTTCTTTCTCTTTCAAATATGAAAATTGTGTTTGCTTTATTTGATTTTGTTGTTGTCTCGAGCTTCCCCAATCCCCGTTCATGCTGATAAACACTTGTTGGTGTTAATATATCCTGCATTTGCTTGGAATATGACTATAATACATCTATGTGTTGGTCATTTGGGGTTCAGTTAGCCTTGGTTGTTCTCTGATCAAGTTAACATTCAACAGCTTTATGCCTACTGCTTTTTTCTTTGCAGTTACTTGAACTTGAAGTTGGGGAAGCAAAGATCCTTCAAGCACAGAAATCTCAGGAGGCATCTTGTATTCTTGCTAAGTTTGAAGAGGCACAAGATACGATGAAAGAAGCAGATATTATGATCAATGGATTGGTGATAGCTAATGAGTCAATGAAGATTGATATTAAGATACTGAAAGACAGAGAAATGACATTACTCAATGAAAATGGTATATTAGTCAGCAATATTGAAAGCTTACAAACTGTTGTTGATTTGAAGGATCGGGAGATAGAGGACCTTGTTGAATCAAGTCTAGTAGAAACAAGGGATCTAACTGTCAAGTTGGATGATGTCATTAAAGAAGTCCAATTGATGACGACAGAAAATTTCATGTCTTTGGCTTGTGATTTAGAGTGCTTAAAATCTCAATGTCTATATTCCACCAATTTGATACAGCCATGGCTTGAGAAGATATGGTCTGAGATAGTTTTTAAAGATTGTGCTTTGTCTGTGCTACATCTTTGTCACATGGGTATTCTTCTGGAAACAGTAACAGGGATGCATGCAGAAAATGGTTTGCTTTCACATGGCTTGTGTGAATCAAATTCTGTCATAAGTGATTTGAAGGAACATAATTATAGGACAAAGCAAGAGCTTGATATGTGCAGAATCTTGAAAGGGAAACTGCTGGCTGACATCAAGAATAGTTTTGATCGCATAACTAAGAAAGAAGTTGAAGCTGCAGAGATCACCAGCAAGCTGAACATTTTTGCTAAAAACATATCAGACCTTCAGCTTCAGGAGGAGATGATGCTGCAAAGGTCTAATGAAATGGGATCCCAACTTGCTAAGCTGATGAGGGAATTGGATGTAAGTAACATAGACATTGTTACATCCCTTTTAGATCAAGAGGCACTACTGAAACAGAAAGTTGAAGCCATTGATTCTGAAGCTGATTTGTTTATGACAGATTGGTATGCCAAAGACTTTGAGTCGCTTATCTATGCTTCTGAACTAAAATATATGTCATGTAATATAGCTAATATGGAGGAGTATTTTGTTAAGCACTGTATATTAATCGAACAACTGAAGAAAGAAGTAATCTTGTCCCAAGTAGAAACTAAGTTAGCAGAACAAGTTTTGATGGATAAGGAAGTTGAACTTTCCCTATTAGAAAGAGAAGTTCGGCAGACAAAAGTGGAAAGGAAAGACCTATTAGCGGAACTGAACCAGAATGTCTTAAGGATTACAGAAATGGGTGAAGTAAACAAGGTCCTTGAACAAAACATTGAGTCCCTAAAGGATGTTACTTGTTCTAATAATGCATTGAAGGGTGAACTTGTTGATGTTAAGGAGACAAGGAAAAGACTCCTCGATAAGATTCTTGATCTAGAAGCTGATTATGATAAAGTAATCGCTGATGTCATAGAGAAGGATGTCGCTTCTGAATTTTCTTTCCAACAGATTTCTTTACTTGAACATCAAAACACAGCATTAAAGAAAGTAAACTGTATGTTGGAAAATTCATCTTGCAAGCTTGAGAATGAAATGACACTAAAGGATTCAGAGCTAACAAGAATGCAGAACTTATTGGAAGTTGAGTTATCCAGAAAGGATGATGTAATAAAAGGACTGTTGTATGATCTGAGCTTACTGCAGGAATCCGCATCTAACAGTAAAGACCAAAAAGATGAAATTGAAAAAATTCTTGTTACAATGGAGGCATTAGAAGCAGATCTTGCTGTTAAATCTGGTGAACTTGCGGAGGCCATTGCAAACTGTCAATTGCTTGAAGCTCAGTTGCAGGACAAATCAGATATGATTAGAGCTCTTGAGTTGGATTTCTCAAAAGAACGTGAGGCTCTACAGCTGCAGGTCAGTGACAATCAAGAACTTAGAAATAATATTGAAGAGGCCTTGGCAGCAAGAAAACTATCTGACAATGAGCTGAGAGAAAAAATGAAGATAACAGAGAGCTTAGAGGATGAAATTCTGGAAATGAACAGTGTTATAAGCCAAATGAATGATTCAATTAAAAGCCTGAGCTGTGATCTGGATGAACTCACTATAGAGAGGGATCAGCTTCAGGGTCAAGTAATTTGCCTAAAAGTTAGGCTTGAAAAAGCTGAAGCACAGGCTGAAGCTAATGAAGCAATTGCTCAAGAAACTCAAGAGGTAATGGTTTATGGATAATCTATTAGTAGTGCAGCATCTTTTCCGTTCATGACATTATTATTGAGTAATCCATTTTTCAACGTGAAGAACTTTTATGATCTTAAGGAGTTGTATTTATTTGCTTCTGCACTGGGAATAAACTAAGTCAAAAGAAAAGAATAGCAAACAATCTGAATGGCTGTTTCTTCCTTGTTCCTGTCTGAATTTTCTTACATTGATTACAGGTGGCAGAAACTAGAAGAATATATGCCGAAGACAAAGAAGAAGAGGTGAAACTTCTAGAGAGATCAGTTGAAGAGCTGGAAAGTACTATAAATGTACTAGAAAACAAAGTGAGTTGTAACTTTTTCTGGAGATATTTTACAAGAAGCTTGTCTTACCTTCATAGGTATCACACTTCCTTTGACAAGAAGCTGCTGATATTTAACAAAGTGAGTTGTAATTATTTTGTTCAGGCTGACATCATTAAAGAAGAAGCAGAACGACAGCGGCTGCAAAGAGAAGATCTAGAGTTGGAGCTACATGCATTAAAAGATATGATGCAAAATGTCAAAAATGTTGGTGACATGAGAAGGTTTAATTTTTTGTGCTTATATGGCTTCTTTATCTTAGGCCAATACAAATCTACCGTGGTACTCTATAGATCTGTCAGTATAAAATATTTTACAGTTTCTATTTCAATTCTTGTAGATTTTTGGATGAAAAAGAGAAAGGCCTCAATGAAGCCCAAAATCACATACAGGTTCTTAAGAGGGAGTTAGCAGGAAAGGATACAGAGGTAGGTTATTTACTACGTCACTACTCACTCGTGTCTCTTGGATAGACGTCTCTACATGAAAATTCATTTTTTTTTCTTGGCTATATCTGACAGATTCAACAGATGAAAGCTCATATTTCAGAGCTAAATTTGCATGCTGAAGCACAGGCCAAGGAGTACAAGCAGAAAGTTAGTAATCGTACTGAATAAAATAATCTTGGATGTTATTAGTTCAAAATTGTAATTTATGCTTAACAGCTCCAGTTATGCTCACCGAGATCAATCTTGCATTCTTACTTTTATTTATAAGTTCTATTGTACTAAGTATGTCGTTATTTTAAATCAGTTCAAAGCATTGGAAGCCATGGCTGAGCAAGTCAAACCTGAGGGTCTTTCCAGTCATTCTTCCAGTGCTAATTCCTGCAATGCATTGTCAAATAAGTCTGAGAAAAATGCCACCAAGTCTCGAGGTTCTAGTTCTCCTTTCAAATGCATTGGGTTAGGCTTGGCTCAACAGGTAAAATATGAGAAGGTTGAAGAGCTGTCTGCTGCAAGACAGCGCATTGAAGAACTAGAAGCCCAGGCAGCATGTCGACAGAAAGAGGTTGACTTTTCTCTTCAATTGCATATTCTATAGTAGTTTGTTTTGCTTTTATTAATCCACTTTAAATTTGTCTTTACTTTTCCTTGTCTAGATATTTGCACTCAACGCCAAATTAGCATCTGCCGAGAGCATGACCCATGATGTAATTCGAGACTTACTTGGAGTGAAGTTGGATATGACCACTTGTGTGGTAAGCTCATCTAACTTGCGCAATTTCTCTTTCAATGTCTAAAACTATTTCATTTTCCGTACCCACATGGAAGCAGAAATTTTTTTCACAAGAGAATATTTAGTTTTATATTCACCCATTGACTCCCATGTTTAATTTAATTTCCTTAATGTAGTCACTCTTTGACAATGAGCAAGCAGAGGATATTACAGAGAAAGTTAAATTTCTTACTCTAGACCCTCAAGACAAGGTAGTCTAACTTTCGACTAGATTGCGCTATTATTATGGTGTAGCTTAGTTAAGCTGAATTGTTGTTTATTTCTGGAACAGGAGGTCGTTAAACTTAAGAAGCAGCTAAATGAATTCATTGAGGAGAGACAGGGGTAATTAAATTGCACATTCTTTTTCTTTATTTGAAGATTGGGGATTGGGAATCAAATCTTATAAATCTGAATCCCTACGTGGCAGATGGTTGCAAGAAATGGATAGAAAACAAGCGGAATTGATAGCTGTACAAAGCGCATTGGAAAACCTTCGTCAGCGAGACCAGTTGCTAAAAACTGAAAACGAAATGCTGAAGGTAAAAAATAGAAAAATTTATTCTTTGTTTTTGGACCGGTTCATTTATTTTTCTTCCGTTTGTAATGGACAAGCCTTGCTTCTCTCATTTCATGCAGATGGAAAATACAAGTAAGAAGAATAAAGTACTAGATCTGGAGGAAGAAATTAAAAAGTTGTCTGGTCAGCAAAACCTTCAGCAGCGTATTCATCATCATGCTAAAATTAAGGTTAGATGTCATCATTTTACTTTGCTCAAAGTTCAAGCTGATATTGTCTTATTGCTTCCTGCCTTATTTTCGCAGCACTAGATACTATTGTCAACATGTTGAATCCAAATATAGTATTTAACTCTCACAAATATTCTTACTTAACAAGGATTATTTTTTTTTTGTCTATAATACTGACCAAATTTTATTTTGTTCTTTTCTCATAAAATATTAATAAGAAGAAAAATAGAAAATTTCATTGCTCTTAATTGGCAAGGTATCTTTAAAATATAGTTCTGTTTGTTGAATTGAATCTTGAGTCTGATCGTGGAATTTTTCAACAGGAGGAAAACAACAAGTTGAAGGCACAGAACGAAGAACTCAGCGCAAAACTACGAAGGGCAGAGGTCTTCCTTTCCCGCGTCAAAGAAGACCTTGCTCGTCTTCGTTCTTCTGTTGGCGTGAAAACGAGTATTAATTTTGATGAGGAGCAACGTCTGATGATAAAACTGAAGGTCAGTTACAAAAGAAGTAATGTGTTGTACACCGAGTAGCTGAATATAACGCAAATTTAAATATTTTGGTGAATAATGTCACAGGAGATCGAGGAGGAGAAAGTAGAACTAGCTCAGCAACTACTGAGACTGTCCACAAATGTTCTAAAGGTGAGAACAATGATTTATGGTTCTTGCTCTGCCACCTTGTTTTCTCCAATGCAATAAAAACAAAGTCTGTGGTTTGTTAAACAACCTTAATTATGCTTCACTTTCAGGTTGCTGGAATATCAAGACCAACATCGGACATAAATCCTTCTGTGGCCGAGGAAGCCCTACAGGAGCTCAAGAATAGGATAACTACTCTTGAAATGGAACAAGAAGATTTGAAGTTTAAGGTAAACACATGATACACTAAGTAGAGTAATTGGTTTACGAAGCCTTGTCAAGTTTAAAAACATTTTGCTTACTTCTACACAGAATAAAATTATCAAGGAAAAGATCCGATTATCCGAGCTCATGCCACAAGCTTCTCCTCTGAACTCGAGATCTGAAGAGAATCGTTTAACACCACCAAGGGCATCCCTAGCTCCATTCCTTTCGACTTTTGATAGATAGTGAAGAGTGTTATTGTATTCTGTTGTGTTTAGATTAGCAGCTATTCATGTTATATTCTTTGATTATCCTGTAAATAACGTGTATGTTAGCAATCTCCCTGTAAAAAATCTTTTTGCACAGTCAGAAAGCAATTCAAAGAGAAATTATTTTACAAGATAATTAATGATGTATTAAATTCTTTGCATTATATGAAATTTCATGTATTTCATTTATGGCTTAAGTTAGATTAATTAAATTTGATGTACATTAAAATTTATTAAATAGAACAAGTTACGCAAAATTTACTTTTTAATAAGTAGTCTTAAACATTTTATAGAACATTATTTTTTCCACCGAATTCAATTATACGATATTTCACAAATATAAATATGAAATTTCAATCATGAAATGAATCTCTATGCAGTCTGAACATGAAAATCATTTATAAAAATTTAATGGAGTCCATATCGAAGTCAAATTCGACATTATGTGATCTTCCTTTCTGTCGTCATAAAAACTTTGCTGTCTTTGTGCATGTTTCAGAACATTTCCTTCCATATTTGTTTCTCTTGGGTAATTTGGGAAAGAAGTCTTGGGGGAAAATGTAGTAGACGACTTAGAAAATTCGTCTTCAACAATTTATTACTAAATGTTGAATTTCTTGTTCAAAACATGTTTATAAGGTGAAGAGCAATTGTTAAGCGTGAATTATGCAAGACATATTCGAGATGTTAGGTTGTCAACTGTAGGAAAACAAGCTCTTCCGTGGAAGATGTGTGCAACATTCTGATAACAATTGTTTTAATTTTGAGAAGGGCACCCCTTTTAATTTTTTATATTTAAATATAAGAATAAAATCAAACAAAGGTTTTCGGATCTTTTTTTATACAAAATATAACAATAGAAAATAACATAATATTTTGCAACCAAAAGTAAAACTGAAACGACTTCTGTTCATCCTCTTCAAAAAATGTTGACAGCCTTATATTGGGTGATTCCCGTGAGAAATACATATTTTATCTAGGAAAATATAAGTACACATAACAAACTTGATTTTATCATTCAATTTGATTGGTTAGGCTCAAAATTCAGAATAAGTTCCTTTTATTCTTTAGATATCAATCTAAGGAAAGTAAAGTGGTGCAAAAACTAGATAATTAATCTTCATAATATTTCAGAAAGGAATAATAAGTTTAGCCACTTCCAGTGGTGTGTGTAATGTAGTTCTTTTTTGGTATTGGGAAGATCTATCAATTCATTCAAAGATTTGAAATCAAGAACTCATCCAAAGCTTCACTATGAAAAAGCTCTTGTTCAAAGGTAAGGAAAACAATAACAAAGAAAATGGAACAAGTAAAAAAAATGGAACACACCACCTTTAAAGGATCAAAGGATAGGACAAGTTTGATTTGTTACCAGGAGAAGTTTTCTAAGTTAAGAATATAAGTTAACAGTATTAGGCTTCAAAACACTTGTAAATCTGCCAAAAAAAATACATAATTCTCATTCTGATCTATCAAATGTAACAAATATAAGAGGGTTGACCCCTTATTTATAGGGATGAAAGGGTTCAAGAAACATCTTTCAAAACATGTCTTTTTGTTCGTTGTAAACTTACAGGAAACCATTTATGTAGTGTAGCATGTTGACATGTATTATGTACATTAGATTTAGTAATTGTTGAAAGAGACGATAATAAAGGGGGTATGCATAGACTGATATGGAAAAACATGTTCCAAATATAAAAGGGCAAGAAAACATTTTTTTTAAAATTCAAGAATATGGGTTTTTAGAAAACAAACTTGAATAAAAGCTTCAAAGATTTTAAATGATAATGAAGATGTTTTTGATTATGATCGAAGGTGTTGATGATGAAGATGTCTCTTAAAGTTTATCTTTTTCGAATTTTATGTGTCATTCACCGATGTCTTTCTAATTCAACATACATTCTGTTATAAAAGAAATCGAAAGAAAATGCTTTTATAAACTTAAAATTAAGTATAAAAAGGTCTTTTAGCATTTTTAATCGATTATTTTTATTTGTAATTGATTAAACTATTTTTGAGATCTTTAAAAAAAACAATCGATTTGTTTAATAATCGATTAAACACAAAAGTTTTAAATATTTTTAAAATACCTGAATCATAATTGATTAGACTCTTTTAAAATGAATGAAATATGTTTTGTACAATTAATGAGTAGTATGCTTAGTCAATTGTCACATAGTATAATTGATCATAACATAGGGATGTTGGAACTGTTTTTCAAATTTTTATTAGAATAATTAATTAGGACCTTGATTTATTCGATTAAATAAGTTAGTTTTTGTTTTAAATTAGTATTTTCAAAGCTTTATAGAGGTACTTATTCTAAATATTTCAGATAACTGTTGTAATCAACCCAGCAAATTCAATAGAGATTAAAAGAGTGGTCACAACTTTCTTCAGTACTTTGAAGAATTTAAGGTTGCGCTGAATTCTTAAAACCTTTTGATTGCTTTTCTAGGTTTGAAAATTGGGTAAACTCTTTCTATTTTTTTTTTCTAGAGTGTTTCCAATGTTATATTAGTTTTTATTATGCTAGATTGTTCCGATGATGTTGTTTTATTGGTCTTGTTAATAAGAGGGATTAAGCATATATGTTCTTGGGTGATAAAGAGCTAACAAAGCTATGCTCCTCTTGGGATTGTTCAAGAGTTGATAGGACAAATATCCTCAAAAGGTGGAACAAAGCTACCTACTATTAAACTTCTATTCATCGCACTTTGAATTTTTCAAACAAAACCAAAATCCCCCTAATGAAGTATAGGGAAACCTTGGGTATCAAATCCAAGGAAGTGGTGTGTATTAAACTTAGTTTGCATAATTTAATCTTGTAAAAAAATAAAACATGAAAAAAAAAGGAAATTATATCAATTCAAAAGTCCAAAATTGGCATGATGCATTGTAGATGTGGATTTGAATTGGCATAATTGTTATTACACCAACACCGAAATTAAGCAAGAACATGTTATGAATATGAGTGCTAAGATGATCTAAAGTATTTTACAATGAAAGTGAAGGAATGCAAATTATGAATGCAACACTAGTTTAGATAAAAATATGCATGACCATGTGGCAGTAGAAACTTAGAATATGGCTGCAACAATTTGACAACAAAATTGTAAAATGCCATTTGAATTTATTTTAACATGCAATAGAAAATTAAAGTTAAACAAAATATGCATATGTATAATGCAATGGAAACTGATGGGATGATGAATTGAACTTTAATTGGAATGAAGGTGAACCTAGATGAGTGAAGCATGCGTGATCAGATTTTTTTATGAAAAAAATGCTATTGCAAGACAGAAACAACATAAAAATCCAAGTGCATAACATATGCTTAACTATTAAAAATGTGACAACATAGTTACATTGCTTATATGAATGCAGAAAGATATAAACCTATGATGTTGGATGTGAATCAATGTAGTGAAAATATAAAATGAGTTGCCTACACAATGCAAGATGCATGCTTACATATAACTTCAGATCTAAAAAATGCTAGTCAAGATGAGAATGATGCAAAAAAGCTTAAAAAATTGTAGTAAAACCAAGACCATTCCAAGTATGCATTCCAAATATGTCACTGAAATGGAGGTGCAATTAACATTTAAAAGAAAGTAAAGAACTAATTGATATGCATGAAATGAAATGACAACAACTACGGATAATGTAGAACAAATGCAAGAAGCAACCAATATGCACGAAGGTTTATACTGACCCAATCTAAAATGTAGAACATAATGCATGTATAGGATGTACCACCATGATTAAAAGAACTTAGACAATGTATACAACTCCAACTACATTGAATATTTATTTCACAAAATCCAAATTCTCATGTAAATCTAATTGTGATAGCATCCCACCCAAAAACATGCAATTATGCATACTTTTAAAAACTACAACATCAATATAATACTTCAGGATTTATGCTCATAATCAATCATGAATACATGAAAATACCTGGACAAATTTTAGATCCAATTTTCAAAAGCAAACCCATTCAGCTTATATTCAAATGTATTGCACTTTGATACTTTAACCATTATGCAAACATTCTATATGTGATGGAAATGCTTCTAAGAAAAGCTAAGCGGTGTAGAAATCATAAAGTATGCATGAATCCTAAGTGAGTGTTAACTCTATGCATAAAAACTAGACATTTAATATGTTATGCAACTAAAGTGAATTGAAATAAAGATGCAATGTAGATGCCAAATGACTATGGAAAATAACTTTAAAATGATAACGTGTGACTTCAAATAAGTTTAGAATGTCAAACGAAAATTATGAATGTTATGCATGAGTTGAATATAGTCTATGCTCTTAGAATGATTAATTGAAACAAGAAATCTCATCCTTTAAAACTCCACGTAATAGCCTAATTATCAATCAGTGGATTCAACATTGGTACTGGATGATTAAAATAATATGCACTCTTACTATGAGTAAGGAAACTAACATGGTTGAATTATATAAAATGCTTGGAAATAAAATTCCCTATACCATAATCACTAATAGAAAGCATGATCCTAAACTACCTACTGCAGGAAATTAAAACTGAGATATGGAAAAATAGCAAGGTAGCATGGTCAATAGAGAATTTGCCTAAACAGAAAGGCATAGTATTGAACAAAACATAAGTCTGAAAACTAATTTAGTGATTAAGGTAGGAGTCTTTTGCCCTCAAGAAGACATCTCATGAATTTGTGCCCACTTTTGCCCACTTTGTGCCCAAGGGGAAACATCTAAATGTGCAAATTTCACCCATGCTCAAATCACTAATTCAGAAATAAATTGAACATAAACATTAAAAAAACACATGGAATTTAAAAGCATCAGAAATCAAAGACAAAAGAATATAAAATTGCAAGCAAAGACTAAACACGTAAAACTCAAAAACATGAAAGTAAAATTGGACTTAAAACATTATATTTCACTGCAAAATTAGATTTGTTACACAAGATCAAGAAAATGCCGAAATTGAAATGGTGAAAAGGAGCACACTACTGAACAAAACATAAATTTGAAAACTAATTTAGTGATCAAGTTAGGAGTCTTCTGCCCTCAAGAAGACATTTGTGCCCACTTTGGGTCACTTGGTTCCCAAGAGGAAACATTCAAATGTGCAAGTTTAACCCATGCTCAAATCACTAACTCAGAAACAAACTAAACATAAACATCGGAAAAAACACATGGAATTTAAAAGCATCAGAAATCAAAAGCAAAAAACATAAAATTGCAAGCAAAGACTAAACATGTAAAACTAAAAATCATGAAAGTAAAATTGGAATTAGAACACTATATTTCATTGCAAAATCAAATTTGTTACACAAGATAAAAAAAGTATTGAAATTGAAATGGTGAAAGGGAGTTCACTTAGCATAATGACGACCACTTTGTGCTTGTGAATGACCAAGTGAAGCTACCTACACACTAGGAAAAAAACAATCTTTGAAGGTCGCATCCATAAGAATACCACCCCCTTACATTGCACTCTCTCTCCATTGCTCATTCATAAGAACACCAACCGTAGCTCTCCATATATATATATATATATACATATATATATATATATATATATATATATATATATATATATATATATATATATATA
>Ga0209589_1000763_pt1 | contig 47902 bp, 26 predicted proteins | sample CowpeawhiteBW_FD_187525 | JGI IMG/M metagenome (GOLD analysis project Ga0209589, IMG submission 187525) | Root nodule microbial communities of legume samples collected from California USA - Cow pea white BW (SPAdes) (version 2) | ecosystem: Host-associated > Plants > Roots > Nodule | place: USA...
TAAAGTAAAAATGTATCAAACAGTATAAACAACTCAAATACAATCCTAAAATGCGTACGAAATATCAAATAAACCTAACAAAATTTGATTAAAAGGACTAAATCCACGTATTCCGAAAGATAAAGGACTAAATTGGTCCAAAGTTTCAAAATGGACTAATTCCAAAATTCACTGAAAGTTAAGGGACAAAAACATATTTAACCCTATTTTTTGTTTAACCCTATTTTTTATAACCTTTTGTTAGATTAGGGTTTTTCAACTCTTTCATTCAGTTGGTGAGTTGTAACTAATCTGTTGTAATTTTGGGCTATAAAAATATTTTGATAATAAAATAAGCAGAATAGTTCAGAAACATTTGTGTTGAGAGTGTGTAGTGTGTTACCTGAGTCCATTTCTTACCTGAGTCCAGCAGTATAGCCGTGAGTGTCTGTCGTGCACTGCTGTGAGGAAAGGAGGCGGTGGAAAAGATAGATAGAATAGGCTGCAGTCACGTGAAGAGGTGAAAGATTGTGACTTGAAGGGGTGGAAAGGTTGAAGACAGTCACTTGAAGAGGTGGCAGGGAAAGAGTGACGTAAAGTGAATTTTTTATAAAGAAGACGTCTTTACAAATTGGTATCAGTTTAAGTCGGTAACTATGGTTATCAACAAGGAATTAGAAAGCAGGTCAATATTATCGAAAATACCTTATAACATATATCAGCATCTCAATAAATTATTCAGCAAAAATTAACAATTATACAGCAGTTCGTTGAAAGTCTAATCTCGTCTTTAGCTTTGTTGAATTTGGGTCACCAATAACCATCTACATTGAGTATCCAAGAATCTTCATGTTTCTGCTTCAATTCTTGGGAGTGTACAACTTCAATTTTCATCTTTTGATGGAACGGTTGGAACGAATTACAGGGAGTGGAGAGCTAAAGTTGAATAACTCTTTGAATCGGAATCTATGACGGTGAGGAAAATTGTTGCTGCTATGCATGGATGGAAAATGGAAAAGCTTTCTCTTGGCAGCAATATTACATACATCAACCTTCAAGAATCAGTCTTGGCAATAAATTTTACTGGATGTACCATGCCGATTTGAGGAGGTTACGGATTTTATGTTAAAGAACCGAATTTGGAAAGAATCCTCACCAGATTTCGAAATTTAGTACGCCTTTTTTACGGATTTCAAAAATAATATCGGATTTTGAAATCCGATTAAGGTTCTTTTCAGGTTTTCAAATCCAGTTAGAATTTTCAATGAATTTTGAAATCCGTTTATTAACTCTACCAAATGAACAAACTGAAATGCGTACTTATGTCTCTGAAAGGAAGATGAAGTAGATGAATTAAAATGAAGGAAGAAACGCATGAGAAAACATGAGAACGCCGTTGACATAGCTAAAACTTAAGCGGAAGAAGAAGAATAAGAGAACGTCATTAGAGCTCTAGTGAAAAAGTGATTTAAGGCGAAAAATGTTGGGGTGCAAAAAGAAAGTTCCTTAAAAAATTGAAATGCATTTACGAAAAAAATAACATAACTTTGTAAATTTTATCATTATTCTATCTGTCGGATGCTGCGATTATTTTAAATGGGAGAGCTCACATTTCAGTTTTGGGCTAAAAAAGTAGGAATGACAAAAATATCTTTTTTTTTGGGTATTTGCGAATAAAATCTACAACGAATAAGTGATAGTAACGGATATTTGTTATCTATATGTATTTCGATACTCATTTATAAATCGGTATGATGCGGTATCATATTATTTATATCCACATGTATTTGTTACTCACAAAAACTTAAAATTAAAATTAAATTTATGTTTTATTAAGTTAAATTTAATTAAAATTATATTCTAATTTATATTTTATTAGACAAAATTTAATTTTATTTAAATTTTATTTTTAAAATTTTTAAAATTAAATTTATGTTTTATTAAGTTAAATTTAATTAAAATTATATTTTAATTTATATTTTATTAGATAAATTTAATTTTAATTTTAATTTAATTTAATTTTAATTTAATTTTAAAAATTTATAAAATATATTTTTTAAATATTTATGAGTATCCACGAGTACTCATAAATATTTTTTAAATGGATATCCACACAGGTAACAAGATAGGTAACAAGTGAATTTTTTGTTACGGATTGAATCGTGAATAACTATAATTCGTGTTCGACCTAATTGTTGTCATCTCTAACTACAAGACTCTTGATAACATTGGACCAGGTAACAAGATGACCAACTTTCATAATCGGTAGATTGATTTGTTCAAGTATGAGATCAGAAAAACACATTTAGTTCTGTTATAAATTAAACTTCCTAAAATAATAAAAATGTTCAAAATTAATTTCATACTTTTACTATAATTAAAATTAAAATATAATTTAATTTAAATCAAACATCCACACACATATATAATTTTATTTATAAAACGACCATATGTACTAGTAGATTTTGTCCAGCTAACTTATTTCCTAAAATTCTGTTTACATAAAATAAGTAGAAGAAATGCAATAAAATAAGAAATTATCACAAAATACAGTATTTTTCATTTTTCTATCGTAAATTTTAAGATTTATTTATTATAGTTTAAAAATAAGAATAAATTAAAAAAATGATACAACGTAAGCTATTTTAAAATTCGATTAAATATCATTGGATTTAAATTTAGATGCAGAAGAGTTAGGTGGTTAATAAAATAGATTGTATAAGATATTTTTCACCCTAAAATTGATATAATTTATTTTTTTAATGTTTAGTGTACAAGATAAATGTTTCTATTCAAGTACAGTTCTCTTTTTCACTTTATTTATATACTCTACATATTTTTCTCACATACGTCAGCATCGTCACTTCACTATCTATATAATTCATGTTATGGATAATGTTTGTTTGATATCCTTATAAGAGGTTTATATGTCCTCAATTTTTTTTTACAGACGTTAAAACTCAGCTATTTTTTTCACTCAATTTTCTTTTATGTAAAATTAACATTACTTTTTCTTTTCGCAGATTTTCTTTTTAAGTACTAAACTCCTTTAGTAGATACTAACAAAAAAAATTCCCCTTAATTAATTGCTTAAATTATATATATATATATATATATATATATATATATATATTCATGTACGAGAGTTTACAATTTATTTATAATAATTGTTGCATAGGAAGAAAAAATACAACTATGCGCAGTTTTAAGATAGTTATCATATTAATTAAAATTTTCTTTTATCTTATTATAGTTTAACTGTCAAAAAAAAGAGAAAAATAAAATATAAATAGGATATTTAAATATAAAATAGTGGTGATAAAATTGTGGATACAATTCAAACATTATTTTTTTTATCAGTAAAAATAAATATATTAATAGGAGCAATACGTTTGTCCCAATCCAAATTTAAAAAACAAAGAAAAAAAAAAACATCAAGAACTATTCTAAACTATACATATTTCTTTTTCATAATTGTTGTTCACCAAATTACAATTCAAACATTCTATGAACCAGGAAAAATAAAAAATCTAATGATTATCGTCCCAATTTAAATTATCACTTTTGGTAGATTTTTTCATGGATTCTTATTTTGTCCTTGGTAATTTATTTATTATAATTTACTTTCTTGCAAAACTTCATTTTCATTTCCATTTCCATCATTTTTATCTACTTTTTTCTCCATTTTTATTCTTTTTTGTTTTCTTTTGGAGAAAAATGCACGAATTCCTGATTGAAATATATATTCAAAGAGAATTCAACAATTTAAATATAATTGTGACATTGGTCTACAACCAACGACTTATACGTCATGTTCGTGTTAATAATGAAATCATAAAAATCCTTACACTCTAATTCATAGAAAATTTAACATTAGTTTAGTAGTCCAATTAACAAAAAAATTCACATCAAATTGATTTGGTTTTGTTTCAATTAGATCGAATCAAAATTCTAAAAAAAAAACACATAATCTGAAAAAGAAAGTGGATTAATCATGCGAGGATTAAAATATAAAACCCATACTTAAATAGGTAATTAGACTTTGTTTGGAACAAGGAGATTAATCATCTCTTTCATTTTGTATTTTATTAATATGTTATTTATAACTTTGTTTGCAATATTTATTTCTACGACAACTCAGGCATCGATCCAAATATAAATTAAGAGAATTAGTCAAATTTAAATTCTTTTTAATTCTAAACCATTTTTGAAATAAAATAAACATTCTTTATAAGAAGTGAATAATGAGTATAAGTATCATAATAAATAAATATAAAAAAGTTAAATATCATTTAAAAATAAAAATTCATAAACTTATTGTCTTAAAAAATTATGATCAAGACGAGTGCTAATCCATTATGAGATCAGATTCGTGAGTTATATAAATAAAAGTTACTCACACGAATAATTTTTTAAATATCCACCCATTGCGGTAATTTGAAAAAACCAAACAACCTAACAAATACTGTTAAAAAAAATAATTATAAAGAAATGCTATAATTTTTTTAGGTAAGAATAATATTGCTTTGTGGTGGGTCCACAAGTGAGTGACCAGTGACCCTATCTTTGTTTTATCACTCCTTTTTGTGTACTGACACTTCACTTTGTCCGTTGTCTTTGCCTTTTCAAAGTGTCACGTAGCGCCAGCGCTACATGTTTTAGAAGCAGGATAATATTCCAACACTTCACAACTGTCTTCTTCATTTTATCCTACAAATTTCAAATTTAAAAACAGCAAATATTCTCACCACAAAAACCATGACCATGTTTAACTCTTGAAATTTGAAGATTTTTGCATGAATAACAATCTAATGTATTATGTGTTTTCCACGTTCTTTTTGCATGGATGCCACAGACATATACACAGATTTGACCAGCAAAGTAGCAACTCATCGAAGTGACACCTCTTGTTCATTCATGTGTGTACGTTCCTTAGACTTTGGACTCTCATACAGATATTTTCTTGCCGATTCTGGGGATTTTTTCAGTCACCATCTTCTAAGAAACCTTACCAAAATGGGAGGAAATTTTTTTTTCCTTTTAACCCACACAATGGAATCATAAAAGAAAAAGAGTCAAAAGATAAACGATAAACCAGTATCAATTGCGGGGCACAACCCGTATCTCAGTGACAAACACATGATAATAAGAGAAAAAGTAGAACAGTGCATTCAAGGCCAAGTCATGCAGAAGCTCCATCCATGGCCTGCTCAAATGTTCAAATATATGCAAACATCGTCGAAAATGAGTCAGAAGTGAATTTTAAGCTTAATTTTATCGTAAAATCGATCTATAAAATGAGAATTGGATTCCATTTATATATTCATAAATTTTTTTATTTATTTTTAGTTGAGGTAGAAATTTTAACCCAAAATCATAACTCATACATGTTTTTCAACTCTTTTCTTTTCTGTTATGTTGTCTTCCATTTTTCATGTTTTTCTAGATTTTAATTAATGAACACAGAAGCTAATCGTATCTATCAGGAATCTAGGACACTGCTCAATGTAGTAAGGACCGTACAGACAGGTTACTTTACACATCATTTTCACAAACTGTTTGTATGTTGTTCTAATTGGTTTTGTTGCATGCATTTCCCAGATATCACGCATCTCTTTTAAACCTTTTTCTAACCACATGCAATTCAGCGAATAAAGATTCTGCGTAGTCACATTGAAAGTTATCAAAGATATACAAAAATGTATACACTGTTCAGTTTTGGAGTAAACGTATCCAAAAGTGAAAAAGAAAATGGCTATATGAAAATAACTCGTCTTGGAATAACTTTCATTGCTGCTAATAAGTTCTTATTGGCTATCGATGGTCATGAGTTTAATGTTTAGAAGTTCGATGGTTCATATATGTAACCAAAAAAAGTCATTCCTGGTACAAGAGGCAGTTTAATTTCATTAGAATTAATAAATATGAAAAGAAGTATATCGTCATCTTATTGTATAACTAGAGAGAATTGAAATTTACCTTTCCTAGGAGTTATAATTCGTTCATGATGACAAAATATTGCTCAAACATATTATTTACAAACAGAAATAAAGACATGTTATCATTATTATTCTTCTTGGCATCGAATAAAGTCTACATTATGTGTAATTTACACTTGGTTGAAAAGGAATAAGTTACATCATTATGTGTAAATGAGTGCAAAAGAATGTTGGCATCTGGGTAAAGTGTGATGGACATTATTTATGTTAATTTACATTCCTTTGCTTGCACTTAATAGGAATATCATATTCATAACTTATATTTTTTATATCTTTCAATTTTACATTAATTATTTTTTTTATTTCTCTATTTTTTTGTCCGTCCGTCTGTCTATTATAGAAAGACTTGATAAAAAAAATACAAATAGAATGCCCAAAATACTTGTCTTTTATATATATATATATATATATATATATATATATATCATAAATTAATGGAAATCAATATTTGACTCATGAAATAATTGAGAAGCTGGGAGTCCTCTAGGAATGCTAAGGAAATGCTAATGCATAATACTGATAAGTATACGTGTGTTTATAATCATCACTAAAAAAACTCATATTTTTTGTTAATTTTAATTTAAAATTTATTTGTAAAAAATATTTATAAATTTTGTTATAAAATAAAATTACAAGAAATTGTTGTCAATTTTTTTTTAAAATATTTTGTATAAAACACTTTTCGCAACAAATTTTGTAAAAAGTACTTGTAAATTTTATAAACTTTTAGAAAATAATTTCCCACGAAAAAATTACCTGTCAATTAAAATTTTTTTAAAAAAAAATAGGAAACAGTATTTTTTTGCAATCTTTTTAACAAATTTACAAGAAAATTTTTATGTAATATAAGAATTTTTAGCCATGAATGTATGTCATAGTTTTTCTTTCATTTTTAGACCGCTCACAACACTTTCGTGGAGTTATATATCGAGACCATAGGTTTTGTTTTTTTGAAGGATATGTAGCAGGTTTGTTTTTAGCCTGTTCTTTATTACCTATCCATGAAATGTAATACATGATATATATGAAAACTGTTTTCATACAATGAAGTATTATCTTGTTGGTTTTTTTATCAGAATACTGTACCTAGTGCAGATGAGGAACAAGGTAGGTATAATTGTGTAAATAGGTTAAACCCTAAGTACTCTAATATAAATATATAGATTATTTTCTGATTAAAAGAAATTTAACTCGTGAAAAGTACGAGATTTAATAACCACTCACCCGTTAATTCTTAAATGAAACCAACAGATTGTGAAAAGTTGAAAAAAACAGTAATAGAGACATTTAACTCCAGGTGAGCAGTAGTAAAAGTAATTTTTTTGGATGAACTATCAAACTTGGGATTTTATTTGGGGGAAAATTAATGATGAGGTGATTTAATGATTAGATGAAAGAGAAAGAGAAAATAAGTCATGAATTCGATTATGTTTTGTAACTATTTGAAAAAATAAGATTATTTGATAATTTTAGAAAAAAAGAATGATAGAAATTGTAGGTTAACTCAACATTGACAAAAATTAATAATTAACTTTTGTTAATAAAAAAAGAAAATTTAAGATGAAAAGAATATTTATATTTTCATATATATTATTTTAAGTTAAAAGAATATACTATATAATCACGTAAATGTTTATGTTTTCTATTTTTTTTTCTGAGGTTCATGTGTATGCTCTCTCTATTTTTTTTTTTTCAATAATTTTTGTTTTTTGGATAAATAGAATCATGTGGGTGTTCTAATCAATATGTATAATCAGAATACGAAAAATAAAAAGGTTTGACACATACAAAATCAATCACTCTACATATTACAGATCAAAAGATAGAGATAAGAAAATGTATTGAGCCTCTACATGTTGGTGAAAAAGTCTTTTTACTATATATTAAACTCTACTTCATTATCATTAATACTTGACGAGAGTCATGCTAATATATAAGCAATTCTATAGTTGATAAACAAAGAAATAAAGCTATGTCAAATGCAAATCTAAAACAATGGAAAGAACTCAGATACACAAAAGTAGATAAGATTGAGAAAATTTTAACGAAATCTAGAAAGAACTAATGCTACATTTACTGGAATCATTAACATGCCCACACTTATTTTATAACCCAGACAAGCAGTTCTCCTAACCCTAAAAGAGAAAAAATAAATCAAATTGTTTTTCCTTTATATAAGGATTGTTCCGTATGTTATTATTGTATTTTTTTTATTGAACAAATAATTAGACCCAAATTTATATATTTTTTGACTATTACTTTTGGTCAGAACTATATATTTTATCTGGATAATATCAGTAATAAAGCATACATTAAATGTCAATATAAATTGGAGGAATGATTTTTTACTTCCGATTAGACAGTAACATTAAAAATATTTACAGAATTGCAGCAAAGCTTGCTTTCTCTTTTTTTACAAATCACCGACACCTTTTTCATGCTATAGTTTACACTACAGGTAGACGAATCAAAATGAATCATAATTTTGTAATCATTTTTCTTATTGCTTCAATACCACGTAAAACAAAGAAATTTAATTTCAATGATGTAGAAGCCACTACCCTTGCATCTTTATATTCGAAATTTTAGTGAGCAATACATATATAGGAAATAATAATAACATAACATACCTAATATGTTTTCTTCTGTATGGATTTAGTGACCTAATACTCATTCTGCCGGAGCAGTTACGCTATCGATAACCTGTCTTCTAACAATGCAAAGAAAAATGATTTATATTTTTTATGGACACAGTTTTTGGATTACATGCTCAGAGATTTCTTAAAAGAGTACAATACATATATAATAGAACTCACCTAATTCATTTCTATTGTAAACAGCAAGGAATATCTGAACAAAATTTAAAACCATCACCAAAAGGAACATTCACATAATTAGGAACTTCAGGAGTACTACTTCTGGTGTAGAACCCTAATCAGTGCAAGACATTATTTGAAGAGAAAATTTTTATTTCAGCAGTACCTTACTCATAAGAATTCTGAGAATCTCCAAGCTTTGACTTCATGCTGGTTCAAGCCATGTCTTCTTAATGTCCATAATATAGGGCCAAAAAGCATATATATATATATATATATATATATATATATATATATATATATATATATCAAAATGAGTTGCTCATCTGATACATATATATCAGTATACATGCTTGATGGATGTATAGCATGATATGTATATGCATGCTATGGATGATGACCCAACCTGAGCTCCAAATCGAGACCATTCTCTTGAGTGTCTTCAAGCTTGTTCTTAATTTCATGAAAAGACAATGGATTAGAGTAGAAGGTGAAATTTGTGGTCCTCCAATCCTGCAGAAAGAGTTGAGCATGGGAAGGTGTAACAGTGAGAGCAGTGGATTGGGTTGGATGTTGTAGGAGATCTGCATCAACTTTGTTAGAAGAAGTTGAAGGTTTGATGTTGGTGTTGTTGTTGTTAGCCCTTTGTTTTCTGTGTATGTTCATGTGTCCACCTAAGGCTTGTGCTGTGGTGAAGCCTCTCTTGCAGAAGATGCATTCATAGGATCTGCCAGTTCCAACCAGATCATGGTGAGTGGTTTGTTGGTGTTGTGGGTAGTTTAAGTCCATGGTGAAAGGGAAGATATGGACTTAAGTAATTTGTTATAGGAGTTAATAATTGTATATGTGAGACATGGAGAGAGTCCTAAGAGAGGGTATTATTATAGAAAGAAGGGTGGAGGTGGTTTCGGGAAAAGACAAAATGAGGACATAGACATTACCTACCTATAATTAATACTCATGTGTGTGATATCTGTGGAAAAGTCTTTGATGTTTGCAGAGATAAGTATTCTACAACTACAAGCCGGCCTTTCAATCTCTCTCTATTTCTCTATATATATCAGATCTGAATACGGTGTTTTTTTTTGTTACATATTTTATCTTTGATTAGTATTCTTTATTATGATGTTGATTTATTATTTTTGTCAATCTGTTTGTGTGTTTCTGTTTCTTAATTATCTGTCAAGGATTAATATCTCAAAACCTTTTCTCTTTTTCAAATTAAAATGACATGATTAACATCCATTCTTGTACGCAAATCAAAATTTTTCATATTTTTTCCCAAGAAAATTATTTCTAGCGATGAGATAGTTAATTTAGTTTTCATCATAAAAAAAGAATGGAATTGATTAAATATGTTTTTATCTCTCAAGTTTAATAGAAATTTGTAATTAGTCCATTTTCAAAACTTTCGATCAATTTAGTTTTTCATCTTTAAAAATATGTAAATTTAGTCATTTTAACCAAATTTTGTTAAGTTGATCTGATGTTTCAAGCGCATTTCATGATAGTATTTGAATTGTTTACACCATTTGGTAAAAATGACTAAATTCACGCATTTCTAAAGATGAAGGACTAGATTGCTATAAAATTTCAAAGAGAAACTAATTCCAAAATTCACTGAAGGACCAAAAACATATTTAACCCAAAAAGAATATATATGATTTAATGTTTTACATCCAATTTTTTATATCTCATGAAGTATACATTTTATTACGAATATATAATGATACTTCTAGCTTTGTTATTCCTTTTAATAAACTTTTATATGAATATAATAAATGATCGATAAATTTTAAAATCTCAACATAGATGTCAAAGTTCATATAAATATATTATACTACCTTATTTGGAATGTATGATTTTTTTTTTTTTTATGGAAGTGTAAATTTAAATTGAAATGGACTACTAACTTAAATTAAAATGAGGTACTGTTTTAAACAAAATGCTTGTCAGAAGTTAATAAAGTTCTTTGCCTTTGCTTAAAAGAATTTAATTCAGTCAAACAACAAGTCAACTTATTTATAAACACACATAACATCAATTAATTAATTTTATATATATATATATATATAGTTGTCAAAATGGGCTCGAACTCACGAGCCAACTCGTCTCACCACGGATTCGGACCGGGTTGGGTATATATTTGTTTACAAATTTCAATACGGGTTGATTTTTGATCTGGCTCATCCTGGTTGAACCCATGGTGAGTCGGGTTGACTCACCAACCCGCAAATAAAGTGTTTTTTATTAAGTTGGACTTTACATTTGGGTTATGTTAGGTTATTTCTTTTAGCCAACACATAAATAATTTGTATTTTTTTTATTTTGGTTTGTATTTTGATTGTATTAAAGTTTATTTAGATTTTAATTAGAATTATAATTTAATTCTGACTAAAAAAATAAAAAAAATTCTATTTTTTTTAATTAAGTGAACGCGTGAGCTAACCCGTTTAACTCGTCAACCCATGGTGGGCCGGACCGAGTTCGAATTTTTTTGACTCGTTAAAAAGTGAGTCGGGTTGGGTTGACTCACTAAATCACTAACTCGTGGTGGGTCGAGCCGGGTCGGGACGGATTACTAATTTTGACAGTTCTCTATATATATAATGGAATTTTTATTAATCTAATAATTAAATTATAGTTATATATTATATTGATTATATTCTCATAGTATATATTCTTCTATAAAATAAAATAACTAATTAAAAAATTATTGATATTATTTAATTCTATAAACAATTAAAGAAAGAACTTCTTGTAGGTGGAAATAAAGTATTATCGCCAATGTATTTTGTAAATATGTATAATGCTAAATTAGTAAATAATAATATTATAAGTCAGTATACAAAATAAATTTATATTTATATTTATTAAAAACAAAATAGATGAATGGAGAAAAGAATAGAAAGTAATTAATGATGGATAAGGAAAAAATGGAAAGAAAATAAATAGTTTTATAGAAAATATGTAAAAATAACTGTTAATTTTTTAAATTTAATAAATAATTATATTATGAAAGATATAATTGAAATTATGAAATATTGACACGAAATAGAAAATCTTCTTTGTACATAGTTATAAATAACCATATAATAATACTTCTATATTTTTTTTCTATACATTAATCTATCATGTCAAAATATTACAAAAACAGTCTTATATAAAATATTCATGAAATTTTATGTGTGTATATTTAGCTTTATAAGAAAATAATATTGCATGAAAAAGGCCATGCATGCAAGTTCCGTATGTCAAAGAAATAATTTATCTACAGTAAAATCAAATATTGATTTATTTCTTAAAGTTTCGTAAAACACCAATTAACCGTGAAAAAGAGAGAATTTCCCTAACCCTAACCCTACATATATGGCAGAGGGTTGTGTGACACTTAACTTACTTTCATCTCATCTCTATGAACGCATTACAATATATTATTTAGAAATTAAAGTACAAAGAATATGTTGTTGAGAAGCAGAAAAAAAATGTTTGATGAAGGATTTTTACGAAACATGCATTGAATATATAGTATAGTATATAGTATTGGGAAGGAAAGATGGTGGAAGCTTCGTGGTGTAGAAGAGAACATTAGATGGTAATGTTGGTATGCTATTTGTAGCTTCTACTTGTCCTTCTGTTCAAACTGGTAGTGACACTTCATCGTATCACTATCAACATACAATGCCCTACCATTCATTCATTCATTGGGATGATCATATATGCTCATTTGTTCTCTCATTTCTAATGTGTCAATCACACTTACATAATGCTCCTTTAATTAAGAGATACACCTTTGCTTAGCCTTTTTGCTGTCTAGATAAAATCCAGCTATATCTTTTGTTTATTAATTTTCTTTTGATACACACGAAATTGAAAAAAGGAAAAAAAAATTATAATTAAGAATACGGTTAATTATTCTTTTGATCTTTGTTTTTGCAGAAAAGTGTCAAATTGGTCATCTAATTTATTTTTATCTTAATTTGTTTCTGACATTTTTAATTTGATACAACTTGATCCTAATTTTTTTAAAAGTGATTCAATTTGGTTGTTGTCGTTAGTTTTTCACAACATTGTTAAAGTCAGTATCACATGTCAATTTGTGATTTTATTTTTATTTTTTTGGAATTTATGTTTGATGTTTTTTGAATTTTCTATTTTTAACTTTTTCACACGAATCACTTCATAGTTTCATAGTTGTGTCATATGCCACTAGGAGCAACTCAACAGTTTGGGAGGCCCAAAGCAAATCTAAGAAATTAGACATTTCATTTAAAAATTACTTTTTGGGTTTTTTCCTTTATGTAAAATTATTTATTAAATTATTATAATTAAGTTCATTTAACATTTCTTTCCTAGATAATGAGGCTAATTTGTTTAATCTTTATTGAGACATTGTTGATCTTAAATCAACTTTTATTATATTTAGCTTTGAGAAACTCATTTTGACTGAAATAACTAACGCTGAAATTGTTAAGATTATTTTATAAGCTATATATGCATTTGGAAAAAAAATTATTATTTTTTTATATAATTAAGAATTTCAATTGCTTATCATTTTTCAAACTTATAATTTCCCTTAAGATATTTAATTATGAAAATAAATCAAATCCATCAATATTCAACAAATTATCATGTTTTAAAGATTTTTTAAGTTTTAAGTATTTTTCTTTCAAAAATGTATAATCTAGTAAGTTTAACTTTTAACACTAAGTAAAAAATCAAAAATATCTTCATATATTTTAAATTATTCAAATTTATTCATAACTCCTGTTTGTGATGCAATTAAACATCAATATCAATATTTCTCTTTTTTTGGATTTTTGAATAGTGTGATTTAAATTTTCTAGTTGACATATCTATATATTTTTCTATGAAATAAAAAATGATAATGTATAAAACACTACTCAAGATAAATATATAAAACAAACGAGTTAAAACAATAAAACCTGATTTTGGTTGTTAAGAAAATAAACTCGATAGAAAACTTGTAGTATTTTGAAGTCTCAAGTCTCTTTTTTGTTCTCTAGTCTCAACTTTTTCACAAACTTACAAAGTTGTTTATTTTAAGATTACTCATTAATAAAAATAATTAAAAACTTATTGCTTTTCTCAACTCGATAATAAGTCTTCTTTCCCTAAACTTGTATTATCTTTCTACAAAAAAACTCAAATTTGAATTATACTCCAATTAATTTATTATCTACCAAAAGGCTAAACCGTCATCTATTTAATAGATTTGGAGAAAAATGTATTTTCTCGTGAAGATATATGAAAAAAAAAACTCTTGAAACCCATAAATGGAAAAGTATCAAAAAATAAAATTGAGCAAAAGAAACACATTTTTAATTCTAATACAAATTTAAAACAAAATAAAAATAATAACAACACAAATAGAAAGAAAAAATGTACTAACCAAGAATGAAAATGAAAAAATTGGTACACACACAACATGAGATTAAAGAGATTTAAGGAATTTGATCTGCTGAAATCCTACAAAAAGGACAAAAAGGACTCTTAGTAGAGAAGAAAGGAAGGAGGGGCAAGAGAAGTCATAAAAAAATGAGAGAAGAGAATAAAAACAATATTGATTATAAGAGAATAAAGATAACTAATCACTCTCTTTTTGTAAACAAAATTTTAATTTATTAATACAGTGTTTTAACTCATTAATTATCATTTTTACTACTCAAAAGTAATTAATTGTATAATTAGTTTAATAGTGTTATATTAGTAATAAAATATATTTTCGAGGTCTTTTAATATTAAACATAATTGTATAATTTGTTTAATAGAGGTTATTTAGTACTAAAAAAAATTGAGACATTTTTTTCTTATACATAATTTTATAATTAATTTAATAGAAAAATATTAGTAGTAACTTTTTTAGGTCTTTTTTACCTTGAGGCCAAAAGCAAGTGTTTCACTTACTTTATCCTTGAGCCGATCCTACATGCTAGGGTTAGAGACAATAGTAGTGTCATATGGCAGAGTCGCATAGTCTCAATTTGGTCCATAAATTTAATTTAGTTCCAATTTTTGTAAAAATGAAACAATATTGTCATACACTAAGTTGAAACAAAATTTATTTTTTGTATAAATTTTATGATGATATTTTTACTTAAATTTGACATTTTTATTAAATATTTCTTGACATATATTTAAATTAACTTTAAAATTTATACAAAATTGAAATTAAGAAATAACTTTTGATAGAGATAACAACTATAAAAAAATAAAATTAAATATTTAATTTAGAAGAAATGACATGAGTAAATTGATATACATCCTTTTATATATATATATATATATATATATATATATATTCTATTTCACATTAAATTTAATACACACATTCAGATTCTTACTAACATGATTTTAAATAAATTTTAAAATTTGTTTAAAAATATTTGTAGAAAATATATTTAATAAAAATATCAATTTTAGTAAAATTAATATCATAAGATTCATACCAAAAATAAATTTTTGTTTCAATTTAAAGAAGAACAATATTTATCTATTTTGACAAAAAGTATGACTAAATTGAATTTAAAAAATAAATGTAGAAACCAAATTAGGACTTTGCCCACATGGGACTGCCATATCACTCTGCTACTGTCATGTTACACTACCATGCAAAGTGGTACAACTTGAAGTGACATGTGTCAAAACAAAATTCCAAAACAAAAAATTAAGAAAAAGTAAAAAATTAAAACAAAGTACAAATGGAGACGTTACAGTAGCTTTAATACCGTTTGTGAAAAATTATCGACAAGGACCAAACTAAATCATTTTAAAAAAATTAGAACCAAATTGAATCAAATTAAAAGGTCATGATCAAATTAAGACAAAAAAAACTTGAGGTCCGACTTGACACTTTTCAACAAATACAAGCAGCAAAGTATAATTAAACCTTAAGAATATTACTATAAGAAATTATTTAACTACCTATAGAATTTTATTGACGAAAATAAATATATCGAAAAATTGGTAGATAATCTAGAATAATTAGTATTGACGAATCTTTTCGTCAATACATTGGCACCACATTTCTCTCATTGAGTTTTGGCCATTTCATGGTAAATTTGTCAATAAAATAAAATTTTGGTTACTAACAAAAAAAATTGTCGATAAATCCTTGGATAGATTGGGTGTCAAATTTCGTGCCAAATCTAGAATAAGTTTACAAATTAATTAGAGATGTATGAGAAAAATAAGAGTAGAAGGAGAAGAAGGAAAATAAGAAGAATAATATAAAAATATTAAAGAAAAAGAAGAAGGAAGGAGGAGGAGGAAGAACCAAGTCGCGATATTTATTGACGAATTTTGTCAAAAAAATTGTGCAAGCAATTTACCATTTGGTTAAATAAAAATTATTATTTAACATTTGGTTAACAAAAAATATTTGTTGTATTTATTCAGAAATATTATTAATTTCAAGAAACTGTTAACAGGTATTCTAAATATATGTGTTAAGAGATAAAAAAAGGTGTCTTTATTAGAATACAAACAAAACATGTTTTTCTATATTTTTTTCATATAATTTTACATATATATTGTTAAATTTCTTGAAGAACGTCCTTCTTATTAAAACATCCTATAGTTTATGAGGAATGATGATCTATTACAGGAAAAAAAGTGGAATATAAGACAATGATAAAAACAACGACAAGAAAACGAAAGACATTTTGGCGAGTGTGGTGGGTTTTTCTACCAAATTGCCTCGTCGTATTAACATTTTCTTCTTGGATGTTTGCCAACACGCTTTACTTTGCTTCTCTTTGTTACTTGTCTCTAATGTACGATTAATTCATTAATTAGGAATTAGGACGATAAACTTCTCAATTTTCTTCTTTATTATACATACGTGTATTTGTACTGTACTTTTGACCTCACGTGTCTACATTTTTATGTCACTCAAGCAAACAAATACTTCCTCTAACACACTTGTTTTCGTGTCTCTTCTTTAGCAATGACAAGTGATGAAGTTTCATTAGTCATGAATGTTGTCAAATCGAGTCGATTTAATTAATGTAAATCGCACAACTTAATATACTTTAGTAATCTACATATCGCCCATACTTTAATTAGTATGTGCTTATAAAATTATAATACTTTTTTGTTCACTCCAAGATGTTATATTATTAAACTCTTTATAAAGTTATTAGGTTTAGATTAATTTAAAATGTGTAACCTTTGTTATCATGCTTTCACACACTCGTTAAAAAAGTGTATCAAATAAAAACACTTTCTTATTGAGAGCAGAAAAGGTATGCATAATAGTCAACATTAAAAGAGAAAACGGTGGTTATTTTAAATAGTCACAAATATTTTTTAATTTTAATCAATTCAAATTCTTTTAGATTGAATCAATTTATTTTTTTAAAATTATGCTAACTAAATAGTAAAATGAAAAAAAAAAATTAAACAGATTCAAACTCATCGACAAGTATTTCACGCACACGTTTCAAATATTTAACTTATATAAAACACGATGAGTTCTTTTATAAAATTATGTTGGGAATAACATTAGAGGCAGATGAGATAATAATCTTTATAATGGACGGCATGCTTTTTAAACCGTTGACCGTGTGTATTTGTTTTTTTTTTTAATCAGCAAAGATAAAAGTTTTATGTATATTGAAGTATTTAGGAAATCCCAACTCGTATACAAAAATATTTTACAAAGTTTTCTATCATTTCTTCCTTTTATATAGAAGTTGATTGGTTGATGTTAAAGGAAGAATAACAAAGCTTAGAAAGCTAAATTAGTATGTAGAAGCTCCTAATTAACAAAGTCATTTGTCTTATTCATTTAATTTTAGAACCTGACATTGATATTATCATAAACAATGTAAGATTTTTAATACAACTTTTTATTGAATTTATTAACGTATTATTCGTGAGAATTGATGTAACTGAGAGTTAGGTTCTAAAACAAAAAAGAAAGATTCATTCAATTTTATAAGAGGTCCATTTTTTCTAATTCTAGAATATTTTATTAAGAATGGATATACAACTTTTTATAGAATATATTAATTTATTATTCCTGAGAAATTACCTAATCGAGAGTTTGGTTTTAAAACAAATAAGAGAGATTCATACTCAATTTTATAAGAGGTTTACTTCTAGAAATTAGAATGTTTGGTTCAATTTCTTATGATCTTGTATAGTGATTTTGAAAGTTTATGTGTTTCAATTTTGCATCGTAACCCTTTCTGCCTTTTGCTGATGATGTTGTTAATGAATTATTGGCATAAGAAATTAGACTTCATATTCATAATGATCCCAATACCAGTTCTTCTTCTGCTCCATTTGTTTTTGCAACTTCAAACAAGTTTTTTATTGGATATGACCAAAAACAACATGTTTGTAAAGTTGTTTTTGATGAGTGTTCGTACTACAAATAAAAGAATCATTGTAAATATCAGTGTCCTTTGTTGCTAAATAAAGCTAGACCTCAACAACAATCTTCACAACAACATCATTGAATATAATGTGTATTTTTCTCCATCTGATTGTTTTGTATAGGATCGCACATCTCATAAGGTGATTGAGATAGGTCGTAGGCAAGGTAGACTCTTTGTCTTGAATCAGTTCTAGGAGTCCGTAGTTGTAGCCTATAGTGTGGATTTATTTTCGTTTCATTTATCTTCTTCTTATTAAGCTTTTTATTGTGGCATTCTTGTTTAGGTCATGTGTCTGCATCTCGTTTAAAGTTTTTAGCATGAGTCTTTGGTACTTTTGACAATCATGATACTTCTTATTGTAGTGGTTTGTAAATTGACAAAATTTTTTGTTTTACCTTCTAATAAAAGTATTTCTTCTATTCTTATTCATTTTGATCTCGTGTAATCTAATGTGTGAAGGACCTTCTCCTATATCTACCAAAGGAGGTTCTAGATATTATGTTTATTTTATTTATGATTTTACTTGTTTCACATGGATCTATCTTATGAAACGTCAGTCTGATTATCTCACGATTTTCAAAAATTTTAATGTTTTGGTAAAGACTCAACACTTTGCTACCTTAAAAACATTTCGTTGTAACTTGGCGGTGAATACACTTCTAATGATTTTACCACTTGCATCCACACTTCTCAACACTCGTCATCATCTTCTATTTTATTCCTTCGACTCTACAAATTGCAAATATATTTACTAAGTCGCATTCTATTTTACGCTTTTGCTTTTTATTTAACAAGCTCTCAATGTGTTTAACCGTAACCCTGTCCCTTTGAGGGAATGTTAACATAAGTCCATTTTCTTGTGACTTTTAAGGTTAGTTTTATGTGTATATATAACATATCTCTTGTAACATTTCAATACATTATTAATAATACACTATCTCCTTCGTATATTTCTTTATTTTCTATCCTTACGGTTGGCTTATTCCAGATGAAGAGAGGTGTAATAAAATTGATGAAAAGTGATAATTTTGCATAGAAAAAGTATTGAAGAAATGAGAGGGAAAGAGGTTGGGTTGGTTTGTGATGGTTGATGGCAAAGGTGGTTTGGGAGAGGAAAAGTAAATGAGTGAATGAATGGAAGAGGAAAGTGACGTGCGCCGACTAGCTTACTTTAACCCATTCCTCATCTTTCACTAGAACTGCACTTTTGGCAGCTTGTATTGTACACCCAAATGTCCATTTTCTCTTCCCCCACTTTCATTATTCCTCATTCATACTTATGTGACATCATTGCATTGCACTACGTACACTTCCATCATTTCTTCATTCCTTTTATTTTTTCAAACTTCCCCAAACAACCATAATCAATCTCTTTAATCACTCTTTGCTACTCATTTTCACAGCCCAAGAGATATACACACACAGAGAGAGAAAGAGAAAGCATAGCATTCCCTTTTTCGGATGGTACTGACAAAAACTGTGCGTTTGTTTTTAGGGAAAGGTCATCATGGTTTGTAAGCCACACATCACATAGGGAACATGCAACATATCTCATGTTGGAAAACACACAAGGCTCCCATTACACACACACACACACACCATACACACCAAAACGAAATTGAGTTACCAAAGCTACACAACAACACTATGCAGCAAAATTCATCTCTCTGCGCTCTATCTCCACCTTCAGTTTTTGACAGTTTATCTGAAAAGGACATCAAATTCATAACAGGTTGAATGTCCCTCCTCACTCTCCTGACATTTTTTCTGCTTCTCCCTTTTCATTCTTCTCCTCTATTATTACGCTTACGTAATCTCATACATCTTTCTACTTTCTATTCTTTTGCTCTTCTCAATCATCGCATACCATTCACGGCGCTTTCACAACCACCCACACCATTAAATACCTGCTTATCATATTAAAGACTAATCTTATTTTCATTTCACTTTCTTTATATACACAACCTCTTTTTCTCCTTTTAATCGTAAAACAAACGTATAAAGCTCAGTGTAGGACTAATATTACTTATAAATGTTTCATATAATACACTAACATATATACCATATTAAAAATTTCATTTTAAGACAAGATTATTCACTGCTTATTTGTCAATATTTTAATTAATGAAATTTCAATAAACAAATTACTCGTACGGTGTCCAAGGTGTTCAGTGATTTTCTTGTGTTGATTTGATTGTTTATTTATATATGTACATTATTATATATCAATATTATTGCGAACGTTATTATAAAAACATGATGTTTTGTTTTGGTCTCATTGAATGCTGTTTGACCATGGTTATATTAGGTGTTTTCCAAGAAAGAACAAGACAGAAACCACCCTCAAAATACATCAAGACTATAGGTGCGTGTATCAAAAAGAATATGCATGTATAATTTAAATAATATCTATCTGAATGATCACGTGTTCGTCATCTATCTTGAGAGACTGAGGAAATTAATTATAGTTTGTAGGAATTCATACTAAATATTTATATTCAGTCAAACTAAACAAGAACTCTACTCATTGACTGTCAGATCAGATGATTAAGGTGGAGATTTTTTAAAAGAAACAGCCATGTCTTCCACTTGAGTTGAGACATATACAACAGTTCCGAGTTTGATCTTCTTTGTGGCCTTCAATTTTTATCACTTGGCTTGTATCAAACTGATATTTTCCTAACCTTGGATCGATCATTCAAATGGGTACAAACTAGAAAGAAACACTCCTCTTCTCCCCCACAAAAGAAAACAAACAAAATAGAACCATTGCAACCTTAAAAAATGCAACCAAATTAGAACATCTAAATTAACAAATATAAGATCCTTGAGATACAGAATAGAAGAAAAAAACAGCTTATATATGGGTTAAAAATATAACTAGTGCAGGAAGTTAAACAAATTCGAAGTTACAGACTCGCAGATCTGCCAATATTTGGAAAATTGCACCGAACAACATAATTAGTGCCCCAATCGTAATTCCAAATCCAACTTCTCTGGTTGTTTAAGAAACCCTATTCCCAACTCCAGCTTGATGCTATGCTCATTACTCTTACAAACCTTGCATTCCTCCCCCATTGCACAACCTTGTACTTCTTCGACTCCCAAACCAATCTCTTTGTTCTTACAAATCTTAATTTCCTCACTTTCCCGAGGAACCGAGAGAGGAAGAAACTGGGAAGATGCGAGTGTTGGTTTCTTGTCTCCATTGAGAGAAACCGGAGGGGTCAGTGAAAACGACAAAGTCAAAGAAGGGCTATAAAGTGGAGAACAATGAGCACAATTCAAAAGGTCGGTGTTAGATAGACACGACGATGGAGAAGAGGGTGAAAGATGAGTGGAGTTTGGCATAATGCTAGGGTTAGGTTTAGGACACTCAGAAAGCCATGATGATGAGGGTAAGGAAGATCTCAACCTTGCCCTATCCCTTCTGTGAACATTCATGTGGCCACCCAAGGCTTGAGCAGACTTGAACTCTCTTTTACAAAAGCTACAAGCATAGTTTCTCGCAGGCCATGAACTTCCCCATGAATGCTCCTCAAAGCCAAACCTATCCCCTTTATCCGTGTTTCTGGTGAGATAGTTTCCTTCCATGGAACTCTTTGTCTTGTTCTGTCAAAAATGTAACCTGCAGAAAGAAAGAAAATCAAACATAGTATTGAAAAAATTGACTTTGTTATATGGATCTAGGTAGTTCTTACTTAGTTGTTAGGAGTTCAAAGGTGGTGAATAGAGTGATCCATAAATATGGTGATGTTGAAGCTGAGGTTGATATATAGTCTGAGGCAGAAAGTGAAGATCTTTCTCAGCAGGCGTACTTCATCTGCCACCGTCTCTGCAGGTACTGTATTTGGATATTTGTTTGCAAGTATAATGGAGAAGCTGTGTGAAAGTGGTATTCTCTTTTGCCTTAACCTGGTAAACTCTTGCAAATAATGCTTATACTATATCACACTCTATCTAGTGCCTTTCACCAGAATTTGACTTCTAGAAAACATATACTACTGAATCATCCTACACCATGTACCTATGCTAGTTTAGCCCGCCACACAGACATAGCTTTATTCTTTGCCGTTGATCTGTTAAAAAATTTTAAATTCGGAATAAAAGAGAAAAATGGGTGTTCATTAATCTCTTTCTGGTTAGGGGCAATGGAGTTATTCTATCATAAACTAAAACCACAGTTTGTCAAATATATGTATCACAAATAGATCATCAATTAAAATTGGTGTTAACAAACAGATGATAATGACTAATTAAGAAGGTGCGATTCATGCTTCACAATCTTTAATTTCTAGGTTAAATATTTAATTACGAGTCTTTTTTTTTATTTTATTTGTAAGTCACCGCATAGAAGCTCTTGAGAGAGATTTGGTCTATGATGCTAGTACCATTGAAATTACGGTTACGATTTTACTTTTGAAAGATATTTCAAAATATTAAAGAAAAAAATATATTACCCTTCATGTCTTAGATTTATAGAAGGAAGGAGTTTCACCCGAAAGACTTATCTGAAATTCTTGCGAAAAAGATTTTCAATACAAGGAATATATTTTGGGAGAGACACAACTCTAATAAAACTTGAGCCCAACCACATAAATTATTAACACCACTTTTAATTAAAAATTTTAAAATAATAAATTAATAAATTTTTATTCTTATATAATGTTCTACTTTCTTATTTTTATATGATATAAATCTTTGAATAATAAAAAAATAGTAAGCTAAAGATAAAGATTGGTATGCATATAATTTTGTTTACAGTTGACCGATATTTAACCTAAATTAATAATGTATAAAATAGGATATATAGTAATCATATTAATTTAAATTATCGTTATGGATACCCTTGCTTTCTCAACTTACATATATTTGATTACTTAATTAAAGTGTCAAATCACTATATTTCTAATCACACTAACCTGCATGAAAGTTGATTTAACAATACATATCGCAAGCAAAGGGACAAAGACCCTTCTCTCGAGTTTGTTACTCGCGATAAAATAAAATATTAGGATTAAGTACACATATAGTTTCAATTTTTTTTTTCTTTATGCTTGAAACTCGTCTATTTTAGTTCATATATATCATTTTAATTCTTATACATTTTTTAGTTTCTTAGTTTATGAAGATTAAACAATTATAAATAACATGTTTAAAACTTGAAAAATAGTATATAAGAATTAAAAGAACAACTATAAGAGCCAAATAATAGTTTAACATAATACAGTTTAATATTGAATCAAACTTTATTCATATCTTTTAATAACAGTATTATACATTATATTAACCGAGGATTAAGTCAGTATAGATCATTAATATACATATTAAATAACCTTGACGTAACTCTTATCTATCAATGGATAACCTTTCTTGTTGTAACCAAGCTATCGCGAATCAGTAATGGAAAAGTGTACTGAATAATAAAATCAGTAAAACAAATTATAGTAATCCTTTTATAGGCTATAACTTTCAACTTTCAAAAATACATTTAAAAATACTACTTAAAAAAAAATATTTTGTGTCAATTTTATTTTAAACTTTTATTCATAAAAAATACTTACAAAATTTGTTATGAAAAAAAAAATTACAAGAAATTATTACCATTTCTTTACAAGATATTTTGTATGAAACATTTTTCCTACCAAATTTTATAAAAAATACTTACAAATTTATAATTTTATACGAAATAATTATCAATAAAAGAATCATTTGTCAATTAAAAATTTAAAATAAAATAGTAAAAAAATTATCTCTTCTTGCAAAATTTTTTAACAATTAATTTTTTTAACAAATTTATAAAAAATCTCATAAAATATGAAAATTTTAAATGTAACTAATAAAACAAGTGAATGCACAATATTATTGAAAAAAAAAATGTTTCAGGTGGACACTATATTAATTGAATAAATGGAAAATGGAGAGAGAGAAAATAGACTAGATTTTTTGTTTAAAAAAAATCCTGTGAAGCTTGATTGGTGATCATTATTTCCAATAGATGTCCTATTAGTTATTCAAATATAAAAGAAAAAAATGCCAGAATTGGAACAAATCACGTTGGATGACTATTCGATATTTTGATGATAATATTGATTGTAAATTTAAGTATTTAATGATAACAAATTAGATAAATTCAAGTAGTGTAATGTTATGAAGTTTGTATCTCGGCCATATAATTCATAAACATATGAAATATGTACAATCTTATCTTATATGCTCGTGTTAGCTTTAGACCGATTTTAACTTAGATCGATACAAATTTATAACTAATTTTTAAATTACATTTTGCATTAAAGTGGTTTAAAAAAATAAAATGTAGTTTGCAAATATTAAAGTAGTTTTATAATGTCTCCATGTTAAAAAAATAAAAATAAAAATATAAAAAATTAAAATAATTTATAATTCTTATTTATTGTGTGAATGAAGGGATGAGTGTGAGTGAGAGCACGGGGAGAAGTGTGCAAATGAAAATATGTATGGATGGAATATGAGTGTGAAATAAGGATATGAATTTGAACAAAGGAGACGAGTGTGGGTAAAAAAAGATCAATGTGGATAAAGATATGAGTGTGAGAAAATTTATAAATGTTAATAAAAAAAATTAGTATGAATGAAATTTATATAAAAAATAAGAACGAATGAGTGACAAAAATTGTGATGTTTGTAAAAAAGGAAAGGAAGTTAAGCATTTTTTCAAATATAAAAATGTTTTATCTACTCAAAATCCTCTTAAACTAGTATTCGTATGAATTATTTGACCATTCTTAGGCTAAAACTATTGGTTGAAATTACTATGCATCAATCTTGGTTGATAACTTTTCTAGTACTTGCATATTTTTCTTGCATCAAAGAATAAAAATTTCAAGTCTTTAATAACTTTCTCAAGGTTATTGAAAATGAAAAAAATATTTAAAAATCAAATTTTTAAGAAGTGATCATGAAGAAAAATTTTAAAATGAGTTTTTTTTTAATTTTTTTGTGAAAATAATGGAATATTACATTTTTTTTTTACTTTTAATACACCGATAGAATGGTCTTTTCGAAAGAAAAATTAGATATTTGAAAAAATTAGCAAGAACAATATTAAATGAAAGTAATTTATCTAAATATTTCCGAAGACATGTAATAAGTACACATATTATGTTCTTAATAGAATTCTCATTATGCCTATTTTGCAACTTCCCTTTGAGATTTTCAACTATACGAAAAGAAAAAAAAAATGAAAAGAAATAAGATTTCTCATTTGAAGGTTTTTGGACTATAAATGCTTTTTAAATATTTCAAAATAAAATGTTGGTAAATTTGACTTAAAGGTAGATGAACCTGTATAGAGTTTTTAATAAAATGACTTTAGTAATGGAAAAACTTAATCACGTTTGTCGAAACAAACCATGAGATAAAATTTAGAGTGAAAAGAATCTTTTCTTAATCTTGATAATATAGGATAAATAGACAAGTCAAAAGAATATTTTCCCAATTATTAAAGAAAAGTAAAATGATATATTGGAAGTTAGTATACACTTCCAAAGAAATGGAGAACTTTATAAAAATCTTTCCATTAATTAACCATGTTATTGAAGGTGTATCTGAGAATTTAAAAAAAACAAAGGAAAAAGGTAAGTAATTTATGTTTGCATGTGGCCAATAATTCTCAAATAACAAATATTTCTAAATTAATATTTATGGATGAGAAGTGGTTTTTGGCTATGCAAGAAGAATTACATCCATTTGAAACAAATCAAGTATATGAGATCTTGGCCTAGAACAAATGTTACTAGTAATAAGTGGATGTTTAAAAATAAGCTTGATGAAGATGGTGAAAACTTGTTTTTATATCTAGTTGAACAACCAAGAAAACTTGAAGCCACCAAAATTCTACTTGTTTTTATATCTAGTAAGGAATTTAAATTATTTTTACACTAATAAATGGTGAATATTTTAAGTCAATAATATGTGTTCTATAAATATTAAAATACACTTCCATATTAAAAAAAAAAAAAAAGCTTAACCGAAGTTATGGATTAAATTTTGTGAAAGACATGGAAGTGTCCAAGTGTTGGTTGGATTGGGAGTCCCACAGAGTGTGTTGTCTTGGTAAAAAAGAAAGAAAAAAAGAAAGTGTATTATCTTTTTGCCCCTGAACATAGCCAAGTGAGGAAATAGTAGAAGAAACAGAGAAAGTAGCAGGGCAATGCAAACGCAGCGAGGGAGCGTTGACACACACCCAAAGATCGAATCCCGATGAATTCCGTCTGTGATGGTGGCGCCACCGTAATCCCGGGTCTCCCAAACGACGTCGCGGCGTGGATCCTCTCCAAGGTGCCATACTCGCACCACGCGAGACTGAAAAGCACTTGCAAATCATGGAAACTGCTTTTGTCTTCGAGATCGTTCCTAAACTCTTTGAATAAGAGGAACCATCTTCTCTGCATCTTCCCGCAGGACCCATCGATCGCGTCGCCGTTCCTCTTCGACCCCAACGCGCTCGCCTGGTGCCCGCTCCCTCCCATGCCCTGCAACCCCCACGTGTACGGCCTCTGCAACTTCGCCGCGGTGCCTCTTGGGCCCCACCTTTACGTTCTCGGGGGTTCCCTCTTCGACACGCGCTCCTTCCCAATCGATCGCCCCTCGCCCTCCTCCGCCACCTTCCGCTTCAACTTCCACGACTTCTCCTGGGAGCCACGCGCCCCCATGCTCACGCCGCGGGGCAGTTTCGCCTGCGCCGTCGTCCAGGGGCGTATTCTTGTCGCCGGCGGGGGGTCGCGCCATACGATGTTTGGGGCTGCTGGGACTAGGATTCGGTCGGTTGAGCGGTACGAGGTGGGGAGAGACCGGTGGGTGGCGATGGATCCGCTGCCCGGGTTTCGGGCCGGGTGTGTGGGGTTTGTTGGCGGGGGAGGGAGGGAGTTCTGGGTGGTGGGAGGGTACGGCGCGTCGCGGACCATATCCGGGGTTTTTCCGGTGGATGAGTATTACAGGGATGCAGTGGTGATGGGATTTGAGGGTGGGGCGTGGCGGGAGGTTGGGGATGTGTGGGGGGACGGGGAGAGAGTGAGGGTTGGGAAGATTGTGGTGGTGGATGATGATGAATGTCCCACGCTTTTCATGCTTGATGGGAACGAGATTTTGAGGTACTTTTCGGCTTGTACTCACGAATTACATTGGGATTCTGTGGTTTTGATTGTTTTTGGTATCGTGTTTCATTTAATGTGAACTGACTTGGTAGTGTTGTGGTATTGGGAAATGGGATTATGAATTTTTTTTTTTAACTTTCGGGATCAGTGATGGAATGTTTGTGAGTAGATTGTTCTGTTTGTTACTATCGTTGAATGTTGGTCTGGTGTAAAACAGGGCTGGTTGAGATACTATTGGGTGATCATTCTTTCTGCTATTTTGCATTATGGTTTTGCTAAGTGGAATTGGAACAAGTATGTTAACTGTTCAGGTTGTACCTTTTATGATGGTGTTGGAATAAACTTTTTTTCTAAGACAAAAAAGGTTTGATGAGAGGTGTAATCATCTTGGCTTGTGAGTTAAACTAGTTCCTTATACATATTTCAAGTTTTAATCAAGAATAATGATTTTACTATTGCCGGACAAGTTTGTGCTTTGTGCTTGGAATTGGAGCCTTTTCTCTTTATTGTTAAGCTTGACCTGTCAATAATACGGTAGTTGCTGATTTTCCACTGAGAAATTGTTTTCAGGCCCTTGTTTGGTGTCTGGTAGTCAAAATTACCCTCCAGGTTGTAGAATCGTACGTTTAAATGTTGTGTCATATTCTGTGATTCTGTTCACCGGTGAGGACACAATTTTCTGGAATTGGAGATGAATCATGCTTTTACTTGTAATGTAATAGCTCACTTTGAATCTTCATTTCTTGCTATCCTCTAATTTCAACGAAAAGCATTTTCTGGGTTGGTCACCACAAAATATATCATTTTCACCCCTCTAAAACTTACGCACCTAGACTTTGACCATTCATTTCAGTGTACTTAAACCAGATATCACTTTTTCCTTTCAAAGTATCATATCTCTATGCTTCACTGGACTATGTTGCTATGTTACTTCTGCTAGGCAATGTAGTGTAACTGAGACAGGTGATGATGCAACTTTGATTCAGAGCTTTTGGGATGTCGGACTTCTACTAGGCTCAATTTTGTGGTTTTTTGCTTCTCCTGATTCTGGTTTGTGTGTTTTGTTGCACACATTCTTTGTTGGGTTTACTGGTTTGCGTGGCTCGGACTGACTGAGTGTTGGTTTTCCTGGTTGTACATTTTTGCCCCATGTCATTTCTTGTTGCCATTTGGTATGTCTTTAGTAGTAGTTAGAACCTGGAAGCATTTTTTTGATTGAAGGATTGTCTCTGGTAGGTTATACTGTTAGAGGCCTTTGTCCTATTTATTTATTATAAGGCTGATGCAAAATAATTGAATGTGTGTTTTAAAGATGTTAAAAAATGTGTTTAGATAGTTGCATTATTGTGTTTTGAATGAGAATGTGTGGTTGAAGATTATTGACGATTTTTGATGATGAATACACCTTGCAGATATGAGATGTGTTGCAATCGTTGGGTATACGAGTGTCGTGTGCCAAGAAAAGCTCCTTACAATTCGTCATTTGGTTTTGTAGTATTAGCGGGGGAGCTGTATGTAGTGACACACTTATGCGTTGTTGATTTTTCAGAAACACGAAGGTCGAGACAGCAAAAGAGGGCAGGAACAGTGTTCATTCAAATCTATGACCCAAAAAATAAGAGCTGGAGATCTCTAGTTTCGAAATCACCTTTCAATTATCCAATAGATATTAATAGTGCTGTATTCAGCTCAATTTCTCTATGAATTATGCTCTTGTATAGTATAAGAAGGATCATTGCTTCCAACCTCCTTACTTACTTGTATATGTCTGTATTTATCATATCTTCATCAAGGGGAGGAGTAACCTATTACACCCTCTTTTATAAACAATTTTTTAATCCTGTTACTCTATTATTATTCACTTTAATGTTAGACTCTGTTCCCGTGGGCTACAAGGAAACACAACATTTCAACACCTGTTCAATTATTACAAATCAATATCATATTCTAATAACTGGGTTTGGATATGTAAATTTACTAGAAAATCAAACAAAAGTATTTCATTACACTTTCTTTGTTATACATTTTATATGGTGCAAAGATTAAAGAAAAAAATGAATCATACTCAGATTATACATTATATATAATTGATCACGTAAACACAAATAATAATTAAATGTTTTAAATTATATTGCATTATATTATAATAAAATGAATAATTAAAATAAAAGTTAAAATAATTAATAAAATAATTTTTCCTGATTTATATTTCTTGATATATATTTTATATTACAAAAAACAAATGATTAAAACAATAAATAAAATAGAATTTATTAATTAATTAATTTAAGTTTTGATTATTATTTTAATATATTTTATTTGAAATATAATTTTTTCTCTATTAAATTTTTTTAATAAGTTTTTATTTCAACTTAACAAAATATAACTAAATTTATATTTTGAAAATTTATCTTTTCAAATTAAATTATTTTTAAAATTTATTTTATAAATTATCTTCTAAATATATTAATATGCAAATAAATTTATTATATCATATCAATGAAATATACTTCCAATTTCCCTCTCAATTCAAATAATCACCGTAATTTTTTTTATTTCATTTACCTTCTGCTTCCGTAAGTCTTGTGACCCATTAAATGAACGTGATCATTTTCCACCCAGTGAACATCTTAGGTGGACACGCATCATACCGTCTCATTAAATCCTTATAAACTTACATAAATGTTTTAGTTGAAATAAATTTATTAGTTCAAAATCAAATATGTGATTGTACTTAGAGATGACAAATAAATTCGTCTCCGTGGGTATTACTTGAATCTGTCACTGTTTTGACGGAAAATCTCTACATTGATTCGATATGGATATGGGAAAGCCTTGACTTTTTCAATTGGTATGGGGATGTACATCTCCTCGCCATAATACTCGTCCCTGTCATGTCTCCGTCTCTGTTTAAATTATTAAAATATTCATAATTAATTAAGTAACTATATATATATATATATATATATATATATATATATATATATATATATATATATATATATATATATATATATATATTCTTCTAATTATTTGGTTTGTCATGAAACTTATTTGCATCTCCAATATATTTTTCATCTTATCATAACTTTTATGTAATTATGTTAAAATGATGTATGTGAATTAAAAAAAATTTATGTCTCACATTTGAATATTTTTATTTATTGTATATTTTCCTTTCACATGAGAATGTTTAATACTCTCAATTTAAGTATTTAATAGCATAAACCTTTCATTTACTAGGTAATATAAAAAAATTATTTACTTATTGTTTTTAATTTTTGTTTCATTTGAAGAACTTTTGTTTCGCTAAAACAATTTTTGTTATTTTTCGATCATTGAGTATATATGTCGATATTTGAAAAGTTTTCTTAAATCTCCAAGGTATTTTTTATTTTATCATACCCTTAATTATACATTTGTTTTTCTTTGTACAATTTCTTTTGATAGTCTCTCAAATTGTTTCTAAGACACACATTTGTTAATTTTTTAATATTTTTATTTGTTGTTTATTTTCATCACGTACAATATTATTTCTATATATTTATATCTAACTAATTTTTATTTTCTAACTCATTATCAATCATACTATAATTTTTCACTAAATTGTATAAATAACTTTTATTTACTATAATAAAAATTTAATGTAATTGTCATGAATATTTTTTTATCACCATCTAACATACATTAAAGTTAAAAAGATATAAGATCTATGTCAAAATTTTATTATTATGTTTTATTTGTTCGTTGTGTCATTTTGATCAAGTGATGTATTATAACTTTTATTAGTGTATAAAAAAGAGATTCATTAGAATTTTAAAAATTAAAGTAAACAATCATTTAAAATATATTTTAATTTGAATATTTGTTTTTCTTTTATATTTTTTTAAAAATATTTTTAAATTGTATCAACTAAGTTTCATTAATGTTTGCAGTTTGTAAATTTAATAAATGTTTTGATTTTGATAAAATTTTATTTCATAGTCTAATATAAAATATAAACAATTATAATTTATTTCAAAATATTTAATATCGAAAAAACAACAATCTTCCTATATTTGATAATATTATGTTTCCTTTATCATAATTTTTTATTATTTTAAAAAAATTAATTAAAATTAATATTGAAGTAGTAAGAAAACGAGAATGAGTATGAGTACGAGATTATACCCATTATCCGGTGAGGATGATGATGAGTCAAAAGTTTGATACACGTTGAGTTTGGGGATGGAGACGGGGATGGAGATGTATTTTTTCTACAGAGATGAATATGAGATAGCGAAACTCGTTCCCGTCCCACCCTGTTGTCATCCCTTTGTGCTAAGGCTTACATGATTTGGATAAAATTTCTTTAAATATTTTTATTTTCTCATTTTTGTCTTCTGCGTCTCAATTTTTTTTTTCTTACATTCTAGTATAAACAAAAGAATTTTAATTTGAGAGAAAATAAAGAACATGTACAAGTTGAACGGTTGCAATGGTAGTGAAAATAATTTTTTGATAAATATTTTATTGAAAAAATTGACAAAGTTTCTATATAAACTAATCTTTTATTTTTTTATAAATTATAAAAGTTAAGTAATAAAATTTTAGAATTTTATTTTTACCAAAAATAATTGTTTGTCAAGTTTAAATTTTGTCATATTTTTTATAGCAAAATTCAACTGGTCATGATTTGTTCGTATTTGGAGCAACGCAAAAAAAGGAAAAGCAAAAGAAAAAAAATTGCTGGCATGTGAAACATTTATAAGTAAGATGCAAGTCTATATACTGTCTATAAATATGCTACAGTTATAGTAGGAACTCTTTGACCGTATTCTTTCATTGTGACCCTCGTGCCAGCAAGGTGAAAACACACACCAAACATCACAACTTGTTTGTGCCTTGTGAATATAATTATTGTTTTATAATTTTGAATTGAGAAGTAATATATATATATATATATATATATATAATATTTAACCTAGTTTTAGTGTGTAGACGAAGTTGATTGTTCTAAAAACACAGGCTCCGCGTGGACAGCAAAAGGGTCCGAGGTTGCGGTCGTAATAATTTTCATTGCTGAAACCGTTCACGGTCAACATGAAGCAAGTTTCAAACCATGTCATAAACAAACAACAACGTGAATACGATCTATTTGAAAAATGTTTTGCATGTTGCTTGCATTCCATTGTTCCACCGCATCATATTCTTTATATATCTCGTGGTGTACAAACTCATTACCATCTTCGTTTTGTCTCTGATTTAGTTGGAGAGAATTAGTAGAAATGGCTGGTTTTTGTGACAGAAGGTTCCTTTTCAGAGTTCTGCAAATTGTGGTTGTCATGATCACCATTTTCGTTGCTTCTCCCGATTGTGGAGTAGGTTGCAGTAGGCCGTTACTGTTACATCATCAGTGGTGGAGAGAAGAAGGGCTTGTTTTGCAGTCGCTTCCGAACGGCCCTGCGCCACCGTCAACGGGATCTCGCATTCACACATTATAAGACAGCTCCAAATGTTGTCAACACTCATTTTCTATCTAATGTTTCTATACAGATTTATCTTTGAATTCAAACATGAATTTTCTCTTTCGTCTTGGAGTAGTAAAATGCACCTAACTGCTATCTTTAAAGTCAATTTATTTCTTAGTTTATCGTTAAAACGTATAGTAACTTTCCACCATCACTTCTCCGTGAACGCATATCACTTGATCATTTATATTCAAATTAATTTTCAAAAATATGTAAACATATTAAGAGTTTGATTCAAGTAAGATGTCCCGGATATATAAGAAAAAAATTCATGTATTAATATTTTAATCGTATTTTTTTAATTTAAAGTTGTATAAAAAAAATAACACGTACAATAAATTCAAAAAAAAAAAAATAGTAATTCAAAATGGTCACTCAAGTATTTCAAATGATACATTCCCTTAACTCGTCTGCTTTCATTGAATAAGGGTATCATAGCATGTTTTTGTTTTGTGAATTAAAAGCAATTCTTAGTGCATTACACTTTGTTTGGCTAGTGGGTTTGATTTGTATAACCATAAAGATAATAAAGATAATTTAGGTAAGAAAGGGTGCAATTTATGCACTTTGTGTGGTGCATCCGAATAGTCAATTCAACATATTTTCTTTAAGTGTATGATATCTAACTTTACCTGGAATCTTTGTTTTAAATGGTTTGGAGTATTAACAACATAATATAACCAAACCTTACAACATTTTAATCAATTTTATATGTTTGGTTTGAATATATAAAAAGAAATAAGTTATGGAAGGTGATGTGGGTAGTGATGATTAGAAGTATATGAAAACATAGAAATTCCATTGTATTTAGAAACGACCAAAGGAATGGTGAGGAAATTTTTGGGATAATATAGTTAAAATCTTGGACATGATTGAGAAACAAAATGTCGAAGGCAAATTTTTCATACTCTGATTGGTGTTTATGCTCAAAATCATGTTCAATTTGTCTTACATTAGTTCAAAAGTAAAATAAAAACAATGGTCTCATATGCTATAATTAATGTTATTATCTTTCACTCTAACCCCTTATTGTCATCACTTATTCTATGTGTTGTTTTGTTAAGGTTTTTAGGCAAACTTTTGCAAAGGAGATAGTTATTATATTAGCAGAAAGAAACTACTCTAAAAAAGAAACTGTCATTTGCTCACTCTAGTGAAAAAGATGATTTCCGAGAGTTTGTTGGATCTCATTTTTTGCAAATTTATTGTATGTTATATATACATTGTTAGATTTATCTTTGTGTGAGATAACCCTAAGATAGAGTTGTATACATATATTCTTTGTAATATTTTGGATCTATAAAAATCACAAGATGCATCTCATTTGTGTTTTGTCTTATACGAAACTTTGGTGTTGTTTGAGGATTTTGTATGTTGATAAGAAATTTAATATTCATAGATTTTGTATGTCTTGTTCTTTTATTTATATATTAATTATTGTTGATAAAAAAAAATAGATTAATGCAGATAATATTTTCGGACCTTTTGCATCAACACATAAACACTTCTAAAAATGAAACTATCCAAATTCTAAAATTATTCGTTTGAAACACAACAATGACTTTACTTTACATTTAAGAGTAAGGAAAATAAGACTCTCATGTAGATTGATAAAAAAAAATAAAAAATCATTGTTCAACATGCGAAGACTTCAAACTTATCATCTACCTAAAGGACGTCAGTTATACATATCACTTATAGGGTCTTTCTTCCTGCACCTCCAAAATTTCTTCTACACCTCTAAACTTTCTTTAAATTCCTATAAAACCCTTTGACCATTTAACAAACTCCGCAGACACCACACCCCCAAAATTATGTAGACTTCCAGAAGTCAAAATATATGACTTCCGGAAGTCAAAATATATCACCGGAAGTCGATTTTCGGAAATCAAAAATCATCATCAGAAGTCGACTTCCGGAAGTCAAAAATCATCACCGGAAGTCAAAAAACATCACCGGAAGTCGACTTCCGAAAGTCGAAAAACATTACGGAAGTCGACTTCCGTATATAAAAAAATTATATATTTTATTTTATTTTATTTTTTAAAATAGGTATACAAAATTATAAAACATTTAAATTTAAAAAAGATTACTTTAAAAAATAAAATAATAAAATAATAAAATTACTAAATAAAAAATTGAAAAAAACAAATGAAAAATAATTAAAAATATATATATATATATATAAACCGGAAGTCGGACTTCCGTATATATATACAAACGGAAGTTGACTTCCGGTATTAAAAATTATAAAACATATATATTTTATAAAGTTTTATTATTTTAATTTAAATTATTTTTTAATTTTATTTTTACTTTTACTTATTTTATTGATATTATTATAATTATTTTATTTATATATTTCATGTATATTATTTTATATTTTATTTGAATTTTTTAATTTTGTTTAAAATATAAATATTTAATTTTAATCAAATTTTAAATTTTTTTTAATTATATATCTTTTTATATTTTTAAATTTAAATTTATTTTTATATAATTTATTAAAAATGTAATAAAAATACAAAAGAATTAAAAAAATATATTTAAAATAACATATATAAATAATATATAAATAATCAAATTTAAAATAAATAAAAAATAGGAATATTCTTGAAAATCGAATTTTAGTGATATATAATTGATTTTAAATTTGATTATTTATATATGTTATTTCAAATATAATTTTTTTAATTCTTTTTTATTTTTATTAAATTTTTAATAAATTATATAAAAATAAATTTAAATTTAAAAATATAAAAAAATATATAATTGAAAAAATTTTAAAAATTTGATTAAAATTAAATATTTAAATTTTAAGTAAAATTAAAAAATTCAAATAAAATATAAAATAATATACATGAAATATATAAATAAAACAATTATAATAATATAATTAAAATAAGTGAAAGTAAAAATAAAATTCAAAAATAATTTAAATTAAAATAATAAAACTTTATAAAATATATATGTTTTATAATTCTTAATACCGGAAGTCGATCGTTTGTATATATATACGGAAGTCCGGCTTATATATATATATATATATATATATATATATATATATTTTTTTTTTTCATTTTTAAATTATTTAAAGTTTTATTATTTGAATTTAAATTATTTTTTAATTTTGTTTTTCAATTTTTTATTTAGTAATTTTATTATTTTATTATTTTTTATTTTTTAAAGTAATCTTTTTAAATTTAAAATTTTATAATTTTGTATACGTATTTTAAAAAATAAAATAAAATAAAATATATAACTTTTTTTTATATACGAAAGTCGATTTTCGTAATGTTTTTTGACTTCCGAAAGTCAACTTCCGGTGATGATTTTTGACTTCCGGAAGTCGACTTCCGGTGATGATTTTTGACTTCTGGAAGTCATATATTTTGACTTTCGGAAGTTGACATCCGGAAGTATTTTTGGGGGTGTGATGTCCGTGCGTTTCTTTAAATGGTCAAAGGGTATTTTGGGAATTTAAAGATTTTTTGGAGGTGCAGAAGAAATGCTTGGAGGTGTAGGAAGAAAGACCCCACTTATATCCTTCATGCTCTACTTATAACAGAGAAACTCTTAATTTACAGGCAACCCATGATTTCCAAACTCTAATTTACAACAAAAGAACAGCCACACATGCAACAAAAGTTCTCTAATTTTACATGCAAATGAAGAACCGTAGATGCACATGCAACAAAAGTACTTATGAATCAACACCAAATTTCTCTACAAAAAAAAAAATAATAACTTTCCTTATATTATATCGCAAATGGGTGATTAAATTAATTAAAATTGAGTAAAATATTAACAAACTGCTTTCATTATAAATTTAATTTTACAATTTTAGTTTAAATTTTTTATAAATAAAATAAGAAAATGATGAATTATATTTATAATATAACTCAAACAAAAAAAAAATGCCTTTTAAGTCTACATTTATATTTTAGGCAGAACTGGGTTAATGCATAGACGTAGCTCGTGATTATAGTTTCAGAAAGTCTTATTACGATAAAAAGAGTTACAGTTTGTAGCGAATACAAATACAAATAAATAATATAACAGACAATTTACATGTACATGAGAACTGGAAGAATTTGATGGTTTCTGAGGGAGTTGCAAAAAGAATAGTTATGAATTTGAGTAACAATGTGTTTGTTTAATTAGCCATGCATGCAGATTTGAAGGTTTGTTCATGGACGAATTGGATCTGGACTTGATGGCTTGAGAGGGCCTCGTGGAAGAGACTGCAACAACGTTATTCCATTGTTTTCCTTTAGCCACTGATCTTCTTCTAACGCTCTTCCTGCAGCTCCAAGTTCAGGAAAAACAACGAAAATGGTGAAGATGGTTACTACCATTATGAAGAGGATCATTCTGAAAGACAATGCCATCACTCACACTATAACTCTAATTCTGCTGAATTTTTATGTCAGATTGGAATGAAAGTGTTAGGCTCATGAGCATTTATGTATATATAGGTATTTGAAATTTTGAATTGACTTGGTATATATGGTTTGAAGATCAAGAGAAAAGTAAATCCGACGCTAAAACACCTCTTGTCGGATGCCAAACACCGTGTTGCCTAGAAACCGCGATTAATTCATACATTCAACTTCTACCTTTTTTCGATTTCTATATATCAAATATATCTGACTCAGTTTTTCTTTCACGACGCCACTGTTATACGATTTTCCAAATACATATATATATTGACCAAGTCACATTCATATATTTCAAACACCATTTTCTAGTTATCCGTGGTTGAATTTTATTTTATTTTTATTCAAAGATGGTTTATGTAAATAGATTTTATATATATATTTTACATACTATACGAGCATCCATGTAAATTAAATTGCATATTTTTTTTAAAGCAATTGAATTACATAAAAATTGAGTGCTTTTCTTAAATATGAATATTTTTATTAAAAATATATCTCTATAATGCTATTATAGTAATATTAGAAATTTGTCTTGAGTAAGACCCTTTTTTTTTCGTGTACATACTAATTGTAACTCTGTAAAATATAGTAATACTAGAAAAAATAGAATGTAAGGAATTTTGATAATAAAAAAAATCATGCTAGCATTTTTAGTAGGTCACTTCAATTTTTTTAAGTTCACAAATCCTTACTGCTCAAACTAAATTCTTTATGATTTAGGACTGGTAGTCTAATATATACCAACCAAAACCTTTGTTGCATATTTTATGTTTCAAGAATACATTTTTTTTAAAAATTACAAAGATAGATAATTTTTTAACCAAATTGCTAGATATGAGTAATTACTATTTTAATATACAACTTCACAGCATTCAAAAAATAGAAATTATATTTTAATGCATTATATATGATTTTATTTTAGAAAAAGCTAAAATTATGTTTTAAAACAACTTTAATTAACTTTTAAGTTTAAATTGTATTTTAAAGTACGATTTTATTATTTTTTTAAATAAAAATTATATTTTAAAATATGACTTATTATTTAAAAATAATAATTTAAGTATGCCTTCTTCGATATAAAGTGCATACACCTATACGAATTTAATATTTTTTGAAATCTACTTGATTACTTTTGTAATTTTTTTTCTAAGTCAGCTTTGTTATATAAATTATTGTTGTGGTTATAAAGTTCATGATATGAACAGTAGACAAAAATTGCCAATCGGGTAAAGAGAAACCAAATACAAATAGAAGTAAATAAAGTATATTCAAAGTTTTTCAAATGTGCAATATGAATCACTAAGTTTCATGGTTTTTCCTTAATTACATATCTATAATATTTAATTGATAAATACATTTAGCACATTATTCCCTGATATATCAATATGTTAGTAAATATATCTTTCGTCAGTTTAACTTAAGGAAAAAAAAAAAATCCTTGACACAATTACTATCTTTTGAACACTTATTATAGAAAAAGAAAAAGAGAAAGTGAAGTAATAACTTATTTGATTTTGAAACTGTCAAAAGACCGTGAATACGCTGAAAAAGAAAGCAGATCCCAAAGACTCCCAACACCATGTTTGGCTGTTATTAATTTCTCCAACATAACATGAACAATAACGTAAAATAAACGCCCGTGTTGCATGCGAACATGTCAAATTATCAATAACCTATTTCCTATATGTCACAAATGGCGTCTAATGCCTTGTCAGCAACATTAGCTTATTGAGAACTCAAGATGTGCTCACCCATACACCAAAAAGAAAAGAACAGATTTATGACATAACACTGATCAGATTCAATGGATTGGAACAACAAACATGAAAACAATTTTGCTGAAGATCTTTCAGGGCCAGCCCTTGTAGTTTCAACGAAAACCTTATAATTATCCGACTAAAACACATACCACATCAACTCTCAACTGATGCAAATGCAACATTGATTTTCTTGAACACCATATATATTAATTCAACACATCATAGTAGATGTTAGCCGCCAAATAAATGAAATCCCAAGAATAAACATAAGCGAGACATTGATCACCTGCAGGTATTTTGGAAGACAGTATGTTCTTTAACACTTTATTATCATATAAAATAATATGAAACAGTGGAACTAAATAGACGTGCAGCCAGAACGATAATGTTTTCTATGTGGCTAGTGATGTCTTGTCTGAAACATGCAGAAGCTGTGTAGAACAATGAATGTGTCAGCGGGAGCATCGTTCCATTGTTTCCCACCCTAAGTTTAAAATACTTGCGATAACTCAACTATAAAAGGGAAGATCGAAGAGGGCATTCCCTGAGAAACACAACATTATATGAAGAAACAAATGAAAGTATAGAAGGATGAAGAGGACTAATAAGGAGATCTCTCATTCTGCGTTTTCAGCTGCTTACATCTTAAGTTCTCTGCTTTGATGAATTCAGTTATACATACAAATCTTAATGAAAAATTCCTTCAAATATATGTTCTCATTTTCTTCCCTGATTCATTTCTTTAATTGCTCCTCCAATCGAAGTGTTATTCTTATATTGTGAAATGTATGCCCCGAAATTAAATATCGATGTGATTAAATTTGTTTCACAATTATTTAATTTTTATTGAAAATTTTAGTACCTTCATAATACCATTAGTCTTCACTAGCTAGTGTGTCAATTAATCACTGTTGAACTATTCGTTTTCTAAAGAAAAACTCATGACATTATTAATCACATAAATGGATACAACCATATTTATTTACTTTGAAACACCTATAAATCAAAATTAACAATATTTATAAGTTAACTATGTCAATACCATTAACCATTTTTTTTTTATAAAAATTGAATCATACTTACATACATAATCAAAAAACAACCATTATATATTTGCCACTTGTTCAGAAAAACTAACCATTGTTAAATATTTAAATAATTTGGTGACTCTTCTAATTAGAGCAGAATATTAATGAAACTACTCATTTATTCATTACCTGTAACGCGATCTCTCATATATGGAAGATGTACGCTATTTTTGAATAGAAAGATTATCGGTGTATTACAATTAATGATGCTCATCTATTTATGTCAACTGATCATACATTTGATCATTCATTGAAATGCAAGGAATTGCTGTACTTGCAGCAAAGTCTATATCATGAAGGTTATCATAAAAAGGTTACATCTCATTATTATGGATATGAAAATTTTACATCGATTAGAGAGAAATTCAATTTAGAATATATATAAATGCAGATCACATCTTACAGGCTCATTTTGTGAAATTATTATTGTGACCAAACGTTCTTAATTTTAATTAAAGAATTGTATCCTATTACAATTAAAGTAGAATAGTAAACAAGTATAATACAGACCAGCTATACGCTCTTGCATACCAAAGATGGTGGAGTTTCTCAGGCACCCCAAGCAAAGAGAAAAAATAGTTAAGAAAATAGAGTAAGAATGTGTTTGTTTAGGGCTTCACAGGTTTTTTATGTATGAACTGGATCTGGACTTGATGGCTTCACAGGTCCCCGCGGAAGGGCCTGCAACAAAATCCCGTTGTTTTGCCTCAGCCACTGATCTTCTTGTAATGTTCTGCATGCTTCTCCAAATTCAGGAAAACCAGCAAAAATGGTGAAGATGATTAGTAGAAATGCCAAGAGGATCATTCTGTTAGACAATGCCATTTGTTGCGGTTTTAAAGTAACTGGTCAATGGATCAAAATTATAAAGTGCTGCTGAGATGAGGAACTGGAACAAAATGAGTTTTTGAGTATAGATGGTGAAAGGTATAGCACCAACCATATTTATATCTATAATATGCGTAGGCAAGAAGCTATTTGATCAATTGACTGGGTATGCATGGTTGAAGATTGACAATTAACTACCTTAAACAACATCGACGATTAAAACAAAAGTAAATTACCCTCTTGTCGGACTCCAAAAACTGCTGCCTCCAACGGGCTTAACAATCCAGATATTCAACTTTTACCTATTAAATATATGAAATTTATATTGTAATTAATGACTCTTTTGTTTAACGACGCCACTGTTAACTGATTTTTAACGATATTACTTGACTCAGTCTTGATTATTAGAGTGTAGAGATCCCCTTTTCTCAGTTATCCCTGGGTGATTTTTTTTTTTTTTTTGTTTAATTCACGTGATGGTTCAGGTAAAGAGAGCATTATGTTCCAAAAATACAAACACTCTTTTCAATAAATTAAAGGTATGCGATTTACATAAACTTCACAGCTTAAAAAAGAAACTCTTTTTTGTTTTACTTCAATTATATATATATGTTTATAAAAAAATACTATGGTAACCATCCTTTAATTATATCTTTATAAGAACGATATATTTTTAAAACTATTAGTAATAAAAGTATGTTTAATTATATAATATTAAATTGTGAATCTTCTTTTGGTGCTATTATAATATATTATACGGAAACTAATATTAATATAATGAGGAAATCAATAATGGAAATAGAAAAGGTCAAAAGTCCGTGAAACCCTAAAAAGACAAAGCAGATGTCAATTCTCAAAGACTTAAAAGTACATGTATAACAGTGTTGGTATGTTTGGTCCTTATTTCTTGAGCATAAAATGAACATAAAAGCAGAATAAACGCCGCGTAGCAAGCAAGCCTGTTGAATTGTCAAACACTTACGATGGTTTTTCCCTAGCCACATTTTTTTTTTACTTAGCTATAAGATCTTTGATTACATCACTGAGTAAAAAAGGGGTACTCAAATGGAAAATAAGATTCTAGTGTACGAAGAAGACAATGAATTAGAATATCACAATTGAAAAGAAAAATATAATATGCTGAAATCTTCCGAGAAGAGATGGTTTTGAACCAGTTTTGCACAGTGAAAGAGACCAATTACAGGAGGAAAATAAGTGGTTTTGACTGGAAGATGGATCTTCAAATTACACAACAAACTCTACCTACATGTACAGTGCTTGTAAATAGAACATGAAGACAACAAAACGAGTTGATTTAGTTTAGAGTCGAAAAAACTGGCAACTAGGGATAAACCCTCGAGGAAAAGGATGATGCTTTGGATGAAATAAATGTCTGTTTTGCAATGTTGAAAATGAGACATTGTACCATATTTTTTTTCATGTATGGTATGGTCTATAAATTGTGGCTACACTCTATAAATAACTTGATATTTCCATGGTACACAACAATAATACATTTTTTACAACACTCAATCATGATTCTAAATAAAGTTATATAAGAAAAACAGATATCTATATGGTTTTCAGTTTTAATGTGCATTACACATTTATTATAACATTTTAATTGATTGAGTTTGAACTGATTTTAGCATTAAGGTATCTTTAACAAGTATCGACAGATTGGTTGACGACCAAATTATCCAAACAAAGATGACACAACATCGGAGTGAACATTAATTTTTTAGACTTAATATTATAGACAAATTTAGACTTTAATTCATAAATTAATCATAATTTTTTATTCATAATAAAAACTATTTTAAATACTAATAATTTTTAATTTATAAATTGATATCTAAGTTAGTCTCCATAATAACTAATTCTTTTTTGTTTCTAAAATTTGTTGTTATTTAATAATTTCCTTGTAGTGATATATCTAACTTGACCTTGGCCAAATTAATTTAAACTCAACATGGACTATAATGATTTTAATTTAAGGATTAAGTATCACTACTAAAAATTCTCATATTACATGAGATTTTTTTGCAAATTTGTTAAAAAAATTTGCAAGAAAAGACTTTTTCCTGCTATTTTTTTTTAAATTTAATTAGCAGGTAATTCCTTCGTGGGTAATTATTTCCTACAAAATTATAAAATTCGCAAGTATTTACTACAAAATTTGTTGCGGAAAGTGTCTTATACAAAATATTTTGCAAAAAAAATTGGTAGGAATTTCCTGCAAAAAAATTTTCATAACAAAATTTATAAGTATTTCTTACAAAAAAAATTTCAAAACAGAGTTGGTAGGAAATATGAGTTTTTTTAGTAGTGTATGTTTGTAGTCCTTGTATTCATGTGAAATTGGAATTCATCCATCTGAAAGCTCATTTAAAATTTGTCTCTATACTTTAGTAATGCATGAAATTCATCCTCTAAAATATACATTGTTAACTTTTAGGTGACCTATCTAACAGTCATGTTTAATGGACCGACAAGTTAGAACACATGGCGGCTACGTGATTTACATGTGTAATTTAAAAGAAAATGTTTTTTTTTTATATTTTATTTTTTATTTTAGCTCTGAAGAATGTATTTCATGTATTATTAAAGTATAGAGACAAATTTTATAAATGTTAAATAATAACATTTATATAAATTAATATTGAAATGAAAATAATATATTTTAATTCTAAGAAAAAATTTAAGTCTAATTTGAAATTTGAACATTTTTCAAAAATTAATATAAACGGGTTGAATCAAGTATTTATTGAAATATTAAGTATTTTTTAAATTTTAAAAAGTTAAAACTTATTATAACGTAATACATTATTATATACAATTAATATATTCAAAAATATGTGATAAATTCATTAGTTTTCTAAATAAGTGTAGATTATATATTCATTCAGTGAATTTAATGAATTATAAAATAAATTTAAATATTCACTAAATATAGATTAAATTATTTTAAAAATTATTTGTACATTATATATTCATTAAGTGAATATATATTCACTTAGTGAATTTATCACAATTTTTGTAATATATTAATTATATATAATAAAATATTAATTTATAAGATGTTTTATTTTTTAATTTAGAAAATACTTAATATTTTAATAAATACTTAATTTAACTAACTTATATTAATTTTAGAAAAGTGTTAAATTTTCAAAATGACTTTAAATTTTTCTTAAAAATAAAATAAATTATTTTCATCTCAATATTAATTTATATAAGTGTTATCGCTTAACATTTATATAATATAATAATCAATTAATTAGCTCAAATAACTATTACTTCTGTTTTTAGTTCCTGTGTTTACATGTGAAATCAGAATTTTTCTCTCTTTCTCAAAGTTTATATAAAATTTGTCCTTAAATTTTAGTAATGCATGAAATATGTTCTTCAAAACTAAAAGAAAAAAAATATAAAAACAAAAAAAAAATTAAAAAATGAAATTACACGTGTCAATCATGTGGTAGCCACGTGTTCTAACATGTCAATCGAGTCTACATGGTTGTTAGACACATCATCTAAAAGATAACAACGTCTGGATGATAAATTTCATGCATCACTAAAATATAGGGATACATTTTATTTTAACTTTGAGAGATGAACGAATTCCAATCTCGCATATAAATACGAGGACTAAAAACATACTTAACGCTTAATTCAATCTCAACCAAATTAATTTCACCTCAATCTTTTTTAGAATATTTAAACTAAAGCATCTTTAATTCTACTTTAATTTTTATATCTTTATATTAACAAATATTTCTCATTGGCTAGAGTATTTACACGTCGAAATTTGTTTGAGCATCATTGACTGAACTTAGTGTAAGACTATCATCCACTTAATCTTATAGTTGAGCATCTTCAACTAGGGGTCAATAAGAGCATTATCAAAAAAAATTCTAAAGTTAAGGCATTTTTTTTAATCAATCTCAATCAAAACATCAATATTTTAATCTTCATTAATGCATATTTAGCTTGACCTTGATTGAGAAATTTTTCATTTAGCCTTAATTGTGACCTAGGGTTTAAGTCTCACCCAAAAAAACTTTTTACTCAACTTTGGCTACAACAATTTTAACTTCATTTACATTAATGAAAAAGAGGTCAATTATGTCACATGATATGTATTTAATTACAAAGAATTAGAAGTCAAAAAAGTATGGTAATATTTTTGTAAATAAAGAGCACGGGATAATGTCTTTATTTGTTGATGAGTTCATTGTAGGTGTTTTTTGGTGATTGTTTCGATAATTTTTGTGAGTCTATCATTATGTGTTATATATCTCTATAATTTTTTTAGAATCTTTACAATAAAAATGCATAAATATCTCTAATATGATTATTTTTATTTTAAATATTGTTGTATTTTGTTCGATATACATGTAGAACAAAATCGTTGTAATTAATATTTTTTATTTTATATTATGCTTTTAAGTGAAAACTAAATTATTATTTAAAAAAAATACTTTGAGTATTATAAAATTTTATTAAATTTATGTCAAGAATTTTGTTCAATAAAAATTTACAGTTTTGTCCGACATAAATTGACATCATCTACAAATACATCAAATTATTAATAGATGTAAAAAATTAAAAATATTAGACATGAAAAAAAAAATTGTCGTAGTGTCAACTAAAATACCTTTTAATTCAATTTTGTCAAATATTCTTATATTTGCTTCAAACAAAGTATTTTTAACTCAATTCATGCTATTTTCAATTTCTCTCTAATTAAAGCATCTTCATTCAATCTTCACAGACATCTTTAATTAAACCTTAACGATCAATCCATTTTTATCTTAATTTTTATTACGAAAATTTTATCTAATTTTTTTGTTAGATCATCTTTTATACTTGGACATTTGTATAGAAATGATAATAAAAATAATGAATTTTCATCTAAAATCATTATAAATCACTTAATAACTTTTTTAGGAATTGTTATTGGTGAAGAGTATTCGTTGACTGATAACATTAATTGTTCATCTTGAGTAGAGTTTTCCCCTCCTAACCACATATTTAATTGTCTATACACTTAATAATAATTATTCTCTAATTTCATAAATCTGATATCATCTCAACCTTTATCAAGGATTAATATTCAGTGTAAAAGTGATGCGATAACATCTTCACAAATAAATACAACTTTTTACCTTAATTATAAATTTCACTTCTTTCAAACGTGTTTAATTTTTCCAACACGAATCGTATATATAAGTTTATATCTCAACAATACTTTTTTTATTTAACTTGGTTGAATGATATATTGACTCGTGTCGTTTGTGTGATTTGTGTGTATATATAATAACACCGCACTTGAAAGAACACCTTAAAATAAATTAATTTACAATTTAGAATGATTTAACAAATCCAACATTGTGACGGTGGAAAAACATTTAAACATGCAGTAATAGTTTCTCATCCTTACACACTGAGATTGATTATGATTTTGTGTTTCCTCAAATGCATCCTTGCTGTGTGAATTGACTTTCTCAGTACTAGTCATTTCAAAAGGTTTGAATTTGAATTTGAATTTTATTTACAAATTTAGAATAAATCAAATGTACGTAACTTGAACGCCAAACACCCGGTCATGTCAGTGTGATCATAGTATATTTGGGTCAAATGCAAAAGTCCAATTGCAACCACATATAAATTAAATACATCTTCTTCAGTTTTTCAAATATAATAATAATAATAATATTATTATTATTATTATTATTATTATTATTATTATTATTATTTTACATGTACACACTCTTAATGCGAAATATACGAGGTTATGTTTGATTTTTATTTTGAAAAAATAATTTCCAATTTTGAAATGCAAGTATGCAGTGTTGCTGTGCATGAGTGTGAAATAAGATAAAACATCTTCTGGCTATTTTTATTTAAAAACAAACTTATTTAATAACTAGTTTTCAAAAATCAATACATGAGAAATTAATTATCGAATAAAGTAGAATTATTATAGAAATTAATTATCAATGTAAAAAGATGAGAAGAAAATCTAACTCTTGACTAAACTTTAACATTTTCTCTACATTGAATTAGTCACAAGACCGCTGTTGGAAGGGAAAATATTAGTGTAAAATTAAAAATATTAAAATCACTTTATTCTAATAACGTAGTTAATTTTCAACCTAGAAATGCGTTATCAAAGAACAATTAGTGACTATGTAGATGAGATAGCTTAACATTTCATGTTACGTTCTAGGGCAATATAAATGAATCGCAAGTCCAATAATCACCCAATATTCTACGAGAATGTTTGAACAGATAAAAATGAAGAAAACTCTTTGGAGGAAAAATGACTTTTGGTAATGTTTGTCTTAGGAAATATAACTTTTGAATGGTGGAAATAAATTATATGTGTAATTTGTCATAAATTCTTACTGATCTTCAAATATTACAAAAAAACATTAAACTTTTACAGTATATTTTTTATCAGAAAAAATTTTGTATATATATATATATATATATATATTAAAATTTTTAATCATGAGTTATAAGAATAATTTATGAGAGATAAATATATAAAATTATGTCAGATAAACATCAAAAGCATTGTTTGGATTTGGGGACCAAGTTCATTGGATGTGTACATAGCGAGTTTTTTTTTTTTCATTATTATGAGCGGAAGTTGAATTTATTACGTCTTTGAAAATTTGGATTTTAATGGCTTTGTAGATGGAGAAGTAACATTGTGATCACAAAATTGATGGTTCAAAATTTTAAATATATAGATGTCATCTATTACCCAAAACATATACTCTTACAACCATTCGTAATTACATTTTTATTATATTGAAATATATAATTTTATTATTTTTGTGAGTAATTATTTAAAAAAATAAAAAATTGAATTATATATATATATATATATATATATATATATATAATTATATAAAAATAAGATTA
>Ga0209589_1000767_pt1 | contig 47878 bp, 22 predicted proteins | sample CowpeawhiteBW_FD_187525 | JGI IMG/M metagenome (GOLD analysis project Ga0209589, IMG submission 187525) | Root nodule microbial communities of legume samples collected from California USA - Cow pea white BW (SPAdes) (version 2) | ecosystem: Host-associated > Plants > Roots > Nodule | place: USA...
AAAAAAAAAGAAAAAAAAAAATAAAAAAAAGCAAAAAAAAAAAAAAAAAAAAAAAACATATTACTTCAAAGAAAAATGGGTAGAAATTGAACATACATAAAAGAGAAAATTGATCGGTAGGTTGTGTACTATTCGCAATGACCAATACTACAATTTTAGATTTTTAAAAGAACTAAGACGGTATCAAAATTGTAGAGACAAAAGAGAGAACACTTAAAGAAACAATATTTAGAAATATAGTGAATTTTTATAAAATGAACTCGACTATTAAAAAATCCATTTATTATTTAATATTTTTAATAATAATATAATTTTCTTATCTAATTTTTAGATCTCATCCGAAATTGATAAACATTTAAATATTATCATAATTAATTCATGTGCCACTTCTTTTAAAAGTAAAAAAATATTTTTTAGAAAAGATAGTAAAAAAACATTTACTTAAAGAAGAATGTATACATAAAAAAATAGTTATGTTTTTTAATTAACATTTTGAATAAACAAAAAAATAAAATTTATTTGATTTAATTTAGTTTTCAATTAATAGAAATTTAATTGAAATTTATTAAATATTTTAAGTAATATAATATAAAATTTAATATATGTTAATCGGATTTCAAAAATAGGTTAACATTTTAGCTAAAATTTTGTTTTAATTTAAATTTTAATAAATATTCTAATCAATATGTTTTTTAAAAAGTATTAAGTTGAATTAATAAAAATGAAATTTATTTCATTTGGTTCAATTTTAATTTAATAAAATATTAAAGAAATATATTAAATATTTTAATTAATTAAATTGAAAATTTTAATATAATTTAGTGTATTTTAAATTCTTGTTTAACATTTTTAGTGAAATTATGTTTTAAATTCAAATTTAATAAATATTTTAGTTAGTATTTTCTTAAATTTTAATTTAAACGAACATAAGAATAAAATTTATCGATTTACTTGAATTTTAATATAATAAAAAATTACTTTATTAAATATTTTAGTTAGTTAAATTTAAAATTTTAATATAATTTAATATATATTAACCAAATTTCAACACGTTAACATTTTTAATTAAATTTTTGTTTTAAATTAAAATTTAATTAATATTTTAATTACTATATTTTCTTAAATTAGAATTGTCAAAATGGGTAACCAGACTCGACCTACCATGGGTTGATCACTTAGTGAGCCAACCAAATCCGGCTCACTTATTAGCGAGTCAAAAAAATTTGAACCCGGCCCGGCACACCACGTGTTGGCGGATTAAAAGAATTGGCTAACAGACTCACTTAATTAAAAAAAATATAATTTTTTATCTTTTTTCAGTCAAGACTAAATTATAATTCTAATTAGAATTTAAAAAAACTTTAATACAATCCAAATAGAAACCAAAATCACAAAAATATAAATTATCTATGTGTTGGCTAAAAAAAATAACTTAGCATGACCGAAATGCAAAACTCAACTTAACAGAAAACACTTGTGTGACTCTTTATTTGCGGGTTGGTGAGCCACCAATCTGGCTCACCATGAGTTCAACCCGGTTGAGCTGGGTTCTAGGTGAGATGAGTCAAAAATCAACCCGTATTAAAAAAATTTCACCCCAACCCGACCCGTGGTGAGTTGGGTTGACTCGTAGATTCCAATCCATTTTGACAATTCTATCTTAAATATTAATTAAAATTAATAAAAAACAAAATTTAATTTTTTTTGTGTAGTTTTGATTTTTTTAAATTAAAATAATGATAATAAAATAACATTAATATTTTAAAATAATACTGGATTTCAAAATTCATTTAAAGATACCATAAAATTTCAAAATCCGATTAAGTATTTTTTCTGATTTCAAAATTTGGTTAAATAATCTTTTTAATTTTAAAATCATAATAAATACTTTTTTGGATTTTTAAATCCGTACATTTTTTTTCTTCGGGATTAAATGAAGAGAGGCTCAGGGATGTTAACAGAACGAATAACATATGGGTAGTAGGTTCCGGTACCATGTTTGTTGGATAAATATTCGTCTTGTACCCATATCTATATATGTTCGAGTATTTCATTACGAGGATACCTGTCTATTTTTTATTAATATCCACGAATATGTACAAGTACGCGGGTATTTACAAGAGAAATATTTAATATTTAATAACAAATTTTAATTGTAAATTCAAATAAAAATACAATGCATAACATTTATAAATTTCAAACAAAGTGAAAATAAGTTATCTAATTAGTGTTGAGTAACAGTTTACAAATAAATAGATATTTTTAAAAATCAATTGATAAAAAGTAACCCATTCAAAATCGATGTGTTGATATTTTAATTTTTTTAATTTAAATTAAATTATAGCGAGTACCGGTATCCACGAGTAGGAATACTATGATATTTGTACCTGTCATATTAACATGCGGGTATAAAAAATACTCGTACCTATTATATGCGGATATCCATGTTTAATATCCATTTTATACCTGTTATAGATTTTATCAGTGAATACCCCCACATGTACGAATTTTTTGACATCCTTAGAATAATATATTTTTACCTGCTTAGTCAAAATTAAAGGTTAGACCATTTTGGAATTTAAAAAAGTTTAGGAGTGTAAGAAGAAAACTTAGAGGTGCATGAAGAAACCCCACATGTTTAATGCCACAATACCTGAGAACCCATACGTTTGTTGTGGGGTTTTGATATTTACACCACCTTAATTAATAAGTATTTCCCTGTACTTAAGCCCAAAAGAACAAAAGGCAAAAAGATACTAAAGTCCAATATCATATGTAATAAGGTCTTATGCGGATTGCACACTATTGTTTTGAAGAAAAATTTACAGTATTATGTACTACACTGATGGAAAACATCGTACTTAATTTAGGTGATAAATTTATAATATTTTTAATAAAGATGTGTATAAGATTTAAACAATAACGAAGATGAGATGACAAGATTTAGTTTAAGGAATAATGAAAATGAGGTTGAGAAAACAGTTTTGATAGGGGCAAAAACTGGAAAAACAGAAGAAGAGTATTTTAGTAAAAAAATTATAGACAAAAAGGAGGGGGTATACTTCTTAATTTGGAGGGTGTGCATATAAAAATATCCAGTACTTTCTAAAAACAAATTTTACCTGTGCATGTATTTCAAAATTTAATACATTTTAATTGGAAAACAGATTTCACTTTTTCTGTACTGGAATTCGAAATCCAGTACTTTATAGAAAACAATAATAAAAATACACTCATTAGTTTAAAAGGAAGATTTTTTTTTTTTCATGATATATGGATTTCAATTTATTGGCTAATACTTATCAATTTTTTCTTATTAAAACTTGATTGTTGCATGTAGTCCAAACGATCTTCTGCCATTCGATTGACTCGTATCTAATTTGAACCAACAATCATTTGAATTAGTTTATTATATTGAGAATTTTTCCCACATATAAAAAATAAGTAAATCATAAAGATACTGTGTTAAGATTTACTACATTAAAAGAGAGATTATATTCATTTTAGTAAAATATATATAATTCAGAAAAAAAACATTATAATTTAAACATGATTTATTTATGTACGATAAATCCGCGAATTAAATTCTACTCTACTTTCATTTTTCAGTCTTTACATCCTATTCAAGTATGTTTAAAAAAAAAAAAATCATATTCCCGCACTTACATAACCTAACGACTAAATGAATCTTGGCCAATTTAAAAACAGACCCTTGTTTTTGGTTGGGAGAAGATAAAAAAAAGTCTCTGGAGAAAAAGCAAAGAAATTGAGGGATTCAAAAGTCTGGAATCGAGCTCAAGATTCGGACTGGGAGTAAAAATGGAGTCCCCAATCTCAATTTGCGACGCAGAGATCTCTCTTCAAACGAAAAAAGTCGACGCTTTCACCGCTTCTTTTTCCGAATCTCTTCATTCTCTCGTAGCCATAGCGCAAGAAACCGCTCGCTGCCAAGGTCCTTCACTTCCATTCAGTTCTCTCATACGCTTTCTTCTCACTTATTAGGGTTTTCACTCGAAACTTCACTACCTTTGTCTTAGGGTTTCCGTTCTCACTCTTTCTCCTTTCTCCTCAGTTCAACTAGACGAGGCAAAAGCTAAACTGAGAGACACCGAGGATGATTTGGTCAAAGCACTTGCTGGTGACTCCAACTTTTTCTATTCAATTTTAATTTCGCATTTCCTTTTTAATTTACAGTTGATTCTTTCGACCATCAAATAACTGCCTCTATCTTTACGTGCAGTCAAGACTCGCAAAGAGGCCAAGCGAATGGCTTTGGTGGATGCTATTGCTTCTACAAAGGCCAGAGTTGAAGAACTCAATGCAAGTATTCAGGAGCAGCGTGCCAAAAAACAAGAATATGCTGCAATTATATCTCAACAATCTCTTGGTAATGCTGCAACTTTCTTGCTGGGATGCTTCTACTTTATATGTATTATCTTTCTTTCTGGATGCTTATTTATACTTATAGTTATTTAATCTAATCAGTGCGGTAAAGTGAAGGTACTTAACATTCCCTTATTATATTATGTTGTGCAAGAACTAAGCAGTTAACTTTGTTGGTTTTCTACTATAGTCATCACGGTCAGACGTGTTTGTAGTTTGAGATCTTTTCAAGTCTACATGTTTATTTTGTTTGTAGGGCTCGTCTTTTTGTGATGACGAAATTATATGTAAATATGAACACGATATGTCTCTGTGATTGCTTAGAATCATTGTGGCATTAACGTAGCCAAGTGCCAACTTGCAATGGCATTCAAATTACGTTTATTGAGGTTGTCACACCCTATTACTGACATTTTTTTCTAATAGCTACTTCAACATGCAATCTATCTTCTGTTTCCTTTTCTGGAAGCATAGAACTTTTTAGGACTGGAATTATCAAGCAGTCTTTAATATAATTTTTAATGTATTAAGTTTCAACTGTTGTAAAAGAAGTTATATGATGGTTTTCTCATTTGTGCCCTCTTTCCTTTTGGAATTGTGTTTGTACCTTTGACCTTGTATATATCTGCATTGTTCCACTTACTATTGGATATCTGCATCAGGAGATATATTATAAACAATTCTAAGCTAATTTTTCCTCACCTCTCTTCTCTTTTCGACTATAAAAAGCTCTGGCTGCATCTGAAGGGAAATTAAATGAAAGCGTTGAACAGGAAGATGAAACACAAGAGGTCATTTCCTGGTACAATAGGGTCCTTGGATTTCATGTAAAAGGCGGACGTGGTAATTGGTTGCATTAATCTTTTGTATAAGGATTGTTTTTTCTTCTGAAAATTGATCCCCTAACTAGTTCGTCTGCTCTTCAGGAGTAAAATTCACATTCAAGAATATAAATATGAACAATCCAAATGAGGAGTACTTCTTTACTATCCTCCATGAAAAGGATACATACTCATGTAAGTATAGTATCTGATTTTGTTTATGATCTTAAAAGTATATAGATATACTTCTGGAAGTCTGAATTTTGTCCTTCATCTTTCAGTATTAAGTTGTGAACCTTCCCTCAGCGAAACCAAAGAGTTGATCCATGAATTAAACAACACAAATGATTTATTTAAATTTGTCAGAGTAATGAGGACAAAGTTCCAAGAAGCAGTGGCACAAGGTACAACAATGATCCTTTCCTTCTTTTACACGAGTGCAGTGATGAGATTGGAGAGTTCTGTATGTTGCCAGAGGAATTTAGCACTTAAATTGTAAATTAAGTTTATTGGGCCTTTGTCCAGTCTTATTATTATTTTTTTTAAAATTGAAACCATGATTACTGAAAACCAGGTGAACCAGCTTGCTACTTATCTGCCAAACCAATAAGCCTTGGCCAATTCTGAAAGTTTATCCCTAGCCATTGTTGTAGACATGGCAACCAATGTTTGGAGAAAGGATTTTACTTGGATCTCGTGCATAGTTATTAGGAAGGATTGATCTATCTATATTTGCGATCATCTCCTTAGTTGGCATTTGTTTTAAGGTATCTTATTACACTTCCAGTAATCACATTCCTAAGAATATTGTAGCTATGAATGTTTTCTTGGATTTTTTCAAAACATGTTTGTTTACAATCTTAATATTCCGAGGAATATTAACTAGAGGTTCAAATGATTTAAATAAAAATAAAAGTAAAATTTGAAGTTAAAAGAATTCTAGAATATAACTTCCCATACTCTCAGGGGAAGTTTCACACCTCTCACTGGGAATAAAAAAGGTGCAAGAAAAAAACGTGCAACTTTCTTAGGAATCAACAATACTGAAGGATAATTTTGCAAAACCCATGGCAAACATGAGAATATTATGTGCCTATGTTTACACTCAAAGGAATGAGCTTATATTCTGTTATAGTAAGACACAACCATTTGAATGCTGCTTATTATGAATGTTATTTTTTAAAAAAAATTACATAAAACAGGGAGTTTAGTCGAGACAGCTGGTGAACATGAAGAGTCTGCTTTTAACTCTGCATCTGCTCCAGTTTTGTCAATGTCATCTGTTAGAAGTGATTTTCTGGGCAAGGAAAATGAACATCAAGTTGAGCCTACAGAAGGTAATACAAAAGTTGGAAGAAAATATGTTCATAGAAGGCTAAAAGCAGTCTTATCTCCTGGATCTGCATCATCTGTTCGCCAGTCTCCTCGTTTGATGGTATGAGTTCTCAAATTCTTTATTTGTTGACTTAAAATTCTTGTCTCATCATACAGCATTATCCCCATTCAAGATCATTCTCTTCACAGAAGATTCTCTCCTGTTGTAGTTGACTATTCACTATTGACCATCAAAATGAATCTTTTCTTATCTATTCTTGGTGTCATCAATCAATCTTAGCTTAGAGAAAGATGATAATGCTTACCTGACTCAGAATATCCAATTTTATCCTTGATATATGTGTGCTGTAGATGCTGAGAGTTTTACATTAGTAATTGAAATGTTATGTTTTGAATTGGCTTAAGTGACTGGAGTTGACTTTGGCCCCATTAGTTTTTTAGATTGGAACTGAATTGGGTTTTGCCTATAAGTTGTAAGTTATAACAAGGACTGAAAAGAGGAAATTCCTATGGACTTGATTCTCTTTCTTTCTCTCTTATATTTCTGGTCAGACGGAAAAGTGTATGAGGAAGGGTGAAATATAGGTCTTATAACAATTGACTTTGGCCCCATTAGTTTCTTTCTCTTTTATAGGTCTTTTTCTGGATCTGAAATATAATTACCATTCTTGGAATAATTGCTGCGGTCTACTGTTTTATGTGCATTGGCCCTTCAGGTTCCTTTTGGATTTTTTTTTTATGGATGATGGTTTAGAACGATGGAGGGTTTTATCTTCAATTCATTTTTGGGTCCTGTGGTGCATAGATTGGATATAGGGGGTTGCTGTAATCTCTATTTTGACATCATTTAATTGAGAATAAATTGATATAATTCTTGTATATATCTATGTATGCATACAACAGCAGCCAATACCTGTTTCGATTATACATGACAGGCTAATAAAGAAAGTTGAGGGGAGGGTGCTGACTACGTCATTTCTTGATACAGACCGAGATCTCTGAAATTCTCTTGTATGCATAACTCTTGACTCAGGGTTGCCAAGTGCTAACAAATTGACACAATTCTAGGCATTTCTGCATTCTAGATGTCTCATTTTGTACATATTAATCAGTTGATCTTCGCAAAACGGGTCAAACGCTAAACTGTATTGGGAGACGGGAGATTTGTTGTAGTTTAAAAGTTGTTGACATCTTGTAATATCCATTTTTCTTTACATTGTTTAGCTTGTTGCTAAACTAGTTAAGTGAAGCAATGTCTTCGAATGGGTCTTCATAATCGTTTGCCCCTAGTGTTCAAGAATTTCTTTACCCGGATATTCCAGATTCTATATGAAATAGACTCACACCACAAGACCCAGGATTCGTTAATATTAAAGTTAAGTAGAAATAATTATGAATTATTGAACGAAATAACCATAGGTGTTGGGCACAACTTGAGGAAACGTAACATTGAATTACAAGATCAGAACTTTTCTTGCACTTTTTGCCTGGAGGAAGAAGAGACAGACAACAACACACCTTTTGTTATCTTTCAGATTCTTAGTTTTGATGTCGAGAAAGTGTTATTGTTGGATTGGAATTCAAAGAGTGTTGCGGGTGGATTGTAGAGTATTTCTTTGCAACGTAAATATGCTTTTAAAGGAAAGAATTTTGGTGAACCGTGGTGTTTGATTCATTTGTCCGTGTTTTTATATTTATGGCTAAGTAGATATAAATAAATCAAACAAAGATTTGAAGGTATTGTACGAGATTAGAAACTGATTTAATTGAAATTAAAGAACATTATTCACGAAAAAAGATTAGAAGGTATTGCACAAGATTGGAAACTGATTTAATTGAAATTAAAGAAGAACATTATTCACGAAAAAGATTAGAAGGCATTGCACAATAATATCTAAACCACTTTTAATGAATAAAAAAAAGGATAATATATGGTGAAAGAAAAAAAGAAGTTTGACAACAAATGCAAAAGAGAATCTTAAAATTTCAGAGTTTTGAAATGTAATTGTTTAATGAGTGTGATATTTATATGTCTTACCAAAAAGTCAAGTGAAATTATTGAAAAAAATATATCAAAATTTGTGTTATAAGGTGCGGAAAATTTAATCAAACACTACTCAATATTTAATCTTATAAAATAGTTTTCTTGATTAATTATACGAAGTCCTTTTATAAAATAATAATTATATTCAATAAAATAAAACTAGTATTGTTTTAAAACACCTAATATAATTTCTATTTTAAATAATTAATCTAAAATTTAAATTCAATAATGTGACTCATGTTTTCAAAATATAGATTTGTTTTTATTTTTATTTTTATTTTTATTGATTACACCAACTTCATGTAAATTTTTTAAGTATCTTATTAACTCATTTATTTAAGTAAATAAAATTTAAATCCTGAGCTTATTTTAACAAAAAAATGAAGTTTGAATTTGAGTCCTGTAATTAATTTATGATTTAATTATTATTCTTTTCAATTTTCATTGGTACATTTTGTTTATTAATATTTTATTAGCGCACATATCCATTCTAATTTCTAGAAACTAAAGAAAAAATAGATTAAAATATACTTTCCTATTTGTGACCATGATTTAAGATTTGAAAATGAAGTCTTCAACAATGAGAAAAAATGTAGCTTTTTTCACAAAAAAGTTTGAGTGCCAGATCAAAAGTGGTATTTTGAAATTTTAAATTAAATAAAGGATATAGTAAATACGGATACAAAAGCTATTAATATTAAACTAAAACCTACTTGAATACATTTAAATAATTGAACTTAAATTTGCGCAAACATATGTATGCTATGTTAGATAAACAAGTATGTATGATAAAGCATTTAACGAGGTAGGTTGAATAATTTACAAATAACTTAATCATCTGAAGTTCTACTATTTGCTCTCTCCTAAACAGTAGCACCTTTAGGAATTCTTCAGATATTCCTCAAATTTCTTTTTCGTAGTTTTACTAAAAATTGGGGCAATTTATTTGGTAACTAATTTTGTACAACATGTGATCGTAATGGGTGCTACTTAACGTGAAAAGATAGTTAATTACAAATATTCACACGGTGTGGAAGAGTATGAGGTATAGAAAAAGGGTAAGAAACAGCATCAATTTGTTGCTTGACCTAACCGTTTGTGAAGCAATGCATAGGTTTCATTCCATAGCTTTTTTGCTTCTGATTCCTCGTTTGCAAGACTTGAAGAGTTACTCTCGTTACAATCCGTAAAATATTTTCCACTCACTCCTTCTGTTTTTCCACTTAGCGCAACATAACACGTCGTTGATGCTCCCTACCAACGTGCATTCATGTACTAATTAATTAATTAATCAATCAATCATCAACTCATCATTAATCAAACACTAAAATATTTACAAACCTGTGATATCGATTTCAGTAACTTGGATGCAATGAAAAACAGGGAATCTGCATGGAAATTAATTTTGTCCGTATTTAGTTGCTTTAAGATTGTGAAAATTACTTTTAAGTATGCAACTTATTTAATTAATTACCCGTTATTAAGCCCTTATGCGCCCTGATAATCCCCGTCTTTACAATCCCTGGATGCACTGCGTTAATTGTTACATTTGCATTCCTTTCCTGTGATCACACCCAAAAATTAATTAGAAATCAATAAAACGTTTACAGGATTTGTCTTAATTTAATAGGCGTGGTGTTCACGATTCCACACAAATAATAAAATATATAAAGAAATCGAAAGTTTGCTGAGTTAAGTTATGTGTCATTTTCTAACCTTCAGTTGTCTTGCCACTTCCTTCACATGCAGAATTGTTGCCAATTTTGACTGAGCATATGCGCGTGTGCCATTATAACTGCGTTTGTTATTTAAAAATAATTAAGATGATTGGTATCTAAATTTATTAAGGAAATAAAATTTGATCAAAATTTTGCAGAGAAAGGGAGGAGTGGTATGGTGATTGTACTTTTTTCCGCAGAGCATGTCGTTGAAACAAAACGTGGATCTTTTCACCCAGCTATGAATCACAGAAGAAACGTTTATTATTCTTCCTTCAATACCCGACTTCTTTGCAGTATCTATCATTTTCTCTAGCAGCATTTTCGTTAACAAAAAATGTCCTGCAATTTAACAAATAATATGGAATTATTTTCTGCAATTGACTACAAAACATCATCAAGAGAAGCGTTGACTATTAGAAAGAGCCAGCTTGCTTTACAATAAAAAACATTAGAATTATGCGTTTCAAAACATTTCTAATAAAAATGAGGACACTCTGTTTGAGAGTTGACTTTGCTTCTTTAACTTGTGTGCACGCGTTTGTGTCGTGGTTAAGAACTGCAAGAAATAGGTGAGAATGGAGAAGTACCTAAGTAATTTGTAGCAAACGTCATTTCGATTTTCTCTTCGGAGAACTCCAAGTTCTGAGAGTACATTCCTGCATTGTTTCTGTGCAATAAATATATTCGATTCCAACTTTTAGTTCTTATGTGGTGAAATGAAGGAAAAAACATGATAAAAGTAAAACTTACATGAGAATATTAAGGGGCAATTCTAAAGCTAAAAACTCTGAGCAAAATCTCTGTACAGAGGCAAAAGAGCTGAGATCGATCTCCAGCAGAATAACCTGAGCATGAGGACTCTCCTTTTGGATTTTCTCTCTCACTTCCCTCGCCTTTTTCAAGTCCCTCGCACCGATCACAACTCTCACTCCTCTTTTTGCAAGCACTCTTGCTGTTTCGGCTCCAATTCCAGAAGTCGCACCTTCAATTCAAAATTCAACCACACATTACAGCTTCATTAATTAAGCTAATCCCACATACTTTGAAAACAACAAGACATTTGTTTAGGTAAAGCGTGTGGATAGAGATGTCTGACACTGACAAAACAAATGTAGATTCAGCAAGTACAAATGAAAATGCTGGTGACACTGTAACAGCTTATGGCTACACATATATATAATATCATAAAGAAAGTGGCGAGTAGAAAGTTTTCACGAATATTCTCAATTAAGTGATGGACAACACCATCGCTCTGATCAGATTCTTGAAAAACAGAAAGGAAAACCTTAACCGTTTTTCATTCTTAATTATAGACCACAAACAAACGGTCACAAGTGCAACTGGAACCGTGATATGTAACCATTTTTCATGATACATGTGATGTTGTTGTATGGTGACTTACCAGTGATGAGAGCGGTTAGATTTGAAGGGAGCAAGGAAGAGAAATCTTGAGTGACTTGTTCAGCTGTTGAATTTGAGCCGAAACCACTTGGGCCAGCAATGCCTGCTAAGTATCGTAGTGTTGCCTTCATGGATTGCCCTACTTTGGAATCTCTCAAGGACAAAGCATTCGTGTCTGCAACTAAAACCCACACATACCTTATATATATGGTAACTCATACCTAGCTTGTGTTTGCTCATAATTTCTTAAACATGTAAATATGGATCAGGATCGTAAACATAGTAAGAAGAGTTGTAAAGTATGTAATTTTTTTTAACCTCGTTTTTTATTTAATTTTGAAGTACTCATTTAGAACGTGGACTTGGACCAAGCCAAAATGATAAGCAATTATTAATATATTAATGAAGTTTTTTATAGCAGCAGCTGAGGTCAGAGAGAGTTTTGTACAATGGTTAGTGAAACGTAGTTGAGTTAGTGCATTGAATTGAATGGCACATAGTTTTTTTTTCCTATTAGAGTACCTACTAATTTTGAAGTAACATAATTGATTGTGAGTTGAGACCACCCATGTCGGATGGTCCACAAACTATGTGATTTGAACCTACCAAAACGGTAGATATTAATTATTTATATCACCAGGTATTTGCAATTCCTTCGGACATTTCCCCTTTACTTTTCCGGTTTTCATTTCTCATAATTACTGCTGTCCTTATTAAGTGGCTTGCATTTTCCACTGCCTTCTGGACTTTGGTGTTTTTTTGCTAAAACTTTCGACTAGGTAATAATGAATAATTAAGAGTAACAATGAATCATTAATTATGTCAAGATTATTTCTCAAGTAAAACCCAATTCTTACGTGCAAATCAATGATGTTTGGTACCTGTGCCTCCTCTTTCTATTTTCTTTTGTTCTGCACAAGTATTCCTCCGCTCACTTTTCTTTCATCAAAAATATTATATGACTAAGTTTATTTTGTTTCTTCTAACATATGGTGACAGAACCATATCATGCGATGCTGTATGCAATTGAAAGGACAAAGAGAAGTACTAGACAACAAGATCCAGTCTCAATTGCTCAGCAAGATACGTGATCTTCTTTGCCTAACTTTTTTTGAAAGTCCCTTAAGGAAATAGGTTTTATTTAGTTCAACAAAATCAAAAATTTTACTGTCACGTTCACATATTCCACTAAACTTCCTTTTTCTCACTCTTTTCCTTGTTTTGGGTTACAACTATTATTTCCAAGTTTCAACAAAAAGATACTGTTGGTATATATCCAGTGTGCGGTGCGACATAAACATAGCTTGTTGCACCAAAAGTCACGTCCCTCTGCACGACCTAATTATATATTCTACTTCTTACGATACGTTAACGTCAAGAAATACACAGACAAAACAAAAGGTACAAAAATGTGTTTTCATATACTCTAATCTTTACCTTCAAATGTGTACATTAGATTATCTGTTTCTTACTTTTTCTTTTTCAATGTAATAAAAATCAATTTATATTTTATTTTTTTTATCTTTACCAAACTTAGCATCCGAATATATTTAAGTCATATAATATAAATATTTTTATAATATTAAAAATCTGATTTATCATGGCTAAAGCAATAAAGAAACAAGCTTATTGCTCTAATCATCAACTCATCCCAAATCGTACATAGTTCCTGTGTTATTAGTTTTGCATTTGAAATGATTATATTTGAAAGAAATAAAAATATAAAGAAAAAACTTATATAATTTATAATCTATTATGTTTTTTCTTAAATATCTTTTTGACTTTGCATTAATGATGGTTAGAAAATATTAAGTAATCACATTAATTAAGTCTTTATTTAAAAGTACTTTTCCTTTTCTTGCTCTCTAACTCGAGTGCACAACCAGCTAAATAAAGGTATTCTATAATATAAAGAAAAAAAACCATCACTGATTATAGATATACTAAAATGGTTTCTACATATTACATTAGTTGCAAATTTCACTTAATGCATCCAGTGGTTAAAACTTTCTTTATGTATCTTCCACCAAACAATTTTTTTTTTACTAAGGCGCTGAATATAATATAGAAAAAGTTAATCGTCACAGTGACCGAAATGTTTTGGATCCACCAAGGTATCTAATCGTTCGCCAACACTATGAATGATTCGTAGAAAAAATGGTGCAACTTTTCAGGAAAAGCGAATGAATTTGTCTTTTTTTTTTTAATACCTGAATTGATAATGAATAAACTATAGAAATAAAGTTGCAAAATTCATGCACGTCAATTTGCTTTGTTTAACGTTTTTTTTAGAACGACCCCTACACATATTTTCTTCCATAAAAATTGACCCCTAGTTCAAATATTATTATTAATTTTGATAATTGGTAAAACAAGATGAGATTTTGAATTCATAGTTAGATTTTGGGAAGAGATTAAAGCGATGGTAGAGTTAGTCTGAAAGAAAGGAAGAAGAGCGTGGCAGTGACGTTTTCTCTTTATGTATGGAAGGGTGTGAGAGAATGATGGGTGGTGTTGGAGGTTTGACGGGCTAAAAGGAAGGCATTGAGAGCGACCCTTGAAGTGCATAAGGGTCCCATTTTGTTTCCCTATTTCCCAACACCATCTTATCACCTCTTTCAACCACCACTTACTTTCACACGTCATCATCTTCATTCCTTTTCATTCTTTCATGCCATGCCACCCAACACATCTTCCTAATATCAATCATCACAAATCCACACATATATACCACATGCATTATGCATACCTCACATACATCCTTCCATCATTCAAAACCTAGACTCCCTCATTATTATGCCTTCTTTTCCTAACAAAATACCTCCACAACTTCTTTTTCCCTTTAGCTTCACCTAACCATTCAAATAATGTGTTGGAAATTCAATTATGAGTTTAAGTCTTACATTGAATAAAAATGAGAAAGTTGAACACCATATAAAGATAAAGATGAAGACCCATAAACTCATCGCGTTAAAGTTTTGGGTTAAGAGTTGTGTTAATACCTTATATATGGATTGGACTCATGCTCATTGGTATTATATCTTTTCGGTGATCTCCTCTCAAAAGACTCAACACATTTTCCCAGATAAAAACTAAATAATAATAATAAATCATCTGCAATGCTTATATACACTTCTTTATTGAATGACTTAACCTTCAAGCTAATTAATTAACCTTAAAGACATGTCACCTACAAAATTATGACTAGCTTCGCAACGCAATTAGTTTGCAAATTTATCTCAGGCACCTCATTAACACAATACTCTAACTCGCTAGTTCAAAAGATGCTTTTTTTCTATTAAAATATAATGACGTATCATAAATTCGCAATTCAAATTTGTCACTTTCTAATGTTTCTATTAAACTAGGTTTCGCCTCTTTCTTCTCCACTCTTTTAATTAAATGTAATGAGCAGTCTAATTACTTTCATCATTCATCAAATAATTACACATGCCAATATTGTTAATCATTCCATAGTACAACACTTTTGTGATAAATTAGTTCGTCTTATCCACTACATACCACAAAAATTTATTTTGCTAAACTTATTGTAAATACGCAAAGTAGCATAACCAAAAAACGGAGACCGTACGCTTAGTTCAAAAACACGTTACTGAATAAAGTTTAATCCACATCGTGTAAGTTTAATTTTAATATGAAAATCCTGATAATCTATAATTAAAAGTGTATTAACATATGATATTAAAGTTAATTTGATTTCAAATGAATGAAAGACGGGCCTAGTGTAGTATCCATATGTATGAAAAACGAAAGAGTCTAAAATCAAAAACAGAAAAACAAGAGAGTAGTTTATCTATTGGTCAAATTAAGTTGATACGATTATTTCCATTATTGGTTGTAAGCGTGTTATATAATAATTAGTTTATCTATAGAAAGTGCAAGTCCTTTCACATTTGAGGTTTTTGCATTTCAGCTATCATAGCCTTTCTCTTTCTGAAAGGATAGAAAGAAATATTAAACCCACCACCCTATAGGGATGTCTTGTCTTCTTCTATGATTATAGAACTATATATGAACATATTAAGGTCCTAATTGTGTTGATTATTGCTCCTATCAAATCACCAACACCTCCACTTTATGGATACTGAATATTTAAAAGTTACGTAGAACCGCACAATACCTAATCTAGCCATAGAAGATGGAATTTTTCATACACAAAAAAAATATATATATATAAAAATTGTTAATCTTATGTGGGTATTTTCAATGATAACGATAGGAACACGAATGGGATGAAGAAATATTGACAAAATACAAGTGACGTGTATGTTACCTTTGACGGGAAAAAACAACATAGTAGGTCTAAACGAGCACAGGGCCCAGCGTCACAACCTTGTCCGCTACAATAATAGTCAAAAATTGAGACCTGAATATGGATACGCCTTGAAGAAAGTTGAGATTTAACAATGCCGACAAACCCTAAAACTTTCCCTCCCATCAATCATAATACATAACTGCTCGTGTTTTCTTTTCATCCATATGAAGATGAAAGATAAGATTACTGAAAATAGAGAGAATGTGCACGTTATGCATCATTTTGATTTGTGGTAGCCTCACGTGTGACACACGAATGAGAGTTTGAGAAGATGGACCCATGTCACACGAGTCAATCACGGAACATATGGATGTGGTGGGCACACCAAGAATAGATTGTTAATTAAGTGCTACAATGTGTATTATTATTATTATTGTTATTAACTTAATATAATCTATAATATGAGAGATGTTTCCTAGTGTTGGGGACGCTTATGTGGTAAGATTTGAAGAAAAGGTTGTTTGTCTTTATCGTCTTGCAGCGAGTGTAAACAAAAAGAGCATGTTAGCACAATCCAAGGAGAAAATTAAACTGTTGATTGTAGTTGATTGGGGATAATGGCATGTTGGCAACACAATAATAAAATAATAATAATTAAAGAATAACAAATAGTTCTTAAAAACCCCATGATTACGTGAGTTGTTCTATAAGAAGATTGAATGGTGGGTAAAGGAGGCATGTGAATTGCAAACAATATTATGTGTTTGCCATTGCCCAAGTGGGTTTTACTGTGCAATGTGGAGAGTCTGTGAAGAAAATAAGTTGGAGTGGAACAAAGTAACCAACAACAATGCCTGCAATATCTGTGATCAATTTTTTTTTTCTCTCTTTTTATCAAATACAAAATGTTTACTGATTTTATTCATGACTAATAATTTTAAAAACTCATCACATTTTAATATTAATCTTTGATGGTTTTTTCTTCCTGCACCCAAGGATTACTACTTGCGCTCCCATCTTAACATTAAAAGGACTAAATTACCCTTATTTGCTGTACCATGCAGCTGTTCTCACTGGTTCATTTTCTTCTCTACTGCACCTCCACTACACTCTCGTTTTTTTATTGCACTCTTCCAAAGAAAATCCTATTCCATGTGCTCTAAAAAGTTTGTTCAGAAAATCTTGTTTAGGAATTTCTGCTTCAGAAAGCACCACTCATATATTATGGAAAATTTATTTTGAAATAATTCGGAAGTCACGGTTGATGAAAGGTAGAATGATAATTTTATAAATAGTGAGAGTGGATGAATATGGGGGTACAAGTAGTAATTAGTTGTTTCGGCAAAACGTCAGGCCGATGCTAAGCACAGCAACCGAAGGCTTTGAGAATAAAGCTATTCGGACAAATACAACAGAAGGCTTCTTGTATTTACACCAACAATTTTACTACATACACTGCCTTATTTCTTTCTCTTAATGTGTACCCATTTCTTTTACGTGTATTTGAAAATTTATAAATTTTAGACCAAGAAAATTCATCTCTCTTTTAATCATAATATATATATATATATATATATATATATATATATATATATATATATATATATATATATTCTCTTATCATGCATTACTAATACTGTGATTTTATCTATATGAACAACTATCAATTTAAATAATCATACGTTGACATATTCACAAACTTAAGAATTTTACTCGAAACTAAGTCAAACTAAATTGAAATTACCAACTCTTCAATTTCAAAATAAAAGTGTGATTTAAAAGTAAGATACAAACACATAAAAAAAAATCCAACATTTAGATATCCGGAAATCATCATGCTAAATTATCCATAAATTTTAAAATTTTAATTACTTATCAAAATATCTAGTAAAGAATTAATTGAAAACAATTATTTGTAATTTAGAATTTTTATTAATAATAGATATTTTTATCAATAAATTATTTGATAAATGGATATCAAATTTTCATTTTAGACTTACCATTCGCAATAAATTCACCACTAATTGAATTTTTTTTCTTAAATAAGTTGGTAGTGATTTTTTTTAATTTGTCAATAATTAATTTTTTTTGAAAATTTGTTAGTAAATATGTTGTTAATTGAATTTTATAAAATTTTTCAGTAAATATATTATAAAATAAACGGTAATTTTACCACAAAATCCAAATTGTTATAATGTAATTGGGGACGGATGAAAAGTAGAAAAAAAAATGAAGAGAAGGCGGAAAGCAATAGAGCCAAAGAAAGAAGAGGAGAGGAGGAAAAAGAAAAACAAAAATATGAAAAAGAAAAACAAAATATAATCAAAAAATTGTCAATTATTTAATGATGAACAATTGTTGATGAATTTTTGTTGTTGATATCAATAAATTTTTCTGAGTCAGTAAAATGTACCGATAAACAATTTATTGACAAATTTTTACTATCAATAATATATTCATGATTTTGATTTATCAATACATTTTTACGACCACTAAAAGATTTTTTTTCCTCATTTTCATTTAGTTACACTTCATAAACTGAATGATCCAACATCTCCCGATTCAAATAATTCAACTTGAAAAATACTAATTTGGTTATAAAAAAACTTCATTAAGAATATCTAACTTAAAAAACATCATTGAGAAACTTAACTTCAAAAAGAAGACTTCAAGAACGAGTGCTCTAAATTTCCTCTTGCTAGATTTGTTGAAATAGTCCCACGAGAGAAAGAAAAGATACATTGTCGAGAGTCTAATAATCCGAGACTCAAGGGTTTTTCTTCCTCCACCCCCAATTTTTCTTCCTACAGCCCCAACCTTTTTATAATTTCACTGGTATTCTTTTGGTTTGTAGTTATTGGCTTTCAGAAGTCGGAGTTACCGGCTTTCAGAACTCGGTGTTACCGGCTTTCAGAATCCAGTTTTATCAATTTTCAAGATACGAATAGTGGCGAAACATGAATAAAATTTGTAGGGGTGCCAAATTTAATTTTTTTTATATAAAAAATAATTTTCTAGTTAAATAAAAAGTTCTTCATTTTCTTTACTTAAACCATTTTTATAAAGTGATTTACGTATGGACTTTTCAATTTCTAATATTTCTAAATCATTGAATTCACGGAACAAAGGTATTCAAATTTCTAATCTAAATCAAGGTTATTCAACTAATTCATTATGTGTAGCAGAATTTGTAATGCAACCCAAAATATATCCATAAATTTTACCATTTCAGCAGAAAACACAACGACCTTTAAATTTCATAATTTAAGATTGTACTAATTTAGATAAAAATATAATTAAGGTTCATGCCAATTTAATAAAAGAATTCCTAAAATCATAATTAGGGTTCATACTAATTTGGGTAAAACTTAATTTAGAAGAAATATCATTAGGAGAATAATAAATTTAAGATACATAAATCATAATAAAATATTAATGATTTATAACAGATATTGAGATAATCATTTATCTCCTTACCTTTTCTTTTTTATTTTAATACTTTTTTACTCAATACCAACACTTAAAAGGATAAATGACGACGATCTTCCAAAGCCCAATAACGAGTGAAACCAAAAACACATAAGCATCAATATAAAAGAAAACCCAAAGTAGAGCGCAATACTGTTAAAAAACACCCTATTTTGATGTTGTTAAGCCCAACTAATATATTATATGTACTATAAAATAACTTTTTAAATATTTTGTTAACCCATACTTATACTACACGATCAACGATTAAATTAAAATTAACGTAACATCTATTTCACTATTTATAAATTATTACTATATTTGTTTTTATTTTTATTTAACCTACTCAATATGTTTTGTTAAAATCTTTATTTCACACTAGGAACGGTGTGAATGAATTTGTATGAAATACTACAATTTGTATTTAGGGAAATGTAGTAACGTTTCTGTGTTACAGAGTTTTTTATTAATAACAAAAGTAACTTTTAAAATTGAGTCGCCAAGTCCACTACAACAACGGTCCAATTTTATGATACGAGAAAAAACATTTAAGTAAGATAATGACTATTTTAGTGTTTAAAATAATATTTTTAAGATATAAATACGATTTAAAAGGCAAATAATTGTATAGAATAGAAGATAGTGCATCTAACGAGTTTTTTTAATGCACAAATAAGTAAAGAATTTTGTAAGGAGAGATATTTAAAATAATATAATAGCGAGCTATGGATTTTGCTGATCCAGAATTCTCACGTATAGCTAGTGGCGTGGGAGGCTAGAGAACACTTCTGCTCTTTATCAAACACGTAATCCTTTATTCACCACATACGTCTATATAAGCATTTAAATTATTGAAATGTGTTGAAAATAGTTCATGTGTGAGTCAAAAAATCTCATATTGGATAAAATAGACAAAGTTAAATATTATAAAAGAATAAAGATCCATAACACCATTGTTTTAAGATTTTGGGATTAAAATGGTGTCAAATACCTTATATATGTGTAAAACCAATGTATATATACATAAACCCATAATCTTTCAATGACCATAACTATAACCCATATATAACCGAAATATATAAAAAAATATATAAATCCAACACTGATATCAAAGTCGATGGTTCGGGGTGATTGACCGTATAACCATAACAAAAAAGGATCACCGAAGTGACTGACTGTATAATTATAACAAAAAAGGGGTCACCGAAGTGACTGACCACATAACTATAACCAAAAAGGGTCACTCATATATATCATATAAAAAAAAAACAAGGGACTCACCCTTGAGAGGAGATTGTTGGGAATAGTTGAAGTGTGAGTCAAAAAGTTTTACATTGGATTGAATAGACAAAATTAAACATTATATAAAAATAAAAACTCATAACATCATTGCTTTGAGATTTTGGGATTAAAGTGATGTGAAATATATTTCATTTAAGTAAAACTTAATTTATGAATCTTATTAAAGAAATTAATTTATGGTTTATTATGATAACTTTAATATTAAATAAGGGATATTAATTTGTCATATTAAATAAAGGCTTAAATACCTTTTTGGTCATCATTTTCGTAGTGTTTGTTGCGAATGGTCCTCATTTTGACAGAATGTTTAAAATGGTCATCATTTTTATCGAATGTTTAAAATGGTCCTCATTTTCGCAATTCGTGTTTTATTTGGTCATTTTCTGTAATGCCGTTTAAATCATTAACGGAGCATTGTACATGTGGCACGGTTTGTATTAGGGTGTGTTACGTGTGCTGTACATATGGCTAATTAGATATTTGGGGATAAATAAGTGAGCTAGGATTTTGGTAAGGAATGTTTGGGCAGTTGGCGAGTTTTGACAATCTTGTTTCTCCATTCCCAATTGGTGTTGTCGCAATCTTCTTCTTCCTGCAATCCCATTATATAGGTATGTTACGGTCCCAATCTTCTTCCTTTACCTTTGGTTGTAATCGTTGGAGGCAACTGTGATGTATCACTTCGTGCACTGTTGGTGGTTCAACGAGAAATGGATTAACCCCGATTTGTAGCTGCGGAGAGATGGCAGCTTTGAGGATGACAAGAACTCCAAAGAATATTGGTAGAAAATTTTGGGTACAATCTGTTTTTATTTTTGTGTTAATAATAAATTGGTTTTAATTTTTGGTTTATTGATTTACAGAGTGGTGGTTCCAATAATGTGGGCTGCAAATTTTTCAAATGGCGGTGTTGATGAAAAGGATGTCATCATCATGACACAAATGAGGTAGATTAATGATTTGGAGAAGTCATTGAAGGTTGTTGAGAAGAGGCTGCAATTAGTAATAGGGTTCACTTGTGTTGTTATTGTATTATTCGTACTGTGTGTTGTTATTGTATTATTCGTACTGTTATTGTGTGTAATTTTTTAAAGTCCAATCTGTTTTGTACTATTATTGAATGAAGAAATGAATTAGTTTGATTATGTTGATATTAGTCCCAACATGTTCAAAATGACACCTTAATCCGAGCATTGAAGTAAGTGATATTGATCTAAGCTTGGGAAAAATTAAATTGATCTAAGTCTGGAAGAAGTTAAATTCATAATATTAATTCATCCTCATCAAAATGCACTATATAAATGTTTGGCAAAAGTAAAATTGAACAAGATTTAAGGAAAGTCAAAATGCAGTACATCAATAATGAATTCTACATCAGAAATTCCAAAATATGTGAGGAAGTTGAATCTGTCCAGTTTTCATTTTTACGAATAGTTTTCCTTTTATACTTTTAAAATATGAATTTGTTCTTTTATTCTTCATCAACATACCTTTTTAAAAAAAAAATTAAGACTAAAATTTTTTTATCATATTCTAATAAAAAATTGAGACATAAATACTAAATGAAAAATTCATTATAATCAAGCCACAAATAAAAATTAGTTATGAAAAAACACATAATACAATTTTTTTTTCTATATTCATAAAAAACGAATATACAAAAGGCTCGTGAGATGGTCCACTTTTGCCCCTCTTATGCTCCACCCCTAACTCTATGATCCCTATTTTTTTCATTATAACACTATGAATGGAAATACGTAGAAATAAGATCAATATTCTTGTCGGGTTTACCAAATAGAAAAATAAAATCATTTTCTCAAATAGTTTTTTTAGAACTACATTTTTCCTGATTTTCTATTTTGGATGAACGAGGTACATATTTATTGAACCCATAAAAAATATCTTTTGTTTCTTTTTTAACCGTGTTTGTTTATTTTGAGGAAAATTAAATATTTTTAAAACCACATATATTTTTGCATATTTAATTAAAAGGTCTTAGGGCGGGTGTTGTAAAGTGTTAACATCTTACCTATATATGTGTAACCGATTTTCGAACCCATAATTCAATTTTCATATACTTTATCTTATCTTTTCGATTTTTCGGTAATTTTGTAGAATAAACTACGAGCGACTCAAAACTCTGGTTTTTTAAGATAACTATTTTTTTTATTCGCCGTTTCGTCACGATTTTGATTACGACACACACATCTCTTACTTTTTATTTTACGCACTTTCTCATTTTGTGAATCTTTATTTCTTTTACTTTTAACTACTTGTTTTAAGTTTTATTTCATTTTTACTCCATTAACATTTTATTTATATATATTGATTACGACACACACATCTCTTACTTTTTATTTTACGCACTTTCTCATTTTGTGGATCTTTATTTCTTTTACTTTTAACTACTTGTTTTAAGTTTTATTTCATTTTTACTCCATTAACATTTTATATATATATATATATATATATATATATATATATATATATATATATATATATATATATATATATATATATTTCCTAAAAGTAATAAAATATTTAAATTAAAATTAAAAATAAAAAATTTTTAAAATTATAATAATAAAAAGTGATTTTCTATCTTTTCTCTTTTGTCTATCAGATCGCTCATGCCGCAAGACATTTATTTTGAAAATATTATAAAACAGAGACAAGAATAAGACAAATATGAGAATAAGAACATGACAAATATGTACATCTTCGATCCCTTTCCTATTCTCATCTGTGATTAAAAAAATTAAATATTTTTTATATTTATACCCATATTCAGGGAATTTCTCATCAAAATCAAAATGAGTTTGTAAATAAGCAAGTTTATTTACATCATCCCTATGTGTATAGCATAGTGAAGTGATCACATGGACATGTTAACCTATGAGTATTTGTTTGCTATCAAACGTGTTTTAGTGGTTAAATGAGCTATCATGCTCTTTGGTCCATAGTCTGATTAGTTCGCAAAAAATAGAATGAGATTGAGTGGTCTACTAATTAGGTTGAGAATTTTGACTCATCCCATTGACTGATCAGTTCCATTTTTTATTTTTATTTTTAATATATATATATATATATATATATATATATATATATATATATATATATATATATATATATATATATATATTAAAAGAAAAACAACGAAAGTTAAATACATTAAAAATATTATATTATAAATTAATATTTTTATTGTAAAGTGGATTAATAGAGTATTTTTTCTTCAAAAATAAATAATTAATATAAACAATAAATTTATATTTTATTATTGAAGAGAGGATAAACTAAAAAAGTAAGGAGATAGAATATAAAAAAATATCTTAATTTTGTTCTCTTTATGTTTTGTAAATATTTTTCTTTAATTTTTATTGTATTTTAATATTTATTAAAATTGAATAATTTATATTATAAAACAAAGAATTAATTATATTTTTTTCCAAACCATCAACCATGATGCAAAATTGAATTCCTTTACAAAATTTTAATATATTTTATTTCTTAAATTTAAAAAATAACCGATATAATTATTTAATTATTTTAACTCAATTATGTTTATGTCTCAAATACATGTCATATTAATATTTGACTTGTTTACACGATCTAACATGTTTCTATTTTGGATGTTTATTAAAAATATGTTTAACATGTAAAAAAATATAATATAATTGAGTTAAAAAATTAAATATATTATTTTTAAAATTTGAGGAACAAAATATATTACAGTTTGAAAACAAAACAAATTCTATTTTCGGTTAAAGTTATGGAAAAGAATATAATATTAACCCTGAAATAAATTAAAACTTTTCCTAATTTAATTCCTATGCAATGAACTCCGAGAAATTTGAGGGTGACGGCGTTGGCAGGAGGTGTAATCCCCGGCACCGCTAGTGGATGCATGATAGATAAGTGGTGGCATATTAGAATGGCAGCATTGGTCGACACATGAGTTGCAACCATTGGACATAAGGTTTAAGTGGATAAAGTCAACCTTTGTTCCTTTATAATGTGTAATAATCCCTTGTTTGAGAGCAGGTTGAGTGGTGCAGATGGCATTCATCAAATCTTGAAGTGGCAACAGATAAACGATGAATGACCAAACTACGATCCTTTGTCACCTGTTTTGGAAGTCCACTTTCTATCATTGCCTCTTTGACCATAAAAACTGGTGGGATCATCATCACTCATTTGCATACCACTTGGCAGAATATCAGTGTCACACGTCATTATGATGCATTTATATGATGGGGACCCATATATAAATTAGGCAATTGTAAGTTTTAAGTCGTTTTATACTCTCCACCCACTTACCTAATTCACCTGTTTCTCACCTCTAGGCTTCACCGACAATGCTATGTGTACATTTCTGATAAAATTACCACTTCAATCTTAATAATCATCATTACTAAACATGCTTGTAGTTGTCAATAGCAGCCTAAAGACAAGGAAATTGAATCTTAGATGCAATGAATTATTTACCTATTTAAGGAATGAATAGGAGTCAAAAAAGTTATTGGTAGGGTAGGCATGGTATGAGGTTAAAGAGGGCAATTAAATAAATTTATTTATTTTTTATCAGAAAAAATTAAATTAAATATAATACTTGAAATACTCTGACCATTTCACAAAAAGAGTTACAAGTACTCTTCATAAAAGATTCACATATTTTAGAGGTATCTATACTAATAAAATGTGAGAAAGAGACTAATATGTTAGTCTAGTATTACAATAATTTATAATTACAAAGATGTTATAGAATGACACGCATACCTAATAACAAAATAATTTTTAAGACCTTAATACTTCATACTAGTCCAAAAGTTATAGATTCACATGATGATATGCTCCCAATATGATATTATGCTGACATAATGGGTATAATGGCATTTTCCTAGTGGTTCTACCCTTGTTTTACCTGGTGCAATGTTGTCCAACATTTCTTCATATGTTTTTTGTCATCAAGTTCCATTCCTTCAGTAGAGAGGTTGTATTGTCTTGTTATCTATTCCAGATAGATAGAAAAGTTGTGCTCCACTGCATTCTCACCCCCTGCAAAAACAAAACATATCTTCCCTAACACTCTTTTCCTATAAAATAAGTCTTTACTTCCCTACTTTCAAACCAAGTGTGTGTTTGTCTTTAAATAGTAATTTCTTGACAGAATCACAATGATTTTAAATATTGAATTGGGCATTGGTACAAGTCACTATATGAAAATGTTGGAAGTCTCACATCGACTAGAGATAAGACAATTTCGTAGTATATAAGTGTAGTGCAAATTTTACCTTTTAAACTGGTTTTGTGGGGTTGATTTTGACCTAAATCTATCCTAACGAGATTTCTTTGACATACTATTTCACTCAATATAGTACTTCCTCTTTTTGTACAAGCACTTGTATGGATTATTTGGCATGCTTGGTAGTTTATTTTTTTATTTGAGCTTCTTCTTGGATGCTTGAAATGTCAAGGTCTTAATCTGTCATTCCTAACTTGCTTTACTACCTTTACCAATGGTAACTAACGTTATGGTATTAAATAACATAAGATAAGGAGGAATCATGCATGTTATCAGTTTTACTAAATCAAATAGTTTTTGTCTTATATTTGATTATTTTTATTCCATTTTAATATTTTTATTTATTGTTTTCTTTTCATTAGAGAATATTTGACTCTCAATTTCAAGTATTCAATTGTGTAAACTTTTCATTAACTAGATGATATAAAAGATTTATCTTCTTTATTTTTTTTTATTCTTAATTTTTGTTTCATTTAAAAAATATTTGTTATTGAAACACTTTTCATTATCTTTTAACGGTTGGCCTAGTTTGATATTTATAAAATTTTCTTATATTTTTAAAGTAATTTTCATATTATCATACCTTTAATTATTATTTTTTTTCCTTTCTGAAAGTTTAGTTCAATGTTGTGTCAAATTTTTTCGTTGACACACATTTAATATTTTTTTAACATTATAAATATATTTATATAGTTTTTTATTTCTAAAATAAGAAGTGTTCTAGCATACAGAGAAAGAGAGATATAGATAGACATGGAGAAAAAGGAAACATAACAAATAGAAAATTTTTATTATTATAAAAATATCAATATAAATATAAATTATTAAATTATATCTAAATAATGAATTTAAAAAAATATACATTTTTAATTAAATGTGTTACTATTAACAAGCCTTTTGCATTGTTAGTTCATCTATTAGATGACTGAAATTTATAATTTTTCTCTCCGATTAACAATAATTTTTCATTAACACGAAAACTAATAGAGAGAGATATAAATATGTATGATGTATGTATATAATGCGGGTTAGCTAATGGTTATATGTACATGTATTATGAATAGTGTGTGTTCCCCTGTGAGTTGGAAAACATGCTCTAAATGGTGACAAAAGTGGATTGTGTTGTTTGTTGGTATAATTGTTGGAACAAAAAACGCCTGATGAACACACGTAGTGGTGAATGAAACATTAGCAATTTCGAATTATCTTTTCAATGTCTTCCCAATAAGTGGCTACAGAATCTCATGATGCAAACTCTAACTAATGCACCTTCCACTCAAAAAGAAAGAGAACATATATATAGTTCTGGAAGAAGAATATTCCAATGAGATTTTTAAGTTTCTGAAACACAAGTTCAAGAACTCAACTTCACTTCCTCTGTTTAAAGAGAATATGTGTGAACATATATGGCACGTGAGATTTATACTCATTAAACTAATAAAACATCCTTAGTAGTAGCTAGCTGAAAGGACAATGAGAACATGGCCATTCAGTGGAACCATGATTATAATTTCACATGTCCACTTCTAACTTTCTTCATTCCTTTTTTCTCTCTATGCATCTCCACGTTATTTGTGTTTCCTGGCCATCATTACTTTGCCTTACATGTGTACAAGATTTTTGGAAGACTTGTCTGCTTCTAATATATAACAAATAAACCCATCACAAGTCACAATTTAACACGAATTTCGCATATAAACATTTAATATAAGATTGCTATGTTCAAAATGCCTTTTCAACCCCAAATAAATTTTGGGACCCACTGTCATTCATCAACTCTCCATGTTGGGTCTCAACGTGTGACTACGAATCGGAAACGTATACTCGTAATGAAGGTATCAGCAAGTTGAAAAGGACCAAATCCAAGGGCTTATTATGCATTTATGTTTTCATTTCTAGTATTTTAGTTTTAATCAAAATTAACTTAAATAATAATGATATAAAACTATATTTTCACTGTTAGATTGAAATATATATATATATATTTTTATATAAAATTATTATCCATGTAATATTTGCTGCAAATTATACCAATGTTATAAAATGGACATATAGTTTCTTTGATTTCATGTTATTTGTTATTTTTTATAATTTTTTAAATTGAAGGATATTTGCTGAGGTTTTATAAAAGATGTTGGACTTATACTTTTTTTTTTTATGTTAGTTTAAAGTTTTTGTAAATGGATTTGTAGACCTGATTAAAACTCACTTTTTAGGCTTACGCTTCATATTCCAAACTATTTAAATAATTTATAGGAATTATCTTTTTGATTTTTTTTTCTCTTTCTCTATGAACTTATTTGAGAGTTTTATATTGTTCATCAATGGAATGGAGAACTAGAGTTTTGAGAAATCGAGATTATACAAGGTTTTGTACCGGTAGTTCATCACTCCGAATTTTGTTTTTTTCTTTCTCTAATTTTGGCTTTTCCATTTGTTATAATAAATGATGTTTTGTAATTAAATTATGAATGGATTTAATTTTAGTTTAATAATTAAATATGAATCAGATCGAATGATACTCTGATTTAATTTGTATAATTAGTTTTAATGATTAATTGAATTAGTTAATTATTCAAATTTGAATATGAATTTCTAAAAGACTATGATAAGAAAAATTGTTTGATTTTTGAACATGTGGTTGATTTTTTCGTCTTATTAATTTTGTATTTTTGATTTTTGAATTTATTTTTGAATTTATTTTTTACGTTTTTGAATTCCTAAACTTCAAAACTAATTTTGAACATGAAGAATATCAAATATTGAATAATGAATATTTATTTTCTGAGAATCAACAAAGGTTCCACTTAATTAGTGTTCTATGTTGCAAAATTTATATAAGTTTAGAATCTTTAATTTTGTAAACGATAGTTAAAATCATTCATCCCTAATACAAGTAGGAGAGAGATTCTAAGACTCGTCAATAACATATGACACTTACATCAACCAATCTGAAATAAATCGTTAATGGGACCTAAGTGAGATAGGTGGTGTTAATTTTATCTATCAGGTGGACACAACTTGAAAAAAATGTTAATTACAAATAAAACAAATTAAGGAATTAATCAAAGTTGACCGATTAGCAAAATACACACGAGAAAAAGAACAAAACAATTATAGAGAGAGAAAATTTATTAAATTGAAAACTTAGTTAGTGAAATAGATGACAAAATAAGTTGTACTAGCAAATATTGTTAGATAAAATCCAAAATGTATTCTAAATATTTATCTTTATTGAATACTATGAAAGTAATAGGTACAAGTATTTTCATTCCTTATTTATTAAAGAAATTAAGTATAAATATTATAATGTAATTAATAAGCATTTGTTAACTATTTTTAGTAGTTAAAAATTATATATATATATATATATATATATATATATATATATATATATATTAATAATAATAATAATAAAAATAAAAAACATCATCTTATCCTCCATAAAAATTATACACCAGTACTTTTAAATAATTTTACGTAGATTATCTTAATAATATCTAAACGAGTAAAGTATAAAATTATGTTAAATATCTAAAAGTAAAAATTAATTATCTATCCTTATTATATTTTACTTGAATAAAAGACTTCGTTTTTTTTATTTTTTATCGATAAATATTAATTATTATTATGACATCTCATTTAAATAGATTAAATCTACTAAATAACAACATCGCATAATTATAGAAACAAGAATAATCAGATGAATCGTATGCACGAGGGTTCATTATTACAGTCATCCAATAAAGTATGTAAAAGATATCAAGTCACACCAAGGATGCCATACAAAACGTGCAAGACAAGAGTTTTACAGTTTGCAAAAGAGTGCTTCTAGAGCAAGATATTACAAAAAGGCATTGGGGCCATAAACTGCTCCGAAGAGCCACAAAGACAGGTCCAAACTACACGGCACCGCTGCCACCATCAGGTCTACCTTCGACATTTCTCCCATCTGCTCCCACCATAAGGTGATCATCGCAAAAGAGAAAGCAAGACACGAACATACACATAAATGAAAGGGTAAGCTAGTGTAAAATAAACTTAACATATTATAGCAAACAGATACTTAAAACAGTTCTCAAGCATGCAACAAAGTAAGCACCAATTCATGTTATAGCAAACAAGCAAGACACTATGACTCAATTATTCAGATAAATATAATAAGATCGGATTCACTGGACGCTTGCGCTTGTGGTGGCCTCTACTGCTCTGCAGAGCCATTGCCAATGGGTTTCACCCTACCACACACAAGGTTAGCCTTTAAGCATCTAAGGTCATTATCATGCCAGAGACTAGGGCCTCCCGCTACTCTCACCACTCGGATCAGTTTGCTCTACATGAGACTCACTGATCCTTTAGAGTTTCGGGATGCGATCCTTACTTGAATCCTTATTTTACTTATATACACTACACACCACCATGAAATCTCCCCACGAGACTCATGGAATTATGCCTATCTCATACCGAATTCATGTTCCTCATACCATAACCACCACTGGTTATCTCAACATTCAATTCTCATGCAAGTTCTCAACCAACCAAACAGAATCCCATGTGTTACTCATGCTAACATACCAATTTTCAGTGCATATAGCTCAAAGAACCAGGCATATTCATGACATATAGCTAATCTATGTATAAATTAAAGAAAACTCGATCAAATATGCACCCCTCTCACTTAGGCTAGGAGCCTTCGCCCAAGCATCAGCAACTGTCTCGCTTAAGCTAGGCATCCTCGCCTGAGCGAGACCTACAACAGTGGCACTCTGCGAGCTCTTGCTTGGGTGAGACCATCTCGCCCAAAACTAAAGTCCCTTGCCTGGACGAGGACGCGAGCAGAGGGCACAACTGGTTTCCTCGAGGGCTCGCTTGGGCGAGTCATTCTCGTTTGAGCGAGCCATTCTCGCCTGAGCAAGATAATGCGTCGCTCAAAACAAGAGTTGGTCGCCTGAGCGAGAAGTTCGAGCAGAACCAGGGCGAGTTTCAGCTACTTTCGCCTAGGCGAGACAAGCTCGCTTGGGCGAGAATGACAGTACTCGCCATTGTTACGCACATGCAGCAGAAACATCACTCAAGAGAACATACAAAATGCAAGCAAGCCAGTTTCATACAATCCAAAATATCATTCAAGCATTCAACAGACCAAAAACATGGAGAAATAACTTTAAATCGTTAAAACCTAGCTTTCCTTACCTTGCTTAGGTACCAAAAATGCTACAGACCTGCAACTAAAAAGTATCGCAGCTCTAAGAACTATGTTAGTGAGCTGAAAAGTGGAAACCAGGACAGAAACAAGGGTACAAAGTTAAACCCTAACTAGACCAACGTACTAAAACGGTGAAAAAGGGAAAAACAGATCAGGAACCTCAAGGTTTAACTTACTTAGAAGCAGGATGAACGTATCTAGCCAAAGAGGAGGGAAGTTCGTTGTGCCCTAGCAGAGCTCTAGCTGGAGAAAAGATCAGGGGAGAGAAATCTAATTTTCTGCAAATGAGACAGAGTGCAAGGATTAGGGGGCTGGAAAGAGTATTGGATCTCCTTACTGGGTCGGCCTTAGGCCCACGAAAAGCTAGACCCAATCATTTAAAAGCTGAAAGAAAAATTGGGTTTACAATTATTTTTTATTAGTGGAAGAGTTAAACTCAAATCTCTTTGATCCTCTTTTTAAATTCAATAAATCAATTTTATTTCTTCAAATTCTTTCCTTTATTAATATATTGTTAAATATTATTATTATTAATTTGATTAGAATTATTATCTACTTTAGAATTCAAACTTGAATTTCTCATGATATCTTTCAATAAAAAGGAAAGAAAAAAATATAAAAAATAATTTCAATAGTAGACCATTGGTATAGTGACATGTGTTGATTTCAGGAAAGACGAATCACAAAGAAATTGAAATTGTGAGCATGAGCATAATTGAAATCAGTCCCTTGTGTGTTGTGAGGGCTCATTTCGTGGACCCTGAATCCGCAAAGGTCAACGCCCTCTCAAAACCACTGGACCACTTGTTAACTTCCACAGCCAAGTAAAAAATCTTAATCTCTTAGCGTCAATATTAACTTCTTTGCATTTTATCTTTTAATTTTATTATTTAATATACTGAATCCAAACAACGAGATCCATTTTTTTTTCTTTTTCGCAACATATTACATCTTTAGGTTCGCTTTCCTTTTCTTGTAAATTTAAATCTAATATATAAATTTAGGAAAATTATAATTTGAGTTCACTTTTTTTTACTTTCATACTTTATTTATTTGTTATTTAATGTGAATTATTAATTTTAAAACAAAAAAAATAATACATTAATCAATCATTTACACTAAATCACAACAAAAAATAAAAAGTAAAATAAAAAAAGTAAAAAATAAAATATTATTGTCCATAAATTGAAGCCTAATTTATTTTTATAAATTAATACGTAAGATAAGAATTACTTACTCATATATTTTAAATTAATTTTATCAATATATCAAATAACACCTTTACTAATGTATAACATTTATACTTTTTATGATAATAATAAATAATAAAATTAAAATATTTTTTATAACTTTATTATAAATTTTTTCTATTTATTGTGTTTGTAGTTTTATGATAAAAAGATAGTTAACTTTAAAAAAAGATTAAATAAAAATAAATAAATTTAAAAACATGGTTCCTTAAAAATTAAAATTAATAAAATAATTATTTTAATTTATATATATATATATATATATATATATATATATATATATATATATATATATATATATAAAGAATTAAATTGAAAACACAGGAAAAAAATATTATAAATATAGATTATAAATTTTTGTATCTTTATTATTTTATTCACGTTCTCTAATATAAATATTTATTGCAAAAGAAGCAGTATTCGCTTTTTGTCTAATCTATTTTTTTTTTAAAGTTGTATGTTTTGTTCTGTAAATACACTCGGACATTTACATTCACTCCTGACTCATGTATGCTTTATTTTATATGAAAAATAATTTTTTAACAATTAAATTTCGACAATTTTCTTTTATATATCATAAAAGAAAATTATCAGAATTTAATTATCAAAATATCATTGTTATTTTATAAATGATAATTAATGAGATATTCTCAATTCATTTAATTATAAGTTAAATAAAAATAAAAACTTTAAAAAATAGTGTATATATGTATAACTTTGTTTAAGAATAAAAAAGTATAAAAAATTAAAAAAATTTAATATAATTTTAAAAATATATAATTAAAATATTATCCTACAATTACTAATATTTTTATGGATTTTTAATTTTATGAGTAAATGTTATTTATGGTTAACAATGACTATATTTTTATTAGGAATTAATATTTTATTTAATCAGACTTATTACAATTGACTCTTAAGTTTCTCTGGTACCTATAAATAGTTCATTCTTGTATGAGAATAAACAAAACAATAAACACCATAGCTCATATAAAATTGTTTTGTATTCTCCTCTATATTATCTTTTAAGACATGTTCACAAGGTTTAGAGATCATTCACTGCACTACACTCGATTGATTTGATGAGTTATTGTAGTTTGGGAAAGGAGTGCATATAATTTTTTATGCTCTGTGAACTAGGGGCGTTTTCTCCCTAAGAACAACGTCCTAAACCTATAATATTTCTACTTCATTCTTTATTTTTCTTTTATCTTTTATTGTCATGAGAATTGTTAGGTATATATATATATATATATATATATATATATATATATATATATATATATATTTATTGGTATTATTACTGCTTTAATAATAATAATTATTATATTATTCATATTTTTATTATTATTAGTATTATTTGTTGAATCATTTTATGACATTTTTAAAGAGAAAAACTTATTCATTTCTAATATTAAAGACAATATAGAGCAAACCATGGACCGGGTACAATTCAATACCAATGTAATACTAGCCTTAATTGTAATAAATAATATAAGAAATAAATGGGTGATGATAGCAACACATTAATGGAATCAAATCACATAAAATCAGAACCCAATATCAATTATCTCATAAAGAAGAATGTGATAATTAAAAATAAATTGTAGTCTTCCTTCTTTTTTATTTTTTTGTTTTTTTTTATTCATCTTTCTTTTTCTTTTTTTTCATTTTTGCTAAAATTAAAGTTTGAAAATCTTTTAGAGAAAATTTATTTCACCATCTTTTATTTACCATTATCTACAAAACATATTTATAATTTTATTTTTCAAAAATAAATTTATTCAAGCGGACAAAATTTGATGTTTACTGGTTCTAAATGAAAAACCTATTTGAGAAAAGTATTTTTTATGATTTTTAGAATAAGATATTTTTGAATAGTGGAAAGTAATATTCCTAAATCAAAATACTAAAGTTATGTGTAAAATAAAAAAGCGTACAATATTAAAAGAAAATATAATAAAAATTATGAATGCATAAATCAAATGGAAAATAATGACAATGACATATCTTCTAAACTTAAATCTTCTTCTTTTAAACTCACTCTTTTGTTAACTATTTTTTTCTCCTCTCTCTTTTAATTTCTAATTCTACCTCCTTTACTAAGATTTTTGTTTTTCAAAAGAGATAAAAATAAAGTGTTTGGGTAAGGAAAAAGAGAAAAAAGGACAGAAGTGTAATTATTTTTCTTTTTGGTCCTCTTCATATGACACACTTTGTATTTATATCCACACAATGCAATACTGATGTAATGTTAGCCTTAATTGTATTGAACAATATAAGAAAGAAACCGGTCATGATAATAACACATTACGAGAATCAAATCACAACAAAATCATAGCACAATATCAATCATCACTAGTAATATTGAATCTAATCATTAGAAATTATTAGAAGAAATGTGACTTCTAATTATTAGAATTGTACCACAATTTACTCTATAAGGAAACAAAGGGTTGGAAAGCAAGTAGTGGGGGCGAAAATATGTTGGGTTGACGGGCACATAAGAAGTAGTGTGATAAATAAAAACTAATTGAGCGATTCCTTCTGTTTTATTTTTCCTTATTTTTTCTTTTTTTCATATCTTTTTTTTTCTTTTTATTCTTAAATTAAAGTTCTAAAATCTCTGAATAAAATATTATTTCACCTTTTTTATTTATCATTAACTAAAAAATGCTTTTATATTTTTTTAAAAAAATTTTCGTCCGGACGATTTGGGTTTTAACATGTTATGTTTGATTCGGTGCGGTTCGGTTTAGGCAAGTCTAGTCCGGTCCGGTTTGATTTGGTTCTGTGCGATTCGGTTCGGTTCAGTCTGGTTCGATTCGGTTCGATCCGGTCCGGTCCGATTTGGTTTAGTTTGATTAATTCTATTTCGATTTGGTTTGGTTTGATCCAATTGGGAATGCATAAATCAAAAGAAAAATTAATGGCAATGACAAAACTTATAAAATTTTTAATTCCTCCTTTTCTCCATTATCTCACTTCTTTGTTAACAATCCCTTCTTCTTCTTTTTTTCTTTTAATTCTACCTCCACTCGTAAGATAGGTTATGTTTGATTCAGTGCGGTTCGGTTCAATTTGGTGCGGTATGGTTCAATTTTGTGAATTTCGGTTTGGTTTTGTTTGGTTCGTTCTGATCCGGTTTGGTTCGATTCAATACGATTCGATTTGGTCCAGTTTGATTCAGTTCTGTCCGGTTTGATTCGGTTTGGTTCGGTCTAGTTCAGTTCGATTCATTCTAATTCTGTTTGGTTTGGTGTGGTCCAATTTCGAATGCATAGATCAAAAGAAAAATTAATGATAGTGACAAAACTTATAAAATTTTCAATTCCTCTTCTTCTCCATTATCTCACTCTTTTGTAACTATCCCTTCTCCTTTTTTTTCTTTCTTTATAATTTTGTCTCCTCTCCTATTTTTTTTTTAATTTTAAAGTTTTATAATTTTAAATTATAAAATTATAAAATTATGAAATAAAAATTATACTTGTATATTTTATAAATTTGTAATTATGAAATTATATATTTTTATAATTTTGTAATTTGTTAATTTTTCTAATTTTATATTTATATTTTTTATATAATTTTTCAGTTACATATTTTATGTTTTTGTAATTATTTATTTATTTACTTTTTTTAATTTTATAATTTTAATTAAATTTGAAAACTATTTTTGTTAAATACATTAAATATTTTGAAAAAATCTCGTTATCACCGTCTTTTATAATAAATATTATGTGGCACTATTTATGGAAAGTGGCACTATTTTGAAACGTTTCAAAATTTTTAAAAGAAACCACAAATATTCATTAGGGACTCAATTAATTGAAAGTTTCTAGATCTATAAAGGACTTGAAACAAAATTAAACATTTTTTTAATGTATAAAACTTTTAAATTACATTTTAAAAATATTAGCGAACTTATAATATTTAAATAATTTATATTGTTAAAGGTCTATAAAGTCCAGAACATGAGATTGTGAGTGAGAAGAATTTTAAAATATACATATTTTAAGATTATTTGAATTTTTACTAATTAGCAATTGAAATACTTTAAAAAAAATACCTGCATTTTAAATGTTTTTTAATTTTTTTATCTAGACAAATCATTTCATTAAAAAAAATCTTAAATTTTATTTTGGAAAATAATGTTCAAATATCTTGTTTTCTTTGAAAAAAGGTTTAAAATAACAATGTTAGTATTAGGATGCAAAAGAGAAAAGACTTCTCTTTAACCAAAATATCATCAAAAAGGTTTGTCTGAATAATAAATAAAAGTCATAAGGAAAATATACGGAAGGAAGAAAAAAGAAAAAGACGATGTTGTTTGAATTAACAAAAGCAGAATGAAAAAGAGAAAGAAAACATTTATAAATAACTTAACTAACATAATAAATTTAAAAGAATTTGTAAAAAGATATATTTATAATGACTAAATTATTGTAGCTTAACTTTAAATAATACTAAAATTTATTATTATTAGTATTATATTATATAATAATTTTCTTGTTATTTATTTTTATTATTTTATGATTTTATGATTTTATGATTTTATGATTTTATTATGATTATTTTGTTTTTATTATATTATCAATTATGTTACTTGAGACGTAACGTAAATTATGTATATAACATAATAGATTATAAGTAACATATGACATATTATGGATGATGGATATATTATAACTTCTGAAAATTGTGATTTTCTTGCACTTTCTCTTATATTGTGTTTCCACTGAATGAAAAATTTGGATGTGCAAAAACGAGTGTATTTGAAACGAAAAAAAGAAAATGGATGGGACAATGTTTAGATCAAGGAAAAAAAAATATAAATAATGAAAAAGAAATTATAAAAATTTGTGAATGAATTAATCGACGTAAATAATAAAGAAGTTATTATTATTTTTTAATATAAAACATATACTTAAAAGAATTAAATTGTTATTTTAATTATTTTTAATGATAATATAATAATAATACCAATAAAATATATTTATAAATATTTAAGTACTGTTTATTAATTCGAATGGAAAACATTAAATATTTTATTATATTTTATTTAACTTTAATTGGTTATTTTTTTAATAGAATATATTTAAAAAAAATTCTTCATTCTTTGCAATATTATACATTTTTTTTTTCTGAAAAATTATCACATTTTTAGGTGGCTGTGTTTTAACAAAATAATTGTTTGTAAATAAGTTGTATCAAGATTAAACGGAAAAGTTTATTAAAGTAAGTAAAACATTGAAAGCTTGCTTCTTTGATACCTCATACAATATGCTAAGCAAGATTTGTTGAGTTTGCAACTGAATCCTCAAATTGATTTTTTTTTTTCAATGTTCATAATATTTAAAAATTAATAAATATAATTTTTATAATTTAATTTCATTAAATATTTTTAATGTGTCAATATGTGTTTTAAATTAGTATTTGAGTTATACACATCATGACACATTCTAATCCAAATATTAATTTGAAATATATTTAACACATTAAAAAAAAATTTTTTATTAGGTTAAAAATATTATATTTATTTATTTTTTAAAACTAAGATATCTAATATATCAAAATTAGAGACATAAACAAATTTTAATTTTACATAAAAAATTTAAAGATTAAAAATATATTTAATCAATATTATCACTTTCATGTTATTTTTTTTTTTCCTCTTTTGTCTCACAACTTAAAAAGTCTCAAAAGTAATAATTATAACAAATTTATCTTCACAGTTTTTTTATTATTTTTCCTTTTATTGCATAAATAAATCACAATAAAGAAAAAGAATGTAATGTTAATTACTTTTTCTTTTGTCTTTTTATGAAATTTTAGGAAAAATTAAGGGTTACTTGAAAGGAGATTTGTAAGACGCTTCCTAGTTACTCAATCTTCAAAGTATAAATAGAAAAAGAAATTTCTTTAATGACATTAAATTTTTGTTACCCATACTATTATATAAATTATTTCTTGCCGTACACATTTTAATTTCAATTTTACTTTTTAAGTATTTTTTTAAATCAAAATAATTATTTTCCTAATTTTACTTTTTAAGTTACGTTTTTTTTAATTTAACTTTTTTTTTCCAATTTGATTGTTTTAATTTTAATATTTTACAAATTAAATAATTATTTATAATAAAAAAGTTTTCAACAAAATATATGAAAATTATGTACAATAAAACTGTAAAAACTATTTATAATTATCTATAACCATACATAAAAAAGATTTTTTCTGTTGTATTCATATTTTATAATACAAATTATACCCTTTACAATATAATTATTTATTATATTTTTTAAAATTAATAGTTATTTTGACCAATTTTCTATAGAATTATTTATCTCTTTTTCTTTTTTTTATTCATTAATAATTAAATTTTTTATTTATTTTACTTTATTTTTAATATTTTATTTTATTTTAAATAAATATAAATTTATTTTTTATTTTAGACGAAATGAATAACCGGTAGTTACTAGTACTACCACACCCACACCGACCCGATTGGTAATATGTTGACACCACTACAGTAAAATATTTATTTTCTCTGCGATGCTATAGTACCACACAGATCATTGAAGACAAGTATGGCGTTACTGTTTTCAAGATCCAGCATCGGAAAACTGTGAATTTTCTGGTATAGCCAACTCAGGATTTTTTGGTTACCGTGATAATATATACTGCCTCATAAACTATCTTCTTCCATTGGTTCTCTTCAATACCACAATCACACTCTCCTCATTTAATTTTTAGGAAATGTGTTATTATTACCAAGTGCCCTTTATTCCCTACTTTGCTTCACCCCTGCTGTCTCCAATACTATCTTCTCTGTCCATTGCCACTTTCTCTATTAAATCCCGGAAAAGGTTTCTCAACATTTTCATTCTAACACTCTTCTTCTCAATTTCCCAGTTTTTCCGTTTCATACCAGATACTTTTCTATTACCACCGACCCAAAACCTCTAACTTTTAACATCTCTACCAAACACTTGTCACTATACCTCTTTAATTGCTACCATTTTTTTAATAGGGCTGAGTGATTCTGAAACCACTATAAAACGTGGACCAGACCACACCCTGTTCACTCCAACTTCTTCCTTCTATTCTGTTTTCATTTCAGTTTTCTAGTGCTTTGTGTTTTGCTGGAAAATGGTTGCAGTTCCATCTCTGTTTTCCTTGAGGCACTTGCTGGTGCTGTCTCTTGCCCTCAATGTCAGTCTTATTCTTAGAACTCTATATCATGAGACTGGCGAAGGCAACAAATGGTGGTTTTGCTTCAAGAAGAAAATGATGGCAGATGCAGAATCATGTTTCACTACATCTCCCACCGCGTCTCTCCATAATTCTACTCGTGAAAACATCATCGACTTGGATCAGTAAGTGCAAACTAATCTAGTATTCTTTCTATTTTGTTTCCTTAATTTTCTCGATATGTCTGCATTACGGCTGCCAAGGTAGCTGATTTTCGTGTTGTTTGGGTTTGCAAATAACTTTTCAAGGTTTTTGCGGTATCATTTCGTTACCCTTTTGAGAATTCGTTTTGGAGGTAGGGAGAGTTAATTTCCCGGTAACAAAAGCATAGAGAACTAAGGATATCACTGTTTGTTTTTTTTTTTTTGTTTATTTCAGCAGAATCTCCCGCTACGCCTTAGCTAAAACCATTGAGTTTAATGTTGAAAGTATAAAATAGTTCTTATTTTTATACGGCAAAAGTATTTCTTATTTTGGAAAAAGTTATTAGATATTTCTGAATAGTTCTTATTAGACAGGACTTCCATTTTATATAAAATTGAAAGGCTTGGTTTTCGTCTTGTTGTGAGAGGATTTGCTGCTTCTGTTACTGTTACAGTATTGCTTACGTTCTGCGTCTGTGCTTTGCTTCCTGCACTAGTTCCTGGGAAGGACAGGGACAAGTCAGAGTCCTGGGAATGATTTTTTATTTTTAAAATATGTCAGTGACATTATGACATATACAAAAATAAATAAAATATCTTATTAGAGAAGCTCCTCCATTAAGTTGCATTTAAGACCATGCTCTGGTCCAATCCATTTATTCCATAAATGAATAAATGAGGATGCTTGTATAGTCAGTTTAATCTAAATGAATATGCATCATAAATTCCTGCCATTTAATCAACCATAAATATATTCTTATTTTCAAAGATATTTTATATTTTGTAATAATGCATTTTTTTAGTTATTGAAAACTATTAAATGATTTATATTGCAAACACTATTTTTTTTTTGAATTTTATAATAGAAATACAAGCAACAAACGAGAGCGGAAATGGCGTGCAGTAAAAGGTTAGCGTGTATAAAGTAGATTTATATGGAATATACAATAAATAGGGATTAAAAGTAATATTTTGTTTAATTGTCACAATTAGATAATTTGAACTGTAGCAACAGTTTTATTCAGTCATTTAATTTGAATTAATCACTATAATTTTCAAAATCTAAACTAAATCAATTAATTTAGCTTTATTATAAATTTATACCAATCCATGTGATAGACATCCACATTTGCTGTGCATGTTGGGACCTGATCAGAGCACGCCAAGCATCGTGTTTAACGATGATATTTGTCATCTCTCTGTTCCCGAGTTCGGAGCGTAGGAACTTTTTAGCGAAAATATTTGATAGCATTGAGAACTTTATCAATTAAATTAAAATAAAATAGAAAACAAACACATTTTTTTATAACTTAAATTGTAACAAAAGGTTTATTTATTTAATTAACAATTATATTTTGTCCAGGATGAATCGCAAGTGACGTTACTAAGTTTTTGACAGGTAAAGCAAATTAAATATCTAACCTACAGGGTGGTGGTGATAGAGTGTTAGCAACATTAGACAGAACAGTAGTGGTGTTGTTGTTGTTGTGGTAGATGGAGTCTAACGTAGCACCATGGGAGGTCCATATTTTTACTTGACCAAGAATAATAATAATAAGAATAATTAATAATTGGTGTTACTGTTGTTGTAATGTCTGTTAAGGTAGTCGTGGTCCTGGAACTACTAAAACCCTGCACATCGTAACTAGGGCTTTAAGAGCAGAAGGTACAGCAATTGGTATTACCAAAGAAGTTGGTGGGGGCCATGTGCCTGATGCGCACACAGCAATACGAGGACACCCTTTTGGTGGCCATTACAGTGAGCAAAAGACTTATGATATGAATGAAAGTGCGCCTGGGGTTGTGAATTGTGCGCTTAGAGAGATCTTTCCAACTTTTGGCCGCCCCAATTGTGAAACACTCAAATGTTGCTGTTTAACTTTATATGTGTCTTCTTTTTCTTGTTCTTGTTCCTTTTTCTTTTCTCCGTTTCCTTATGGGTCGTCTGGATCAACTGCTTCGTGGGCCCTCCATGAATGGAACTCCATGTCTAACGTATTTTGTCTTTCCTCACCTTAACATGCCACACCCCATTCATCTATCAATCTATCTATATATATAATCTGCTATTATTATCTATCTAATCCTATATCTATCATAGACCCTTGGACCAAACATTTCTCTTATTCCCTCATCCATCCATAATCCATGCAACGACTTCATCCATCCTTTCTCCTTTCTTTTCTTACCTGCCCCACTGTGCCTTCACTGTTTTCGCAATCTACCACTTTTCTTTTCTAGGGCAAAGTAAAGAGTGTTCTAGGCCATTCATAGCACCACGTTGTTTCAGATTTCAGATATCAGATCATGCCCTACATCTACATGGGTCGGTTATATTATATTAGGCACTTTACAAGAAGGAAATGACACAGATACACCATGCTACATGACGATGGGATAAAACAAAACGCGGTGCAATCATATTTCAACTTTATTTGTAATAATAGAAAATGATGAGCAGAGTATAATAATGGAGAATTTTACTAAATCTTTTACTACGGATATGTTATCTCTTTTATACTTTGATTACTTTAAGTGTAATTAATGATGATCCGGTTTCGTATGCGGACATTTTGTTTATCTAGATTGTAGATGGTAATTAAGTTTAAATGTTTGATGATATGCAGTGGTGACCCAACAATGTATGAGAGATTCTGGCGACAAATGGGTGACAAGACTACAATAACAATTCCAGGATGGCAATCAATGAGTTATTTATCTGAAGGGTCAAACATTTGCTGGTTTTTGGAGGCTGAGTTTGCAACGGAAGTAGTGAGGTTGCACAATGTGGTGGGCAATGCTGTGACAGAAGGTCGCCATATTGTTGTTGGAACAGGTTCCTCTCAGCTAATTCTGGCTGCCCTTTATGCTCTGTCCTCGCCTGATGCTGCTGAACCAATCAGCGTTGTATCTGCCGCGCCTTATTATTCGGTCAGTCATGCATGATCATGCATATGTTTCGGACAATATAATATTTCTACACTTTAACATTTTTTTTATCTTAAAGGAATCTAATGTGCTCAATAACTAAACTCATAACATGCAATGAAAAAGGACACATCATTTAATATTTTAAAAGGGTAAAAAGTTATTTCTTTCTTTCTCTTGTTTATGTAGATAGTGTGAAGTGTTCCTGGGAATTATTAATACAGTGTCACATGGTTGGTGGACAAGTAGATTTAATGATTTTTAAACAAGTGGTTAGATGTTTAATACGTATTAAAGATATCAGTTCTTTAAGGAAATGTTTCGATTTAGAGGGAATTGTATCTCACTTCCGGTGAAGATACTGTGTTCAGAAAATAAGAAAGTACTCGAGAGAATTTAGTATTTCGATATTTTGAAGTTGTTTTTGTAAAGGAATTCTCTCATGTGGCCATTACCGAATCTGCCTCCTCATTTAGTTCTTCTCGTGTTTGTCTTCATCAATGTCTCTCTCTCTCATGGGCCTGAACCTGATCACATGAAGACTTGTGGTGAACAGTCGCATGTGCCAAATTGAAAAAGACTAAAATTTAGGTTCCAGACTTGCAATTTATAAAGTACGTAAAGGAAAAAGGATCTGGCCTTGAATTTTTTGATGAAAAGGTTTGCATGATTGGCAAATTCAGGCTCATTAATTATCTGGGGACATCAGAAAGAGTGTTGGATATTTGTTTTATTTATTATCAGGGGAGCGGCTATAATATTGATTTTGAATATTTAAAGTTATTCTTTCTAGTTGTACATGCACTTACAGAAGAAGAATTCTAAAGTTTCCTAACATTGTTTTTCTCTGAACCTTCACTAAATGTGGTATTTAATATTGTAATGCTTTTAACTTCTCAATCAAATAATTCCATGGTGGCACAATTGTGAGATAGGAAGATATAGCAAAAAGAAATTATGTTGGGTTGTTTTTAGTTTGAGCAGTTCATGATTAAATGTTGAATTGAGGAATTATGTACTTGCAGTCGTACCCCTCAATGACAGATTACCAGAAATCAGGCCTTTACCAATGGGCTGGTGATGCAGAGAATTTTGACAAAGAAGGTCCTTACATTGAGTTGGTTACTTCTCCCAATAACCCTGATGGATATAGAAGGAAATCAATGGTGAACCGAAGGCAGGGACTATTGATTCACGACCTTGCCTATTATTGGCCGCAATACACACCAATATCATCCCCTTCGGATCATGATCTCACGCTGTTCACTGCCTCAAAAAGCACTGGTCATGCTGGAATGCGCATAGGGTAAGTTCATAACAATATTTTAACAGGAGTAAAGTGATAGCTAGTGGATCATATAACAATATTTTGTTGTCATAATACTTTGTAGATGGGCTCTTGTGAAAGATAAAGAGGTAGCGAAGAAAATGACTAAATTCATAGAGCTAAATACAATTGGTGTGTCGAAGGATTCTCAACTGAGAGCTGCCAAGGTTTTAAAGGCTGTCTCGGAGAGCTGCAAAGAAGAAAAGCAGGAAAACGGGGGGGAATCTTTTTTCAAGTTCAGCTACAAGGTGATGGCACAAAGGTGGAAGCAACTGAGGGAAGTAGTTGATGGCGGTGATATGTTCTCATTGCCCCAATTTTCTCCCGCATTCTGCTCCTTCTTTGGTAAGGAGACGGAGCCTCAACCAGGTAAATAAGCGATTAACAAATTGGATGAAAGTTTGTGGATTTTGTCTCACCATGTACCTTTTTTTGCAGCTTTCGTGTGGTTGAAGTGCGAGGGAGATGTTGAGGACTGCGAGACCTTCCTTCGAGGATACAAAATTATAACGAGAAGTGGGACACAGTTTGGGGCTAGCCCAAAATATGTAAGAATTAGCATGTTGGATACAGATGAAACTTTTATACAGTTCATAGAGAGACTATCAGCCATACAGGAGCGAGAATGAAAATTGACCTCTTGTGTATATCATATGTACATACATGCATAACAAATAAAAGGTGATAGTTCATATATAATATTCCAAGTGCAACTATTCGTAAGATCGATCTTAAGACGTCAAATAAACTCAATTCGTAAAGCATTATTACACTGAATTTAAACTCTGTTTGGGAACCAAACACTTCATTGTTGGTGACTCTCTTTCACTCATAGTGATGCTTCGTTATCTTCACGGACTTATTCTGGGTCACGTGGTGCACTCTATCTTGTCACGCCGAACATGTTCGTTCCGGTCAGCGTGAACGCGGAGAAAAGTGGCCACCCCTTTTAAAGGATAGAAACAAATTTTGTCAAGTTATATTAGTCATTATTTCACCTAAACAGAACATGCTATATTGAGATCTATGACTAGTGGGGAGCAACCTATTAATTAAACTAATGTTTTAATGAATCATAAATCTAAATATAGAAACCATCTTATCAAAAAAATATACCCACTTAACTTGTAATCATTTTTCTTTTCATAATATATATATATATATATATATATATTATATTTGGAGGCTTAAATTTATATAGTATTCAATATTGTGTTGCAAAAATGTATATAAGTTAGAACATTTTATTTCATTTTATATTAAGACGTACACTCTAATTATTGTCTTAAGTAAGCAAATTTACAATATAAGTTAATTCGTATTAAACAAGCCTAAGTCTGTATATTTGGCCCTTTTAATATTTAACTCTCTTCACTTCTTAAGTTGGGATATGTTTGATTTTTTATCAAGCAAAGTATTTAAGAGCTTTATATATGTTTAGTTTAAAAATTACTTTTTCAGTATTTAATACCTTTTATAAAAGTGTTACTTTAATTGTAGATATCTTTATTCATTATTTTTTAATGTTTCTACAGGAAAAGGTTCAAGAATAATGGTATTTCTCGAAACGTTTCTTATATATTCAGTGAATTAAGACATACTACAAATTGTGATTTTCTTTAACTATAATAGAATAAGTAAATGAAAATAGTATTTAAAATATCTTTGTTTATGAGGTTCCCGACATGCTGAACTGAATTAAATCCCTTTTCCGAAAAATTATTATTTAGAAATTCCTTGATTATACAAATTTAAATAATAAAATAGTATCACAATAGGCAAGAACCAATTATTAACAATACCATTAAAATCGATAGTAACAAAATATAAATCATCATCAATCCTATCTTTAATCATTAAAAACTCAATACTAACACAATATAAATCATCATCAATATCCTATCTTTAATTATTAAAAAAATATTGCTTCAAATTATTAAAATCATATAATTAATTATTTTTTCTATCAAGAACAAATGGTAGAAAAGTAAAGAGTGAGGACGAAAATATATTTGTTGGACTTGTGAGAAGAAGTGTGATACTTAAAAATAAATTGGGCTCTTTCTGTTTTTTTTCTTCTTTTTTTAATCTCTTTTTTTTCTTTATTTGTTTTCAAATTAAAGTTTTGGAATCTTTGAAGAAAACTTTATTTCACCTTTTTTAATTATCATTAACTAAAAAATATTTTTTTTCGAAAATAAATTTCTTCGTCAGGACAAAACTTGATCTTAAGATACAAAAATTTTTTTACACTCATTTGATGTTCCTTATCTTTTACTACTCTTCTCATTTATTCTTTTCTTTTACAAATATAAAAAATCATCTTTTTATGACTATTTTACTCCTAGAATGTGTTGTCAAATGAATGTAATGCATGTCAAGTATTATTACTCTATAAATAAAGTATAAAAGAAGTTTCATTATGGATGAAGAAACTAGTGAGTCCGTGCTATTTTGACTTATCCTGTCATTGACCCATCAAAAATAAAAGTTGGGGGTGAGTTAGTCCATCACAGAAGAACAATTTGAAAATCCTAACAATGTTAAAGACGAGTTAGTGGACTATCAAATTGGCAGACTAGTCTGCAAAATATTTTTCTTAATTTATATATATTAAAAGCATATCGTAAATATTTTATAAGTTGTAATTGATTAATTAATTCTCTAATCAAATAAATTAAAATTTAATATATAAGTTTGCATCATTCAATATAATATAAAAAAATTAAAATTTTAAATTATATTTTATTTCAAAAAAACGTCAATTCGTCACATTCTTCATCTAACTAGCCAATTTGGAGGGTTTGATGAGATAAGAGACAGCAGGGTGGCAGGTTAAAAATTTTACCCTAACTCTTGAGTCAAGACAAAAGATGACAATGTGAGGCCATGCCGACCCATATATATATATATATATATATATATATATATATATATATATATATATATATATATATGAAATCTTTTTATTTTTAATTTTGTAATTCTTTTTTTTGTATTTTGCTACACCATTTTTTATTTATTATTCTAATTGTTTATGTTGTTCTATATTAATAAAATTCACTCACATTTTCAATGTACTTTTCCTCTTATCATAATCTTGATTATACAATTTTTTTTCTTTAAGTAATTATTTTTAAATGCTATATTATCAGTTTTAGTGAATCAAACATTTTTTAGGTCTCAAATTTGATTATTTCTACTATTTTTTGTTATTTTCATTTATTATTTTTTTTAAACATGAGAATGGTTGACTATCAATTTTAACTGTTCAATTGGGTAAACCCAAAACTCTAAACCCTTCATTTACTAAGTAATGTATATAAAAAAAAATCTTTATTCTTTCTTATCCCTAATTTTGTTTGGGTTTGAATTTTTTTTTCACTTAAACAACTTTGATTATCTTTAAACAGTTCGACTAATTTGATATGTAGAAAGTTTTTTCAAATCTTCAATATATTTTTTATCTCACACTACAAAAAAAAAGCTAAATTGCGAAGGTTTTAATTTCGTTTAGCAGGAGTTTTTACCCTCCACAAAATAATTTGCAGAGGTTTTTCAAACCTCCACAGATAGATTCCCCACAAGTTATTTGTGGAGGTTTTCTACAACCCCTGGTACCAGGTTTATATTGTGGAAGTGTTTTAATGGAGGGTTATAACCTCTCCTATTCATGACTATTATTTTGTGGAGGTTTAAAACCTCCTTTATTTCCATAAA